>Ga0210394_10000727_pt1 | contig 63214 bp, 56 predicted proteins | sample IncBWC12MmetaG_FD_160121 | JGI IMG/M metagenome (GOLD analysis project Ga0210394, IMG submission 160121) | Forest soil microbial communities from Barre Woods Harvard Forest LTER site, Petersham, Massachusetts, United States - Inc-BW-C-12-M | ecosystem: Environmental > Terrestrial > Soil >...
AGGCGTCCTCCCGGCCCGCGGTCACATCGAGATGGAGGATTAGAACGAGAGCGGACCCAGGAACAAACGATTAGCGGGACGCACTTTTACCCGCAATGGTGAGTTTTTCAGCAGACTGTTCAGCCCCCTGAGGTTCCGCTAACTTCTAATCCAGCGCGAGCGCCACCCGCAGAGCTTCATCCAGTTCGGCAAGCTTCGCGTAAGAGAGCGACCCCACGAACTGCGTTAGGTCTGTTTTGGGCAAACTTCTGAGATTGTCGCAGACAATCCAACTCTCATGTTTCAACCCCTCACTGGGCCCGATCGCAACTTGGGTCGAGAGCCCGCTACCGTTTGTGAACACTGGAGCGCAAATTACGGTGGCGTAGGCCGAATCGATGAGCAGTTGCCTGCTTACCACAACGAAGCTGCGGTAACGCTTGGGATCGCCTTCGGGTTTGTGCACACGATAAATCTCGCCGCGCCTCATGGCATTTTTCCAGCGAATGCTATTCTTCCGGGGAGTCTCCGAGTGGAGCCTGATACTCCAGGGCGTCCAACGCGTCACGGTTTAGCTGTTCTGCGTTACGGTTGATGATTTCCAGATCTCGCGCATCCCGCTGCCGGCGGGCCTTTTGTCTGAAGTGCTCGCGCATCACCGATTCAATGTAAGCCGAGCGGGATTGCTTTGATCCAGTGTCCCGATCGATCCCGGTCAGCAGCTCTTTCGAGAGTGTGATAGAGGTCTTCTCTTTCATGCTACTATCATACCACCAATGGTAATACCGCGAAAACACCTCAGGAGAAGCCCTACCCGCCCATCTCCCCCAGAATCGCCCTCGCCTCCGCTGCCGGATCGGCCGCTTCCGTAATCGGCCGCCCCACCACAATATGGCTGGCTCCCGAGGCGATGGCTTCCGCCGGAGTAGCGACCCGCACCTGATCGCCCACGTGCCCGCCGGCCGGACGCACACCCGGCGTCACGATCGCGAACCTGTCCCCCAGTTCCGCGCGCAGCGTAGCAGCTTCGCGGGGAGACGTGACCACGCCCTGGCATCCGTTGGCCAGCGCGATCGTGGCCAGCCGCACCACGCTGTCGGCAACGCTCCCTTGCATGCCGATGTTTTCCAGGTCGTTCCCGTCCATGCTCGTGAGCACCGTAACGGCGAGCACCATCAGCTCGGGCCGCGCCTTCGCCACATCCACCGCCGCGCGCAGCATCTTGCCGCTGCCCGCCGCATGTACGGTCAGCATGCTCACGCCCAGCTTCGCCGCCTCGCTTACTGCCGCGCCCACGGTGTTCGGAATGTCGTGGTATTTCAGATCGAGAAATACCCGCCGCCCCGAAGCCACCAGATCCCGCACCACCTGCGGCCCTTCGGCGGTATAGAGCTGCATGCCGACTTTATAGGTCAGCGCGGAGTCTCCCACCGCCGCCACAATCTTCTGTGCCGCGGCGGCGGTGGAAACGTCCAGTGCGACAATGAGCCGCTGGCGCGGTTCAAGCCGCCGGTAGTCTATGCCACTGAGTGGGATACTGGGCAAAATTGCTGGCATCCCAGCCAGTTTAGAGTTTTTACGGGAGTTTCGCCAGAGGGGGACGGTTCATGGCGACGGTTTGGAGGGTTTGAATGGCGTGATGAGCCAGTTTCTGGTCGGCAGGATTGACCAGATCCAGACGCACCCGCTGCAGACCACGCGCCTTGAATTGCAGCGCCTGGGCAGCACCGTACGACAGGTCGATAATCCGACCCGGAACGATGGGCCCGCGGTCATTCACCCGGACCACAACGGCCCGGCCATTACGCAGGTTGGTCACCTTCACGTAGCTTCCCATGGGAAGCTTCAGGTGAGCGGCGGTCATGTCGTACATATCGTACGGCTCGCCGCTGGCCGTGGGTTTGCCGTGAAATATCTTGCCGTACCAGGACGCTGTCCCAACTTGATACGGTTTGGTCTTGTCGACCTGTTGGCGGACTTCGGGTTTTGCTTGAACGGAACTAACTGGAGCCGCTGTCGCCTCCGAGATGTTCGGTCCCTGAGCCGCTCCCAGGCCGACGATCAGAGAAGCGATCGCCAGTCCATGAGCTATAAATCTTCGCATTCAGTTCTCCTCGCATACTCAAAAGTGCCTTGGCCATTTGGCTGGTGTTACGCTGCAGTTTGTAGATGCTATCGGCCTGCCAAACCCCTGTCAAGGCGATTAGGGGCCTCGGCCGATGACCTCCTAGTTATCGATGTCTCACGTAACCCATTGGTAATTTAGGTAGATGCGGGCAAGGCCCTTTATTTCAGGAAGGTTACGCATTTACCAAAAGGTAAATAACTAAAGGCCAGTGGCAAGGTAGAATTTACAACTTCACTGGAATCAACAACTTACAGCCTTAAAGTCGGCAACATGCATGAAATCAGGTACTTACAACGTTGACTTCGAAGTCAGCCCCGAGGATTTTTTTCTGAGCGCCGCCTCCAAAAGTAACTTCCGGGAGGTGACCGATATGAGATGCTGGGTCCTGAACCGAGTCGATCTCGGACTCGCTGAAACGGAAGGTCATGCCCGACAAGCCACCCATCATACTCACCGTTGCGGGGTTCGATCCCTCCTCCGGAGCCGGCGTCACCGCCGACATCAAAACCATTGCCGCCCACGCCTGCTACGGGGTGGCTTGCATCACCGCCATGACGGTGCAGTCCACCTCCGGCGTAAAGCGGGTTGAGACCCTCGACGCCGCGCTTGTTTCCGACACTCTGGAAGAGCTGGCTGCGGACCTCGACATAGCCGCCGTCCACATCGGCATGCTGGGATCGGGGAAGGTGGTCAAGGCCGTGGCCGACTTCCTATCTCGCCGTCCGGCCGGCCAGCCCGGCAACCGCCCTGGGAGTCGCCCGCAGAAGGCCCGGCTGCCGAATATTGTGCTCGATCCCGTGCTCAAGGCCTCCTCCGGAGCAGACCTTTTGGACGCCGCCGGAACGCGACTGATGATCGAAAGGCTGATCCCCCTGGCAGACGTGGTGACGCCCAATGTTGACGAAGCCGCCGTCATCACCGGGCTCAAGGTCCAGGATTTGGACGAAATGCGAGCCGCCTCCGCCAAATTGCACGAGTTGGGCGCCTCCGCCGTAGTCATTACCGGAGGCCATCTCGAGAAAGCCATCGACCTGCTCAGCTTTACCACCCAGCGCGGCGCTGAGCAGCAAATCGAGCAGGAAGTCTTCAAGGCCGAGCGCCAGCGGTCGAACTCGACGCACGGCACCGGATGCGCCTTCGCCACAGCCATGGCCTGCCACCTAGCCATGGATCGTGGCCTCGCCGAGGCCGCCCTCCTGGCCAAGACCTACGTCACCGCCGCCATCTCCAACGGACATCCCCTGGGCCGGGGAACCGGGCCAGTCCACCATCTGTACCGAATGAGCGAACAAAGGCGCGCCGCCGGATCAGGCAGCAGCGAATCGTAGCCAGGAATCGTGCAACGTGGAAGAGCAGCGCTGAAAAACGTGGAAGAGCGGCGCTTCAGCGCCGCGAAAGGGGAACAAATCAATCCGGGCTTTAGCCGTGGTCTATTCTCGATCGCTTTTAGAAGGTTTCTTCAGCAGGATTCCCGCCACAAACGCGGCCGTCGCCGCCAGCAGCCACTCCGCCCGGTAGAACTGAATGGCCTGCCAATCCACCAGAGTCTTGGCCGTGAGCAGTCCCACCAGCAAGGCTCCCGCCACGCAGCCCAAGCCAATCACGAACGCGATGAGCGATCCCGTCGATAGGCCGACCCAGCTCTGGATCTCGTGGAAGTGAAGATAGCGCAGCCAGGAAGGAAACTTGATCTTGCTCCAACTTTCGCCCGACGCTACACCCACGACAAACCCATATACGCGGGCCACTCCCTGTTCCCAGAGTCCGGCGATTACCTCCGCATCCACCTTGGCGGCAGGACTGAGTGCCTCGGGACGCCGGCCGCCGCAGGTGTGGCAAAAGCGCGACCCCAGCAGAAACTCCGTATTACAACGCGGGCAGGCTTCGGCCATCGCCGGGATGACGGGGAGGGACTCCCGCACGACCATGCCGTCCGCGACCATCGGGGAGGGCGGCCGCCAAAATTCCTGCTGCGTTTGTTGCGCTACTTCCGACATAATTGAGATTCCTACGGCGAAAACCTTAAGCCCTTCTTGGCATTCCAACCGCCAAAGCTAGCCCGACGCTAAGTCCTCCAGCGACAAATACTTGCATTTTTTCCCAACACTCGCTCGACGACGACGCAAGCAATAATTACGCGCGCCAGCGAGTAAAGATGCGCCGGTTACGAAAGCCCATGAACGCACATAACGCCCAACATCCACGTCAGACCGAACATCGACATCCGTCCAGGTGTGGGAAGCTCAATGATCACGATCAGGAAGCCTGAATCTCCACAGCTCTGAATCAGCATCCAAACTGCAGCGCCGCTTCGCCCCCGAGCTCCATTCGGAGGATCGGGCGCAGACGGTTCAAATGAGTCTTCCCGCATCCTGGATCAGTCTGTAGCTGGGCAGATTATAGGGTCGCCAAAGCACCTCGCACAGGTGGCTGGGAGGGCACATAGATGACGTTCTTGGTTCCCAGCGCACAGACGCAATGTGGGGACAGCCGCCCTCGGCTAGCTTGCCCTGAGCGAAGTCGAAGGGTCGAGCGCAGCTCGACTTTGCTTTGGAGGCTCGAATCTGTGGACGAAGCCCAATTTCGTTTAAACTTTAGGAGGCAACTCGATCCGTGACCGCACATCTCAATCTCCCGAAGCGTACGCCCAGCGCCGATGTGCCCTTGATCCTTCTCTGCCTCCTGCTCGCGTCTTGCCTTCCCGCCCTAAGTCAGTCGCAGCCCGTCCCCGCCGCCGCCCACGGCGCACCGCACGATCCCCAGACCGACGCCGCTTTCGATCATTTCTACAACATGGAATACGACCGCTCGACCCAGGAGTTCGAGAAGATCGTCGAGAAGCGTCCCAACGATCCCTTTGCGCTCAACCACCTGCTGACCGTGGTGTTGATGCGCAACCTCTACGAAACTGGCGGCATGAATACGGGAGACTACAGCAACGACAGCTTCATTGGCCGCGCGCCCCGCCCCACTGACCCGAAAGTGAAAGAGCGCATCAAGCAACTGGTCCGGCGCGCGGAAGCTTTGGAAGATCATGAACTGAAGGCGAATCCGACGGATGAGGACGCGCTTTACTGCCGAGGAGTCACCCGCGCGCAGTTTTCGGTTTACACGGGCCTGGTCGAACGGGCGTGGTTTTCGGCCCTGCGCAACGCCGTCGGGGCGCGCCACGACCATGAACACGTCCTCGAAATGGACCCTGCGTACATCGACGCCAAGTTGGTCGTCGGCACCCACAACTACGTGATCGGGCGCCTGCCCTGGAGTGTGAAGGTAGCCGCCGCTTTAGCCGGCTTGAGCGGATCGGCCGACAAAGGCCTCGAGTATCTGCGCGAAGTCGCCAAGAGCGACGGCGAGAACTCGGTCGACGCCAAAATCGTGCTGTCCCTGTTTCTGCGCCGCGAGCATCAGTATGACGAGGCGATCGGCTACATGAACGAACTGTCTGTGAAGTATCCCAAGAACCATCTGTTCCTTACCGAAGTCGCCAACCTGCAGCGCGCAGCGGGACGTCTGGACGAGGCCGAGGCCGCGTATCGAAAAGTCTGGCAGAACGGCCGCGAAGGCAAGTACGGCACCCTGCATTACGAACTCGCCGCCTGGGGTCTGGGAGAATTATTGCGCAGCAAGAAAGATCTGGCCGGCGCGGCCACTGCCTATGATCTGGTCAACGAAGCTCCCAACCCCGATCCCGACATCCTGCAAAAAGCCAACCTGGCCGCCGGAGAAATGTACGACCTGCTGCAGAAACGCGATCTGGCCATGAAGAAATATCAAACCGTTCTGGCCGGGAACGCCAACACCGGCCCCGCCGACCAGGCCCGCCGCTACATCAAAGAAGCCTACCGGGAGTAGTTGCATGTAGGGACAGCCACCTCGGCGGTCCCGCCAAGCGCCGCGCGGCGTGTGCTATGATCAATGCATCAATTCATCGATGGATGGAGTTCACTCATGAATCGCCGCGTCGACGCCCACCTCGCCCGCACTCAATTCGGCCAGATCATGGATCGTGCCGTCGAGAACAACGAGCGTTTCGTCGTCGAACGGCGCGGTGAGCCGGCCGTGGTCATTATGAGCGTGCAGGATTTTATTCGCACCGCGGCGCCTCCTCCGGATTGGCTGGAGAAAGCCTGGAGCGGAGCCAAGAAAAGAGGCTTGGATAAGCTTTCCGCGCACGACATCGAAGCCGAAATTTCGGCATACCGGCGTGAGAAACGGAAGTGATTCGCGCCGTCATCGACACGAACGTTCTCGTGTCGGCCATGATTTCCTCCGCGGGCAATGAAGCTTTGTTGATCATGGCGATCAACCAAGGGCTGGTCACGCCATATTTTTCACCTGAGATTCTCTAGGAATACTGCGATGTTCTGCTCCGGCCGCGGTTTGGATTTCCAGCAAAGGAAGTGGACGCACTGCTAGACATGCTCCGCCGCCGGGGCAACCTTCTCGACCAAGTTCCCGTGACTCATATCTCACCCGATCCGGATGACGATAAATTCATCGCTTGTGCTGTCGCGGGCAAAGCCGACTTCCTCGTGACTGGTAACAAACGGCACTTCCCGCAGACCCTGCAAACAGGTACAAGGATCGTCAATGCCGCCGAGTTGCTGGAAGTCATTACCCTTGAACTGTGAGAGCGGGCCGACATCGAAGGCCCGATGGAACTTTCCTCCCCCAATTGCGTATCATCGAGCAGGGGAGGCTACGTATGTACTGCAACTACTGCGGAAAAGTCATTCAGGACGATGCGGCCGTGTGCGCCTACTGCGGCGTTCGCGTCGGCGCTTCGCTGGCCCGGACCAGGCTGGTGCGCCCGCGCCTGGGGCGCAAGGTCGCGGGCGTATGCCTCGGCTTCGCCGAGTACTTCGACATCGACGTCACCGTGGTGCGGATCGTGTGGCTGGTCACCGCGATCATGACCTGCGTCGGTTTCATTCCGTACTTCATTGCGTGGATCGTGATGCCGGAAGAGCCGCTGCTGCTTCCCGCGCCGGTGGCGCAGCAACAAGTGACGAACTCGTAGCCGCCTCGGCCCACGTGGCGGCGGACGCATTCGTCCGCCCGCGCCGACGCGCCCCGCGTTCGACTCTCACCCGGACGAATGCGTCCGGTCCTGCATGAGATGTGTGATCTAATTCTCAGATGGAGCGCATGCCCTCCCGGCGCATCAAAAGCAGCGACGCCGAAATTGCTTACTGGGCGCTCGGCGCAGGCACCCCCGTCGTGCTGCTTCATCCTTTCCCCGCCCATCATGAATTCTGGCTGCCCGTGGCCGAGGCTCTGTCCACTCGTTATCGCGTGATCCTGCCCGATCTGCGCGGGCACGGCGAATCCGCTGTCGGCGAAGGCCCCGCCACCATGGAGAAACACGCCGCCGACATCGCCCGCGTCATGGACGACGCCAACGTCGGCCGCGCTCCGCTAGTCGGCGTGTCGATCGGCGGCTACGTGCTCTTCGAGTTCTGGCGCAAACATCGCGGCCGCGTGGCGGCGCTCGCGTTATGCAACACCAAAGCTCCCGCCGATGGTCCCGAAGCCCGCGCCGGGCGCCTGCAAGCCGCCAATGACGTTCTCGAGCGCGGCACCGAACCGTTTTTCGAGTCCATGATTCCGAAGCTGATAGGTAAGACCACCCGCGAGACGCGCCCCGACCTGGTCGAGGGCGCTCTGCGCATGATGCGCAAAATGTCCCCGGAAAACGTCGCGCAAGTGCAGCGCGGGATGGCCGCCCGTCCCGACTCCATCGAGACTTTGAAGACGATCAACGTTCCTACTCTCCTCGTGACCGGAGACGAAGACCTCATGACCGGCGTGAACGAAGCCGAGTTGATGCGGAGCCATATCGCCAACAGCCAACTGCGGGTGATTCCAAAAGCCGGACACTACTCCCCCTGGGAGCAGCCGCAAGACGCCGCCAATCTTCTCCGCCAGTTTCTGGATAGCCTCTAGGATCTAAGTCGATCTCGCCATTTCCCGCGCGGATAATCCCGTGCGCATGCAGTCCCGTGGAAGAGCGGCGCTTTGAGCGCCGCGTAAATCAAACAGAATAGATCCAGGCTTTAGCCCCTGAGGGCCGCGATGATCTAGAATCTTGGCGCCATGAAAAAACTTAACCTCGTGCTGGCTGTCACCTTGCTGCAGATTCTCGTCCACGCTCAATCCTCCGCGCCGCGCCCGCATATCCTCGGCATCGACCACGTCGCGTTCTATACCACCGCTCCCGACGGCGTGAAAAAACTCTACGGCGATGTCCTCGGCCTGGCCTCCGCCGCTCCCGTCGAACCCGGCGGCAAGTTGCGGTACGTGGTGGGCGCGCAGTGGGTCGGCTTCAGCCCTGCGCCTGATCCCAAGGCCACCGACCGCATGGATCACGTGGCCTTTGCCACCGACGACGTCGTCGGTTTTCGCCGCTACGTGACCGAAAAGGGATTGAACGCCTCGAGTTTTTACAAACGCGCCGACCACGCGTTGAGCTTTACCATCGCCGACCCCGACGGACACCGGATCGAGTTCGTGCAGCGCCTTCAGAGGGCGGCTGCGCCGACGGCGGCTACCGGAGTGTCGCGCCACATGATTCATGCCGGATTTCTGGTCTACCATCGCGAGGCCGCGGACCATTTCTACCGCGAAATCCTCGGCTTCCGCCCCTACTGGCATGGAGGAATGAAGGACGACGTGACCGAGTGGATCTCGATGCAGGTTCCCGACGGCACCGACTGGATCGAATTCATGGTGAACCAGCCCGAGCACGCCGACCTGCAGCTGACCGGCGTGATGAATCACATTTCGCTCGGCGTCGCCGACATCAAGAAGGCGCAGGCGACCCTGGAATCGCACGGCTGGAAGCCGCACGGCGACGAAAACGCTCAATTGGGCAAAGACGGCAAGTGGCAGCTCAACCTGTACGATCCCGACTTGGTTCGCGTCGAGCTGATGGAATTCAAACCCGTGCAGAAGCCGTGCTGCAGCGAGTACACCGCCGCACATCCTTCGGAATAAGGAGCAGGCAGTGCGTCATATCTTCAGGAAGATTCGTTTTCGCCACAACAACCACAGCAACGTCCAGCAAAACAACACGGCCCCCACGGAGTAGATCAGCGAGGCGTTGGCCGCGTTGGCGCCCAGCGACATCAGCCAGGCTTGTGCGGCTTCATGCCAGCTCATCGTACCTCCGGCCGAATTTTTCACGTTGAAGGAGTAGCCGGGGCCATAAACCAGAGAATCCGCCACGAACCCGGCAATTGCGTTCATTCCAAACACGAGGATCGGCATCGTCCAAACGCCGCGCCACTTCTTGATCTCCACCGCCCAATACAGAAAAGCGAGAAAGATCAGCGCGAACCCGCCTGTCAGCAGCACGAACGAGCTGGTCCATAGATTCTTGTTGATGGGGAACCAGCGATTCCAGACGAGACCCGCGGCCAGAACCGGGAGGCCGACGCAGAGCATCCGAAACGCTTTTGTGCCGGGAGTTTTGTCCGATCGCAACCAATGTCCGGTTAGCACTCCCATCAGGATCGTTCCGATCGCGGGAATGGTGCTGAGCAGTCCCTCGGGATCACGCACGCCGTTGTACAGACGTCCCATGAACAGCTTGCGGTCCAACCAGGCAACGATATTGCGCTCGGGATCCATGAAGGGAATGCCGTGTCCCGGAACACCCAAGCCAGGCACGGGCACGAAACGCATCAGGGCCCAATAGCCAACCAGACATGCTCCCAGAGCGACCGCCTGCGTGCGGCGGTTGGTCCACAGCACAAGAATCGCGGCGACCAGGTAGCAGAGCGCAATGCGCTGCGTGACTCCGTAAATGCGCCAGGTGTGCACGTCCAATCCAATCAGCGGAGACACGTTCACGAGCAGGCCAATGGCAATCAGGATGACCGTGCGGATGAGAACGTGATTCAGAATTTTCCGCCGCGACTCGCCCCGCCGCAGGCGGGCCGCGAACGAGAACGCCATGGACACGCCCACCAGAAAAATAAACGACGGAAAGATGAAATCGGCCGGTGTCCACCCATTCCACTCCGCGTGTTTGATGGGCCAATAAGCGAGATCGTCGCTGCCCGGGTTATCGACGAGAATCATCCCGGCAACGGCCAGGCCGCGGTAGAGGTCGACGCTCATGAGCCGCTCGGAGGGCGGCTTCGAGATTTCGCCTGAGCTCGATTCGGTTTGAGCCAGCGGGTGTGCGGTGGCCATCATTGGCCATCAATATATCTGTGATCTTTGCCCCTGTCACCTCCGTAAGCGTATTTCGATCCGCTCTTTTCACTTGCTGAGACTGAGAACTGCGAACCGAAGCCTGCCGTTTTGCTACAATCTCATCGCCATGATTGACGCTTCTTTAGTGAAGGGAAAAATCGTCGCAACCTGCAAGGGCGACGGGCCCGCGGTAGATCTTAGCGACGCCACCAGCCGGGTGTTTCTGGTGACCCTCGAGATCACGAAGATCATCGAGCAGGAGTCTCTCGACATCAGCTTCTACGGTTCTCCCGACGGAGCGACCTGGGGCGCAAAATCCATCACGGCCTTCCCCCAGAAATTTTACTGCGGTGAGTCTCCTCTTTTGCTTGACCTGACCTCGCACCCGGACGTGAAGTTTGTCCGCCTTCACTGGGAAGTCGCGCGCTGGGGACGCGGCACCGAAACGCCCATGTTTGAATTCGATGTCCGACTTAAGGAAGTCCCGGCGAACATTCTGAAAGAAGCCGCGGCCGAAGCCAAAGCGCTCACGTAGCGGCGGACGCATTCGTCCGCCCGCCTGAGTCAAGCCCCCACCCGGACGAATGCGTCCGGGCCTACGTGGCCTTTGATCCGATAATATTGAACCCAGAATGAAAACTGAGGCCCCAGTCATCGTGCGTCCGGCGCGCAACCTGCGCGGCAGTGTGCGGTTGCCCGGAGACAAATCCATCTCCCACCGCTATGCCATGCTGGCGGGCATTGCCGAAGGCCCGTCGCGCTTGGAGAATTATTCGACCGGCGCCGACTGCGCCAGCACCCTCGGTTGCATGCGCTCGCTCGGTGTGGCCTGGGAGCGCAACCACAAAGACGGGATCATCGAAGTGCAGGGACGTGGCCTGTCGCTCACGGCCCCTAAAACTCCGCTCGATTGCGGCAACTCCGGTTCCACCATGCGCATGTTGAGCGGCATTGTGGCCGGACAGAGATTCACCAGCGCGATGGTCGGCGATGAGTCGCTCTCCCGCCGTCCCATGGCACGCGTCATCACTCCACTCTCCGCCATGGGAGCGCAGATCGAATCGCACGACGGGAAGCCGCCGCTCCGCATCACCGGAGCCGCGCTGAAAGCTATCGACTACGCCATGCCCGTGGCCAGCGCCCAGGTGAAATCGTGCCTGCTATTCGCGGGATTATTCGCCGACGGCGAGACTCGCATCGAAGAGCCGCTGCGCACCCGCGATCACGGCGAGGTCGCGCTGCGCGCCTTCGGGGCGAAGCTCGAGCGCAAGGCTTGTGGGCAAGGCGCTGTAATGGGACATGAAGTGCGCATTCGCGGCGGCCAGCGCCTGCGCGGCATCGAAGCCCGCATCCCCGGCGACCTGTCGAGCGCGGCATTTTTTCTGTGCGCCGCAGCTTTGTTCCCGGGGTCGCAACTGACGATCCCGAGTTTGCTGATGAATCCCACGCGCGCTCGCCTGCTCGACATCCTGATGCAACTCGGCCTGCGCATCTCGGTCACGCAACTCGACGAGATTCACGGTGAGCTGGTCGGATCGCTGCAGGTCGAGGGCGGCCGCCTCACGCAAGCCACCATCGCCGGCCCCGACTCGGCCGCACTGATCGACGAAATTCCCGTGCTGGCCGCAATCGCTCCCTACACGGAGCAGGGAATTGAGGTCCGCGACGCCAAGGAACTGCGCGTCAAGGAATCGGACCGCATCGCCGCCCTCGCCACGAACCTGCGCCTCATGGGCGCGCAGGTGGAAGAACGCGAAGACGGATTGAAGATTCCCGGGGGACAGACTCTCCACGGCGCCGAGCTAGACTCCTTCGGCGATCACCGCATCGCCATGGCCTTCGCGGTCGCGGCCTTGCGAGCCCAGGGCGAAACGCTGATCCGCGGCGCGGAATCAGCCGCTATTTCCTACCCGGCATTTTTTCAGACCCTGGAAGAAGTGACGGAGCGTTAAGTATGCAGGGACAGCCGCCACAAACTCCGGTTCTCCTCCGCTCCGGGAGGTAACTTCCGGTCTATTACTGTCGTGACCTGCCCTCTCTCCTCCGGCCATAGAAAAATACTCATTAACTGAGGCGCCGCCTCGGTCTCAATTTCCATTGGGGTTCAACTTTTCTGGGGGTGTGCTATGCGTTCCAAGTGGATGCTGTGTGTTGTTCTGGGGCTGGCTTCGGCGGCCTATGCCAAAGATCCCAAGCCTTATCAGACGGGCAAGCTTTTGCAGATGGATTCGGTGAAGTGCGGCACGTCGGAAAAAGACGCCCAGAGCCTTACCGGGGAAGTGCTCGGCACCGACTCCGGCAACAAGAAGACGCAAGAGGTGCTTTGCCAGGAATACGTCCTGCAGGCCGAACGCGTGATCTACCGCATCCGTCCGCGCGACGAGAAACATCCCGTGCTTCTGCCCGTGGGCGAGCAGGCGCAATTCCGTCTGCAGAAAGACAAGATGCTGTTGCGCGTGGAAGATCTCGACAGCAAGGAGCGCGAGTATATCGTGGTCTCGATGACTCCGCGCACCGACAGCACCGCCGCCGATGCGGCTCCGCCCCGGCTGAATCACCTGCAGTAACGCAATTCACAAACCAGAAATGAAACGGCGCGGACTCGGTCCGCGCCGTTGCCATTCAAAGCATTTGACCGCAGAAATCGCCGAGAACTGCCGCAGAGGACGCAGAGAAAACCGGCGCGCCGAACCTCTGCGATCTCTGCGGCCTTTCTTCGCGATCTCAGCGGTTAAAGGCGCTTGCTCCTGCGCTTGGACGCTCCTGGTACCCCCAGCTCGGCACTCCGGAAAATGAGCTCCGCCGCCTGCCCCAGCATCCTCCGCCTGTGATAGAGTATTGCCCACCGTAAAGGCCGGTCGTGCTGCCCTGCCGGATGCGCGCAGGTTTCGCCCCGCCGAAGGAGTGACCTAATTTAGGAGTGACCCATGAAGACCCTCCGTGATCTGGTGAAAGACCGCAAAGTGTACTCCGTCGAAGCCACTCGCACCGTGCTGGAGGCTGCGCGTTTCATGATGGAACACAATATCGGCGCCGTACCCGTGCTGCGCAATGGAGATCTTGCCGGGATTCTCTCCGAGCGCGACATCATGAACCGCGTCGTGGCCGTGGGCCGCACTCCCGGAACCACCGCCGTATCGGAAGTCATGACCGCGAACCCGCGCGCTGTCCATGCCGACGAGACCATCGAGGAGTGCCTGTTCATCATGCGGGAGTTCGGGTTCCGCCATCTGCCCATCGTCGACGGCAAGGATTTAAAAGGACTGGTTTCGCTCCGCGATGTGCTCATGGACCACGCCGCCGAACTGGAGCGCGAGGCACGCAAAACAGCGTCGTAAGAGCGGCTTCCGGCTTCCGCTATTCGGCTTTCGGAAGCCCGAAGCCCCGTATCTAGTCAATATCGTCTATCGTTTCCGCGGCCCGCCTTCCGAAAGCCGAACGCCGAAAGCCGGAAGCCGTTTCACTCCCGCTTCCGCAGCATCACTTCTCCCGGCTTCGGCGGAAGCTTGAAGGGAAATTCAAATATCTTTCCATCGAGCGGAACGCGCAGAATGAATTCTTCCTGCTTCTTCCATCCCCCGATCCATTTGCTGCTGGTGCTGAACAGCACCCACCCATGGGCTTCGGGATTGGCCGCCCCCAGCTGAGTCGGACGCAAACTGTTTTTGCCGACGAACTCCTGCAGCTCCGCCGAGTCTTTCAGGAACGCCTTCACGTAGGCCTCTTTTTCTTCTTTCTTTTCGGGATGCTTTTCCACTTCGCGCGCGGTCTGGTGATCCAACTCGTCGGCGTCGTTCTGCACTTTTTCGGCGAAGCCGTCGGGATCGAGCGAGGTCTGGACCACCTGGAAGTGCTTCACGAACTCGAGAGAAATATTTTCGACGCCGACATCCACCGTCCCCTGGCCCCGGTAGCGAACGCTGAGCAGCACTCCGAAGAAAGGTTCGTGGCGTCGATGAACTTTTTCCAGTTCCTGGGAATCGACGCTCATCGTGATTCCAACGTCTTCGTACCACATCCCGTAGCGGTAGTGCCCGTCGTCGCTGCGCGAGAAGGTGCAGCCGGGATGCTCCTCGTCCCAGCGCACGGCGGGAATTTTGGGTTTTTCCTTGCGCGGGATGGCGCGTGCCGCATCGGGCAACAGCAGGGAAGCCATGGCCAGCACTGCCAGCAGCAGTCCACGTAAGACCGGTCCAGGTACGACCAGGCTGAGGCCTAGTCTGAAAACGCCCAGCCCACGCGGCGCGCGATGCCTGTGCGGGCGCATGACTCAATTCGTCGGTGCGGTTACCGTCAGGGTGACTGAAGGGTTCGTGTTGTTGCCGGAACCCGTGTTGCTCGAGACCACGCCATTAGCGTCGACTCCGATCACGGTGAAGGTATAGGTGTTGTCGGGAGTGATTCCGTTGTGTGTGGTCGTCGTAGTAGTGGTGTTGCCGCATGCCGGCATCAGCAAAAGTGTGCCGCTCACCACAAAAAGAGCCAGCAAGCCCCACACCTTCCGCGATCGCTTTCCTCCCACCGCAGCGCCCAGTCCCACCAGCGCCAGCATGGGGAAAGGAATCCACAGCGCGTAGAAGATCCGGGGAGGAGCAACACCCTTCGTGATGATGATCGGGCCGAAGGTGTTGATCGTGAGGCTTGAAGTGGCCGCCGCCCCGTTCACCGTCACAGGATTCTTGTCGAACGAGCAATAGGGAGGATACGTCACCAAGGGGGTGATCGAGTTGCAGGACAGCGTGACCCCAGCCCCCGGGCTTATGTACCCGTTGATCGGATTGATGCTGACGATGCCCACGGCGCCGTTGCCTGCGGGCACGCTGCCCGGCTGGACCGCCCTCTGAATGGTGACCGTGAACTGCGGCGCAACCGCCAGCACCGTCACGTCCTGCGGTGGCGTAGTTGTGGTCTGTCCGGGGGCGGTGCCGGTAATCGTGATGGAGTATGGCACTTCCGCCGTGTCGCTCTTGGTCGTAATCGTGGCCGAAGCGGTGCCCGGGGCCGTCACCGTCGCGGGACTCACCAGGCAAACGGGAGGATCGGTCAAGGTCGCCGGCGACACCGCGCAGGTCAGGTTGACCGTGCCGCTGAAGCCGTTAATCGCTCCCACCGTAATGTTCGAAGCCGAAGTACCGCCCGCCGTCACCGCATCGGGCGAAAACGACCCGGCCTGCAAGGTGAAGCTCCCCTGCGCGAACGCCGCGGACGGCAAGGCTAGACAAGCGGCCAATAGGCAGAGGACCGCAAAGCCGGCACGCCGGCTTAGAACGATGAAGACGAACTTGAGGGGCGACCACTCGCACGGCTGCGGTTCAGATTGCATCAACTCGGAATTCACCATGAGCAGGTTTCGGTTCAAGTAGCTCCGATAGCTTCGATTCATAGGACAACCCAAAGGCTGCCCGCTTCCGCCGACGAACTGCGCATTGCCAACAGCCACGACGGGCGCTCGCCGGGTAACACAAAAAATCGGCGTCTCATTTTACCGCAGACATTTCCCCAGAAACCACGCCGCTCAGATCTCCGGAATGTTCCCCGCGGAATCTTCCATACTACCATCATGCCGCGGCCAGCCGATGGCGGAGTTCACGCCGGAAGAAGAAAAGGCCGCCTCCCGCGTGGAAGACGGCCGTGGTGGTTCCGTGTGAGCTAGTTGACAGTGAGCTTTAAGGTCGCAGAATGCGTTGCTCCCCCGCCTTGTCCAGATACGGTGATGCTGTACGATCCGGGAGGAGTGTTCGTTCCGCCGCCCCCGCCGCCACTGCTTCCACCGCAAGCCGGCAGCATCAGCAGTCCCATCAAGATTATGCCGAGGAGCAGGAATCCAAAGAGCCGCTTCCGGCGTGAGTTATTTCCTGCGCCCAACAGCGCGATGCCGCCAATCGGCAGGAACACGGCATAGAAAATCCGCGTATCACCATTCTTGCTCGGAGCCAGTGAAGCCGCTGCTCCTGGCAGAGCCGCCGTGGAGATGGTCAGAGTTGAGGTCACCGCGCTGGCGGCCGGAGTCACCGAGGTGGAAGTGAAGTGACACGTCGCATGGGCCGGCATGCTCCCGCACGACAAGCCAACCGCCTGGCCGTAGCTGGAGTTTACCGATGACACGGTTACCGTAATCCCCGAGGTCGTCGATCCACTCGTGGTCGAGGTAGTCGTGGGCGATACCGCAACCGAGAAGTCAGCGGGGGCCGCTACAACCTTAGCTACGAACCCGTCGTTTTGACCACCACCGTAATTGCCCTGAGCAACTCCACCGGTAGCTGGGAAGCCGGTGCTCGCAGTGGCTCCGGCGACATACGCATTGCTCGATGAGTCTACGGCGATGGTGCCGATCCCGGCTTGTGGGCCTGCCCCTGGCAGTTCATTTTGAGTACCAACGCCGCCCAGGAAACTGGAGTACACGACAAATCCTGTGTTACTGAACTCAGTCACAAACGCGTCGGAAGTGCCGATCAGAGAACCCTGAAACGCGTTGCTGACCGGATAGCCGGACGATGTGGTTTTCCCGGTAACATATGCGTCAGCGAAGGAGTCCAGGGCTATGCCGGTTCCAACATCGTCTAGAGTCCCGCCATAATATGTCGAGAATACGAGAGCTGTTGCCCCGGCATTCAACTTGGAGACAAACACGTTCGCAGCCGAATTGCCGCCGAGCGCTGGTTGCGCCGCATCGGCGGTAGGGAAGTTCGACGAGTTCGTAACTCCCGTGACGTAGGCTTCGCCTGCGGCGTCCACAGCGACGCCGAGAGCATCATCGGCTCCGCTTCCGCCGAGGTATGTCGAATAAACCCATGCGGAGCCGTCGGCCTTGACTTCGGTCACAAAGCCATCCTCTGAACCGCCGCCGAATCTAGTTTGGACAACGCCGGTTGTTGTCGGAAAGTCCGTCGAGACAGTGATGCCCGCGACATAGGCATTACTGGAGCTATCCAAAGCAATCCCTGTTGCCAAGTTGCCGCTCGATCCTCCGAGATAGGTGGAATAGTCGAGGCTCTTGCCGGTGCTGGCGAGCTTGGTGACGAACGCGTCGTCACCGCTCTGTGTCGATTGGAAGGCTGACTTTAGAGGGAAATTCGACGAGTGAGTCTCTCCGGCGACATAGGCGTTTCCAGAACCGTCGACCGCAACAGCGTTGGCGGTATCATCGCCGCTGCCGCCAAGGTATGTCGAATACACGAGAGTTCCCGAGGAATTCAGTTTCAGTACGAAGGCATCGTTGGTACCCCCGCCAAAGGTTGACTGAAACGCCGAGACCGTCGGAAACCCAGCCGTAGCACTGCCCGCGACGTAGGCATTCCCTTGGCTGTCGACTGCGATCGCGTTGCCGACACAAGTCCCTGTTCCCGAGGCTGAGCAGTTTCCACCGCCCCCAGTGGCTGCAAAAATGTCCGTGTAGAGAAAGGCCTTACCCGTGGAATTCAGCTTCGTGACAAAGACATTAAGGGTTGGTCCTGCCGCTTTCCCATTGAACGATAGAGAGTTCGTCTCTCCGGTGAGGTAAGCGTTTCCCGAACCATCAACCGCGATGGCGAAAGCCTCGTCTTCACCCACGCCTCCAACATACGTGGCGTAGCTCAGCGCGGGATCGATCACCAACTCCCGGCTGCGATCATACGATCCAAGCGCAAAAGCCACCCGGTTGTCGCTCTCCCGCACGAATTCGGCGGCGACGTTTTGCCGCTTGCCATTGATCTCCTGATACGCGACCGGCTTGTGCATTACGACGTCACCCGCTGCCGACGAGAGCAGGAGATTGCCGGATACATCGGTTGCGATTTTGTGTGCGCCAGAGAATCCAAGATGAATCGCTGCCGGACTGGCGCCGGCGGCGACGATGAAATCAAATTCCAACTGCCGCTGCTCGCCATGAAACGCCATGTCGACTCCGGGATAAACACCCCGGTAGGAGACTCCCGCGAATTGCTTCACGCCCTCCTGCCACTGGCTGCGGTCGCTGCCGATGTAGTAGTTGGTCACGCCCGGCAGTTGGCTGCCCGCGGCGATCTCGGGCCGCGCATTCCCGCCCACCAGGTGCATGCGAATCGCGGAGGCCACGTTTTTCGTCCGCGGTGCCGGTGTCGTTTTCTCTTGCGCGAATCCGTGCTTGCCGGTGCTCCGGGCCGCTGACTGTGAGCCAGATTGCAGCGCGAAGACTGTGTCGTTGGCGGTGAGGAATACCGTGTATCCATTGCCCCGCGCCATGTACTTCACCCGCGGATCGGTCTGCCCCTGGTTCGCTTCAAACGCCAGCGGAAGCGTGCCCAGACTCTCGCGCACCCGGCCGCGTTCTTGCGCGCTGAACGCTGGCGCCTGCCCAGTCGCTGCTGCAACCCGGCCGGCGGTGGAGCTTCCACGATGGGCGCAAAAACCTGCTGAGACCGCGATTCCGAGAGTTGCCAATACGGCTAGTCCGACAATCCAACCAGCAGGCATGAACTTTCTTGAGGCAGATGGGTTCGACACGACGATCCTCCTAAGGATGAAACCGTGAACAACAGTTCTGTGAAAAATCGACTTGGTCTTTAACTCGGCCTGTGGGGACAAACAAATCCCCAAGAACGCGCCTCAGTCCGTGAGGCAGCGAGGGTGCAAAGTTTTGCACTTAGCCGCGAGTATGGAATGGTCAACAGGCCTTGTCAACGAGGGGTAGATAGCAATTCAGGTACCACCAAGGGGCGCGGCCAGCCCGAATTGCCGCGCCTAAGCACGATTCTTTCCACCCGCCGCTTGCTTTCATCGCTGAAGAAGTAGTCCAGGCCGAACTCGAACACCATGGCGATGCGCAACAGTATGGGCAGAGTGGGAAACAACTTTCCCCTCTTACGGCCTTACTGCGGTTTTTTCTTGTTGAACAGCCCCATCACGCTGCTGGCAGGATTCTGGTTGCCCTTGCCGCTGGTCAACCCTTTCAACAAGCCGGTCGCCATTCCCTTCACGTCCGGCACGAACTTCGGGTCGGAAGTCGTGCCCGCCACGGAAAACGGAATCCCCATTCCACTCACGGCGGCGTTCATTTTGAACGCAAGTTCGTTGGCCGGACTCACCGTGCCGCCGCCGGTGACCACGCCAATGGACGGCACGTTGAGATTGATGTTGTCGGCCTTCGTGCCCTCGGGAGCCACGCGCACGTCGGAACTGAAATTCTGAATGGTCGTGTCGTTGCCCGTTTTCTTTCCCGCCAGCGCGGAAATGGAGGAGAGTTTCGAGCCCAGGTCGAAATTGGCGAGCGTGGAGTTTTCCATTTTGACCGTCCCCACCGTAACTAACTTGTCAACCGGACCGTTGATCGCCATGTCGGTGTTGAGCGTGCCTCCCTTCAGTGTTGCCTTGGGAGGTAATATGACGCCCAGGGCGGGAAGCATGGCCTCCAGGTCGTCGACGGGCATGCCCTCTCCCTTCAGCTTCAAATCGATCACAGTCACCTTGCCATGGGCGTCGTAGGTGCCGGTCATGTGCGCGACGGCCTTGCCCATGGCAATTTCACAGCGCGGAATGCTGCCGGTTTCCTTGGCCAGATTATGCATCACCGTATAGGTCACCTCCACGGGTCTGCCTGCCGGCGATCCCTTCTTTACGACCTGTAAATTCGTGGCTGTCAGCTTACCTTCGGTTTTCGCTTCATGTCCGTCGGACGTAACCGATCCGTCATAGTCCGCGATGCCTGAGATCCCCGCCGCGGGATCGATGAAGCCCGACGCTAACAAATTCAGTTTCTGCACCGTAACCTTGGCTTCGAGCGGAGTCTCGGCGGCATTGTTGGCGTCGATTGGTCCGGCCTTGCCTTCGAGTTTCAGGGTTCCGTCGGCCGGCAGTTGCGCCGTCATGCTGAAGGGAAACGAGGAAGTGAAGGAGAAGTTAGTAACTTCGATATTAACTTTGTCGTAGACACGAGGCTTCTCGGATGATCCCTCTCGTAACACCGTGAGGCGCCCGTTATTCACGTTCAGTTTCGCCACCGACAAATTCGGATTTCCGCCCGAGGAAGGAGCCGGGGAGGCCGCGGGTTTCGACGCGGACGGATTATTTCCGCCCAGGCTGGAGAAGTTCCACTTCTGGCCGTTCTCCGATTTCACCAGGCCGATCTCGGGCTGGTTCAGCGTCAACTCGGTCACATTCAGCGTCTTCGAAAAAATCAGCGGGATCACCTCCACGCCCACCTTGAGCTCCTTGGCCTGCACGAACGGCGACTTACTGAACGCCGGATCGTCCGCGATGGAAATGTCGTCCGCAGAGACGCTCCCCGACAACAGTGAGAGCGAAAGATTCCCTACCTTGACCGGCCGTCCCAGCGCGCTGGTGAGTTCCGACTCAAGTTTCGGCCGGAAGGTATTCGCGTCGATGAAGAACGGAATGGCGATGGCGATCACAATGAGCAGACCTACGACGACGGCCAAAATTTTCAGGATGCGTTTCATGATGCGTACCTCCTGCCAGAACGGCAAACTGCGGTTGTACTTGCGTGGGAGCGGAAGTAAGACCTTGCCAGGAACCTTCTACACCGCAAAGTGTACCACTGCGAGCCTCTACCGGTCGGGTGGAAGAGTGGCGCTTCAGCGCCGCGTCAAGGATGCACAATAAAATCGGGCCTCAAGCCCTGTGGTTGGTTTTGCAGGCGCTACAAAAAACGACCACGCGGGGCTAGAGCCCGCATCCATTTCCTTCTGCAAACGCGGCCCTGGAAGGGCCGCTCTTCCACAGTGGCACCAACGAGTCGGAACTAAGCACCGACTAACCGCTGTGATTCGCGCGCTTGACACTGGCATGACTCTCTGCTGTAGTGTCCGCCAGTGTACGCTTGGAATTCAAGCGGCACTCGCAAAGGTTGAGATGGTGACCATTCGTGATGTGGCGAAGGAAAGCGGATTTTCCTCGACCACGGTGTCGATCGTGCTCAACAATGCGCCACTAGCCCGCTACATCCCTGCCGTCACCAAGAAGCGCATTGAGCGCGCCGCGCAGAAGCTGGGATATCGCCCCAACCAGTTTGCCCGCTCGCTGCGCAGCAAACGCAGCCACACCGTCGGCGTCATGGTCTTCGACATGACCGACCCTTACTGCACGCTGGTGCTGCGCGGCATCGAAAACACTCTGTACCAGTCATCCTATCTGCCCATTCTGACCGACGTGCACAACGAGCGCAGCCGCTTTGAGCGCTACCTCGAGATGCTGCTCGACCGGCGCATTGAAGCTCTAATCGTGCTCGCCAACTGGCTGTTCCTCGATATCAACCTGCTGGGCGATCTGGAGAAGAGCAGCATTCCCACCGCGATGATTGGCTGCGAATTGAAAACGGACTCAATCAGTTCGGTCATCGTCGACAACGAGGTCGGTGGCCACATGGCGCTCGAACACTTGCACTCTCTCGGGCACCGCAAGATCGCCTTCATCCGCGGCCCCAAATCGCTGACCGATAGCTCTCCGCGCTGGCGCGGCGTGCGAAACTGCGCCAAGGAATGCGGTCTGGAACTCGATTCCCGGCTCATCATGGACCTGCCCGAATCGCGCGATCCCATGTCGAGCTTCGAATCGGGACATAAGCTGACCGAAGAACTGATTCGCCAGAAGCGTCCTTTCACCGCCTTGCTGGCCTTCGATGATATGAGCGCCTTTGGCGCGATCCGGGCTCTCACCCGGGCAGGCGTGCGCGTGCCCGAGCAATGCTCGGTGATCGGTTTCGACGACGTCGCCACTTCGGCACTTTACACGCCCTCGCTCACCACCGTCCGCCAGCCCATGGAAGCGATGGGAGCGTCCGCCGTGGGCATCGTAGTCGACGGCATCAACGGCGTGCTGGAAAAACGCGAAATCAGCGCCACCCACCGCAAGGTGGCGCCGGAGTTGGTGGCGCGTGAGTCGACGCGCAGCGTGCTATAGCCCGATCGCTGGCATCCCGACCTCCGCGGCCATTTCGTTTTGCTGGAACAAGAACGATTTTGTCGGAAAAGGGTGTGATCCCGCTCACAGATCGCGCTTTTTCCTTGACAGTTGATGCGCCATAAACGCACTATTCATACGATTTAATAACCAGCCGGAGGGGTTTCGCCAAGCACCTGGCGGAGCTGTCCGTCCGAAAATGTCCGTCCGAAAATGTCCGTCCGAAAATGTCCGTCCGAAAACGACGAGCCGAACCGGTACCACGACAGGCACGATGCATGGCAACGCCGGAGCGATAGAATGTCGCGTTGCGACTTTGGATTGGGGAGACTGTTCATGAATAGGGGAAACGCAATGGCCAAGACACTGCGGAATTTTCTTTCGGTATGTATTCTTTTCCTCTGCGCGGGTTCCATCGCGCTGGCCCAGGCCGGCCGAGGCAGCATCAGCGGCCTGGTCACCGATCCCGGCGGCGCTCTCATTCAAGGCGCTAAGGTAGTCCTGCTGAACCCCGCAACCGGATTGTCGGAGCACACAGTCACGAGCTCGGCGGGGCTCTACACGTTCATTTCCCTCAACCCCGGCGTCTATAAGGTCACCGTCACCCAGACGGGCTTTAAGAGCTTGGCCCAGGACAAAATCACGGTCAACGTCGATCAAGTCACCGAGGTCAACATCACGCTGCAAGTCGGTGCCGCCAGCGAGACCGTCACCGTCACCGAAGGAGTCGAACTGGTTGAGCCCAGCAACTCCACCGTCGGCACACTGATCCCGTCCGAAGCCATTGACCGCGTCCCGTTGCTGTACCGCAACGTGTACGATCTCATCCAGTTAAGCGCGGGCGTGATTCCGGTCAATGGTTCGCCCAACTCGAGCGATTCGATGCAGTCCGTTCAGAACATTTCACTCGGCCGCCCTGGAGTCGATGTCTCGGCCGACACTGTAAACGGCTCTCTGGTCGGGTCCATCTACTACATGCTCGATGGCGCACCCATCGGAGTTGCGGAAAACAACTCCGCTGCCATCATCCCGGCGATGAATATTCCTGAGGATGGCGTTCAAGAGGTTCGCGTTGAGACCCAAAATACACCGGCGACCTACCTGAGCGGCGGAGGTGGCGTGATCAGCCTGGTGAGCAAGTCCGGCACCAATAAGTTCCATGGTGACGCGTTCGGGGTGTTCCGGCCCGACGTCCTGTCGGCGAACGACTTTTTCAACAAGCAAACTCAGTTGAGCAGCGGCCAAAAGAACACTCCGCCTTCCTTCCACCGTTACCAGGAGGGCGGCGCGATCGGCGGACCGATCAAGAAAGACAAGATTTTCTTTTTTGCGGATTACGAGGACACACAGCAGACCCAGTTCGAAGGCGTAGACTATTTTTCCGTCCCCACCAGCGCCGAAAGGACCGGAGACTTTTCGAAGATAACAGGTCAGACAATCTACGATCCCACCAAGCCCGATAATCCTGACGGCACCCGGCAGCCATTTCCCGGCAACATAATCCTCAACCCGAATCCCATTGGCTTGCTTTTCTTGGCGAACATGCCAAAGTGCAATCTCCCTGATCCCACCACGTGTGAACAGGCAACCAGCGACGTCCAAAATTTCGGCCTGCCGGGCCTGGACCCGTTTAAGGCACACAGGTTCGACATCCGGGTAGATTGGAACAAGAGCGACAGGCAGCGCATCTTCACTCGATTCTCCTATGACCACTTGTTCTTCGCCCAAGCCAATGTATTCCCGTCGCCCGGCTGGGACCCCAACTACGCCCAGAACCTGACCAACGGGCGAAACGTCCTGCTAGGCGACGACCTGACGCTTAATTCCTCTACCGTGCTGAATTTGCGGTACTCCTTTACCCGCCACCACGAGGCTCAGCAAGGGCAGCCATCCTACAGCAGCACCGACATTACGAAGCTGGGCTTTCCCGCCTCGTTGGCCGCGGAGCAAGTCGTCAAACAGCTCCCTATCGTCGCCTTCTACGATGTAGCCTCGTCGAGCGGAGCGGAAGGAGTGGGCGGCACGGCCAATTACAATCTGTTCTTTTATGCCAGCGAGAACAGCGACGTCAGCGCCACCCTCAACAAAGTGCGCGGCAAGCATGAACTCTCGTTCGGTTTCGAATGGATGAAGCGCTATCTCAACGTTGGCCAGCCGCCTTCGCCCGCGGGTTTTTACGCCTTCGATGTCACCGCCACGAATCAGTCCGTCAACAATGGCGGAGGCGGCAGCGACTACGCTTCCGCACTCATCGGCATGGGCTCCACCCCTGGCAACGAACAGAACATTAACCCCAATTTCACCAAGGACGTCTTCGTTGCCGAGTCCAACCCTTATTATGCTGCCTTCGTGGAGGATACCTTCCATGCTTCCAAGGCGCTGACCATCACCGCCGGCCTGCGCTGGGACATCTTTGGAGGGCGTAACGAGCGTTTCAACCGCCTCGAATACTTTAGTCCCAACGCCACCAATACCTTAAACGGTGTTTCCTATACCGGCGCCGAAGTCTATGTCAACGGTAGCAATCGCTCGCCGTTTACGACCAATATGCACGACTTTGGCCCGCGCCTCGCTTTTGCCTGGCAACCCATCACCCACTTCGTCGTGCGCGGCGGCGCGGGCATCTACTACGGTCCTACCTTGCACAATGTCGCCAGTGCCGGGAATAACACCGATGGATTCTCATCCAGCACACAATGGAGCTCCACCTGCTTTAACGCGAACGGGGATGGTAATACGTTCTTTAACACCGGCAACGCGCCTTGTAACGCCCCCGCGACACCGGACGTCTTCACTGGCGCCTATTCGTTAAGCAATCCCTTTCCCAATCCGTCTGGCACCCCGGGAGGAATCAACCCGGTTTTCACCACAGCGCCGCCCGGACTCGCGAATAACTTGGGGATCACCTTGAGCACCGTCCTCCACTCCCAGCGCACGGTCGCCACTTACAATTTCAACTTCGGCCTGGAGTATGAGTTGCCCCATCAGGTGGTCGTGAGTGTCGGTTACGTCGGTAGCCGCGGACTCTTCTTGCCGCTGGGCAGTGCCGACCAGAACGTGCTCGATCTGGCCACGATCGCGAAGTACGGAAATTCGCTGTGCATTCAGACGAACCCGGCCTGCGTAATGATGCCCAACGCTGGGCCGGTGAGCCTTAACCCCAACTTCAGCGGCCAAGCCACGGTTCCGCTGTGGGCGACACTCCAGCAGTACCCACAATTCGGCAATGGCAGCTATGGCAGTGGCAATGGAGTCGGCGTGAATGGCTACCCAGGCGGTGACTCTGAGTACAGCTCGCTGCAAACTAAGGTGCAGAAGAGACTAACCGGACATTTCACCACGCTCGCCACTTTTACCTGGGGAAAAATTATGACCGACGACGGGAATCCTCCCCTGGGTTTTGTAGGCTCTCACAACGGCAAAGCTCAGGACTGGAGGGATCTGTATTTAGAGCATTCGATCAGCCCCCAGGACGTCAAGTATTCATTCACCGGGCAGGCATCCTATGATCTGCCGGTCGGCAAGGGCCAGCAAGTAAATCTGCATGGCGTCTCGGACGCTATTCTCGGCGGCTGGACGACGAACTTCATCCTCTATCTCGGCACCGGTATCCCGATTAATTCACCGGCGGCGGGGGGAAGCCCTTCATTCTTCAGTCAGCGCTCCGACCTCACTTGCAATCCGGCAACTCCCCATAACGCAACTGTCTGGGTCAGCTATACCTGTTTCGCGAAACCCGGAACGGAGAACGGCGGTGCCCCAAATCATTTCATTCCCGGAAATGCCCCAGCGTATCTTGACCACGTTCGCACCGAGGGTGCGCGGAATCTGGATGTCTCCATCTACAAGACGTTCAAGTTCGGAGAAACCAAAGCGCTGCGCTTCGACATCTCCTCCTACAACCTGTTCAACAAGGCACAGCTTGGAAATCCAAACATACCAAGCGTTAATTCGGTAGAGAACGCGATAGCAGCCGGGAATACTGTTAACCCTGCTAATTTCGGAACGATCACAAACACAATCAACACCCCGCGCCAGTTCCAGTTCGGCGCGCGGTTCACCTTCTAATCGAAATTACGGAGATGAGAAAACCCGGCCTCGCAGAGGCCGGGTTCCTTTTGCGATGCTCATGTAGCGACGGCCGCCCTTCGACTTCGCTCAGGGCAGGCTCTAGGCCGTCCCGCCAGCGCGAAGCGCGGCGGCAAGCCGAGAGTGTTTCGCCGAAAGCGATAGGCTCAAAGCCAAGAGCCAAAAGCCAAGAGCCAAGAGCCAAAAGCCAAAAGCCAAAAGCTATACCCTACTCCCCACCGTAGCCCGCGCCCCCACCGCCTCCAGCGCCCGCTCCAAATCCGCAATCAGATCCTCGCAGCTCTCGATTCCCACCGACAGCCGCACCATCTGCTCGGTCACGCCCATCTCGGCCCGCTGCTCGGCGGAGATCATCGCATGCGAAGTCAGCACCGGGATCGACACCAGCGATTCCACGCCTCCCAGACTCGTGGCCAGCGTGAACAGCCGCATCGCCTCGCTCACCCGCCGCGCGTCCTCGCCCGTGCCCTCAACTTCAAACGTAATCATGCCGCCGCCGCCGCTCATCTGCTCACGTGCAATGGCGTGCTGCGGATGGCTCTTCAAAAACGGATAATGCACGCGCCGCACTTTTTCATGTTGCCCCAAAAACTCCGCGACGCGTAGCGCATTTTCGTTCTGTCGCGCCACCCGCACCGCCAGCGTTTTCAGCCCGCGGATCAGCATCCACGCGGCATGCGGGTCCATGCAGTTGCCCAGCGTCGTGCGCGTCTCCCAAATCTGATCCATCAATTCCTGACGCCCGCACACCACGCCACAGGTTAAATCGGCGTGGCCGCTCAAATACTTTGTGCCCGAATGCATCACCAGATCGATGCCGTACTCCGCCGGATGCTGGTTGATGGGCGTGCCGAAGGTGCTGTCGATCATACTAATAAGCCCTCGCTGCCGGGCCAGCGCCGCGGCCTTCTTCAGGTCGACCACGCGCAACGAAGGATTGGTCGGCGACTCCAGATACAGCATCCGCGTGTTCGGCCGAATCGCCCGCGCGGCTTGCTCAAAATTGTTGGTGTCGACGAACGAGGTCTCAATTCCCATTCTCGGCAGCCACTCGGAGAAGAACTTCATCACCCCGCCATAAACATCGCGCTGCGCGACAATGTGATCTCCCGCCTTCAGCAACGCCAGGATCGTGGTAGTGATCGCCCCCATGCCGGAAGCAAACGTGTGCGCCGCCTCCACGCCTTCGATGGCCGCGACCGCCTGCTCGGCCGCCGTGTTCGTCGGATTCCCCCACCGCGTGTAGTAGCGGTCGGTCGTGGTCACGCGCTGCTGCTCGTCGTTGTCGGTGACCTCGAATGTGGACGTCTGATAGATCGGCGTGCCGACCGGTCCGTTCTTCTTTTCCATGTCCGCCGCGCCGTGTACCGCGGCGGTTTCAGGACGACGAGTATTCCGTTTCATAGCGACCTCATGTCCTCCAGAGTAATTGCGAAGATTCGACAAGGGCAAGCGAAAGCGCGAAGTGCCATCCGGTTTTCCTTCGTGTACCTTCGTGTCCTTAGTGGTTGTCGCCTTTCGCAGATGCCACTCGATACTCAAGCCCGTTTATAATGCGACCTCGATGGACCTCGGTCTGAAAAACCGCGTCGCTCTGGTAGCCGCCTCCAGTCAAGGACTCGGCCTCGCCACCGCCGAAGCCTTCGCCGCCGAAGGTTGCCGCGTCGTCATGTGCGCGCGCAATCCGCAGACGCTGCAAGCCTCCGCCGACAAAATCAGAAAGCAGCACAATACAGAAGTCTTCGCCGAAGCTCTCGACGTTGCCGACTCGGCCGCGGTCGCCCGGTTCGTCGCCGCGGTCGCCGCCAAATTCGGCAGCGTCGATATTTGCGTCACCAACGCCGGAGGCCCGCCCGCCAAAGGATTTCTCGCGGCCACCCTCGACGACTGGCAGCGCGCCATCGAGTTGAACTTCCTGAGCACCGTCTACTTCGCTCGCGAAGTCATCCCCCACATGCAGCGGAACCACTGGGGCCGCATCATTACCATCACGTCGATCACGACTAAGCAACCGGTTGCCGACCTCGTGCTTTCGAATGCCGTCCGCGCGGCGGTGGTCGGGCTGGTGAAGAGCTTGGCCAACGAGTTCGGCAAAGACGGAATCCTCGTCAACAACGTGGGCCCCGGCTTCACGGCCACCGATCGTCTGAAGGAGTTGGCCAAAGCCCGCTCCGCCGCCACCGGAAAAAGCGAGCAGGAAATTTTCGATGCCTGGGCCGCCGACGCTCCGCTGAAACGCCTGGGCGAGCCCCGCGAACTGGCCGAGACCATCGTCTGGCTGGCCTCGGAACGCGCGTCCTACGTCACCGGCCAGACCGTTCTGGTCGACGGCGGCATGTATAAAGGATTGTGAGAGCTGGATTCGTATCAGGGCACGGCTTCAGCCGTGCCAATAGGCGCAAAATGAAAACCGGCTTTACAGTTTGCTGAAAAACTCGGATTTGTCGGTGCTACCGTGGAAGAGCGGCCCTTCAGGGCCGCGTAAGGCATTAAAAATTAATCTGGGCTTCAGCCCCCGTCGCCGCTCTTCTTCGACCAAGTGAGGTTTTCAGCATACTGTTTAGCCCCTGAGGGATGCTCCATGCGATCCAGAATTCGACAACTGCTGTTCGCGGCGCTTATCGCCCCATCCATTTTCTGCGCCGCACAAGCCCGCCCCTTCCCCGGCCCCGACGTCCAGCAGATCTACCAGCGCCTGCTGCCACAGATCGAAAAGATTCCCGCCTTCGACCACCACGCGCACCCCGGTTATTTCGACGATCCCGACGTCGACGCGATGGCCGCGCCTCCCAACGCCAGCGCACCGTTCCGCACGCGCGACGACAATCCCGAGCTCGCCGCCGCAGCTAAAGCACTGTTTGGCTACCCCTACGCCGACTTCTCTCCCGAGCACGCGAAGTGGCTGCTCGACAAGAAGACCGAACTCAAGAAGCAACTCGCCGGCACCACGTATTTCAACTCGATTCTCGATAAGCTCAACACCGAGAGCTCCGTGGCGAACCGCGCCATGATGCCCGACTACCTCGATCCCAAGCGCTTTCCCTGGGTCTTTTTCGCGGATTCTTTTATGTGGCCTTTCAACAACGAGCGCGAGACGGCGCGCGATCCCGACCAGGGCGTCTTCATTCCGCTGCAGGAAAAAATGCTGCACCGCTGGATGCAGCAGAAAGGTGTCGGCAAGCTTCCGTCTACGTTTGCCGACTATTTGAAATTCATCAGCCAGACTCTGGAGGACAATTCGAAACGCGGCGGCATCGCGATGAAGTTTGAGGTCGCCTATTTCCGGCCGATGACGTTCAGCGATCCTACGCGAGCCCAGGCCGAAGACATTTATCAGCGCTACGTCACGGGCGGAATTCCCAGCGAACGGGACTACCGAACGTTCCAGGATTACGTCTTCCGCTATCTCGTCCTCGAAGGTGGACGCCTGCACTTGCCGGTGCACATTCACACCGCCGTCGGCATCGGAGATTATTTCAACCTGTCGCAGAGCAACATCATGAATCTGGAAAGCGTGTTGCGCGATCCGCGCTATGCTTCCACGATCTTCGTGATGATCCACGGCGGCTATCCGCTGGAGCGCGAAGCCATTTGGCTCGCCGCAATGAAGAATGTCTACCTCGATTCTTCGTTTGGCGAGCTTGCCCAGTATCCTGCGGCGTTCAAAGAGACGCTTAAGATGTGGCTGGAAACTTTTCCCGACAAGATCACTTTCGGCACCGACTGTTTCCCTTACAATCAAGTGTTGGGGGCGGAAGAGAGCTACTGGTTGGGCGTGCAGTCGTCCCGCACCGCGCTGGCGGCGGCTCTGGCCGAGATGGTTTCGGAAAACGAGATCACCGAGACTCGGGCACTGGAGTTAGCCCACGCCTACCTGCACGACACGGCGGTGAAGTTGTACGAAGGACGAGTGCGCTAAGCGTTGAGTAAACTCGCTTCGCGTCTTTGTCTTGAAAGGGCGCGGCTTCAAGCCGCGCCGTTGGGCCGTCGGAATTAGAACTAAGTCCCGGAAGGACGGCACAAGACTGCAAACGACGTATATAAATCATGGCGAAAACGAAATCAAAATCAAAATCTACTCCGCGTTCTAAAACAAAACTCCACGCCCGCGCCAAACGCGCCGTCCCCAAGCGCGCATCCGCTGTCCTGCAATACATTCCCTGGCACGCCATTCCGCTCGAAGATCTCAACCCGCTGCTGCAGCGCCAGTTCGTGGTCGGCCAGGAAATCATGCTGGCGCGCGTGCTGTTAAAAAAAGGCTGTATCGTCCCCCAGCATAGCCACCACAACGAGCAACTCACCTACGTGCTCGAAGGCGCGCTCAAGTTCTGGATCGACGGCAAAGAAATCGTCGTGAACGCGGGCGAGACTCTCTGCATCCCCTCGAACATGCCGCACAAAGCCGAAGCCCTCGAAGATACCGTCGACCTCGACGTGTTCAACCCGCCGCGCGCCGATTGGATCAATAAGACCGACCAATATCTTCGGGGAAAGAAATAAATCGGACCCATGCCTCCTCTCTCCACTTCAGCGCCGGGCGTGCGTCAAACGAAATTCCGTTTCCGTTGCATTGCTTGCGGCGATGTCAGTGAGTCAGCGAGCCAGAATTTCCGCTGCTCGCACTGCGGCGACCTCCTCGAGATCACTTACCCGCACTGGAAAGAATCTGGGCGCACGGCTCAAGATTTGAAATCTACGTGGGGCCAGCGCCGGCTCTCGCGTTCTGCCATCGATCTCAGCGGCGTCTGGCGCTTCCGCGAGCTGCTGCCTGCGCTCGAGAGGGAAGATCAAGCCATCACGCTGCGCGAGGGCAACACTCCTCTATACGAACTTCCCCAGTGCGCCCGCATCACCGGAGTGCCGCGCCTGTTCGCAAAACATCAGGGACTGAATCCCACCGGCTCGTTCAAAGATGCCGGCATGACCGTAGCTGCAACGTTCGCGCGTCTCGCCGGATTTCGCTGGGTCGCCTGCGCTTCGACCGGGAACACGTCTGCGTCCCTGGCCGCCTACGCCGCTCGCGGAGGCATGCGCAGCCTGGTGCTCGTTCCGGAAGGAAAAATTTCCTGGAGTAAACTCTCTCAGTCTCTCGACTACGGCGCCGTCACCTGCCAGCTGCGCACCGACTTCGATGGTTGTCTGCGGTTGCTGCAGGAACTTGTTCTGCGTGCGCCGGTCTACCAGTTGAATTCGATTAATCCCTTTCGTCTCGAGGGCCAGAAAACGCTCGCGCTCGAACTGCTCGAGCAACTCGACTGGCAGCCCCCCGACCACATCATCGTCCCCGGCGGCAACCTGGGAAATAGTTCTGCGATCGGCAAGGCATTGCTGGAGATGCACGCCCTGGGCCTGATTTCGCGTTTGCCCAAGTTGTCCGTGATTCAGGCCGAAGGCGCGAATGCCCTGGTGCGAACCCTGCGCGAAGCCGCCGGGAAACGCCTGATCAGTGTGCAGGCCGAAACCCGCGCCACCGCCATCCGCATCGGCAATCCCGCATCGTGGAAAAAAGCTGCTCACGTTCTCGAAGCCACAGGCGGAGCCTGCGAACAAGTCTCTGAGGTCGAGATCGCTCAAGCCAAGGCCGAAATCGGCTCCGAAGGCATCGGATGCGAACCTGCATCCGCAGTGACGCTCGCGGGATTGAAGAAACTGGTAAAACAAGGTTTCGTGAAACCGGAGGAAACCGTGGTGCTTGTGCTGACCGGGAACCTGCTGAAGGATCCCGACTACACCATGGAATTCCATCGCGGCGACTTGTTCAAGGGAACCGTCGACAAAAGTGCGAGCGCCGGATTGAACCCGCTGCGCCGTCCCCCCATCGTTTTGGATGCGACTCTGGATGCGGTGATGCGAACGCTGCAGCAATCTGAAAAGTAGCGCGCAGTTATGTAGCGCCGCCGTCCCGGCGGTTGTCGTGGCGGCGTCTCGCCGCCACTGCGAGGGCGAGACGCCCTCGCGACAGCCGGCAAGATGCCGGCGCTACGATTGACGATACAGAACATGCCCACCAAGACCTCAAATCCGAAACCCTCCCAGCTTCGTCTGGCACTGCCGGCCACGTCCGCCAATCTCGGACCAGCCTTCGACGCTGCCGCGCTCGCCATGGATTTCTACATCAAGATCGACGCCCGCGCCGCGAAAGAATTTTCCATCAGCGCCACCGGCCGCGACCGCGAGATCTGCGGAATGCTCAAAAACCATCTCATCCTGAACACGTACCGCGAAGTGCTCGCAGCGGCAGGTCAGTCGATCACGCCTCTGTCTTTGCGCATTGCCAACGAAATTCCCATCGGCAAAGGATGTGGTTCGTCGGCCGCCGCCCGGCTGGCAGGCATCGCGCTCGCCGTACACTTTGGCCGTCTGCGCTGGACCGATGCCCATATCGTCGGTGAAGCCTCGCGCCGGGAGCACCATCCCGACAACGTCTCCGCCTGCTGGATGGGCGGCCTCACCGTGGCTCGCATGGCTGGGTCAACCGAGTCTGGGTCAACCGAGTCTGGGCCAACCGGGTCTGGGCCGAACGACATCTCCGAAGCTCAGGTGGTTTGCGTCCACCCGAAACGGACGTGGCCATTGCTGCTCGCCGTTCCCGAGCAGAGCCTCGCGACTGAGGAAGCCCGTCGCGTGCTCCCCGCCCAGTACTCGCGCGCCGACGCCGTCGCCAACGTGCAGAATTCCATGCTTCTGCTCGCCGCTTTCACCCAAGGACGCCCCGACCTTCTTTCCGTATCCCTCGAAGACCGCCTGCACCAGCCGTATCGCGCGGCGCTGTGCCCGTTGCTGCCCAGTCTGCAGAAATTGAAAGGCAAGGAAGGCATTCTGGGCGCGGTCCTCAGCGGAGCAGGTCCGTCGGTGCTGATTTTTCTCGATCCGCGCGAGTCGCTGCAAAAAGCTCGCCGTCTGGTCGCCGCGCATCTCGCGCAAAACCGCCTTGCCGCCGAACTGCTTCCCACCTCGATCACCCTGCGCGGAGCACGTTCCTCGTTGTCGAAATCCTGAGCCGAGACCAAACACCCATATAGCCCGAAAGTGCCATTTACGTGTTTCCCGCACTTCGGTATTTTGAGCCTTCCCCCCCAGCGAAACTAACTTCTGCCCAGAGTATTTTTACGGACCAACAGAAGCGGCGTATTCCGGCATCTCAATGCGCGCTCCGTTCGATTCGTTCGGCAGGGTGGGCTGAAATGAAGGCCAAAATGCAACAGACTTCGGTAGGAGACAATCCGGTATCCGGCAACCAGCAAGTGCGCAGAGAGATTCAGACCTTCCTGCAGGCTCTTAATTCCTATCCCGACCGCTTCGCCAGGAATCCCAGCATCACGTTTGAAGAGTATTGCAGCCGCATGGTCCGAACTATTAAGACCGAGTCCCGCCGCCGCGTCTGATTCGTTCGCTGCTGTTCTAGGCCGGTGCGACTACCGGCTGGCCGGCGGCACAATCCCGTTCATGCGCAAATATTCCACCATCTGGCCGTAGTGGTCGAAGCCGTGCCAGGCCACCGAAGTGGCCAGACTCAGGCGCGTTACCGATCCTTCTCCAAACGGGCTCTTCACCGTAGCCACGAGATTCTTTTCATTGATGGTCGCGATCGCCTTGTGGACGTATATAAAGGATTCCTTCAGGAATTTGAGAATGTCCGCCTTGCTCGTAATCGACGCCGGCCCGGACTCATCGCCGATATCCACCGGCGCCTTCGTTTCCAGAAGCGCGGCTCCCAGTTCGTAGTTCACCGCCGCCACATGCTTGATCTGCTGGCCAAAGGTGCGCACCCCCTTGAACTCGCCGTCAGTGGGAGCGAATCCAAACTTATCTTCCGGCATAGCCTCCGCGGCCGGGACGAACTCTTCCTCTAGATTTAGGACCGTCCGGTCCAAAACCTCGGTGACCGTGCGATGCTCTTCCTTCGGCTTGGTCCCCTCCGCCATCGCGGTCATCGTCACCACCAGCAAACCGCAGACCACCCATCCCATTCGCTTCTTCATTATGATTTTCCCCATATTAATTTCCCCATTATTTTCCTCCATTTATGAATCTCGATTTTCCTCACTTATCAATCGCGCACCACCGCCGGAGCCATCTTCAACTCCGTCGCCGTTAAACGATGTCGTCGGATGCTGGTCAGTCCCACGACCATCGCCAACGCTGACCATGCCAGCGCCACCGGAACGCTCTGGCGCGCCGCCAGCCATCCCCAAACCGCGCTCCCCACGGCCATGCCTCCCTGCAACACCAGCAGGTACATGGAGAGCGCCCGCGCCCGCATCCACGACGGACACATGGTTTGCGCGACCACATTAAAGCACGCCAGAATGCCGATCCAGGCCGCGCCCGCGGTGAATAATACCAGACACAGCCACTCGAACAGATGCACCTGCCCGGCCAGGAACGTCATGGCGGCGAACACCACCGTCGCGCCCAGGACCAGTCCGTCCACCGAATACCGCAGGCGAAACCGAGGCAAGAGTGCCGCTCCCCCGAGCGCGCCCAGCCCGAAACACGTCAGCAGGAATCCGTATCCCTGCGCTCCATGCGGCTGGCAGACCACCGGAAGCAGCGCCAGCAGGGAAGCCGCGCCCAAGCTGAACGCCCCAGTGCGAATCAGAACCGAGCGCACCTCGGGTGCTCCGCGCACATAGCGAAAGCCCTCGGCAATCGCATCCCACACCCGCTGTTTCGGCAACGGCTCACGCGCAGACTGTTTCCACTTGCACAAAAAGAAAATCACGCCAAAGAACGATGCCGCATTCAGCAGAAACGACCATCCCGATCCCGCCGCCGCCACCACCATTCCGCCCAGCGCCGGACCCACAGCGCGCGCCACGTTGAATCCCGCGGAATTCAGCGCCACCGCGGAAGCATGCCGCGCCGGTGAAACCACATCCGGCGTAATCGCCTGCCACGCCGGATCATTCATCACCGCGCCCAGCCCCAGCAGAAACGTGAACAACAGCAGCACCCACGGATTCACCGCATGCAGCAGCGTCAACACGCCCAGCGCCGCCGCCGCCGCAACCATCCAGCCCTGAGTGAACAAGAGAAGACGCCGCCGGTCGACCATGTCGGCCAGCGCCCCCGCGGGCAGCACCACAAGAAATACAGGAACGGCGGCCGCGGCCTGCACCAGGCTCACCATCAGCGGCGACGTCGTGAGCTGCGTCATGAACCATCCCGCACCCACGTTTTGCATCCAGGTTCCGGTATAAGAAATGACCGCCGCGATCCACAGCGATCGAAAAATCGGCTCCCCCAACGGCGCCCACGCCGCATCCGCACGCCGCATCCCCGTGCCCTGCACCGGAACTGAAATCTGATCAGCCAAAATAGAAATCCTTCGTGAATCGGAGCCTGCCCTGAGCGAAGTCGAAGGGTGCCCTTAATGGTTTCAAGCTCTTGCCGTTCCTCTGTGTTCCCCGTGTCCTCTGTGGTTAAGCCTTTGCTTTTAGCCCCGCAAACGGCCACTCCGAATCCTTCCAGGCGCGTATCAAATAAATGATGACGCCCGTCAGCAGAATAACCGCCGCATACCGCAGCTCTCTTGCTGCGTTTTCCCGCTTAAACAATATGAAGAGGAACCCCGCGGTTGCCAGTAACGCCGGTAACGGATACAGCCACATCCGAAACGGCCGCCGCATCTCGGGTCGCGTAAACCGCAGCACAATCACTCCCACCGCCTGCACCAGGAACTGAAGAATCAGCCGGATCACCACCAGCGCCGCGATCGCATCCTTCAACCGCAGAAAGCAGAATGCCGCCGCCACCACTCCCAGCGCCAGCAGCGAAATATGCGGAAAACGGTGCACTGGATGCACCTTGGCAAAGGCCTTGAAATAGTTCCCGTCTTTCGCCGCCGCATACGGCACCCGCGAATAGCCCAGCATCAGCGAAAACACCGAGGCGAATGCCGTGACAATCACCAGTCCCGTCACCAATCGCGCCGCCCACGCCCCATACACCCTCTGCATGAACAGCGACACCACATACAGGCCGGTGTTGTTCTGTCCCGCCTGCATCATCTCCCGCCAGGGCACCACGGCGAGGACGCACACGTTCATCATGAGATATAGACAGGCCACGAGCAGAATAGAAAGCAACAACGCCCGAGGAATATTCTTTTCCGGGTCTTTAATCTCGTCCCCCAGAAAACTCACGTTGTAATATCCCCAATAATCGTAGGTCGCGATCAGCATCGCGCCGCCCAGCCCGGTCAGGAATTTGTGGGAAATGGTGAACGCGCCCGGAGGAAAATCGAAAGCCCGCGCCGCGTTGAAGTGCGTCAGCCCGGCGAAGATGATCCAGCCAATCGTTCCCATCACGCCAAACCACAATATTTTCGACAGCCGTCCGATGGCCGTGATGTTGCGATAAAGCAGCAGCACAGTAAAGAAACAAATCAGAACGGCAACCGCTGTTCCCGGCGTGACAATCCAATTCGCCTGCAGAGTTCCAACCCACGGAATATGCAGCGCAGCATCATGATGTGCATACACCACATCGAGTTCCGGCCAGTAATAGGCCGCATATCCCGCCAGCCCGATGCATCCCGTCGCAATCGAGAGCGGTGCAGAAAAAGAAACTTGCCAGATGAACAGGAACGAAATCAGCCGTCCCCATTTCTGCGGCCCATACATCTCGCGCAAATAGCGATACGATCCGCCCGAAGCCGGCAGCGCCGCGCCCAACTCTGCCGATACCAGCCCGTCGCACACAGCCAGCAGCGCGCCCGCAATCCACCCCAGCAGCGCCTGCGGCCCGCCCATGGCGCTCACCACCAGCGGCATGGTGATGAACGGCCCCACGCCGATCATGTCGATCATGTTCAGCGAGGTCGCCGACAACAGCCCCATCCCGCGGATGAGTCCGGGCGAACCCGATTCCGGTTTTGTCGGAGAGCCCATGCGTTGGTTGGATCAAACGCCTGGGCAATTTTCCTCGGCGTTGTACTGGCAACTGGATACCGGCAACTGGCTACTGCTTTTGACTCAGCAAATTTACATACAGCCGCACCGCGCCCGGCACGCCCGCCGGCAGTTGCCGGAAAAACGCGTAAGCGGCATAAATATAAATCCCCTTGCCATACTGCGCCCGCAGCAGCCCGCCCTTCTGAGCCGCTTCTCCCGGATCATGGCACGACAGCAGCGGTGTGAAATGATCGTCCCACTTGTCCATGAAGTACAGCCCACGCTCCTGCACCCACCCATCGAAATCATGCGCCGTGATCGTGTTGGGAGAGTGAAACACAGAGTCGTCGGGAGCGAGAATATCAACCGGCGCTTCCTCCACCGAAACCCGCGCCCGGCTCAGCTCCGCAGGATAAGGAGTGAACTTGCCCGCATTGAAGTCGGCAGTGCCGGCGTTGTACTGCACCACCAGCGTCCCGCCTGCAGAAACGAAATCGAGCAGCTTCTTGTTGTTCGTCACCACATCTTTCTGCGTATCGTAAGCGCGAATCCCCAGTACGATAGTTCCGTATCTGCTGAGATCTTCGCTCCCGATCTTCTCAGCCGGGATCAGCGTGACGTCCATCCCCACCTGCTTCAGCACGGTTGGGATGTCATCGCCTGCACCCATGATGTAACCGACCTTCAGATCATGCGGCGCCTGCACGTCGACGATGCTCACGCGCTGCCGCGCCGGTTGGTAGTAATAGAAGCTGCCGAGATCTTCGCGCGTGACCAGCGTGTAGCCTTCGCTGTATTTCTCGCTCTCCGATTCCAGCACGGCACGCACGGTCGCCCGCCCTTCATGCAAGCCGCTGGTGAAAACCTTGAACTGGAAGTCCTGCTTCTCTCCACGCTTTTTCAGATTCACGGCGAACTGCTCCGGCTCCGAACGCCAGCCCGAAGGCAACTCCAGCCGCAGCACGCCGCTCACGTCGCGCGTCAGATTGCTGGTCACGCCCACCGCAACGGTTGAGGTCGACCCATTGTGCGTAGAAATCACCTGTGTCCCCGGCTCCAGCATGACAGAAAATGCCGGCACAATCGCCAGCGGCCGCGCGCGCTGCTTCCCGGCCTCATCCACGAACGGTGTCACCACCACACTGGTAATGCCGTTCCTCGTTGCCGCCGTTCCCGCGCCGCTGATCGCATACTCGACTCGCGCCCGCAGTGCCGGAGGCGGGAAGGGAAGCGTCGCATATTTCTCATCATCGATGTGATTCACGGCCTCAGTCTCGGGATCATCCCGGTGCCAGTATGGCCGCGTGTAAGCCGTGTCCTTCGGCACGCGCAGCCGGAAATCCGCGTGCAAATCTTCTCCCGCCCTTACCGTCTCCGGTCGCGTCTTCCCGCTGATCGTATTCCATCCCGCCGGAACTTCCAGCTTGATGTGGTCGATCACCAGCGGAAGTTTCGATCCGTTGTGCAAAGTCACCGCCACCAGAAATTCCTGCCCCGGAGACACCGTGGTCAGCGCGTCCGCCTCTTTCGCCGGGTGAATCTCAGGACCACCATCGGAAGACACATCTGCTGAAAGGCTCACGCCCAGAGCCAGATTCAGCGCGGTCTCTGCCTGTCGGTGCTTCTCTTCAAGAACGTCAATTACGTTCCCTGCCCATTTCATGCCACCAGGTCGCAAGATTGTGAGCACTCCATCAATTTCCCGAAGTGCCATCATCAGCGGCGCCGCCGCGGCCGCACCGTCCTTGGCCCTCGTTGCCTCGGCAACGCTGGCCGCAATCTTCCTCAATCCTTCCAGGATTCGCGGGTCCATTACGCCAGCGATAAACAATCTGTTGACCAGTCCCGGCAACGTCGTATCGATCCCATCAAAAAAACTCTTCTCGTGCCCATCCTTCCCCAGCGTCGACGGAATTATCGAATCCACCAGCCGGTAAAACGTAAACCGATCCCCCGGATCAATCGTCCAATTCGCCGCCCCCTGCGACATCTGATGCCGCAGTCCCTGCATCGCGAACTGCACATACCCCATGCCCAGATCCGCGCTCTTCTCGCCCGTATTCAACTTCAAAGTCCACTGCTCATCCGGACACGTCATCGCCCCAAACCCGCACACATTCCCGATGTAAAACTTCTTCGCCTGCCACGGCTCCAGCCCCGCCGCAATCTGCTCAGGAAACCGCTTGGGATCGGCCGCCGCGCGGAACGCCTCCCGCGCCAGAATGCTCGACGCCTGGTGATGCCCGTGCCCATCCCGCTCCGTCCCTGAAAACCGCGCCACCAGCACATCCGGACGAAACGTTCGAATCACCCGCACCATATCCGCCAGCGCCGTATCGTGCCCGCCCCACTTCTGAAACGTCTCCTCGGGCGATTTCGAAAATCCAAAATCCGCCAGCCGCGAGAACCGCTCCTGTACCCCGTAATACTGATCCGACGCCAGCAGCTCCTCGGCGCGCAGCACGCCCAGCACATCCGACAAATTGCTGCCAATCTTATTCTGTCCACCTTCGCCGCGATTCAACGTCATCAGCAGCGTGCTCACGCCGCGCCCGCGCGCCTCCAGCGTCAGCATCCCGCCATCTTCATCGTCCGGATGCGCCACCACCTGCATCAGCCGCGCCGTTGTCCCCAGCCGCAACAACTCCAGCCGCAGCCCCGCCATCCCCTGATCCTGCGGAATCTCCGCCGGAGTTCCTTGATACAAAAGTCCCGGCGGATCCACATCGAGAGATTGCAACGCAGAAGAATTCGTGGGTGGCCCATCCTTTCGCGCACTCTGCGAAAGGGTGGGCGTTTGTGACAAAAGAAAAAAAATCGCGAGAAGGGAAACGAACTTCACGCCGAAAAAACGCGAGCGTTGAAAAAGAAAGGGAGCGCGGCCCCGGTCGGGCCGCCGCAAGCTGAGGGTTCCGGAATGTCTCACCCTACAAGGATGGGGCCTACCCCTGCTTTGACGCAAATTTCTTTGCCGGGTCGGGACCCCGACCTTTCGGAAGGAGCCGCTCTCCGCTCGACTACTATTGATCCGTCCCCACGAGTTGAACGGCATCAATCTCGTTCCACCCAGGCACCACATTGGTCGCGAGCGTAACCTTGACGCGATCCGTCTTGAACGCCGTCTTGGGAAATTTCACCATCAGATAGTTCAATTCCTTCGTAGGATCGTTGCCCTGCCACACGGAGTGTGCTCCACCCTTCTCGTCGAACACCTCGACCTTGATCACAGCTCCCGAGCCGCACGATTCGCGCACCCGCACCTCGGTGGCGTACACCGGTTTGGGATATTTCAGGTCCAGCCATTCGATGCCGCCATCCGGAGTCTTCGGCGCCCAGGCCGCTCCGTTATCTCCGTAAGCGTCGACATTGGGAGCCCCGGCCGCCTGATTGGCCGAATAGGCCGCTGTGCCCTGGGCGTCGTTGTAAACGGAGGACGCGGTGACCTGAAATGCCCACTCTCCGTTGGGATCGTTCTTGATCTCATCCTGCTTCATCGCCCAATCGGCAGCAGCCATCTTGGCAGCCGCTTCCGTGGATGCACCCGCATCCGCACCGCCCGGCGCAGCCGCGGGAGCGCTTGCCGCCTGCGCCGGGGCCGCAGGCGCTGGGCTGCTCGCCGCAGGCTTAGCCTCGGAAGTCTCGGGCGTGCTGCTCTTTTTGCAGCCACTCAGAAATGCAAGCGGCAGAACAAAGCAAATCACTGTCGTGCGAATCTTCATGGGATGCTCCTGATCAAGTCGTTGAAGAAAAGACCGCGTTCTACCAGCCCAAGTAGCACCAGCGATAACTAGGACGATTCAAACCCGCCGCATTATAGTACGGACGCTCCAAACTCGCGGTAGTAAATCGCTTGCGGGAATCCGCCCCGGTTCTCTACACGTCACACAACTCCGCCGCCTTGCGCAGCGATTCCAGCGGATCCCCCGCCGGCACAAATTCATGCGCCACATACCCGCGAAACCCCGCGTCGGCAATCGCCCGCATCACCCCGTCCCACTGAATTTCCTGCGTCCCATCCAGCTCATGCCGCCCCGGAACTCCGCCGGTGTGGAAATGCGCAATCCACTGCATATTCCGCCGGATCGTATCGATTAGATCACCCTCCATAATCTGCATGTGATAAATGTCGTAGAGCAGTTTCACGTTGGGCGAGTTCACTTCCTGCATCACGCGCACTCCCCACGCCGTGTGGTCGCACATGTAATCGTGATGATCGCGCTTGCTGTTGAGCAGTTCCATGCAGATGGTCACGCCGTGATCTTCCGCAATCTTCTTGACGCGATTCAGTCCGGCGATGGTGTTGCGCGCACCCTCGTCATCCGACATGCCACCGCGGTTCCCTGAAAAAGTGATAACGTTTGGCACGCCAGCCTTGGCCGCCCGCGGAATGTTCGTCCGAAACGCCTGTTCGATCGCGCCATGGTTCTCCACCCGGTTCAGAGCTTTCCCGATGTCTCCGCCGCCCGCGTATCCCATCGTGCACACCAGCCCGTATCGCCGCGGGATTTCATACTCCTCCGGCTGCAGCAAATCGACGCCCCGCAGCCCGATCTTCGCTGCGTACTCCGCCAATTGATCGACAGGAATGTGCGAATAACACCACCGGCAGACCGACTGATGAATGCGCCCCTGGCGCGCCGTTGCGGCAGTATCAACCCCCGCCGCAAACGACGGAAGGCCAACCGCCGCCGCCCCCACAACGGAAGACTTCAGCAGCGCCCGCCGTGTAAGTTTCCGCATAAAGGGAAAAGGTTTTTCTGAGAACTGAGAACTAAGTACGAGAATTGGCTGCTGGCAACTGGCTCCTGGCAACCGGCAGCTGCCTTACTGCCGCCCTTCCTTCAAAGTCGCCTGGCAGTTGCTCCCCGCCGTCAGCACTTCGTTGAACGCCGTCTCCTTGCGCAAGTCCTTCAGCAGCGGATCGTCCAGCAGCGCCGAGTGTGCGCAATAATTCTGTTGCACCGCGGCCTTCAGCAATCGCAACGCCGCCTCATTCTGCCCGCAATAAGCCGCCAGAGCCCCCACGTGATACCAGAGTTCGGCGTCCGGTTCCATCATGACCGCCGATTCGGCTTCGCGCATCGTCTTCGCCAGATCAGCCGGCTTCTGAGCCGCCGTGCACGCCTCCATCAGATCGCGGTGATAGGTCGGAGCTTTGCCCATACTCCGGGCCGCGACCCGCGCCTCGCCTACATTCCCCTCTGCCAGATACACATACGGAGTCACCCACGCCGCCCATTCGGTGCCGGCATCCAGATGCACAAAGTCCATGGCCCCGTCGGTCTTGCCCATCTCCAGGAACGACCACGCGCACGAGCGGAATGCGAAATTCCCTGGATCGAGTCTCCGCGCCGCATTGCACTCCTGCGTCGACTCTTCGAGCATTCCGGCATAGCGCAGCACGTAGCTCAGCGCGAAGTGCGCGTCCGCGCTCCGCGGTTGCCGCCGCACCAGATCCGTGGCCGCATCGTAGGCTCGCGGCAGCTCGCCCCGTTCCACCCGGTTCGTAATCAGGTTGCTCGCCGCCATCACTCGATTCGGATCCAGCGCCAGGGCCTTCTCATAATCTCGGTTCGACTTCTGGAACGAATCCTCGCCGCCCCCGCCATACGACGAGTCGAAATTGTATCTCTGCCCCAGAGCTTCCCACGCGGGCGCGTAGTTCGGATCAATCCCCACCGCCCAATCCAGTAATTTGATCGCTTCCTTGTTGGGCTTGGGATCGTGGCTCTGGGCTACACTGCGCAAATAGAAGTCGTAGGCCTCCTGGTTTTTGGGACGCGACGCCGCCGCCTCCGCCGTTCCGCCTCCTCCTCCCAGAATCGGCAACAACCCGCGCTGCACTTGCGTTGTCAGTTGCTCCTGCAGCCCGATCAGATCCTCCGCTTTCGCCGTCGCCGTCCCCTGCCACAGCACCCGGTCGGTCGGCACGTCGATCGCCTCCAGCGTCACCGTCAGCTGGTCTCCCTGCTTCATGAAGTGCCCCTGCAGCAGCCGCCCCACGCGCAGTTCCTTGCCCACTTTTTTCGGATCGAGATCCAGCGCTACGTACCGGCGTGTGATCGACGAAGGCCGCACTTCCAGTGACCGCGAATAAGTCAGCACGCTCGACAGCTCGTCGGCCAGCGCGAACCTTAAATACTCGGTATTGATGTCACTATTCAGGTTCTGCAGCGGCAGCACCGCAATCGAATTGCGCTGCTCCGCGTTCGCTACTTCGCGGTGGTTGTACCACCACGCACTCACCGACGCCAACACCGCCAGCAGCAGTCCTCCCATCCCCAACAGCAGATAGGTTTGCAGGCGCGAATTCCGGCCAAAAGTTTTCGACGCTACTCGCAGTTTCGTGGTCGCGCTTCCACTCTTGACGGTTCCCGACTCGGTTTCGCGCTTCAGCTGCGCCAGATCCGAACGCATCTCCGCCGCGCTCTGGTAGCGGTGTTTGCGGTCCTTCTCCATCGCCTTGCCGATGATGCCTTCCAGCTCGATCGGAATCTTAGGATTCAAATCCCGCGGGGGCGTCGGCTTGGCGTGCAGCACCGCATCCAGCGTGACCAGCGAGTTGTTTCCCGTGAACGGCTTTTTCCCCGTGGACATTTCATACAGCACCACGCCAAACGAAAACAGGTCGGTGCGCGCGTCGATGGTCTCGCTGCGCGCCTGCTCCGGCGACATATACACCGCCGTCCCGGGAATCACTCCTACAGCCGTGAGGGAATTGTCATTCCCGGCGTCGCTTTCGGTTCCCATGTGCACCAGTTTCGCCAGCCCGAAATCGAGCACCTTGACCTGCCCGCTCGGCGTCAGAAAAATGTTGGCCGGCTTGATGTCGCGATGCACAATCCCCTTGGCGTGCGATGCCACCAGCGCTTCCGCCACCTGCACTCCTACGTCCAGCACTTCCTCCAACGCCATCGCATTCCCCGAGATGTGCTGCTTCAGGCTCTCCCCGTCGAGCTTCTCCATGACAATGAAAGGATGCCCGTTGTTGTCCTCAATGCCGTGGATGGTGCAGATATTAGGATGGTTGAGTTGCGATGCGGCCCGGGCCTCGCGCGTGAACCGCTCCAGCGATTTGGGATCGTGAGCGAGATTATCCGGGATAAACTTCAGCGCGACGTGCCGTCCCAGCTTTAGGTCCTCGGCCTCATAGACCACGCCCATACCCCCGCCCCCGAGCTTGCCGAGGATGCGGTAATGGGAGACCTGCTGGCCGATCATGAGAAGCGCGACCCCGACTCGCGGTAATGTTAGGCCCCCAGCGGAATCCGGTCAACTCCCTTATTTCCCAAGGCCTACGGAGACGACGCGAGTAGCGGGAGACTTCCAGAAGTTGCTGGGAGACTACAAACGCATCCACCATCGTGAGCGCCTGCACGACTGTGAAACGCATTCACCACGGTGAACGCATGCGCGACCGTGAACGCCTGCACCACGGCGAACGCATGCACGACCGTCAACGCTCCCCCACCGTGAGCGCCTGCGTCACCGCGAACGTCTGCACCACCGTGGAAGAGCGGCCCTTCCAGGGCCGCGTAAAGCTACCCACACTTTGCACCGGCTTCAGCCGCTGAGGGAATCTCGCCAGGGCCGCTCACAACCTCGTTTTGGAACGGGTACAGCCTCAATTCCCACTCCGGCGCCGACCCACGTCCTTCCGTGAGATGCTTTCTCACCCAAACGCGGTTTACGCAAATATCATAAGGAAGGGCAAATCCCGGATTCATCGCAGGAGCTCATTTTTTATGGAAACCGCAAATCCCTGGCCTCGGCCCGACCAGCGCGAGGCCATTCGCCGCCGCGCCGAAGAAATCTACGTCCGCAACGGAAGACTCCCCGGCCGCGATCTGGAAAACTGGGCCCAGGCCGAACGGGAAATCCTGCGCGAATCCGCCGAACCCCCAGTCCGCCGGACCGCCATCATCGTCAAAGTCAACGGCACCGAATACTTCGGAGAGTACATCGCAGCATTGTCGGACGGCTACCATCCCGGCGAGTTCGGCACCGGCGCCTCGGTGACCGTCCGGTTCCACGGCGACAAAATGCTCGTCAAACGCCCCAACGGAAAAATCCTCGAGACCACCATCGTCAAAAAAGTCGGCTGACATCGGCTAATAGCTAATAGAAGATCGCTCGCAGCACACAGAGTAGCACCCAGCCTATCTTTCTAGAGGTTTCCTTCGTGCGACTTCGTGGCCTTCGTGGCAAAGGTCTTCGCATTGAGCCCCACCGATCCCCTTGCTACTATTGGCGATGATGCCGAACCTGCTGACCCTGCTGGCTCCAGCCCCCAGACGACGGAGCACGCAGAGTTTTGCCACGACCCTGCGCCACCTGGGTGCTCTGGGCCTCTTCTTCCTCGCGATCCTCGACAGTTCCCCGATTCCAACCTTCGGCGGCCCCGACATTCTCACCGCCGTGTTATCTGCCAGTCATCGCAATCCCTGGTATGAGTATGCCGCCATGGCCACCGCCGGATCGGTGATCGGCGCCTATCTCACCTTCCGATTGGCCCGCCAGGCCGGTTCGGCTTACCTCGACAGCCGATTCAAGAAAGGCAAGCTCTCGAAATTTCTGAAGCTGTTTAAGAAGTGGGGAACGGGAACCCTCATAGCCTCCACTGCCATCCCCATTCCAAGCCCGACCAGCATGTTTTTCGCGGCGGCCGGAGCCTCCGATTATCCGTTGGGAAGGTTTCTCGCCATCGTTGCCATTTCCCGCGCCGTCCGTTATTCCGCCATCGCCATCGTTGCCGATCACTACGGACGCCACTTCGTCCGCGCGCTCCGCCATCCCTCGCAATACTGGGGCTGGATGCTCTTCTTGGCTGCCTTGATTGTCGCGCTGGTGATGGGAGGAATTCTGCTCAACCGCCGTCTAGAGACAGCGCCAGCGTAAAAACCGAGATCGCGCAACCACAGAGGACACGAAGTACCGCGAAGGATTTCGTTTGCCGGGTTTCCTTAGTGATACTTCGTGTCCTTCGTGGTAAAGATTTTTGGGCGACGGCTCAAAGCGCGCCCTCCTTGCCAACCCCGCGAATAGGTGTACAATCGCTGCTCGATTCGCCAGCAGTTCGGTAGACGCTGGCCCGACCGGCCAGGAGGGGGAGAACAGAAATGAACTCGAAAAGCAGGTTTGCCGTCGGAGTGCTGACTGCGGTAGTCATGGCGGCGCTGACCTTCGCGCTGCCCCGGGGAACCCCGCTACGCGATGCCGCCCTGGTGCAGTTCCCGCTCACCGTCGGAGTCTGGGCAATCTTCGTGCTGCTCTTCGTAAAGCTGAAATAGCCGTCCCCATCATCTCGGAGCGCGATTCGAGCGGGTGCCCCATGTCTCGCGTCCTTTGCGAGACGTGGGGATTTTCCGGGTGCCCCATTTCTCGCGCGCCCTTTTCGCGAGAAGTGGGGATTTTCGACAGAGCGAAGCCGAAGGGTGGGGATTTTCCGGTCAATCCAAATAAAATCCCGCCGACGCCCCCACCCACTCCATATTCTTGTTGTGATCCACGCCCATCATCAGCCCCCGCCCCATGCGGATGATCGTCAGCACCGGCGTCAGTTCGTCGAGCCAGATGTACATCACCCGCACCTCCGCCTTAGTCCCGCCAAACGGAGTCGCAATCACCGGCTCAAAATGCATACGCTCCTGCAAAATGTAATACGGACGCTTCTCCGCCGGAATCGCCGCAATATCCTCCTTCTTCGGAGCAATCACCACTCCCAACCCCGCAAACGAATACAGCGGCTTCAGCGCATAATTCTCCAGATCCTCGGGAACGTCCTCCAACCGGTCCAGAAACCAGGTCTTCGGCACCGACGCATGCTTCAAGTAAGGAATCGAAAATTTGCTGATGCGAAAGTACCAGTTGGGATGCCCCGCCCACTCCACATCCAGATCGTCGCGCCAGTCAAAATTAAGTTTTACGTTTTTCCGCTCGAGTTCATCGACGATGGCCCGGTTATAGATTCGATGAATCGGAATGCGCTTCCCGCCGCGCTCATAATAAAGACGCGTCCCATCCTTCCTGATGTCGACAATATCGACGGCCCGTACTCCAAGCATCTTCTCGGTCAGCAAAAAATCCGGCAGCGTCTTCTGCTGCGAAGGATCAATCTCCATCAAAATTACATTCTCCGGATCATGCGTCCCGACAATCGCCCGCCGCAAAAGCTCGCGATAAGAAGCAGTCTCCAGCCCGCTCAAAAGATATTTCAGGCTCCCGGTGTCCGGCGCTCGGCTCCCGGAAGCCGAAAGCCGAAAGCCGGAAGCCGCATCCAGCCCGTAGACGTCAACGTACGCCTCCGCCAGCGGCCCCTGATACGCGTAGAGAGAAGGGAAGGCCTGCAACTCCACCAGCTTCGGCTGCAACTCGCCCGCAGCATCCCGCACCAGCCCAAAATCCACCTGCACAAACATGGGATGATTCGGCTCGTTCGGAACCTTAAACTCCGCCGGCACCGCCTGGTCGGATTTCGAAAGATAAGCCGGATTATCGACCAACTGCCGAATCAACGCCTGGCCATCCGCGGCCATCCGGTCAAGGAGCGTCTTGGGAAAGAAGCACGGAGTCTCCGACAACCGAAACTGCACATGCGTCCCGCAAACCTCATCGACGCGCCCCAAAAACGCCCGATATTTTTCGGGAGTGAAACGGTCGTTGAACTGCTGACGCAAGGAAGGGATCATAATCTCAACGATCTGTCATCAACGATCTATCATCAACGATCTGTCATCCTGAGCGAAGCAGGCGTGCCTAAGGCACGCCTGCGAAGTCGAAGGACCCCGTGTCAGCTCGTATTACCGGCGGCCCGGAAAGGAGTTTCTGAGGCGCTCGCCCCTAAGCCTCCACCAAAAACTTCCCATCCCGCATGATCTGCTCGTCGTCCACCCAGATATTAAACTTCCGTCCCACCACATCAATATGCGTGGTCGAATTCCATTCCGCGCCGGTGTGCGCCCCATATGGATTCCCAAACGCAATATGTACTCCGGGATACTTCTCATCCTGCAGAATCTGCCCAATCACTTCCTTCAAGTCAATGTTGGTCCCGATGGCGAACTCGCCCACGCGATCGCTGTTCTCGTCGGTGTGCGTATATTTCCAGAAATCATTTTCCAGTTCGCGATTCTCCGAGTGTGCCTCTGTCAGCCGGTTTCCCTTCATCCGCACCGTCAGCGGATGCTCCTGCAGGTTGCCAAACTTCGCGCACAAATAATCCCCCACCACGCCGTCAATCACAAACGTCCCATTTACTTCGCCCGGCGTCGTAAAAATTTCTCCGCCCGGCAGGTTGCCCCACTTTTCCGGCGTGATAATGCCGCTGGTCTTCAGCCATTTGTAGTTGGAATTCAAGTCCGCCGTCAGATCCGTTCCGGCCGCCGTCTTGGCCCGGACCTTTGACGCCTTGCGCACCATCGCGATCACCTTCGCGCTGAGCCGGTCGACCTTCTGGAAATCCGCCCGCATGCCTTCCAGCATGATCTGCCGGTTGATGTTCACCATGTGCGCGTGCCGAATCTTGCGGCGGTTCACCACGTCGGTCATCTGAATGCGCGACCGCAGTTCGTTGGTCTGCGCTTGCACCGCGAAAATCGAGACCTGGCTGTTTTCCAAATCATCCAGAATCGGTCGCGGCAAATCCTTCAGCGGACGCTCCGCCAACTCCTCCAGCACCCAGGCATGATAAGGCGCGCCCAGTTTCTCCAGTTCGCGCACGATGGACGCCGCAATCTCGATCGTGGCCTCGTCGGTGATCACGCAAACCTGTTCGCCAGCCTGCACGCGCAGGCAGACATTCACCGCGTTGAACGCGCCGGGTGTGTACTCAGGATCAAACGGAAGTTGACTCAGATGTCGGGTAGAAAACTCGCGTTGGGTGCCCCATTTCTCGCGTTCTGTGCGAGAAGTGGGGATTTTGGCTTGGTCTAAAGGATTGACTCGTTCCACAGGAATACTCATTACCCTACTTTTCGTATGGCAGCCGGCTCTTCGTCCAGTCCCGCCGCCGTCTCCTCAATGATGTAATCGACAACTTTTTTCAAGTCCCCGGTCTCTTCGAACACGCGCAGCTGCCGGTCGGCCCCGCTGCCTTTTTCCAGAATCCGGTGGATGTAATTCAATTCTTCGCGCGAGTCGAGTTCATCGACAACGTCGTCCACGAACTCCAGATACTCGTGAATCAAATCCCGCGCCGGCACTTCCGTCTGCTTGCCGAAATCGATCATCTTGCCGTCGAGCCCGTAGCGCGCCGCCCGCCACTTGTTCTCCATGATCAGCGCGCGCCGGTAGAGCCGGAACCCCTGATTCGCCGTGTAGAGTTTGTACAGCTTGGCCACGGTGGCCTGAATCAAGGCCGCCAGCGCGATCGTCTCATCGGCCCGCATCGGAATGTCGCACACCCGAAACTCGATCGTATTAAAGAATGGATGCGGCCGGATATCCCACCAGATCTTTTTCGCGTTGTCGATGCAGTTGGTCTTGATCAGCAACTTGATAAAATTCTCGTACTCGCCCCAGCTGGGAAAATAATCCGGAATATTGGTTCGCGGAAATTTGTCGAAAACCTTTCCGCGATATGACTTCAACCCGGTATTCATGCCCAGCCAGAACGGCGAATTGGTCGACAGCGCCAGAATGTGCGGCAGAAAATAGCGCGCATGATTCATCATGTGGATCGCCGTCTCGCGATCCTCAATCCCGATGTGCACGTGCAATCCAAAAATCAGATTGGCTCGCGCCACCAGCTGCAGGTCCTCAACAATATTTTTGTAGCGCTGGTCGGGATGAATCTCCTGTGTGCGCCAGTCAGAAAACGGATGCGTCGCCGCCGACGCCAGCCGCAGCCCATTCTCCTTGGCCAGTCGCACCATATTGCTGCGTAGCTTTTTGACCTCGGCCTTCGCGTCCTTGATGTTCTGGCACACCGACGTTCCCACCTCCACCACCGACTGGTGCATCTCGGCCTTCACCCGCTCCTGAAGAATCATTCGACCCTTCTCCAGGATTTCGGCCTGCACGTGCGACCGCAGATCCCGCGTCTCCGGGTCCACGGTCTGATACTCCTCTTCAATTCCGATGGTGAAAGTAGGCAGCATGTTTATCTCTTGCGATTCCCGCTAAACGTGTTGTCATTCCGAGCTTGTAAGCCGTGTCATTCCGAGCGCAGTCGAGGAACCTGCTGTTCGCCGACAGCACCACTGCGCCCCATTTATGCGGGACGAAGCTATATCAGTATAACTAATGAACCCCAATGTACCGGACATGACTTTCATACCACGCAGCCCACAGGAAAAGCCCGACCAGCACGAGCATCAGCGTACTCATTGCGATGGACAGAAGGGAAAAGATGGTACGCATCCAGCGCTGACTCGAGAATGTCCGCATCAGGAGGACGATTGCCAAGACTTGACCGATGAACATCGCGCCCACGCCCCAGATTACAAATATCTCAGCGAGACCGGCCGCCACGGCAGCAAGCCCTGTAGCCTTTGAATTCCCCACGCCCCGAAACGCATATCCGAGGCCGATCAACGTTGGAACCCAAGGACCCCAGGCGAGCGCCGTGCCCCATCGGAATCGCCTTCGGCCAATCTGATCTTCCATCAACGCGCCCCTCAGTCCCACTCTCGATTCTCTTTAACCCGCGCTCTGACAATCTTCTTCACCAGCGCGTCGGCCAACGGCTTGTCCGAAGGGAACTGAATCGTCCCCTTGGAAGTACGGAAGCCCTTCAGTTCTTTCTCGAACTGGTCGAGCACTCTCGATCCCGTCGGAAACAAACTGCAATGGTTCTTGAACGCCGCATACCCCACGAGCATCCCGTTGAACTTGAACATCGGCATCCCGTAGCTGATCACCTCGGTCGTCCCTTTCGGCACAACGGACCGAATCACCGCACGAATGTGTTTCAACGTGCCGCGGGCGGGTTCGGGAATGCCCGCCAGATATTTGTCCACGCTCTTCGCAGTTTTTCCTTTTCGCATAAGTTTGTCATCCTGAGCGAAGCGAAGGACCTATGTAACTTGCCTGTACCGCACGAGCAGTCGACGCATTGCACAGATCCTTCGGCCCGCGAAAACCGCGGTCCTCAGGATGACAACCGGGTCCTTCTGGCTAACTGCGCCACCCGACAATCGCCGAAGCCCTTGTCCGCGTCGATTAGCTCTTACTTTTCGGGCTTCCTCTTGCGCGCCGCCACCCATTCCGGCTCGCCCTTCTTCTCCGGCTTCTGAGCCCCCGCCAAAAAACCCGCCCACCGCAACTCCTTCACCGGACTCTCGCCGCTCAGCGCCATCTTCACCGCCATCTCCGCCACCGCATTCACGATCCAGTCAAAATTCTCCTGCCCCACGGAGGTAATCTCCGCGTCCGGCGCCGGATTCAGAAAGTCGATCGCATACGGCACTCCATCCTCCACCGCAAACTCCACCGTATTCAAGTCGTACCCCAGCGCGCGGCACAGCGACAACGCATCTTTTTCTATTCGAACCCTTAAAGCCTCGGTCGACGGCGGCGGATTCCCCTTCACATAGCGCTCATGATGCGGCGCCTTCGGATCGTACTTCATGATGTGCACTTTCTCCTGCCCCACCACGTAGCACCGGTAATACTCGTCAAACTCCACGCCATGCTGCAGCGTCATGCACAGCCGGCCCGTCTGGTTGTAATGCTGAAAGAATTCCTCGGGATTATGCACGTGATACACATGTTTCCACCCACCGCCGGAATAGGGCTTCAGAAAAGCAGGGAAGCCGACGTAATCAAACAACTCCTGCCAGTTGAGGGGGAAGATCAAATTCCGCATCGACTGGTCCGTCGTGCCCTCGGGATGCTTGTTGTGCGGCAGAATCACGGTCGGCGGAATCGCCACACCCATCTTGTGCGCCAGCGCGTAGTTGAAGAACTTGTCGTCCGCCGTCCACCAGAACGGATTGTTCACCACAATCGTTCCGTGCAAAGCCGCATTCTTCAAATAAGCCCGATAGAACTCGATGTCCTGCGAAATCCGGTCAATGATGACGGCATACTTCTTCGGCTCATCCATGCGGATTCCGCCAATCTTCACAAACTCCGCCTCGACGCCGTCGATGCCCAGCGAGTTAATCTTCTCGACCAAAGCCGGCGGAAACGTGTTCTCCATCCCAAACAAAATCCCAATCTTCTTCACGACACTCTCCTAAGTTTTGTGTCATCCTGAGCGAAGTAAGTGCGTCACGAAGTGAAGCACTTACGCAGTCGAAGGACCCCTGCGCTCTTCACGTATGCTCGAATGCAGCCAGGCGTTCTCCCGATGCAGTTGTCCGCAGCGGCTAAAGCCTGGTTGATAGAGGCCGCCTTTCGGCACGGCTGAAGCCGTGCCCTTCCACGAAGCCCTAAAAATACTTCGCCGCCATCCTCTGCCATAGCGGCCAGTCATGCTTCGAGTTATCCCCCCACACGTCCAGCCAGTGCGGAATCGCCTTGCCGTTCAAAATCGCCGAGAGCTTCACGTTCTGATCCAGACACATATCCCAATCCGCCGAACCCAGAACAATCTTCATCTGCCGATAGCGGCTCAGAAACCAGTCATCCGTCATGTTCGGCAAAAAGTCCGGAGGATTATTGAAGTAGCAATCATTGTCGTAATACCCATCCAGAAACTGGTGGATATCGAATGCCCCGCTCATGCTCACGCAATGCGTGACCACGTCCGGATGCTTCAAAGAAAAATTCACCGTCTGATACCCGCCAAAGCTGCACCCGGTGACCGCCAGCTGCCACGCTGGATTCTTCCACCGGATAAACGGCAAGAATTCATGCAGGATGTAGCGCTCGTACTGCAAATGCCGCAGCACCCGCACCCGCGGATGCACGCCCTTGTTGTACCAGCTCTCCGTATCCACACTGTCCGGGCAGAATACCTGCAGTTCGCCGCGCTCGATCTTCGGGGCCAGCACGCCAATCATCCCGCGGTCTTCATACTCGAAGAACTTCCCCATCGAGGTCGGGAAGACCAGCAGCGGCATTCCCGCATGCCCGTAAACCAGCGCCTCCATGTCCCGGTGCAGTTCCTGGCTGTAAGCCTTGTGAAATTCGCGATTCATCGTGAATGTGGAAGGGCACGGCTTCAGCAGTGCCGTTAAGAGCCCCCAACAAGTGGGGCTTAAGCCCCTGCTCGCAACGTCTTTTCGCAAGCCGGAGTATCTTACCCGATGAAACCCCGAATCCCCTAGAGTTGACGCAGAGGAGAGTGGAGGAGAGATCGTGCGCCTCAGTTCATGGTGTACGGATGCGAGTACAACAATGTGGGGAAGCGAGCGAAGCTCGACGGCAGGGGCAAATGAAAAGCTGTCGCGAAAAATCGCGTCCCTTGTTCGAGCGGGGAACCGCCTACGCTCCGTGGCCCATCACGGCTCGCGGTAAGCTATTTCGGCTTCATGTACCAGAAGATTGCCAGCGCCACGAGCGCGACCGTGATGATCCACAGAACGATGTCTTTGTTGCGGTTCTTTTCTTCTGCCATGAAAAAGAGTACACCACAGGTTAAATTCCGGTTCAAGTGCCGCTTTGATTTCCCCGGCGAGCCCCCGTCGGGCTACGGTTTTGCCGCGGCGGCTGCCGCTCCCGCCCGTTTGTAGCCGGTGAGCTTTACGATCTCGCGCACGTGAACCGCCTGCACCTGGAAATGCAGCGTGTCGTCCACTTTGGCGTACGCCGGAAACCACATTCCGTCCACGAACTTCCGGTAGGCCACAAACATCGGCCGGATATCCATGGACTGGCCCTTCTTCTTTTGGATCACATCCGGCACGCTCTTGCCGCACAGCTTCACGATCTGGAAGTCACGATTGTCGACCCACACCCGCCCCTGAAAATAGCGTTTGCCCTTCTCTTCTTTCTTCGCCTCGACGTGGAAAACGTAGGTGTCCAGGTCGTCCACGTGCTGTTGCCCCGCGTAGGTCAGTTTGTATTGCGCCACTTCTTCGGTAGTCAGCATCCACTGCATGAATACGTGAATGTCCTCCATATCTTGCTGGCTCAACGATATCCCGCGCAAAGTGGACTGCTCGGCAAAGGTCACGTTCTCGGCGCGCTTCCCCTTGCTGTCGTACGACACAGTGGCGATCTCGTGAAACTGCCCGTCGACTCTCTGGCCGTCGAGCGTCTGCACCATCACGTCCTGGGTATAGGTGTAGTGGGTGCGCGCCTCTTTTACTTTGGTCTCTTCCGCCGCAAATTTCTGGATGAGTTCCTCCGCTGTCATGTTCTTCGGCGGCGTCATGTCGAGGATTCCGTTGCCCTCGGCGCAGTCGGTCTGCGCCCGCGCGCCCGCCACCAGCACGCTCAGCACCACCAAAGCCGCTGCGAATCCAGCCCGTGCGCGCACCCTCTGCGCTTTTCGATCATGACTGCCCATGCGCTTCGCTCCCTCTCCAGTCAGCCGAAACATACACCGGCAAAAGCAGGCAGCGCAATGCCGGAATCTTCTTTGCGTTCCCGCTTGCGTTCCCGCCCCGAGGTCCGGAGTTCGTCCGGAGTTCGTCCGTCCGGCCACTTCCCGCGTCCGGCGCGGCTTTTGCCCCAGGAACCCGCTTCCCTAAATATGCAAAGTCTTGCGCGAGCCCCGCGTGACTCCCTGCAAGTAAAAGAATACTAAGCCTTTTAGGTTGGTATGGAGGTTGCACCCATCTTCGTAGTTGCGGACAAAATACTTATGAAAATCACTCTTTTTGTGCTGTTCATTCTCTGCACCGCCGCCGCCTTCGGACAGACCGGAGTCGGTATTCTCTCCAACCAGCCGCAAGTTCTTCAGATAACCGGCCATCCGGAGCATGCCGATCACACCGCTATGGCAAGTGAGCATCCCCTCGTGGGTGGTGGGAACGAAACCTATACCTACGGTCACGGAGAGCGCCCGCTGTGGGAGTTCGGCTCTCCTTTGCCGGAGCCTGCGCCCCTGGGAGACGTTGCCCGCGCCTACCGCAAGGAAAAGCTGGCCACCAGGAAGGCCGAGATCGTGTTCGAAAAGCAAGGCTCATAATTATCCGCAACTGCTGGGCCTGCGGCGCGGACGCTCCCGTCCGCGTTGCAGCGCCCGAAACTCACAGGCGATGCAAAATTTTCGCCGACTAATCCGCCTCTCGCATTCCGCATCAGACAGTCTGCATCCGATAATCCGCATCTGAGCAAGCAGCACCAAATCGACCGCCAGACTCCGGGAATCCGTCCGCTCGCTGTCCCACGGGATTCGCGGGAGTGTACACTGCCCACTGAGGGAGGAAACGTATTGATGAAGCCCTGTAAGGCGGACCATGTCCGCAAAGACGTCCGCAAAGAAGTCCGCATCGCAGTCCGCATCGGATTATTCCTGCTGTTTCTTTTGGCCACGGTCCCAGCCTACTGTCAACGAGGGACCCTCGACCTGAATGTCGGCCAAGTATCCGACCAATTTGGCGCCTTGCCGTCCGTCACGGGCGCTGTGCTCGACATTAACGGCCAAGTGGCGATATTCAAGGCCAACGCCAAGACCGGACGTCCCGCCATCGTGGGGGGAGGCGAAGTGCGCGCTCCTTTCGATACCAACCAGCATGCGAAAGAACTCGCGGCGTTCGGTGGCGTGGTCTTCGGCGTCCATAATTTCTCCGTCGAAGTCGACGGCGAGGTTCGCAGGATTTATACGCCGCCAGCCAACGTGAGTGGCGAGATCTTTAATCGCAGCAGAATGCAATTGTTCGAGTTGCCCGTGACCCTCAAATACAAATTCGGTCCCGGGAAGCGGGCTTTCATCTCGATCAAGGGCGAACCCGAATTCACTCCCCATTTCAAAGCGTCTTCGTTGGCCACGGTGGCATTGCCCAATCCCGGCTTCGATCATGGCTACATGCTGCGGGGAAGCGTGGGCTACGACTTTGGCAAGTGGTGGTATGTCAAGGGCACCTACGAAACCCGCTACTTCAAGTTCAATCCCAACGACATCGGCAATCCCAACAACCTGTACAACTGGAAGAGCAACCTGATCACCGGAGGCGTCGGCGTGAGGTTCTGAGGGAAGCTGAAAAACTCTTCTTGCCGACCGCATGTAACCTCAGCGGCTAAAAAGTATGCTGAAAAACTCGGTCGGTGGAAAAAAACGACGACGGGGGCTGAAGCCCAGGTTAATTTTCAACGGCTTACGCGGCCCTAAAGGGCCGCTCTTCCACGGTGCCACCGACAAATCCGAGTTTTTCAGCAAACTGCAAAGCCGCGGTTGATTGCTGCGCTTAAGGCGCGGCTTAAAGCCGCGCCCTTTCAAAACCGGGTCGTGAATCGAGTTTTTCAGCGGCCTGCCAGGCAGGTGTCGGCTGTCAGTTCTCAGTTCTCAGCTATCGGCTATCAGCTCTCAGCTCAAACCGGGTCAGAGGTCATTTTCTTTTTCTCTAGCCGGTCGACTTTGAACCTCCGGGTGGCTTGTAGCCGGGCAGGAACTCCTTCCGGATCATGTCGCTGATTTCCTGGCGGACTTTTGCGGGATCGAGTCCGGCTGCGGGCTTCTTTGGGGGAATCGAGGAATTTTCCTCGGGAGTGACTTTGGGGTTGACTTCTTCCGTCACTCGGGCGCTTCCGGTGGCGGTGACTGCGGCGGAAGCGGTCGCCTTGCGAGGATCGGGATACTGCATTTCGGCCCAGCGCCTCCACTTTTCGTCCTCTGCTTTTTTCTTGCGCTCGGTCTCGAGGGCTGCGAGGGCGCGGTCGGCAGCGGTTTCGGGTTCGGGTTCGTTTTCCTCGTCTTCGAAGTCTTCGTCGTCCCACAGGTTGGAATCGAGCGGAGTGTCGCCGACGGAGCGGGGGTCGAGGACGACTTCGTGGCGCTGAGGTTCGAATCGGGTCATGCGCAGGTTGCTACTGGCGGTTTGGAGAGCGTAGAGCAGGAGGCTGGCGGTTTTGTGGTCGATTTGCTGGGCGACGAGCAAGCGAATGACCTGCATGAGGGCGATCTGAATGGAGTTGGCGTCTTCGAGGACGGGGAGTTCGAAGGTAGGAACGCCGCGGCGGGCGCGGTCGGTGCTGAGTTTGATGCGCTCGTCCTGAAAGCGTTTGTGGAAAAAACAGAAACGGTTGCGGCGCAGGGCGGGTGATCCGCACTGGGTGCCGTTGATTTTGAGATGCTGACAACGATTTGGATAATCCGGCATTGGTTTTGTCCTACTCCCCCCTCCCCCTCGGGTCTATTGGAATCTTCGGGTTAGCGGGAAATTGAGATTTTGTCTATGGGCTGCAACAAGTTGCGGGCAAAATCTTGAGCGCGTGGGAGTTAGGGAGTCGAAGCCCCACCCTTCGGCTGCGCTCAGGGCAGGCTCTGTCGCAGAAAACGCGACAAAGGATCGGGCACCCGCGGTCGTTGTCCGGACTTGTTGCTGGCTCATTAGGGGAGTATTTGGGATTGAGATTTCTCGGTCAAGGTTGGATGAACATGGGCGGGTTGTGGAAAACCGCGTTTTTCCAGGAGCGCGCAGGCGTGGCTTCGGGGTATCGACTCTACCGACGCTTCTTAAGCTTGTTCTTTCGTGTTCTGGCTTGGTTTGTGCGCAAGGTGGCCTTGATCACCTCTGCGTTCCGCTTAACTCTAGCCGCCGTGCGCTTCAACTCTCCCTCAAGCATCGACACAAACCTCGGGAACGCGCGCTCGGTCACGACGTCGATCATGTAGCTGCGCTCCTTGCCCTTCCAGATCAAAGTCCGACGAAACTTGATGTGGTCCGCCCTCCTGAAACCTACAGTTCCTCCTGCACACCTCACGTCTAGAATATCTCCTTGGACGACCACGACCGGGTTTATGAACTCCCAATTAATGTAGATCCCGGCCACCAACTCGAACTGCGTGAAGCGATATTCGAGGGCCTTCACCAGTGCGCTAAATGCGTTGAAGTGGACCTCGTCGTGCCATGCCATCCATTCATTCTTGTCAGATTTGTAATTGAACGAGCAGAACTGGCTTGCTATGCGCCCGCGACAGTAATGGTGATACGCGGCAATTTTCAATAGGTCTCCCATGTTCACTGGCTTGTCTGAACCCTCGATAATGACTTCCTCAGGGTCGAATACTCCCTTGATGTCATCGACTGCCCACTGGCGCACGTATGGGTTCTTCGTAATAAACGCGATGGGCTGGGGATTATTGATGCACTCAACCAGAACGGACGAGAATAGTCGATCTTGTGGTCCGGTTCCGACGGGATGCGTCATGATGGCGTAAATGTCGAGTTCTCTTGATTTTTGGGTGTCGCTGTCCTCATAGGCTGAGTTTGCCTCTACGTACCATCCCCGTTTTCTTAGAAGTGACTCGACACGGCATTCGATCAAGTAGCCAGATCGTTGGAGGGCCGCGCGGGCCTCGGACTCGGTAATTTTGCTTGGCGCGCCCGGCCGAGGCTTGGCGCCGGCGGGCCTCAGTGCTTTCAGTTCAGCGCGATTCACAGCCGGCAAATCTTGCGCCTTCGTATCTGCCATGGGCGGTTGGATCTATGTTATCCCTGTGAGCGACGCGTGTGGAAGGAGAGTCAAAGGCGTCGGACAGGAGTGTCCGACCCACATCAGCACCGCACTGTCGGCGAGTCCATAGATCCTTCGGCCCGCAAAGAGCGCGGGCCTCAGGATGACAAGAGAGCGTTTTAGACATTGGCAACTGGCGGGCCGAACGAAGTCAAAGGCGGCGGACAGGAGTGTCCGCCCCACACGGTGCTCCTTTACTTTCAATAGGTTAGCTCCGTTTAATCCTTCACAGAACCGCTAAACCCTGAATTTGCACCGTTCGTTGGGATATGGATGCGGCAGACCCTGTCGGTCCAATAGGATAGGCGTAGATAAATACCCAGGGAAAAGTGTTGAAACAGGGGCCATGTCGGTAGGACTAAAGGCCATTCCCGGGGAGAACCATAGGTTTGGGTCAGCTAGGTTTGGGTCAGCTTCTTTGGGTGGTCGTTTTTGGGTGATCGTTTTTGGGTGGTCTTCCAGGTTCATCCAAGGCGAGGCAAAAACAGAGGTGAGCTCGCAGGTTGTGGGATAGCTGTAACCACTGTGGGTTGGCAGTAATCCAAATGGAACAGAAGCAGGTTCCTCACCGGGCTTAGCGCCCGGTTCGGAATGACAAGAAAATAGGAAGCCAGCGGCCATGAGCCAATGGCTAAAAGCTAGCAGCCAGGAGCTATTTAATACATGCGCAAGCCGATCAAGTATGTTGAGAAAGCAGCCGTCATCGCCGCCAAGGGAACTTGGGCGGTATTCGAGCGTTTGAACCGGATCAAGCCGAATCCGTCGCCCACGCCGAAGTGGTCGGAAAAGCCGCTGCTCAAGTCGTACGAGAAGTCGAAGCCTCCGCTGGGCTGGCCGCGGACGACCGATTCGCTGTGCCCGAAGTGCGTGCCGGAAATCCGGCAGCAGATTCTCGACGGGCACCTGCCGCATGAAGTGCTGATGAACGAGAAGGTGGGCGAGATCAAGGCCCAGATCGTCGAGCGCGATGGCAAGATTCTGATGGTGAAGGACTGCCCGACCCACGGGCACTTCGAAGACGTGATGTCGATCGACACCGCGTTCTCGCAGCATCTGGAGGAAGTGTTCCCCGGGCGCGACATTACGGCGCATAACGACGAGAAGCTGCATCATCACGGGTCGTCTACTGTGAAATATGGGCGCGGGTCGGTGCTGACCATCGATCTGACGAACCGCTGCAACATGATGTGCGATCCCTGCTTCATGGATGCGAACCAGGTGGGATTTGTGCACGAGCTGACCTGGGAAGAAATTAAGACGATGCTCGACAACGCCATCACCATCAAGCCGCGGCGGCAGATGAGTGTGCAGTTCTCCGGCGGCGAGCCGACGTTGTCGCCGTACTTTTTGGATGCGGTGCGTTATGCGCGCAAGGTTGGATACAACTCCGTGCAGGCCGCGACCAACGGCATTGAGTTCGCGAAGAGCTTTGAATTCTGCCAGCAGGCGGTCGAAGCCGGGATGCGCTACGCCTACCTGCAGTTTGACGGCATTGGGAACGCGGCGAACGCGCATCGGTTGGTCGGCAATTTGTTTGACGTGAAGTTGAAGGCGATCGAGAACCTGCACAAGGCTGGAGTGGAAATCGTTCCAGTGGTCACGATCGTGAACGGGATCAACAACGAGCAGGTCGGAAGAATCATCAAGTTCGCGCTGGATAATCCGAAGACGATTAGCTTCCTAAGCTTCCAGCCGGTCAGCTTCACCGGACGCGACGAAGCCGTCACCGACGATCGCCGCGCCGCGCAGCGCTATACGCTGTCGCATTTGGCGCACGACGTAAAAAATCAGACTGGCCTGGGCGAGCCGACACGCGATTGGTTCCCGATTTCGTTCATGGGAACGTTCAGCGACTGGGCCGACCTGATGCACGTCAACGACGTGAAAAACGATTGGGGCCAATTAAGTTGCGGTTGCCACCCTAACTGCGGGACTGGGATGGCGGTGATGATTGATAAGGAAACCAAGGAGGCTGTGCCGGTTACGGCGTTCTTGAAAGGGGATCAGCTCGCGAAGGATATTGCGAAGGTGAACGATGCGGCGCGCGGGAAATTCCTGACCGTGGTTGGAATGGCGCTGTGCCTGATGAAGAATTACGATCCGTTCCAGGCGCCGACACACTTCAAGCTGATGGACCTGTTGAGGAAGTTCGACAAGAACTTCAACGCTACGGGAAAGAATTACGGGAAGGTTGGTCCAGACCGCACGGTGGAGGATGTGATGAAGCGGCGGCAGGACCGGTGGAACTTCCTGTTCATCGCGGGGATGTGGTTCCAGGACCTGTTCAATTACGATTTCCGGCGGACGGAGCAGTGCATTATTCCTTACGCGACGCAGGAAGGCGAGATTTCGTTCTGCGCTTACAACACGGGTGTGGGATGGCGGAACATCATCGAGAAGATGCACATGACGGCCACGCTCACGAAGTGGTATGAGGAGCACGGACGGCATGAGATTTTTGCGGGCGGCAAGAAAGTCGACATGGAAGATAAGTCGCACTCGCTGCTGCTGCGCGACGATCTGGTCACGACCGAACTGCAGCATGATCTGGACAGCAAGGGCATCGCGAAGAACGCACGCGAAGAAAAGGTGCGGGCGCGGGACTTGAAGCAAAAGCAGACTGCCGATGCGAAAGCCGAGGCGCGTGGTCCGCAGATCAACGATGAGGCTTACAACGCACGCATGGCGGCGATGTATCGCGAGGTTGTGCTGAAAGAGAAGCCGGTGGTGGCCGAGAACGGATTCATTCCGCTGGGGGCGCTGACCAAGGCGAACGGGAACGCGGCGGCGGAGAAGTCGGAGATTGCGGAGCCGGTGGCGGGGGATTAGGACGCTTTTGGCTTTTGGCTTGGAACCATACGGGCCGCCTTTGGGCGGCCCGTTTTCTTTGTATCGACCGTGTAGATGCGGACCACCGGGCTGAAGCCCGGGTTCGTTTGTGGACGGTTTACGCGGCGCTGAAGCGCCGCTCTTCCACGTACCGCAGCGCGGCTCTTTCCCGGCTCTGCAGCGCGGCTCTTCCACGGTGCCGCGGCGGCGCGATTCAACGGTACGGAATCGCCTCTCTTTCACGGCACGGAATCGCTGTTCTTCCCCGGGCTGGGCGCTGAAGGCGTTATACTTTCGATCTATGCGAAAGCTTGGTTTCAAACTTCTGTTGCTGCTTTGTGGTTTTCTCTGCGTGGGATTGGTTGCGGTGAGCGTCAGCGCGCAGACGTTGCTGGTGGTTAATCAGGGCGACACCGATGTGAGCATTGTCGATCCGGTGAGTGGGCGGGAGGTTGCGACGATCCCGGAGAAGACTACGGGGGTTCATGGGCACGAAATCGTTGCCTCCGCGGATGGACACACTGCGTTTGTCCCCATTTATGGAAGTACGGGAGTGGGAAAACCGGGTATCGATGGTCACGAGATGTTGGTGATCGATCTGGCATCGCGGCAGATTGTGGGCGACATCGATTTTGGTCACGGGGTGCGGCCGCATTGTGCAGTGCTGGATCCGGCGAGTGGGTTGCTTTATGTGACGACCGAGTTGGACAAGAGCGTGACCGTGATCGATCCGCGAACCCGGAAAATCGTAGGCGCGGTTCCGACCGGACAGGACGAGTCGCACATGGTGGTTTTGTCGCACGACGGGCGGCGCGGTTATACCTCCAACGTTGGACCGGGCACGGTCTCGGTGCTCGATCTGGTGGGGCGGAAGACGGTTGCGATCATTCCGGTGTCGGGGACGGTGCAACGGATTGCAATCTCGGCAGATGACAAATTTGTATTTACAGCGGATCAAACCAAGCCGCAGCTGGCGGTGATCGATACGGCGACGCAGAAGGTGAAGACATGGGTGGCGCTGCCGGGTACGGGTTATGGCACGGCCGCGACGCCGGATGGCCGGTGGCTGCTGGTCGCGGTCCCGTCTACGAACCAGGTGGCGGTAGTGGACCTGGGAAGCATGCAGGTGGTGCGTCGCGTTGACGTTCCAAATATGCCGCAGGAGATCCTGATTCGTCCTGACGGCAAGATTGCGTATGTCTCGTGCGCGGCGAGCGGTAAGGTGGCGGCGATTGATCTGGCGGAATGGAACGTGCAGAAGGTGATTACCGCGGGGAAATTCGCGGATGGTCTGGGGTGGGCTAAGTAACCTGGTGGACGATCGGGTGAATCGGGGATGTGTTTGCGTTTCTGGATTCAGATTCGCGCGCTTTGACTTTGCGCATCGCGAGCTGTCTCACCGTTGCGGATCAGAAGCAAAATCCCCACTTCTCGCAAAGGACGCGAGAAATGGGGCACCCGGTGTTCTGTGGATTCGGATCCACGTGCTTTGATTTTGCGCATCGTAGGGGATCGTTAACTCTCGAGAGTCAGAGTCCCCACCCTGTGTGTGCAAAGAACGCAGACACAAGGATGGGGCACCCGGTGTTTTATAAAAAGCCTGCTGGTCAACAGAACAACGCAACAACAACACCAACAACAACACCAACAACAACACACCAACAACAACACCAACAACAACACAAACAAACACCACCAACAA
>Ga0210394_10000728_pt1 | contig 62997 bp, 92 predicted proteins | sample IncBWC12MmetaG_FD_160121 | JGI IMG/M metagenome (GOLD analysis project Ga0210394, IMG submission 160121) | Forest soil microbial communities from Barre Woods Harvard Forest LTER site, Petersham, Massachusetts, United States - Inc-BW-C-12-M | ecosystem: Environmental > Terrestrial > Soil >...
CATCAGTACTGCTTCAACCCATTCCCGCAAAGTGCAGCCTTGATATCCTTCAAAAAACTTCTTGAGCAAGATATCATTGGGGTCCTTTGCATTGTACGGACTCCATCGCTGGCATTTTGTCTTGAGATGCTCAATCCAATATTCTGAACCGGAGTCACCCGACTCGTCTTCATCGAAGCTCTGGAGGACATGGGATGCTAGGTTCAGCTCTGCTACCCATCTAGTCAATCGACCGCGTGTCGTACTCCCTGTGGCCACACAGGAGATGAGATCTCCAGCCTCTTGCTCCACAGATAGAGCACAGATTTCCCCTTCAACAATCATGGCGGGGAATTCAAATTGGATTTCTCCAACGTTGTAAAGACCTTCTCCACTGCCCAAGACTTGTCCATAGGACTGTTTCTCACCAGGACGTTTGATCGCAAGTCTCCAGAGATTTGAGCCTTCAAACCAGGGGATAAGTATCCCATTGGGAATACGCACTTTATCCTTGCTCGAGGTAGCAGGATCAAGTCCCCACGTCTCCAGATCCGCTTCGTAATATTTTCCATTTGATTGAAGAGGAACATACCCCCATCTTTTCTTTTTGAGAATCTCATCACCTAATCCCCTACCGTGTAAGTAGTTACGCATATCTTTACATGCAGGACTCCAGAGTGTTGCCACAGCACGATCTATAAGTATCTTGCCTTGCTCTTGCCACATTGCAAGGAGTGGTTGTTCCTTACCAGTTTGAACGCTCTGAACGGGTTTCGATGGAACATAATCGGCATTCTGCTCGAGACCTAAAATCTCGCACGCTTCAGAATGGGTCATGTTGCAATAATCCTTTAGGAAATCCAGGCAATCGCCGTTCCATCCACAACCACTGGACCGCGTAGCACAGGTAAACTGCCCTGTTTCTGGTCTTGTTATGAACCTATCATGACCTCCACAGCGAGGGCAGTTCGAATGGTACTCCAGAACTCCGTGTACCCGTGTCGGCTTGCCCACAATGTCAATGAGTGCGTAATGCTCAATGAGACTTTTCACGTCCCAAACTGGTGAAAGTGTCGGCATGATGTCACCTTGTCCTATCTGTATATTTATCTTCACCCAAACGACCTAGCCCTCTGTCTCCTGCCAGAATATCGACGACCCATAACCAATCTACACGGCGTTGATCAATTTCTGTCGGATGAGTAACAATAAAATCCCTGATATTTTTATCTGTAAATTGCATCGCTCCCCCTTGCTCAAACCCCCTGATCCATCCTTTTTTTATCCACATCTGAATTCGTTCATATTTACAGCCAAAAGCCTCTTTTAAATCGGTTCCCGTATAATGATCTAGATTTTTCAATCCTCCTCTTAATCCTAAGAAAAAAGCTTTCTTCCTTGTAGAGTCATAGGATTTTTTCAAATCCTTTGCGATATCGTGAAGGCTCTTCTTTCCATAATATCTCTCAAGATACGATATTTCATGAACAGTCCATTCGATTTTTGTCACTCTCGTAACACCGATCTTACCTGCCCAGTGTTTTACAACTTTACGCGGGACTTGTAACTCTTTCTGGATAAGTGTTATGCGTTCAGAAGTCCCATCGTATAAGTCCATAATCATGCGGCGGCCTCTCTCATCTAAAATCCATTTTTGTGGTCTACCACCAGGGTAGGAGCGCTTTGCCCCTACCATATTGCCCTCTTCCATTAGCCTACCTCCGCAAGGTCGAATAGGGTTGTCTGTGTTCGCTTTCCAAGAACACGCTCTAGGTTCTTATGGGCGGTCTTGAAGTAAGATGGTTTCAGCTCAATCCCAGTGAACTTTCTATTCAACTCTAGATCTTTTACGCCTTCTGAACCAATTCCACAAAATGGTGACAAAATTCTCTCACCAGGATTGCTCCATAGTCGGATGCATCGTTCGATTGTGCCAAGCTGAAGCGGGCACACGTGGCGCTCGTCTTTCTCCTCTTTTGCAACCGCTGTGTTGAGCGTGTCTGTCTCGCTAATGTCATACCAGATAGGTCTGGCCCATTGAATCCACTCCTCATTTGAGACATCAGGGATGATAGGTACCTCGTTCTTTCCTGGTTTGCGGAGTAGCAGAATATAGTCAGCAAAACCAGGTCGGCTCCAGGAACTATCCTTATGAAGCTGCTGAAAGGCTAGCCCTTTCGTATGTGTGCGTATGGCCTGAACCTGTGGGTTTTTGTCTATGGTTACCTCGCCGTGATAGATAAAACCTCTATTCACAAATGCGCTAACCACATCACCTCTGAAATCTTTCATCCCAATAAAGCCATCGTGGATAAGGCTAGCTCCGATTTGTTGAACGTGTACGCACACATTGCGTCCTGGTTTCGTCACTCTTAAGAGGTGGTCAATGATATAGTAGAAATGCTGATAGAATTCTCCAGCATTGCGACTATTGCCTAAATCGCGTTCTGTAGGAGAATAACAATATAAACTCATGAAAGGCGGACTAAACACTGATAAATCAATTGAATTATCTGGTATCTCTGCTAGCCTTTCACAGCTATCACCTAACATAAGCTTGTAGTCGTTTGTCTGGATTGTTTTCTCCTGATATTCTCCTTTCTTGGAGATGTTCTCAATCTCGTCTTTTTCAAACTGTTGAACGTGTTTAATTAATTGATCACTCATCTTTTTTGCTTCCTCTTCTTTTCGGAGGACATTTTGAAAAATCTCCTCCTCAATATCTGACAATACGATGTACACCCATACAGGATGATCTTGCCCAAATCGATATGAACGCCGGACTCCCTGGTAGTAAATTTCAAAGCTATCGGTTAGCCCTAACCATATTTGGTTATGACAGTTCTGGAGGTTGATTCCCATGCCAGCGATCTTGGCTTTTGTCACGAGAACGCGTATTTTTCCTGACTGGAAATCTTCAATCGTTTGGATTTTCTTATCAGGTGAGTCCTTTCCTGCAAGCTCAACTGCTCCTGGAATGGACTTCGTGCAGACTGACGACTCATCATTAAGTCCACACCACACAATCCATTGCTCATCCGGCTTGCTCTGAACAAGCTTTACAGCCTCTTGCAAACGATCTGCAATTGTGCCTTTACGCGCCTTGCTACGGTCGGCTACCCCTTTGAGTCCTGCAAAAAAGAGCTGTCCCTCGGGGACATAATCGCTAACCACTATAGCTCGTTCAATGTTGAGAGGAGGTAAGATGTATCCAGTGTCATCAAAACCAATGTCAGACGGGCGTTTCACTGACATTGACCAACTAGCAAGCCACTGGTAGAAAGAGTCTTGCGCATGTCCTTTTAACCTCCAGCCACCGTGAGCACTGGTATCACTATCATGGACAAAGAACATTGCTTTCATTTCCGCGCCCGTCATAATTCCGAGAAATTCAGCGTGATTTGCAATCTCTGTAAGATCATTCGGAGCAGGAGTAGCAGTACAGCACAACCGATAGGGAATATCCTTAGACTTTTCAATGAGCTTAGAGCGTATTTTTCCGTCAACCGACTTTAAAATGCTGCTCTCATCTAAGACAATGCATCCAAAGTCATCAAAATTAAAATGGTCAATCATCTCGTAATTGGTGATGTTAATTCCATCAATTAAATCATCACCAGAACGTGTATAATACACTTCTACATTAATCTTTTTTGCTTCATTAACTGTTTGCCTAGCAACTGACAACGGAGCAATAATCAATGTACGCTTTTCTGTCAAACGTGCGTATTCTACAGACATGAAAGTTTTACCCATGCCTGTGTCGACAAACAAAGCAGATCGGCCCTTGCGCAATGCCCACTGAACCAGGACTTTTTGAAATGGAAACAATTCAGGATGGATAGCGTCAAGCGGAACGTCTATCCCTGATGTTTGGGCAATCGTTCTTTTTGACTGAAGAAATGACTGATAGTCTAGCACCTTACACCTCCACAATATCTATTCCATATAAAGCTTTTACAAGCTTGCGCTTTAAATTGTACACAGGTGTTTTCATGCCCTTTACATCCTCAACGACACTATCACCTGTTTTGATATCTGTATAGCGAAAATCAGCTTTATAAAAGCCAATTTTTTGATCGTTTACTACCAGATCAAAACGAGGCTGCAATTCCAAATCTGTAATTTTTTTTGCACGCTCTAAGAGCAAAAGCTCCTGATAGCGACCAGCTTCTTTTTTGCTATCAAAAGAAATTCCATACACTTCAGTCTTTTTACTGTGATACTTGCTCTCCCCTTGCAAGGGGGGTTTAGCTCGAATTGGCATGGGGTTACTCCTTTGTGCATTCAATGCTTCCATCATTCTTGCGAAGAAACATGAAATCAGTTTCTTCGACTCTCAAAGCTACTACATTTGATCTGTCATGAGTGCTGTATCCCATGATCAATTGCGCAAAGTCTTTTGATGTAATGTTTTGTCTCAATGGCAAAAGAAAACCGTATGCTTCAATCGCATATTTTGCAATATCATTCATGGCTTTTACTCCTTCAAGAAATACACTTTGATCAAATAGCCAGCCCGTTTCGCACTGGAGCTAGTCGATTGCAGAAGAAACAGCGTCCTGGTTTCTCGCTCTGGTTATTCGCTTGGAAGTTCTCCTCCAGTTGCTCAGCTAAACGCGAATGCTCGCAGTATCGTCTAGCACACACGGTACACCGCATGTGCCCTCGGAATTGTTCCACGATGAAAATATTGGAGCTGTGTAATTCCCACCTAACTATGACTCCGAGATCATGGCGCTTGTGTTCGGTAAATGTGTTCATTTGTTTTCTCCTTTTGGTGACTTGTTACGACTAGTATAGATTATTCATAATCATTTGTCAACAGTATTGATTATTCTAGCAAATAATTGACTAGTATTGATAAGTATGGTATATTTGTGGAAGTATTAATGATTTTTCAACGAAAGGAGATTTCTCAATGAAGTGGCGACTACGCCGGATGATGGAAAAATGTATGTTGTTCCTGGTGAGTATCAAGCCTATTCGCTGGTTTTTTGACCAGCTTTTTAGATTTGGGGAATGGGCAAGTAAAAAGCCATGGCTCCAAACTATCTGGAGATGGTATAGCAAGCTGTTTAAGCCATTCTGGTATAGCTATCTCATTTATTCACTGGTGATTGATGCTTGGAACCGCAATATCTGGAATGTCCTTATGGATATTGCTTGCATTCTTCTTGTTTTTGCCCTTGATAACAGACATGGGCCAGACAATAATGAAGAGGACGAACCGGACGAGCCAGATCCTACCCCGAATGGGGATGCTGTGGACCTGTGGCTCAAAGAACAGCAGAAAACGTTAGTGTAGTTTTTAATGAAAGGATAGAACAAGATGAACAAAAAGGTAACTGGACAGATGATCTATGAAGCATTGTCTGCCCTAGTCGAGACGGGACAATACTGCATTGACGATATTGCGCCCGCCGAATCACAAATCTACCCTGATTTAGCGGAGAAACTGAACGAGCAACTAACAGAAGAGCCTGAAATCACCATTGACCAGGCAATTGGGCAGTTAAAAGAACTGGGATACATTTATCTACCACAATCGCATGCAAGTACGCCGATTTGCTGGAAGGTGTTCAAGTCGCTAAATGGAGAATTAAAAACTTGCCACGATGATCAAAGTGTTTTTGATCTGCTCAACTCCTTGCAAGGGGGACTATCATGAACTACCAAGAAAAGTTAATTACTCTCCCAGTTCGCATTCAAGGAGAAGACGATTTGCTCACTATCACAGCTCAAATAGCAGGTGATAGTGGACTTGCCTATCACGGCGTAGGAGGTGATGAACGGGCAGGTTGGGTTATCACCCATCTAGCAAGCAAGAAAGCACTCTGCTCCCCAATCGGGAAAGAGCATGAAATCAAGCTCTTGCTCGAAAGAGTAGCCAGAATAACCGATTGGAGTCAATCCGAAAAGGAATTTATCAAACAACCGAAGATTGCAGTTGAATTCAATAAATGCCAGAAGACAGTAGCGCAAGAGTTGAATATGCAGCTTCAGACGGCCATGAAAGATGTGGGCATGCCTGAACACCTGGTAGAGACAGTGATGAATGATCTAGAGGATGATGTACTCAGGAGCGCTCTCCTATACGCCTTCAAGATTGTGCATTGACAATTGAGCACATGTCTTGTATAGTCTTGCCAATATCAAGATCTGTCAGAAAAAGAAGAAACCTATCCGATTCGCCCTCGGGTAGGTTTCTTTATTGTTGATCGGTATGATATACTTTGGAGACTACTATGAAATAAACATTAATGGCCTTCGATTTACCTTTCTATCCTTTCGGGAAAACGAACTGCACGAAAATAGACCCTGGATATCGGCCATCCAGGGTCTACTGTTATTCTACGCGCTACTCAGGAGGATTGTCTATCTTCTCCATTGCCTCTACCACCATCCGGCCAGCTTCATCATCGCCTATCAGTGGAGCCAATTGTCCTTGAATTTGTCCCATGCGCTCCATTCGAGCAGTGATGAATTCATGCTTGGAAACGTTCGATGCAAGCCCAGTTAATGCCCACTCTGCAGCTTGACGTTCGGCTTCGAACTGGGCCATGAGAAAGGCCAATTCTGATTTATTATTCTGTGATGACATTGATATACCTCTGTGTAGAACTAGGAACGCAATAATACCAATAACTACAATTGCGCATAGCCGACTGTAAACAACCCGTTCCGCATTGATAAGCAGCTAATGCCATTTTATAATCTCCATACTTGGCATTGTATGAAGCCATGAGTTGAGCGGCTCCTCGGAGCGCTTGTACTGGATCGTAGGGGTTAATGCCCAGTCCTTGAGCGGTTGATGGCTCGAACTGGCTTATCCCTTCCGCACCCGCTGATGAATAAGCGTTCGGGTTAAAACCGCTCTCCATATTGATTTGTCTCTCAAAGAGATCAGGATCAATACCAGCTTGCACAGCATCGGCACGGGCCATACATCGGTAGTCCTGGTATCCACATGAGCTAACGGGCTTCTGAGAAGCATTCAAGTAGCTACTAGCACCTATAGCAGAGTCACAGCTAGAAGTTGACGCACTCAAAGCAACTGAAACAAACATCAAAGCAACTGGAATAAGAAAAAATCCTTTCATTTCTTGTGTACATCCTCATAAAAAAGCCCGAAGGGTGATATACTGAAGTCAGATAGTCCCCTTCGGGCGGATGTTTTCAAAGGTTTTAGCGGCTGAAGTTACCAGTCCTAAGCCGCTACTTACCGACTAATCCTCTTCATCACTTGAGAAGAAGATAAATCTCACTACATCGACAACTGCAACAATAGCAACAAAAACAAGAATACACACTCCAATCATGACGAGCATTTCAACACTCCTTTACATAAGAGCCACATTCGGGATTATGGCAACAGTCACAGTAACTACATTCGTAAAATCCACAGCTTCCACACGGGCCGGATAGTTTGTGGATAAGCCATCTCCAGAAGTTCAAGCTATACCTCCTAAAATGGACTGGGTTTGAGGATCATTCAAATGAGTCATCATTTGGTGCACTTCAGAAGGAGTCAGCGTAATTTCTCTGTAAATATCGCCTTCCCCAAAGGTTAGCCCTATTGTTAGATCTCGCTCTCCCTTGAACGCTACAAAATCAACTCTGCTACCGTCGGGACGGGTTATCGTTTTTGAATACTCATCTGAATTATTGGTGATCATTGAAAATCCCTTTCTAGGGGCTAATGAAAGCCCCACTACAAAACCTACTGCCCTAAAATCTTGTCGAGATTCGACTTCTTCACGCGGTACGATTTACGCTTGCCAGCGCATGGGAGCAGTACAGCAGGAAGTGTACCTGATTTAATCCAGCGCCTCACGGTTGTTTCATCTACACGAAGTCTCGATGCAATTTCACTGATAGTTAAAAGTTCTTCAGACATAAAATGACCTTTCTACTAGCCTGCTTATGCGGCAGGCACTTTTTGTCTTGATGGGAGAGCGCTAAAGAATGCAGATGTACGAGCCGATTGTCCGTCCATTTTGCGTACAAGCTTATTGCCCTTTTTGACGAGCTTTGGAGCTGCAATAATCGGAGCGGCTACCACCTGGTCTGCAATCTTAGCTAGCTCGTAAGCCTCTTCGATTGACTCAGCTTCATTCATCGATGCTTCAAGAGCTTTCTCTTCAGCCTTGACAATGTTTGTACGGTAGATACGACTCCAGAACATCTCGACAGCAGAAGCGTGCTCACACGTACCCTTGTGGGCAAATTTGGAGCAACGACAATGTATTACTTGTGGACATGTATCATTCTCCTCACAGTGGACTTTGAAACTATCACCACCCATACCTGGAACCTCAACATAAAGTCCTTTGTTATCCTCGTCTACCCTTAAGAATGACTGAATATACATGTTGTATGTAACCATTGCCGTTACTCCTTAACTAATTTGGTAGCCACTCACTTGACTACGGAATAATCATATCACGAAACAATTAATTTGTCAAGAGGTTATTCAACGAATTAATTAATTGACAATTAAAGTCAAATACGATATACTGTTATCATTGAAAGGAGATAAAAAATCATGGCAAAACTTCGAGTCAAAGAGATAGCCGAGCAAAAAAAAATCAACCAGAGAGATCTGGCTGAAAAAAGTGGGGTTACTCCCCAACTTATCAATCGCTATTGGAATTACCCCATGCAGAGGGTAGACCTTGACGCACTGGTGAGTATTGCAAAAGCACTAGGAGTAAAGTTCGCTGACTTGATAGACACTGAAGGGGAGGACTCCTCTGAAGAAAAGACACCAGAAGAAAGTGTAGCTTAGGCCGTGGGCACATGACTGAAAGGATTCCGATTCATCTCCCCTACAGTAAAGATCATGTGCCCATAGCGCTTGCCACAAGTATACCAGAATACACGCGCCAAAACTAGAGGGAGGGAAACCATTATGCAACACAGAAAAGAATGGATGGATTTTGAAGAAGCAAGAGCATATATTCGCTCATTAAAGTTGAAAAATCTTGATGAATGGAGAAAATACTATCCAACAGAAGAAAAACCTAAAAATATCCCTTCTGATCCTCCAAGAACATACAGAGATGAGTGGAAAGATTGGAATGACTGGTTAGGAACAGACAACAGGCAATACAACAAAGGAGAATGGTTACCGTTCGAAGAAGCAAAAGCATATGTCCAATCTTTAAGACTCCGAAACATCAAAGAATGGAAAAAATATGCTAAATCAAAACAAAAGCCAAAAAACATTCCATCTTGCCCCTATGTCACATACAAAGAGGAATGGACAGATTGGAATAACTGGTTAGGGACAAATAACAAACAGCATAATAAGGTGGAATGGTTACCATTTGAAGAGGCAAGAACATATGCCCAATCACTAGGTCTAAAAAATGCAAAGGAATGGGAAAAATACTGCACATCAGTGAAAAAACCTAACAATATCCCTTATGACCCTCCAAATGCATACAAAGACGAATGGAGAGGATGGAGTGATTGGTTAGGGAAAATAACATATAACAGAAGAAACCGGATGTCATTTGAAGACGCAAGGTCATATGTGCAATCTTTGAGACTCACAGACTCAAAAGGATGGTGGGAATATTGCGTATCAGGAGACAAGCCTTACAACATCCCGACTCGACCCGATAGAAGTTATCAAAAGGAATGGACAAATTGGTCAGACTGGATTGGGACAGATAACAAGGGATACTATAGAAGATAGTAATCCCCACCTTGCAAGGGGGATTGAGAGTCCTGGTAAAGGGCTCTTTTTATGTGGGCAGATTTGGTGAATAGTACTGAGTACTTTGACAAATTAACAATAATGAACTATAATAGTTTGCATAAGGAGGTGACATTATGAGGAAAGGGAGTGGACAAGACTATCATCAGATTTCCATTCGCTTCTCTCCAGAAATGAGTAGAGCCATACAAGACCAAGCGGAAAAGAGCGGAAGGTCATTCTCAAAAGAGGTTGTCCAATTAGTGAAAGCGCAACTTGCGCAAGAAACAAAAAAAGAGCCGGATGTAACGGCTCTCTCAGAAAGGCAAAAATGGTAAACAACAATCAAGAACAGTCTAACACAAATTTGTCAGTTTTCAACTTCCAGAGTCAGGAAGTCCGAACTGTTCTGATAGACAATGAGACTCGGTGGGTAGCTGCTGATGTTTGTAAAGTACTAGACCATTCAAATGTGAGTATGGCAGTGGCCTCACTTGACGATGATGAAAAGGGTATAAGCAATGTTTATACCCTTGGCGGAAACCAGAATATGCTCTGCGTTACTGAGTCAGGTCTCTATCATCTCATTTTCACCAGCCGAAAAGAGGAAGCAAAAATTTTTCGTCGGTGGGTAACCAATGAAGTATTGCCAGCTATTCGCAAAACTGGAAGTTATTCAATGGATAACAGAAGTCCTAAAGAACAGCTTCAAGACCAACTTGGAATGCTTCAATTTGTACACAAGATTGTAAGAGGTGTCTTTAGATCACTTTCACAACGCTGGATTGTAGAAAACAAGCAATTCGCACTTTATGGGAAAGTCTCTTTTGATTACTTCCGACTAGAGGTAATGCGTGCAAATAGGGAGTACTCAGCAGTAGTGAAATACTTTCACGGAGACAATGTTTTTGATGGATTAAACGTCACAGGTGACATTGTCAAGATGCGATCTGAAATAAGGAATGGGGAAATATCAGTACAGTTACAATTCCCATTCATAGAAGACGCAAAATAACATCGTCACTTTATCACAGGAAGGGATCTGGAAACGGGTCCCTTTTCTTTTTGAATGTATAAGGTCGCATTCGCAAATCGAAGATAGCGCACTAATCATAAAGGATTTTTTGTCTTGAACAGTTCACCTTCGTATCAGGTTAAGCTCAAAGGGCAGGGGAAAATTTTCGCAAATCCCCCCTATTTCAAGACAAAAAGCAATTTGCGAATGGAAGAGCTTATCTGGTATACTAAGTGTGGCAATGGCTCAAATACCGACGCACTGAGAGGGACAAGAAAGCCTTTCTCTCATTTACAAAAGATAAAAATGCTATTTATCGTCGCAAAAACGAGGCCGGTTTCAAGAATATCGATCCGTTAGAGGATACTGCAAGTTTAAGAGCCGCTTGGATATCTGGTGGTAACTTGGCGTTCCATGAATGCCAAGAGATTTGATATACTACTAGGGCAGTCGATTGCAGACTGCCCTAACTTTTTGCCCAAACGGAAAGGATAGAACCAATGTCAGAAGAGGACATCACCAAAGACCCTGAATACATCAATGGGTATGAGTCTGCCCGCATTTACATACAAGAGGTTATGCAAAGCAGCAGTACAAAGTACTCACAAGGCTATGAAGCCGCATGGAGTGAGCACAATAAAAAGAATAATGTCCTAACACTGGAGTCTCTTGACGAGCGACTGAAGAAACTGGAAAAATACACCCAATCCTAACGCCGCATCACCAAGAAGCCTCTTGCCCACATCGGGTGAGAGGTTTGACATCTATGCTATTATCAAATCGGGAAACCTTTACAGGGTTTATTGAGCCAGCTAAATGATTTCGCCGTCATGCTGGCTCAATGTCGTTATAAAGGCCTCTATTTACAGCTTCAATTTGCCCACACTAGTTACTCGGAGCGATAAAGCACGTTCTATTGATAGATATCTATTTTCAGTATTTTTGCAGATTCGAAAGGATAATTACACAAGATGAATCAACCACCACAAGGACCCTATACCCAGTATCCGGGTCAACCTGGTTATCCACCACAACAACCAGGTCAAACACCACCTCCTGGTTACCCGCAAGGCTATCCCCCACCAGGATACCCGCCCATGCAACAGCAACCACCACAGCCTCAACAGGCACCTAAGAAAAAGAAAAACAAGCTAGCCATAGGCTGTGGATCTGTCATCGCTCTCGTCGTTCTCATCGTGATTATTAGCGCTGTCAACAGTGGAGGGAAAGGCAGTACAACACCTACCACGCCGTCTAGTGCTGGCGGATCGTCAAGCAACACAACCCAACAGCAGCCGATCAAACCGCAAACATGGCAAACGACGCACACATTTACAGGGACCGGAGCCAAGAAGACAGAAACGTTTGCAATAGCCGATGATTGGAAAATTACATGGACATGTCAAGGGACCGATGGGATTGACGCACCTCTCTTCGTCATTGTCTACAACAGTGATGGGACAATGGCAGACCCTAGCGCCGTAAGCACAACGTGCAAAGCTGACGGGCCAGCGACCACAGACACATCTGAAGAGCATCAGGGAGGGAATGTTTATCTGGATATAAATACTGGGATAGCCTGGACTTTAACTATTCAAGAGCTCAAATAACAACAATACTTTTCCAAAGAGCCCACGTCATGTGAGGCTCTCTTTTTTTTGACACTCAATGGTACAATCTTTCTAGCAGGATATATATTCTGCAACCTTGCAAAGGGGATACTCAGCACGATTTAGGAGTCGGTGGCTGAATTTCTCTCTTTTTTGGGAGCATTCCTTACAATGAGACCCTGAATATTCAGGGTCTTTCTTTTTGCCCTTATTGTCGAAACCTCCCCACAAACGACAATAAGGAAAAACGTATTATCGCTTCCGACAATAAACCAATTTTCCACGCTTTCTAGAAATTGGTCCTGAAAATGGCAAAAACCTATTGACAACTGTACGCACGTATGGTATACTACGTATATAAGAGTTGAGGACGTGAGTCCTCTAGAAAACAAAGGAGATGAAACAAATGGAAATCAGAAAAGACTTTTTCGGTGAAGAGATTGTAAGAGACGAGCAGTTCGAAGCATCCCTGGAAGAAATGTTGAAAGAAATGCCAGTGCAGCAGACTTACCTGAGAGAGGAAAAAGCCACAAAACAACCCAAGAAGCTGGTCATTCGGAAATCAATGAGTGCAGCAGATTGGGACGATTGCCTCAACTAAAATCAAGAGGACCGGTATTCGTAGTACCGGTCCTCTCAAAAAAAACAAAGGAGATTTAAAATGCAAAATGAAATTGCATTTATTAGCAATCTTATCACAGATATCAAGGGAGCTAGAGACATGCTAGCTGCCCGCGCTGGCATAAAAGAGTACAACCGCCAAACAATCCACTATCACGTGCAGAAGGGGAACCTGCCCGCCTATATCTTTGTAGGTATGGATCTTGTCCGGTGGGACCGCAACAACCCAAATCACCACCAGGGAAAAGAATACCTTTTCCTAAAGCAGGATATACGCGAAATGCCATTAAATAATAAAGTTGGACGCAAGCCGAAAGATATGCCCCATAGCATCGTCCGTGATGCGTCAAAATAGATGCAATACGGGTTTTAGAAATTGAGGGAAAAGGGATTGACAAAGTACCTCTAATTGCGGTACAATAAATTATGTAAGGAGGTGGCTAAAATGAAAAAAGAGGCTACCAGCTACAGACTAAGCGTAGATGCAAAGCAACTGATAAAGATGCTCTCCGATCGCTTAGGGATAAACGAAACGTCAGTTATAGAGCTGGCGGTTAGAGAGCTAGCAGAAAAGAAAGGTATCAAACAAATGTACAAATTGCAAACATTCGAGGGCCATTCTGAAGGATATGGAAACACTCCTATCCATCCTGTTGGTGAAGTAGTCGAGGTAAACGGCACTCTCGATAAGGCTAGATCAGAAGCCAAGCGTATCCAGCACGAGGGAGACCCCGCTAATGCTCGTCGTGTGACGATATGGGAAAACGGTTTAGCAAAAGAGGGTGGTCGTGGTGTTGAGGAGGTCAACCCTCACACAGAGCGCAATTATAGCCGTGGATAGTAGGCATATCCAGAGAGACGGACATCAGCATCCTAGACGAGCTAGGTGTTGAGTACAGAGTGATTGAAAGGTAAATCAATGACATCTATTATTCGCGAAGTTCTTCTCTCAAGTGACGAGGGCTTCACGCAACGATACGAGATTAATTCTCATGATGGATTTTCAGGATCTATCATGAAAAACGGCAAAGATGTTCCTGTACGTTATGATGTAGATGCAGATGTATGGGTTCAAGATGGCATGTCTCAGGAAGAAATTGCTGAGCGTGTCGTGAAAGTAGATGAGTAGCGATAATGACAAAACACGGAACCCAAGAGCACAACGAAATCCCTGCCCATCAGCATGATGGCAACATCTCCCTCAATATTGAGGGAATGGTAGCCAGAGTATACGTGAGACAGTATTCCCATCCACGAGGTGAATACCAAGAAATGCTTTTCGAATCAGGGGATTGGGAAGAGGCACAGGAAAAGTATGTCGAAGCTACCATGCTTCGTGACATTTCTGGATTTAAAGATCCGGCAACTATTCGCAAAAATTTAGGGAGCATTTAAAGGATAGAATCGGGCAAGGAGCTAGAAGAAAGGTTAGACAAATGGCAAGACAAGAGAGAGTACGTCGGGAAAATCCCCATAGGGATTCGGCAAATCGCGAAGGTGTCCCTTGTAGTTTTGAGGAATTATATGAGAATGTTCAGCAAGAAATTGCTGAAGGACATGATAGTGCGCATGAAGCTTTTGTGCGCCTCAAAGAAATGGACGTGCTACGCATAGGCAAGCGCGTAGCAGATCCAGGATGGAACGCTTCAGACTACTGCTGCTTGGCCTCCTACAATGGCTATGAGTGTAGTTGCAATCAATAGTTTTAATGCGGACATCAGACTTCCTCTGAAGAATTTCAGCGTTTCTCTGATGTCAAAACAAGAAAATGCTGCTAGAGTGCAGCAAACAGAAAGTGAGAAAAAACATGAATTTACAGCAAGCATTAAAAGCAGGTCAAGGCAGAGCCCATTATTCCAAAGGTGGCGGAGATATTGACCGCTTGACTATCTACACGAACGGTGATTTCAGTGATGATGCCATCCACTTTAGAAATAATCCTTATGGATCTTCTATTCCAGCAGGGGTAGATATCAATGCTGTCCGTAGGTCAAACGCATGGTATCCAGGCGCTGATTGCCCACGTGATCCAAGCCGAGACCAAGTCCTAGAGCTTGGAACAGGTGATCAGTGCGATTGCCAGTATCACAAAGCAGTTTTGTAGTCCCACCAAAGTCACACATGCCACCTCACGCGCACGGGGTGGTACACAAAAAGAGCAGGATAGTTTTCGCTATCCTGCTCTTTTATTTCAACAAGAAGAATACCAAGACGATGATCTCTAGAGACATGACTAGTATAGCACATTCGCTAAAATACCCCATAATCGTCACCAGAGACTCAACAGGTAGCCTTGCCACTATTTGACGACTGGGTTACCCGTCTCCTCAAAAATGAAGCTCCTAAAAGCCTCCCGTGCAAGGGGGACTGTGTTCCCATCCCAACACACGACTTATCCACAAAGTTGTCCACAGCGGTGAATAGTATTGAGTATCTTGCAAAATGACCAATAGTGTGTTACACTTGTAACAGTTACAACACTTCAACAGAAAGGGGTTAATCATTGAAACCAGAACCATCAGTCGTGCAGTCCATTAGGGTCCCGCGTGCCCTTTGGGATGAACTTCAGCGAAAAGCGCAAGGGAGCTCGTTCAACCGTGTCGTTATTCAACTATTAGAAGCTCAAATGGAGCAAGAAAAGAAAGTGCAGAAGGATAGATCATGAATGATTTTGAAGAGGGAGGAACGCTTTCACAGCGGCTCCCATGGTACCAACCACGTGCATCCCAAAGGGAAATGGCACGCATTGTCACAAACCATATTGGAGAAGCAAAAAGCGCGGTTATCGAAGCTCCAACGGGTACAGGGAAAAGCTTAGCTTACCTCATTCCTGCTGTGCGTTCGGGCAAGAAAACAATTATCAGTACAGCCAAGATAGCACTGCAAGAGCAGATATTCTACAAAGATATCCCCTTTGTACAAAAACATATCCAGGATTTTAAAGCAGTGATCCTGAAAGGCATGGGAAATTTCCTCTGTCTAGATAGACTTAAAGCCTATCGTGAAGAAAATCAAGACAGTAAAGAACTAGATGATCTTGAAGAAGCCCTCTTGGGGCATGGAGACTTTGAAAAACTTTCTTTCCGATCTAATCTTCAGCCAAAGATTAATGGCAATCTTGAGGAGTGCACTGGAAAAGATTGTCCTTTCTACAAGGACTGTTTCTACTATTCCATTAAAAGAGAAGCAAAAGAAGCAGATGTGATTGTGATCAATCATACAATGCTTGCTCTTGACATAGCATTAGGCGGGCGTCTCCTCCCAGCATGTGATGTATTAATTATTGATGAAGCACACGAACTAGAAGAACGCACACGGGAATTCCTCTCTATCAAGGTAACGATTGGCAGATTTGTCTCACTCTACAAAAATAAACATGTACGATCAGCCATTAGCCATAACGACCTTGATGCCATGCGAAATAAAGCTACTGATCTTTTTAGAAGCATTGATCATCATCTAGCTGAATACGAAAAGCAGAAAGTACTCATAAAAGAACTTCCTGAAGGGAGAGATCTTTTTATTATCCTTGGAGAATTTCGCAAACAACTCCAAGCAAAACAAGAATTACTAGAAGAAGAAGCGAACATAATATCAACACAACCAGCAATGTCAGAAGAAGAAAAGGAAGAAAAGAAAGCAAAGCTAAAAGCAAAAAGAAAAGAAGTTGCAGACCATAAAAAACTGGTGGACCGCACGGATCGACTCAAGTTTGATACACGAAAAGTCTGTACACCATGCCCTCCCGAAGAAATCAGACTAGTATCAAAATCAGACAACGGGTTTCTTGAGATTTCTTGTTACCCAATCGACATGAGCAAGATCCTCAAAAAAGAATTGTTCGATAAACATGAGGTAATCATTGGGGATGAAATAATCCCCAAGAACACTTCAATCATTTGCACGTCAGCAACTTTGTGTGCAACTGAAAACAATTTTGATTTCTTCATCAAGCGGGTTGGGATGGAGCCAAATGTAGCACGAACACTTCCCCATGTGTTTGATTACCAAGAAAACGCGTTACTCTACGTTCCAAAGGACATTAAACAGCCCGAATGGAATAATCAGAGAGACCAGGAACGCTATGAAAATCAGGTGGCAGAACGCATGCAGCAACTTGTAGAATATTCTCAAGGACGCGCTTTCTTACTCTTCACATCTAGAAAGATGATGAATGCAGTACATAGTCGACTCCGTGTTCCCTACCAAATCTTAAAACAAGATGACTTGCCCAAATCAGAAATGATTAAACAATTCAAAGAAAAGCCTAGTGTGCTCTTAGGTGTAGCCAGTTTTTGGGAAGGAGTTGATATACCAGGACAAGATCTATCGCTTGTAGTCATTGATAAAATTCCCTTCAATGTTCCTACCGACCCAATCTACCAGGGAATTATTAACCTCATCAAACAACGCGGGGAAAATAAAGCAGACTATGACATACCCTATGTCACTATTAAACTAAAGCAAGGAGCTGGTAGACTTATCCGCGCCCACACTGATCGGGGAGTCATTGCTATTCTAGACCAAAGAATGCATAAATATAGCAAAATCCTAACGGCCATGCCCCCAGCTATCAGGACAACAAACATTGCTGACGTTGACCGATTCTTTCATCCAGAAAACCACTGGGATGATGAAGCGTGGTAAAATTTTTTACCTAGGGATGGTGAGTAGTATTGTGCATTATGGTTCATTTTTGAAAATCATCTAGAAGGCACAAAGAAAGGCTAGCGCTAATCCTGATGAAATTGACGCTAGCCATTTTTCTTCTAGACAGTATTATTCAGAAGTAGTATAGCACATTGATGCTCTCCTGTCAAAAAGACGGGTATTTTGAAATGGGGAAAGCAGATGGCAATAATGATAGAACAAGAAATAGATTATGATGCTCTAGCAAGTGAGTACTTCTATGAATGCATCTTGAAATGTCAAACAAAGACGTGGCCAGAAAGTGGATTCGGAGACAAATGGGAACCTATCATCAATCAATACGAGCACTGGATATGGGATCAAAATGTCTCCATAAAATGGATGGTTACCCAAGCTAAAAATGATGCTCGACTAAAAGACTTGCTAACCATTGAAGATGAAGAAAGCGATATTCCACTATCCTTTGTCGAGCTACCCGAAAAAGCAAGAATTGATCCTCACCGTGCAAGGGGGGCATGCAGATGGCTTGATCGATACGAAGCATTTAGCAAAGAAGCTTCTCCAGAAGGATACGAGCACTTTCATGTGTTCTGCGGTATGTGGCTCCTGTCAATGATTAGCGCAAGGCGCGTCTATATCCAAGCAAAGAAAATGCGGTTTTGTGGCAATCTCATGCTAGCAATGTGTGCTGACACCACGCTTTTTGCAAAAACATCAACGGCACGTGTCGCTATCGATCTGCTGTATGAAGCTGGACTTTTTTTCTTCTTAGGACCTGATAGATGTACACCACAGCGCCTTATCTCAAACATGACAGGCAGACGTATCCCAGTCGACTACAACCAACTGACAGGAGACAAAAAAGCAAAGGTTGACAATAAAATTGCCATGGCCGGACAGAAAGGATTGTACCTCGATGAATTTGGAAAGTTTATCCAGGGAACTATGCGCAAGAATAGCACTACGTCCGATTTCATTGACCTGTTTTTGACACTGTATAACTGTCCTCCAGAGTATTCCAATGAAACCATTCAACGCGGTTCAGATGTCATTGAAAACCCATACATAGCACTGCTAGGAGCAATGACCTATGCTAACCTGAACGAACTTGCCGCGCCTGGCGCTGACTTCTGGACAGATGGATTCTGGGCACGTATTGGATTTATTGCAGCTCCCCCTGACAAATATATTATCCATACAGCAGACATAGAAGATATGCCTACCCCACCAGAATTACTCATGACACTTCGGCGCTGGCATGATCGGCTAGGAATTACACCTTGCGAAATTACACCGAAACAAGACAAAAACAATAATCTAACTGGAGATTATGACGTAGCCCGTGGGGAGTTGTCGCAGACACGCTGTACCATCGATAAAGATGCTGAAGATGCTTGGAAGCACTATCGCATAGCGCTCAAAGAAATGCTTCCAGATTTCCCACACAAGGACTTTCACGGCTCCTATGGCAGACTTCCAGATCTCGCTATCAACATGGCTATCTGCATGGCAAGCCTTGAAAACTTTGACCATATCGAACTTCGGCACTGGGCAAGAGCACAAGAACTGGCAGAAATCCTTCGACTCAATTTACACCAACTCTATGATCAAGTCAGTAGCTCGAACCGTGAGTCCAATGGATCAAAAATGGACAAAGAAATCATCCAAGAAATACAAAAATACAAAAAGGATTTTACTATACCAGTGCTCATCAACAGGCGCAAGAAGCTAAAAAAATACGGAATCATGGAGGTGTCACTGCGCATAGAAGGCATGATCAAGGCTGGAGTCATTACAAAAATAACACCGAAACCACCAGAAACAGCTATCAAGTATCGGCTTAACCAAGATTTCTAAATCATCCCTCCCAATGTGACTTGGGAGGATTTTTTTGACGATTTACACCTTTTTGAATTTACACCCATTTTTACACCGAAAGGTGTACAGCATAAAGACTCTCCACAGGCGGATCTAGACATGTTTTTACACGATTACACGATTTACACCCCACTATAGAAAAAGAAATATATTTTTCCCCATGCAAGGGGTTAGGTTGTCCGTATGGGATCGCGTATGTAATCAAGCGTGTTTTAGATGTATGTATGTCTATACATTAGTATTACTTATGTACATACAACATGATTAACTTGTCCTAACAACATACCCTTTGCAAGGGGAATATTTTTTTATTAGATTTTTCTTCTAAGGTGTAAATGGTGTAATCGTGTAAAAGTACCCTTACATCAGCCTGTGGAGAGGGATTACCGTTTACACCTTTTTTGGTGTAAAAATGAAAAGGTGTAAAAACCCCCTTGCATGGTGAATATCCCCTATTTTGAAAAATGCTCAATACAAGTAGTTCATTTGCAACACATTTAATGATGTGATAGATTGCGCTCATAGCTCAGTGGATAGAGCATCGGTCTTCTAAACCATAGGGTCGCAACACTCAAATCTATGCTTCCGACAACCAAATCTAAGCTATGCATAGCTTAGGGCAAGCTCAAAAACCTAAAACGCGCCCAGCAGGATTCGAACCTGCGACAACCGGTTTAGAAGAAGCCTTTTATTTTTATTAGCCTCACATGCCGCTCTATCCCCCTTGCATGGTGAAGACAATCAAATCTGAGGAAAGCGGATGCCTCGAAAGAATTATTCTCGCATAAAAAAGAAAGATGACGGCATAGCAGTTATTGATGCTGTTAACGATTATCTTGAAAGTCAGCACGTTCAAAATTTGAGTCTAAGGACTCAAGAAGAGTATAGGGATGAACTTCAGACGTTTGCTAGCTGGTGTCAATCCCATCAAATTCGCAATGAGAAGGGCAAGAGAGAGGCTATAAAAGGTGATGGTGTTCTTATTCATCAGGTTGGCGCTCACGCTGTAAGACTCTTCCTGGACGATTTCCAAGCTACTCATAAGCCTTCTAAGAAAGGTCAATCTGAGATATCCACTTACACGCTGGCCGGCTATGTTCGTGTGATTAAATCGTTTCTTACCTGGTGCTTGCATGATGACCAGTATGGTGTAGATATTAAAGTGATTCAGCAGATTGAAAAACCTCGCGTCGTGGAAAAGATTGTCGAAACTTTTTCTCCTGATCAGATTGGAGCATTATTTAAAGCGTGCGAAAAAGAAGAAAATGACCATCTTCAACTCAGAGATAGAGCTATCTTGGCAGTGTTGCTTGATTGTGGTTTACGGGCAGAGGAACTAATCACGTTAATCATAGGCAATGTTCATGTAGATCCTGGAGATAGTTACCTGAAAGTGTTTGGGAAAGGGAGCAAGTGGCGTGAAGTTGGAATGGGAATAGATACGCGAAAATATGTACAGAAATATATTCGTGTGTATCGGGAACCAACAATAGAGTATGCAGTGAAACAGCAGTACAAGAATTTATCTGAACGTCAGCAAAAGCAAAAAAGTAAAGAAATTACACAAGAGTTATGCGTTTTTGTTGGCAGAACTGGCGATAATCTTACTACCAACGGGCTCTTTCAAATTATTCGGCGTTTAGGTGAATGGGCTCATATAGAAGGCGTTCGGTGTTCTCCACACACTTTTCGTCACACGTTTAGCAGAATGTTTATGGAGAATGATGGGAACATTTATACACTGAGTAAACTGCTCGGTCATACTTCAGTAGGCACTACTGAAACCTACCTCAAAAGCTTACAAAAAAGTAGCGCACGCAAAGGCGCAAAGTCAGTACTGGATAATATTGACCATTTACAAAAATAGTGATATACTTACGAAAGAACACGTAAGGATGGTATCAAATATGGTTGATGCACCTCAAGAACGTTTCATGACTGTAAAAGAGGTTTCTCAGTTTTTGCGCATAAAAGTACAAACAGTATATGACCTGCTTGCAACTGGAGATATTCCAGGGGCAAAATTCGGAAATGCATGGCGCATTGACAGGGAGAAGCTGGAGAAGAAGTTAGAAGGGAAGTAGTTTCGAGCGTCCCCCTACTAAGGCTGACACCTTGCAAGGGGACTGACCAACGTACACGAGTGAGCGTGTAGCTGGCTGGCATAATGATAGCATAAAACCGCTTCAAAAGCCTAGTCACTACACCAGAAAGAAAGGACTAGGTTTTTATTGTGTTAGAAGATCAGTCACATATGCCGGTTGCAAATAAAAATGCAATTATAGGCATTTGTAAGTTTTTTGCCGCTGTTATTCTTATTGGCGGTGTTGTCTATTCTGAGATCCTTTTTCTTGGAATAGTGAGCAATCTCTTTCCCACTGGTCCAATGGCGATAGGTGCGATGCTTGGAGCTATAACCACTGGTGCTAGTATTCTCTTGCTTGTATTAGCTAAGTCGCATTGGTTTAGACCTGGCAATCAGCTAATGGTTGCTTGGATTTTTACTGCTGTCGAAATCACTGTGTTGATTTTGAATGACATCTTAGCGTATCAGATTCATCAGGGTGGGCAGTTAGATCAGTACATGGCTTCGTGGCGGTTGTTTTGTGTGGCGGCTCCTGTTGTGTCTGTGGTTGGATGGATATTGTTGTTCTACTTTGATCCTCAACGATCTATCACCCATCGCCGGATGGAAATGGAGGACAATGTTGCAAAGTCACAAATTGATTTTCAGTCTCGTATGCATATGCGGACAATGGCCCTTCGGATTAAAGCCGCTGATATGGCCCTTGCAAAATTTGAAGAGAAAGTGGAACATAAACTTGAATATCAGCTTGATGTAGCGGCGGCGAAATATTCAGCACGTGTCGCTAGTGAACTAACTGGAGAGCATGTTTCGCATACCGATCTTTTAGGGCCAGCTTCTAGCGCTCCACAGATCAGTAGTCCCAAAGTTGTGGAGTCTAATCCTCCTGCTTCTCCAGCAAAAGCAGCATCCAAAGATCAAGTCGTTGACCCACATCAGGTAAAACCATCGGTGGACAAAGAAGTAAAGCCACTGGAGAAGAAAAAATCATTTGGGCAGTTGCTTGGATCAGCGCATGCAGCATTCCATGGAGCGGTTGACAACGCGCTCGACAAGAAAACAATCCCAGTCGAAAAATCCGACTACTCACCCGAGTTTGAGGAGGAGCTAGAAAAAGAAATTGCACAACCTGTTCAACCGAAAGTGACAACCGTTTTCGTGAGTCCGGCTGAAGAGGAGGAGGAAAACGAAAACCCTCAGTAAGCTCTGATGATCGGCCTAATTCAGAGCTTGAAAGTGATTCTGAACCGATGCAGCTTTCTCCCCTCCCTGAAAAAGATAATCACTCAGGGAGGGGAAAGGTTGGTAGAAAGAGAACATTTTATGAAACCATTGAAACTTTGCAATCGGTTCGTGAGTCTGGTAAATGGCCCGGAGGAACGTTAGTAGGTCTTCAATTTTACTACAAACAAAATTATCCGGAGTACTTTAGAAATGGAAAAAGAGCAGATCAAACGAGGGCAGACAAAGAGTCAAAAGCCAGACGCATTAAAGCCGAAAATCGTCCTAGACGAAAGAAGGTTTAAGGAGATACGAGATCTTCTTTATATTGAATTTAGTTTTGATGGAATTGAGGTGATAAGTGTTTATGATGCTTTACCTCCTCAAATGGATAGGTTAGCAAATATGTATGCTAACGTTTCGAATGTTAATGTTGACGTTTGGCCCGTGGAAGAACGTCTTGATTTTGTGAATAATTTGTGGGATTTTTGCCAGAAAAAAGGTTATAAATTTCCACTTCGTGTCAAAGAGTCAAAGCGTTTTGTAGAGCCGATTGGCTAGACGCAAATTTAGTAGCCAAATTAAGATTACTACTAATTTGGCTACTAAATTTTGTAGGAGGATAAATCCGTGTTACTTTTTGTTTGTCAGTGTGGGCAGTGGCGAAATTTCGTATCCCTCGCGCAGATCATGGGCGATAATTTCATTGTCCAATGCATCGATGGATGTGGACCGATGACTCAAGTCCAATCAGAGGATAAGCTCCAAATAGTTCCCATCCCAGTGAAAGTTGAGAAAGGATAAGATTGATGCTGCTTTATGTCTGCGATGACTGTGGAAAATGGCATATGCTTGCCTCAACTAATGAAGTACCGGAGGATGTTTTATGTCCTAGATGTTTTAGTACCATGTGTCAAGTCCAAGAAAATCAAGAATTAGTTGTTGTGGAGCAAGGCAAGATAGAGAACATGAAACGATACTTTCGACAAGTGTTCGATAAGAAGTAACCCCCTTGCACGGGGAATAGAAGTGTAGTAGTATTGAGTTGCATCTTTCATGTCTAGGAATTGGAGCTTGGGTTTTGCAATCCGGCTCCTTTTTTGTGCTCAAATTTGATGAGTATTTTCATAAATATTGCATACTGCTCAAAAGTGATGTATATTTCATCTATGAAGTTGGACAAATCGCTACATTATTACGCGCATGAGAAACCATAGAATGAATGATGCAGAGCAAGCGCAAGTAAAATATAATTTTCTTGAAGCATATGCTAAAACTGGGAATATTCTTCTTTCATGTAAAGCTGCTGGCATTGCTAGGAGCACTTATTATAATTGGCAAGAAAAAGACGAAGAATTTAGCTTTAAGGCACATCAGGCTGAGAGAGAATTTGCAGATATTGTGTTAGCTGAATTCGTACAACGTGCTGTACATGGATATCAAAAGCCAGTGGTGAGCGCTGGCAAGATGGTCTATGATGAGGTTCCTGTTCTGGACCAGTGGGGCAATCAGGTTGTAGACGAACGTGGTATTCCTCTCTTTGAGCGTAAGCCACTTATGGAACGTGTGGTCAGTGACAACCTGCTAGCCATGGCAGTGAAAAAACATTTCCCTGAATATCGCGAAAAGCAGCAGATAGATATGAATACGACACAAACAAATGGTCAAGACAAAGCATTGCATGATAAGCTTATGGAAGTTTTAAATGATTATCCTGACATTAAGTATAAGATAGCAGAAGTGATGAATGAATTGGGCAAAACTTCTTAATCCAAATGAACTTGATCCTGTTATTATGGCAAAGAATGCAGGAATTGAGTTAGATGATTGGCAATCTCGGCTTGTTCGGAGTAAAGCAAGCCGTGTCTTGGTGAATTGCTCTCGGCAAACTGGCAAGAGCACAACTGTATCAATCATCGCTGACCACATGGCGTTTTATGAGCCTGATTCGCCTATCCTGCTACTCTCACCATCGCTTAGGCAGAGTAGCGAACTGTTTCGTAAGTGCTTGGAAGTGTACAGAGCACTGGGCAAGCCTGTTCCTGCAGAAGCTGAAACAGCACTCCGTTTAGAGCTCGAGAATGGGTCAAGGATTATGTCTCTTCCTGGCAAGGAGGGAACTGTCAGGGGCATATCAAAGGTGAAGCTTCTCATCATCGATGAAGCTTCACGCGTCCCTGACGAGCTCTACAAGTCGGTACGCCCAATGCTAGCAGTATCAGGCGGGCGGCTTATTCAAATGAGCACGCCACATGGCACACGCGGCTTTTTCTATGAGTCATACAAAAATAAAGTCAATTGGGATTATTATGAAGTTCCGGCTACGGATTGTCCTAGAATATCTCCTGAATTCTTGGAAGAAGAAAAAGAGGAAATGGGGGAATGGTGGTTTCAGCAAGAATATATGTGCCAATTTATGTCTTCTGCAATGGATGCATTTAGACCTGAAGATATCGATAGTATCGTAAAAAAGGACATTGAGGTATGGTCATTGTAGAAGAAGATCTTAACCCAATAACGGTAGGAATAGATGTGGGCCAAATTAAAGATCCGACCGCCGTTTGTGTGTGTGAAGTGACACAAGTGGATACTGGGAAAGTTCGATATGCTGCAAAGCAAACGTTGGGGAAGCCTGACCACAAAGGGAACTGGATACCGGCCACAGGTATCGATCCAGTGATGAGATCGGAATACACCGTTCGTCATATCCGGCGTCTACCGCTTGGAACAAGCTATCCCGATGTCGCAGAACACATTGCAGATATGCTTTGCAATGACTTATTTCAAAATCGCAATGTACGTGTGCTGATAGATGTTACTGGAGTAGGAAGAGCTATTTATGATGATTTAAAACGTGAAATATCGTTACGCCCGAAATGTAAACATATTATTTTAAAACCTATTAGTTTTGTTCATGGCGAAAAATACAACAAGACCCTTGGCACACTTGGTAAAGCGTTTCTGGTGTCAAAGCTGCAATCAGCCTTACAAGGCAGACGGGTACATGCGCCTGACACTCCAGAGATGAAAGCGACGATTGACGAATTGCGTGTGTATGAGATTAAGGTTACCGATGAGGGGAAAGACACATACGGCGCGTCAATTGGCAAACATGACGACTTAGCAACGGCCCTAGGCCTATCATGCCTAGAAGATCCATTTTTAGAGCGTGTGCGATATTCAGCAGGAAGGGTGTATTAGATGAATGTGATTGCCTTAGACAACTGTATTCATCCAACTATCGTATCTTGGGAAAGTCCAATGCTCTTTGAGCTTGTTTTTCAATGTGAGGTGTGTTGTAAAAAGGTGGCTATTCCAATGCTAACACGAGCTGAACACACAGAAGAGGATATGCATAACATTTTATTTATGACATTTGGGAGGTCAATTGACATTATGCATAAGGGGTTAAATTAAATGGATATCACTCAAGACCAAACAGCAATGCTTGAGTCAGGCGATTTCGAGAAGCTTGACAAGCAAGAAAAAGAAGCATTTAACGCATTGCAAGAGGAAATGATTGCAATGCTTGTTCAGAAATCAAATTATTTTAAAACGAAATTTCCAGGTTTGCATATAGAGTGGAGATTTCAAACAGAAGTGTACCAGCGCGTTCAAAACAATCCTGGTACAGTTCGCTATAGTTCGAGGGTGTATTAAATATGAGACGATTTCATTTAAAGCAGGATGATTTATCAGTTGAAGGCGTGATGTTTTCAGATGGGTTTGTTGTGATACATGGCTTGTTTTTCTTTGGGATGCATGTAGTCTCAATATACGAGTTAAAAAATAAATTTCCTAAAGCTAAGATTGAATGGGTAGATAAAGATGAGAAGGCCGAAAAAGCATGAACACCACACAAGCACCTCCAAAGACCGATCAGCCTCAATACGAGATCACCGATGAAGACCGTAAACGCATCAAACGCATTCAAGCCGCTTGGAAAGCCTATGAAGGCGATTTAGAAAAGCCGCTCATCCCAATGGAGAATGAAGCAGACGACAACGTGCTCACAAACGAGATGGCAGGCATTGTTGATAGGATGGGCGACTTCCTATTCGGCAAGGAACTGGAGATCAAGCCGGATGAAGGATCACCGGCAGATGCACAAGACTTTCTCAATACTGTTTGGGGAAAGAAAGAAACCCGCATTCCTTTGCTCTTGCGCTTACACATGAATGGTGCAATGTCTGGCCGCGCATTTCTTCGTATCGTCCCAGGTCGTCAAGACGGCACGTTTCGACTCATCGAAATCGATCCAACCATCATATACGTGCAGACAGCTCCACAGGACTGTCAAACGGTTCTGCTTTACTGTATCCAGTACTGTGTAGAAGGCAAGGGTGGATCCGATGGGAAGCAAACGATCAAGACCTACTACCGTGAGGAAATATCTCGTATCGATCCCGAATACAATGCAGATAACCAGGAAGACGCGCTAGCATCCGGCATTGATCAAAAGATTAGTTGGAGCATTCAGCACTGGACTCAGCAGAAAAACACATCCACCGAATCATCAAAGACCGGATGGACACCTGCAGGTGATCCTATCCCCTGGAACTACCCATTCGAGCCTATCCAGAGTTGTCAGAACTTGCCGAAACCAAACGACTTTTGGGGCTATCCTGACGTTACTCCAGATCTCATCGGCGTCAATGAAGCAGTCAATCTCCAAGGCTCCAGCGCAAACCGACTAGGCAAGCTTCTTGGCAATCCGCTTATCTTCTCTAATGGCATGGGCGAGTCTGATATCGATCGTCGGCCAGGACAAATTATCCATCTCCCATCCGACACCAGCAAGCTGACAGCAGTCGCAGTCCAAGATGCGATAGCGTCAATCCTATCTATCGTTGAAGATATGCGATCCAGCGTTGATGCACGTTCTGGTGTTCCCTCGGTAGCAATTGGGCGCGTCAAAGACTTGCCAAAGGGCAATATTTCCGGTGTTCTTGTTGAAATGCTTTACTATCCATTGATAAAGAAAATGGATAAAAAGCGATGCACCTATGGAGATATCGTTATTTCAACCAGTAAAGCATTAGTGCAATTAAACGGGATGAGTAGTGATATCGATATTTCTCTGTTATGGCAAAATCCGCTCCCGTCTGACGATCTCGGAACAGTTCAATCTGCAATTGCGAAAAAAGAAATTGGTATCTCGGATACCACATTGCAGCGCGAGCTCGGCTACGATCCTGAAGAGGAGCAAGAACTTTCTCAGCTTGAAGACGCGAAAAAGCTTGTGAACTTTAGTCGAGGCATGGGTATGCCACCGTCTACCCCCTTGCAAGGGGATGGACAAGCACCTCCTGCTTCACAACCTCCACAGCAACAGCCAGGAGGACTTCCACAAGCCGTACCAGGAGTTGCACCGTTACCAGGACAACCACCCGCAATTAAACCAGGGGGATAGTCAAATGAGCAAGAATCGCTACTTTTATGAGGATATGAGAGACTTGCGTGAGGCATATGACAGGTTAGCAATTGCAATGATGGAAGCTTGTAAACCGTTGCTAATCTGGCTTTTAGATAAGTTGAATGGATGGATAAAATGACAAATAATCCACGTGACACACAATTCCAAGGCTTTGCGCATGCGCTTTTATTGCAGTTGGCAGAAGAGAACGCATTAGCGCTCAATTGGGATCGTTTCTTTGGAGATTTGGAGCTGACTGTAGCGCGTCGGGCATATGACTTAGCAACACATGCATCAACTCACTTTGATGATCATGCTTGTAGCTTGCTAGGGTTTGAAGAAACGTTGCATCTCATACCAGACATGACCGAATTGCCAAAGGAACCTTTAAGCGAAGATGTAAAGCAAGCGGCTATTCAGATAGCCAGGGCGCTTGAACCTCCTCGTGGCTATGATAACTTTGGGAGAATTATCACTTTTTCAGAAGGACCAGAACCTCCAAAGGAGCAAGAGTGAAATTTGATAATATCGCTATCCACATAGAGTCCAAGCATACATGTGGGCATATGCATAAAACAATATTTCATGTGAAAGATCCAAAGCTTGAAGGTCATGTGAGCACGCAATACTCACTATTTGATATTATCGGAGAGGATGAAGATTTTACACTTCCTAATGAGCCTGAAACAGAGAACAAATTAGAGCTAACTGGAAGCTTAGGATGTGTCGAGCTTACCACGTGTGTATGTCACCTGAGTAGACGTGCTAGGTTACGACAATGGATAGCGCGGTTATTTAGTAGATATCGCTGTAAGGAGTCAAATGCCGACTAGCCGTCTCCAACAAGTCATCTCCCAATATCGTGCTCAGCTTGCAGCTCATGAGAGTACTGCTACACGCGCATTGCAGACTGCTCATGCTCACACAGTAGCCAAAATACAGCCACATCTGGACACGCTCTACAAACAAATTGGAGATGCGCAAGCAAGCGGCACCCCAGTATCGCCTTCTTGGCTCTACCAAGCGAACAGACTCAAGACAACCAAGCAACTCATATCAGGAGAGATTGATCAATATGGAGCACTTGCAAAGACGACAACAAACCAGCTTCAGCGCACTGGTGTACAGATCGGTGAAGCATCCGGCATGGCCCAACTCAACGCTACAAAGACGTCTGGCATTGCTTACAGCTTTGGCACGCCTTCACAAGGCGCTATGGAGTCGATTGTGGGCGCTACACAAAAAGGAAGTCCACTAGCAGACTTGTTTGACGGGTTTGGAGCTGAAGCAGCAGAGCAAGCTGGACAATCGCTTATCACTGGCATAACGCTTGGCGATAATCCACGCCGGATAGCGTCAATGGTAGCATCAGCTTTGGATATCTCTAGGTGGAGAGCGTTGACGATTTCCAGAACTGAGATGATTAGAGCATATCGCCTTTCAAATCAAGATATATTTCGAGCAAATGATGACGTGGTCGACTCGTGGGTTTGGATAAGCGCATTAGATGCACGTTGTTGTGCCGTCTGTATTGCAATGCATGGAACTATACATCCATTGTCAGAGGATATGGGAAGTCACCCGAATTGCAGGTGTACACCCACACCTCGGACAAAGGATTGGTCTGCTATCCTAGGTAGGGATATTGGCATATCCAATCCTGAGCCTTTACAAGGTTCAGATTGGTTTGACAATCAGTCTGAGTCAACGCAACGTGCTATCCTTGGATCGAATGCTGCATATGATGCATATAGCAATGGAGCATCATTAAGCGATTTTGTGGGTAAATCAAGTGACCCTGATTGGGGAGACTCAGTTTACCAACGTTCAGCAAAGGATGTATCAGGATGAACAAAGGTGAGATTTTAGTAGAGATACATGAAATGAGAGGTGAGTATGCCCGCGCTTCTGATGAAGCTCTCAAGAGGATAGGTAAGGCTTCACTTAATGACGGAGTTTTTCCTATTATACTAAACAATTCGCATCTTTCTAAAATTTACTATACAGCGCAAGCAAAAGTATTTGTATTAGATGAATTGCTTGAAAAGATTGCAAAGACACCTGATGATTCAGGTGAAGTGAAAGGAACTAATTAACATGGCAACACGTATACCGATGATCGGTGTTCCACAGCCTGATCAACAACCACAGCAGTTTCAACCAATGATTGATGCGGAAGTTGGTCCTGACGTGACCATTTTCAAAATCCAGACAAGCCCATTCGATATCAGAGTGACTCCGGTTGGAAACGATTTGATGGCTCAAATTGTGCAACACTGGCTAAACATTCATCCTCAAGAGGCAAATGAGATACTGGACGCATTCAAGAAGAATATGCGTCAAGAGCTTGATATCATTCGTACTGTCAATAAGTCAAAGATTTAGAAAGGATGTTATGGCTAAAAAGCAAAAGTATGTCATGACAGGTAAGATGAAGGATGGAAGTTCAGCTCCATCAGGAGGTGTAGTCAAGACGGACAAGAATGGAAAACCGATATTACGTGACGATGCAAAGAAGAAAGGCAAGTAGCATGGGTGGACCTCCCAATAAAGGCACAAAAGCAGACAAGCGCTTGAAAGGCAACAAAAATACAACACCACCAACTCAGCAGAAACCGCCAATGCCACCAAAGAAAGGGAAATAATCATGTCAGACAAAGAACCAAAAACCGATCCGGCCTTGAAGGCTGTAAAACCACCTGCTCAAGATGATATGCTCAATCAAGCAAAGGATTGGATATTTAATCCTCCTGAGAAGACACAACAGCTTGGTCCTGAACCCGCTTCACAAGACTATGTGCATGTCTCTGGTTTCAGTAGGAGCCTTTCACATCTGGTCACTCATGCCGACAAACACGCTCAAGTTGAAGGTGAGTATCAGAGCAGGTGGCAGGACTGGAAAAACAAGCTAGAGTCACTCTGGAAAGAGGTCAATTCTCATGTCTGATGAACGTCCTACAAAGGTGCGATGGTTCAGTGCGGATGGAAGTGAGCATTCTGTTGAGTCATCTGATGATGATGAGGTCACAGTGAGATGTCTTGTTCTGCTTTTAAAATGGGTAAAAGGTGAAGTGCTCAAGATTATAGTAGAACATTAGGGAGATTATTATGTCTGATGAAATTGAGTACAAGATAGAACGTCCTGGATGTGGGCATATGGCAACGATCATGGCTCGCCCACAGCAGAACATCAGTGACTATACCCATCGGCTTGTCCCTGAATTGAGAGAGGCCATTCAGAATACACCGTGTAGTGTGTGTGAGGAGATGAAGAATGAAAATCAACCCGCAAAAGAAAATACAAAAGCAGCGAACTGAGCAAGAAATGCGTACGGCTTTATACGATTTCCGTATAGGTCACCCAAAGCTGAACATTGACATTGATGATACTGATACGGTATTTGCAGATGTCATTGAGGAGCTGCTCGAAAAACGCGAGATCCTAGAACAGATACGCGGCTTTGTTGTCGTGTGGTCAGAAAAGCTGATGAGGAGATAGAGCGTGAATCCAATAGCGAGAACTATTCTTACTTTTGTAGGAGTGGTTTCATTTGTGGCAAGCGTGTACTACTTTTGGCCTGGATTTGAACATCTAGGCACAAGTGGTACAGGTTCGCAACCAACACTAGGGGCACTATCAGTTATCATTTTTCTATTCACATTCTTATTTGCTGTACAGCTAACACCAAAGAAACCATAGGAGATAACTAGTGAAACAAGAAGAATTGATAGAGCAGTTGGCAGATAAAGAACATGCATCGTGGGCAAGGTGGATGGAATACTTGTTTGCTACCTGCGAAAACCATAATGATGGGTCTGTTACTATTCCAACCGACCTTGTACTGCGATGGTCTAGGCAAGCAAAAACGCCCTATGCAGAGCTATCAGAACGTGAGAAGCAATCTGATAGGGACGAAGTAGCTCATATCTTGCCCGTTATCGACAATCATGTAAGTGACAATCTGACAAATGCAGTTGTGAAAACAATAAGTCGTGGTGGATTGGGAAATCCTGTAGGCAAGCACCCAATGAACCCCTTGCAAGGTGGAGAGGGATAACATGGAAGGGCAAGTAAAAGGTCGAGCTCTTTTGTTGATAGACAATCAAATTACAAAGATGGCTCCTGTCAAAATTGAAACCCCAACCTATGGGCGGATTGGATGGGGTTTGATGGAAATGAAAGAGCTTTTCGATCTGTGGAAATCATTTCTTTTGTTGCCAGAACAATACGCTATTCTTGGAGTGTATTTTGATGCAATGAAACAAATGTGGGCACTTGTTCTTGAGAGTAAAGAGTTACCACCTGTCAAGGTAAATATGGAGCCGCGTCATCTTTTGCCTGTTTATTGGATTGATGAAGATGGCACGGTAGGTATTTCAGAGATGAAATTGATGGATTGGTGATAATCCCCCTTGCAAGGTGACTAGTATTGTGCATTTTGAAAAATGCTCTTGACTTTTATTAAAGGATGGACTTATACTTATGCCAGAAGACACAAATACTCCCTCACCTGGGACAAGCGTGACGCCCACACCAGGTACGCCCGTGACGGGCACTCCAACAACTTCGTCGAGCGTGACGCCCTCGAAGCCAGCGGCTACAGTTGAGGAACTGCAAGCGCGTTTAGCTGAATTAGAGCATTCTCATACAAATGCCAAAGAGGAAAATGATCGGCACGCGAAAAAGATTTCTGTCTATGAAAAAGCAGAAAAGGAACGAGAAGCAGCAGAACAAGCAAGAAAAGATGCAGAACTCGGCGAAGTAGAGCGAACCAAGAAACAATTTTCAGACTTGCAATCCCAATTTGAACAATACAAACAGCAGACGCAAGCTCGGATTGTACGGTATGAAATTGAAGCACAAGCATCCAAGCTCGGTATTATTGATCCAGAAGCAGCTTCAGCACTACTCAATAAATCTTCTCTTGAATTTGGAGAGGATGGAAGTCCACTCAATGCTGAGAAACTGTTAAAGGATCTTATCAAAAGCAAGCCTTACCTCGCTCCGAAACCTGCCGAACCAACGCAAGAACCTAGCCAAACTGCTTCTCAACAAAAGCCACCTGCCACACCACCAATGAATCCAGGCAGGACTGCTATAGCCGCTCCGACCAATCCTCAAGGCCCTGTGAAACTGAACCAAATACAGTGGAAGCGTTAGGCCAGGAGGCAAAAAGCTCCTGGTGATAATCAGGAGCTTTAACTATGACGATTTCCGCAGCTAGTCAAACCCTAGCTGATTTCGCTCTCCAATCCAATGATCCATTGGTGAAAGCGGTTACCTATTCCCTCATCGTTGCCGGAAATGCCGCGCAAGACATCCCGTTTATAACTTCCGCTCAGATGGTAGCGAACGGGGTACGTTTTGAAGGTAATCTTCCAACGGTCAACTGGGCTCAGGTCAACAGTGAAGGTGTCACGACTAAAGGCACTCCTACCCCATACGGCGAACAGGTTTACACATTCCGCAACTACATTGACCTTGATAAACTGTTTGTCCGAGACATCAATGCAATTCAAGATCCTCGCAGTGTACAGGTAGGTGCTTTTCTTAGAGCATTAACTTACGACTTTAACTACAAATTTATCAGTAATGATCATGTAGCCGGTGATGTAAACGCTCCGGTAGGTTTGAAGTACCGCATTAACAATGGCAGTGTGTTTGGTGTACGTTCTGAAAACCTGATTGATGCGGGTACGCTCAACATTTCCCAGTCGGGCGCTACTCAGGCAACTGCAAACAAGTTTCTTGAGCTTCTAGACCAGCTTCTATGGTCGGTAGACTCTCCAGACGGTGAAGATGTCACGCTGTATGTCAATGAGGTTATGAAGAGGCGTTTTAACTTCCTAGTCCGTTTGCTTGGTACCTCCGGTGGTTTCTCAACTGCTCAGGATCAATTCAATCGCACTATTCAGATGTACAAGGGCGCGGTGATTAGGGATATTGGGCGTAAAGTTGACCAGTCGACTTTGATCATTCAGAACACTGAGAATGCTAATGGTGCCGACGATGGATCTAGCAATCAGACATCCATCTATGCTGTCAACTACTCTGATGACCACTTCCACGGGTGGCAGTTTGAGGATATCAACGTTCAAGACCTCGGCCTCATAAATAACGGCGTCATCTATCGTACCTTTATCGACTGGGCACTAGGTCTCATGAATGAGTCAACCCGCTCTATTGGTCGTTTGTACGATCTGAAAATGGCATAATTGCCAGAAAGGAAATAATTATGCCATCAGATGCTCTTATTGCACTTCAAGCAAAAGTCACAAAGACCGCAACGTTTAACGGCGCTGCATTCATCCTTGCTGGCGGAACACCTCGTAGAGGACTTGTCGCGAGGGTGATTTATAGTGCTGCACTTGTTACATCTTCGTCCGGTACTGACACTATTGTCTTTAGCGTGGACGTATGCTATGACGGAGTTCCTACTACTTGGAATAGTGACTTTTTAGCTCCTCCCATAACACTTACGACAACTGCACAGGCAAGTGAAATTTTCATTCCATTTAGCATTTCACCTACTAGTGTGGCAAATGGGACTCAGATCAGGCTAACAGCCACTTTCAGCGCAACATCACACGGCGATACCATAACGTATCAGGGTGATATCGTACCAGGACGTCCATAAGATTTTTGATTAGGAGGTGCACACATGGCAAGACCTACATCGGCGGCATTAATCGCACGTGTGCGCCTTTTGATCAATGATGTTCTCCCATCAGGAAATGGGCAAATATTCACCGATGATCAAATCCAAGATGTTTTAGATGAGGGAAGGGTTGACATAGTAAATGGTGAACTAATAGCGAAACCTACATTCAGCGGTAGTTCAATACAGTATTTGGACTACTACAGTAAAGGCGGTGGGGGTTGGGAAGATGGAATGCTGCTGAAGCAGTATCTGACTGTTTTAGAAACGCCTTCTAGTGTGGAACCTATTGCAGGACATTTTCAGTTTGCGTCAAATGTATTCCCTCCGGTGTACATCACTGGAAAAATATTCGATGTCTATCGGGCTTCTGCTGATTTACTGGAAAGGCAAGCGGCTCAATGGGCTTTGTCTTACAACGTTACAGCCGATGGTCAGAACCTTGCGAGGAGTCAGGTTTTACCAGCTCTCATCAATCTTGCAAACCAGTATCGCAAGAAGCAGAGAGCAAAAACGAGCATAGGCGGGCGTTCGGATATTGCAGCAAAAGGTCATAAACCAGGATTGCAGGCGACAGAATTGGATTACATGGTTAGCGGGAATAAGGATGGATAGCGCATGCCAACAATGAATTCCATTTCAGCTTCAGAGCTTGCCAGTATCCAAGCCGATGTATCAGCAGTGGCTTGCGATAAGCCTTGCCAGATACAACGTCCAAACAAGACTGGTGATCCGTATGGAAGCAAATCAGAACCATCGCTTATAACCATCTCACCTAATGGTCTCAAGTGTGGCATGCGTCAACCAAGTGCCGGACAGCTCCAGAACTACGATTACAAGATCGGATCACTTGCGGCTTGGGTGCTTGTCTTTCCAGTTGGAACGAACGTGCAAGAACAAGATTATGTGCTTGTGGAAGGGCAAAAGCTAGTAGTACAGGTTTTACTTGATCATCATAGCTATCCTGCACTTTTGCCAGTTCTGGCAAGTGAGGTGAAATAATGCCTGACAATACATTCAATCACTTTGGTGATATTGCAAATGCAATACCTGACATTATAAGCAAAGTAGTCCGCAAGGTTGCGTTCGATGTTCAGAGTGATGCACAAAGCCTTGCACCACGTGACACTGGATTTTTGGCAAATAGCATCTATGTAAAGACATCAAAGGATAGCTCATACAGCCAAGTAGGACAACCGACAAGTAAAGATGCTTCACTCTTGCCAGAAATGGAGACACCACCCGATGATCAAACAGCGTATGTGGCAGTTGGGGCAAATTATGGAATATATCTGGAGTATGGCACGCGCTTTCAACCTCCCCAGCCTTATCTCACACCTGCTGTTGAAGCGGGCCAGACATCTTTGGAGAATGCTGCTAGTGAGATTGAGAGCATGATAGAGGATGCAATTGGATGAGTGGAAACGAAGTCCTACTGGGTTACGCGTGGCTACAGTCCACCTTGCAAGGGGATAGCACGCTAGTCAATGAACTAGCTCCTGGTGGGGTATTCAGAAGTCTAGCCGATCCAGGCACAAGCACACCTTACATCATAGTGAGCTTTCAATCTGGTAGCGACACGACAACGTTTAACGGGTTTCGGGTGTTGACACAGATGACTTTTCAAGTCAAGGCGGTTGGTCCTGCTAGCGATACTGCTAGCCTTGCAAGTGCATCGAGCCGACTTGATGTCCTGCTCGGAGGACCTCCAACTTTCCCACCTGGAGGAGTGCCTATCACGATTGACGACTTTGACGTGGGGTGGATGTATAGCTGCATTCGACAGTCTCCGCTATCTGTAGACGAGCTTGTTGACGGGAAAATGTGGACAAACGCGGGGGGGCTGTACCGCTTAGAAGTTGGACAAATTTATTAGAGGGAGGTGATTTAGATGACTTTCACACCGGAAATTTCCAGTGTAAATCAACGTACGCAAATTGGAGCAGAGTCTACCATAGGCACGCCAGTTGCAGCAACAAAACTTCTTGAGTGTTTTACCTGGACGTATGGCATTAATGCTGACGTGAGCATGTTTGGTGCATCCGGCCATAAATACGACGAAACGCAAGAAGAGAACTTCGAAGAGTCTACTATGGAAGCGTCAGGAAACTTAGATTTCAATGGTATCCTCTATCCGCTTTCATCTGTCATGGGAGCCGTTACCCCCGTTACGCACCTTGCCAGCGCCACTGCAAAGGACTGGATATTCACTCCTCCAATAACAGGTTCAGTCGCACCTCAAACTTATACCTTGATGCAAGGAGACGCGGTACGGGCCAGGTCCTTCCCCTACGGATTATTCAATTCATTCGGGTACAAAGGTACCCGTAAGACTCCGTTTACCGTAAGCGCCAAGGGCTTTGGGCAAGCCATGACCGATGGTATATCGCTCACAGCTAGCCCAACTGCTATTCCGCTTTCTCCCGTCGTTGGGAAGTTTTTTGACATCTGGCTTGACACCACGTCGGGCGGACTTGGAACGACACTTCTCACGCGCTGTTTTAGCATCGATTATTCATTCGATAATGTCTATGCTCCTTTCTATCCAATCAATAGGTCTAATGCTTCATTTACCGGACATGTCGATCTGAAACCGAAACCGACGTTGAAGATAAAGCTCGCAACTGACGCGGTAGGACTTGCCTCTATGCAGACAACCTATCTGCAACAAGGCTCAACTGCCTATATCCGCATTCAGGCACTTGGCAATCAGATTGCTTCAGATGGTCCTGGTTCGATCAAGGCGACATACACCCACGACATGGCTTGCAAGGTCGGAAAGCCGTCAACATTTGGTGATGACCAGGGGATTTATACCGCTGAGTGGGAGCTGACAATTATTGAAGATCCATTGTGGAACTCAGGACAAGCGCAAACCGTTACCGTTACGAACCTTATCACAGCTCTTTAGGGGTTTTTATGCCAATTAAACTATCAGAATTAGTTAGTAAAATCGCCAGTATACAGCTTTGGTTTGACAAGGATGATTTGAATGTAGAGTACTATCCCAACAAAATTACCGATGAATTGATTATGGGATGGCAAGAAGCACAATCCAAAGGGGAAGCGAATACAGCAGAATACATTCAATCGAATAACCAAGCATTTCTTGATCTTATCAAGTCTTGGGATCTGTTAGAAGACGATGAGATCAATTTCATTCCTTTGACTCCAGAGCGCATGTTGAAAGTTCCAATCGTTGTGAAATCGCAAATCATGGAAGCCATCATGGGAGAAATGCAATCGGGGGAAGTGGGCAAGCCCAAGATCAAGAGACGATAGATCTTGGGCGCTATCTGGCAACTGAGGGGGAATTGGGCGAGTGCCCTGACTACTATCCGATCATTCAAGCCGCGAAATACCTTGGATGCAAACCTTGGGAATTGATAGAGCAACCGATTTACTGGAAATTTGCCGCTCTCAAATGCATGCAGGCGGAAAGATCAGCGCAAAAGACGTTAGAGAATAAGGGATAACACATTTGGCAATAACAGCAGCTCAAATGAATGCGGTAGTCCAAGTCCAAGGCGCACAACAGGCTAAATCAGATCTCCAATCTGTGGGGAAATCATCCGACTCTGCTCAAAATAGCTTTGGTGGATTAATCAAGCAAGGCCTTGCCACTGCTACCAGCTTTGCAATATTTAATGTGGGCGCAAAAGCAGTCGGGTTTCTCAAAGATCAGCTTGCTGATACTATCACCGTTGCTATCCAGCATCAACAGATCATGGCCCAAACAGCGCAAGTCATAAAGTCAACAGGGGACGCATCAGGGCTAACAGCGCAATCTATCTCAGATCTCGCAACGTCACTTTCCCAAGTTACCCCCTTCAGCGAGGATGCAATCCAGAGTGGTGAGAACCTTCTCTTGACCTTCACTGGGATAGGCAAGGATGTATTTCCACAAGCGACAAAGACGCTACTTGACATGTCCCAAGCGATGGGAGGTGATACCAAATCTGCTGCTATCCAGCTTGGAAAAGCTTTGAACGATCCGGCTACAGGGCTCACTGCGCTAACACGTGTCGGTGTTACCTTCTCAGATAGCCAGAAGGAAGCCATCAAGAGTATGGTAGCCGCAGGCAATACAGCGGGTGCTCAAAAGATTATGCTAGCCGAATTGCAGAAAGAATTTGGTGGAAGTGCTGAAGCGGCAGGTAAGACCTTCGGTGGTCAACTCCAGATTCTTCAGAATGATTTGGAGGATACAAAGCAGAAAATAGGTACGGCTCTTTTGCCTATCCTAGGGCAGTTGGTGACTTCTGTAGCTGGTATGGTTATGCCCGCTATCCAGAAATTTGGTGATTTCCTTCAATCTCCAGCGTTTCAACAGTTCGCATCTGGAGTGGGACAACAAATAGTAGCTGCATTTAAAAATATTGGATCATTTGTTAAGACTGATGTTGTTCCTGCTGTTAATGACTTTATTGGAGTGATTAAATCTCCTCAATTTGCAGACTTTGTAAATAAGCTCAAGGATTTGGGATCAACACTTGGAAGTGTGGTAGGTCCTGCTTTTTCTGGAAATACTCCTGTAGTAAAAGATTTGTTTAATTTTGTTAAAACAACTGCTATTCCTGCCCTATCAGGTCTTGTTGAGGCTCTTACTAACACAGTCAAATGGTTACGAGATCATGGAAGTGCGGTTAGTTTTGTTGCAAGCCTGATTACAGCTCTTTATGTTCCTGCCCTTATTAAGGCGGGCGTTGAAGCTGCGATAGCTGGCGCAAAAACAGCGGCTGGATTTATTGCCAATGTTATCAAGGTTGGCGTGGAAGGGTTTCAAGCTGGTGCAAAGCTTCTGACTTTTACTATCAACATCATTCAAACAGGTGCAGAAGCAGCTATGGCAGGTATAAAAATAGGTATCAATTTTGTCGGATCTATCATTAAGTCTGGCATAGAGTCGGCTATAGCAGGTACGAAGGTAGCTATTAGTTTTGTTGCAAATATTGTGAAAGCTGGCATAGAGTCGGCTATAGCAGGTGCGAAGGTAGCAGGTTCTTTTATTACCTCAATAATTGCAGCAGGTACAGAGTCCGTTATTTCAGGTGCTAAAGTTGCAGGTTCATTTATTGTTTCGCTTATCTCAGCGGGGGTTGAAGCAGTCACATCGGGCGCTATTATTATGGCTTCAATCGTTCCTGCTTTACTTGCAACGGCTGCGGGCGCTTTAGCTACAGCGGCTCCATTTATTTTGATTGGGCTTGTGATAGCGGCGGTAGTCATAGGGATAGTCTTGGCTATCCAGCATTGGGCGCAAATAACTGCATGGTTCCAAGGCGTATGGACAGTGGTATGGGGCGCTGTATCAAGCTTCTTTGTTGGCATTTGGAATGATATAATCAAGTTCCTTCAAAACGCGTGGAACTTTATAGTAAATGCTGCAAAAATAGGAGCATCTCTCCTCCTTGCCATGATCATAGGCCCTATTGGACTACTTGCTTTTTTCATCTTCCAACACTGGGATCAAATCAAAGTGGCTACAGGAGTATTGTTTAACACTGTTGTAAACTTTTTTGCCCAATTGCCTGGAAATATCATGAACTTCCTCCAATCGTTACCAGGGAAGATCATGAATTTATGGAATAATATAATAACAGATGCAAAAAATGCAGGATTAAATATTGTGAAGGGTATAGCTGATGGGATAACAGGCGCTATCCATTTTGTCACTGATGCGATAACGAATGTAACTTCATGGATATCTGCCCACTTGCCCCACTCTCCTGCTAAAGTTGGGCCATTAATGCACTTAGCTGATCAGGGAGCAGAGATTTCTAATCAAATAGCCATGGGCATGATAAATGGCATGCCCATGCTTAACGGTGCTATTAACAATCTTTTGAAACCCATTTCCGTGAAAATGAACCCCTTGCAAGGGGGAATGACAGGCTTGCCATCGGGTACAACTGCTATCCCTTCAAGCTCTTCTAATAATCAGATTGTCATTGAAAATTATCATTATCACTATTTGGATGGTAAGAAAATAACAGACAATACCATGAAAACAGCGACAAAAACTATAAGACAATCAGGACCATTAAGGAGTACGCTTTCATGACAGTAACCTCCTTATCGGTCAAGATAGCTGGTGTAGAATACTCTACCATTGTTCCAGACACAAAAGGAAACATAACAGGTGGCAATCCGTTCGTTGGGAATGACAAGATTGAACAAAGATCAACGTGTGAATTTACTATCTATGATGCAAATGGTATTTATGCATTCAAAAAAGGTCAAAGTGTTGTTGTCACCGACTCGATAGAAGGCATTATTTTTTCGGGAGTAGTACAGTCCATAGTTCGTACAACCGACGTGTGGCCTCATGTGTACCATGACATCACCTGTTCTGACAAGATGGCTATATTAGATGGTCAAACATCAAATGAAATCTATAACGAGGAGTTCGCCGGTGCTATAGCAGTTGATCAGGTGAAGAACGAATGGGCGAATGGCATCCTTGCCAACTTCGCGATAGACAACGACACGACACAAGCTGATTTTGCGGCTGGTAACTTGAGCGGCACAGTAGCTGCTGCAAATGCTGGCGATGGGGATCTTGAGCTTGCTCCGGCGGGCGCTACGATCACTATCACAGAGTCTACAACCTCGGTCTTTAATAGCGGCACACTCACCAATATGACCGCGTCAAATAATGCCCTAGGGCCTAGTGCTACCTCTGCCATGCGCATACAGGCAACCCAGAGCGTACAAGGGCTCGCAAATTCTTACACCTACTTGGAATTCTGGAATGCAGGTGGAATCACCATAGTTTCTGGCCGCTATTTTACCTATGACCTGTGGATTGCCTCATCATCACCACAGGCCATGATCGGGGTTGATCTCGTCTTCACCGATGGTACTGCATACAGGGATCAGGCCACATCAAATAACGGTGAGTGGTTCGATGCACAGAACAAATCGCCTCATCCAGGTACAGACCTTGGTGGACTAGCAGTTGACACGTGGTATCATCGCTCGTTTTTGATGGATAATTTTGTAGGGAAAACGATAGCCTACGCAATGATAGCCATCGAAGGGAACAATGCGGGTGAATACACCGGATATGTCAAGAATGTTGTGTGGCTCGACTCTGGTGGGACTAATCACGGCACATTCTTCTCAGGCTCACTCGGTGTAAGCCCTCCCAAACAAATGCAACGTCAGGGCTATGGAGTAACGAGCTTGACGGTTGTCAACACTTACGACTGTTCAACTGCTAGCCGTGTGTCACCTTCTTACAGCATTGATCCGACGAAGATACTCAAGAGCTCATACCTAGCATACAAGACGAGCTTGCCTACGGGCTACACTTTTACTCTTCAGTACAGCATTGATGGTGGCAACTCATACACTCCGATCACGAGCAACAATGCATCTCTACCAGCACTCCTAGCAGGTCAATCTATTGCCTCAAAATCTATCCAGTTTCTTGCAACATTTTCCCAAGGCGCGGGCGCTGAACCTACCCAACAACCGCTCTTGACATTCATGCAAGCCATGCTCTATCCAAGCTATACAGCTTCAAAGTCGGACATAAACGGCGAATGGACAACCAACGCGCAATGGAATGCAGGTGCGAACACCAATACACAAGCCTCGAGCAACACGCTCTCCCCATTCGGAGCCGTGAGGAACTGGGATAGTGGCAGTATCAGCGGCGCCATAGCCGGACAAACGCTCTTTGGAGGAGGTGCAACCGGACCAAACACGGCAACTACCTGCTTCCAATATGTCGACTCGAAGCAGTTTCGATTGCAACTCCATCAATCCACAGAAGCGCGTAGCAGGCTTGACTTCACGGGTACGTGGGGTGACTTCCAAATGGAGTTTGACGTATCGGTAGACAACACGCTGATGAAGGTGGGATGCTGCTACCGCACTACCGGATGGAGCAACTACGACGGTACCTATGCCTATGCGATAGAGATAATTGGAACGACTATCAAATTGTTTAAAGGCTCGAATAACGCGGGCGCATCATCGAACTTTTCTCCTACTCAAGTCGGCCCAACTGCTACCGTCAACTTAACGAGCCAAGCCATGCACCGTATAAAAGTTATTGCTATCGGCTCAGCCCACAGCATTTATTTTGACGACACACTTGCTATCTCAGCTACTGACTCTACCTACACATCGGCTGGCAATGTCGGTTTCCGCATATCGAACACCGATCCTAGCAATGGGTACATCGGGACATTCGATAATTTCGGGATTAGCATCACAAACGTTTTTAATGGGGCGAACTGGACATCTCAGTCTGTTAGTCTCACGGGCGCTGGGACCTATCTCAATTCTGTTGTCCAGTGGGATGATATCTCGACTGATCCAACTCAGGTAGCTAATAACTTGTGGGCAAGCGTCAATGGCGGCTCAAGTTGGCAACAGTGCACCAACGGCGGGCCTCTTCCAAACCTCACACCAGGACAATCACTCTCTGGTGTAAGTCTGCTCTTGCAAATGCTCTTCAGTTACAACACCAGTACTGTACTGCCTGAAATACAAGATTTAACTGTGTATGTGTTGGGTGGATTTTCCAGTACTGGGACTCGTATCAACAAAGCGCTCTTGCTTTCTGGCGTGGGCGTATGCGGCTCGACATTGGTAAGCATGAATGCCCTTACTCCAGCGAACACGAGCGTAGCGCTAGCAACATCGCTAGACGGGGTGACCTATACCAGTGTCTCGAATGGCGGCTCCATATCGGGTATTAACCAGCAACCGTCGCCGACCATTGACACCTTTAACTTGATCACCAGCGCCTCATACACCAGTACAGCACGCACTGGAGGAACGGCTACTAGTTGGATAGAGGACACTACAAACAGCCGACTCACGGTATCTGGCGGAACGAATGCCCTTCTGTTGTATGGTGCCATTTCCTGTAAGGACGTGGATATCTCGTTCGACTTGGATGAAGCGGACAATGCGGGCGTTGTCTGGAGATGGACGAGCGCGTCAAACTACTACGAACTGCTTGTATTCGATGGATCGTCTAGCGCTGGCGCAACGAACAAAATCCGGTTGTTTAAAGTCGTGGCCAACGTCAAGACACAAATTGGGTCAGATCTACCGATCACCCTTGCACGTGGAAGTATCGTCAAACGAGCACGCGTAACCATGATCGGCACGGCTATTGTCGTGTATTTCGATGGGACACAACTGCTCAGCACAACTGACTCTGCTCTAGCTGGTCCTGGTCAAGTTGGTTTCTCGAATGTATCTGGAGTAGCACGCTTCTACAACCTCCGAATTCAACCGCAAGGCGACAATCTCAGTGGGAAGTTTGTCTATGTCAAACAAACGTTGACTTCTACAGATCCAACTCAAACGCCACAAATTACAGGTCTCACCACGCTTGTCACCAATCCAAATATCGCTATAGGATCATTAATATCAACTGCAAATTATGTCAATACCTATAAATCAGACAATATCAAGAACCTCTGTGGCCAATCAAACTACTATAACAATATCAAGCATGACGGATCTTTTATCTTCCTGCCAAGGCAAACTATTCCGGCTCCTTGGGTTCTCACAAATCAAGATATCCTTCCTGACAATATGGAAGTTGACGACTCAGCAGACCTGTACCGAAGTCGCCATACCATGATAGGAGTGCAATCAACGGTCTCTCAGAGTGACACGTTCATGGGAGATGGGAGTAGCACTTCTTGGGATTTGAAATATAAAGTCGTATCGGTATCCTCTGTGTTGCTAGATGGACAAGTGCAGACATTCGGGGTAAAGGGTGTTGATAGCGGCAAAGATTTCTATTATGAGGTAGGTGCTACCTCGTTTGTGCAGGACTCTAGTGGAACCGTTTTACAGGAGATTGATAGCCTGGTTGTGAGCTACACTGGGCAATCGACCACCACAGTCACACGGGATAACACTGGGCAGTTCCCTGGTACCGTCTCGCAAAAGCAATACATCGATCAATCCGGCCTCTCTATCCCAGTACAAATAATCCTCAACCAAGCTTCAGCGGCGGTTTCTACAAGCGGGAATAGCGATGATCTCGACGTGAGTCTGGTCAAAAAAATCGCCTTCGATGCAAACATCACTGCCCAATCCGGAACTTCCCCGACGGTCAGATTTTTTGTTGATCGGAAAGGCGCTGACGGTAACTACTATCAGATTTACGACTCCGGAGTGATATCTGCTCTCACCTCAGTCTCTACCACCATTGGACCAAAGTGCGACATTACCGAAGTGCTCGGTTTCACCGTTCGTATCCGGTGGACTATTGGTGGCTCAGCTTCACCAACCAAGACCTTATCAATCTCCATCCAAGGCCGTGTCGATCCGGTCTTGGCCAACATCGGGATAGTGGAGATGGTGGAGGATGTATCGTCGCTTGGTATTGACGTTCCGACGGCCCAAGCGCGAGGGGATGCGGCGCTTCAAGAGAATGGTGTGCAAGGTCGGACATTCAAATTCGAGACCAAACGTACGGGGCTATCCGTTGGACAAGACCTCTCTGTATTCCTTCCTGGTATGCAGATCAACGACGCTTCAATGCTGGTTACCTCTGTGCAAAGAAACCAACAATTCAAAATGACCGCGGGAAGTCCTGACCAGACCTATATTTTTCAAGTGGAAGCAAGTGAAGGTCCTGTGCTTACCAGTTGGGGGAATACACTCAATAACGCGCTAGGAGGACAATCATGAGTAAAACAGTCTTGTTAAATCAAGCTGCTGTAATGCAAACATCAAGCTCAAATACCGGAAATATTTCGTGGGGGAATTGCGAGAAAATAGCGGTTGACGTGCTTGTGACCAACCAGCAAGGGACAAGTCCAACGCTTCAGATCCTTGTCGATCGACTAGGCGCTGACGGCGTGACGTACTTTAACATGTATGACTCAACCGCTATCAGCGTTTCAGGCGCAAGTGGGACCAATGTTGTCATCAAACAGAGCATCGGGCCTGGTTGTACGAAAACTGAAGAGATATGCGCGTCCGGTCGTGTGAGATGGGTGATAGGCGGTTCTGCAACGCCAGGTGCTTTGTTTGGAATTTCGATACAAGGCGAATAGCCCCTTGCAAGGGGAGAAAGAAGATACTATGTCAGATTTTACGACACTCAAGCTACAAGCTAACACAGGGGCCGGTGCCGCTGGTGAGGGTTCCGGTTCTGCAACCTGGACTGATGTGCTCTTTGGTACATCAGGATATGAATTGCGAGCAGCACTATCAGGTGGCTCACAGACCACATCAACTGCTAGCGCATCATGGCCTAGCATCCTGAAACCAGCATCAGGTACTACACTTATTGATAAGATGTACGCGTTTAGTGCTGATACGACTGGTTTAGCAATTACTACCTACGACGGTACAACGGCTCACTACCTGCAATTCCGTATCAACTGGGATAACACAGGGACGTTCAACTCAGCACCGATTATCAGCGCTTGGAAGGACAACACCTTGCCTGCTGCTTCACCGGGTACTCAGAACAGCGCGACGGTCGGAGGCGATGGCTCAAGTATTATCAATGGCACGGCTGGTGAGTCTGGTAGTTTCAGTCTGCTCAAAGCGAACGCGTATGGTCAGGGGCTTACCAGTGGCGGCTCACAGCAGACGCCAGCGGCTAATGCAGCAGGCACTGAGACGGTCAATGGTCATAGCGCGGCGGGCGCGGCAACGCCAGGAAGTGCAGCATGGCTTGCCACATGGGAAGATTTACAGGCGGCCACGGACTGGATAGCCAATGGAGGTATACCACAAGCCGTAACGGCGGGATTGTGGTACCTGACATTGATCTTAAGAATAGCAGCTGGAATGACAGGTGGTATTTTGTTACCCGTGATCGGGTTCCAATATACTTGGATCTAATAGATGTATTAGGGGTAGATATCTACCCCTAGGAGATGCTCATGTTCAAAGAAAAACTAACTGGACTCCGTGTCATGATGGCAGGCGAAAGCTACTGGTCAGTTCTGATGAAGTCAGGTAAAACGTGGAGCGAGCTAGACGAAAAATCTGTAGAATTCCCAAATTTGCGAGGCCCTAGCAAACGATATCTTGTGAGAAGACTTGAATGGAAGGAAGATTTGATCGACTCAGGAGACATTGCAAAAGTCAAAGAGATCCACCTGCACACACCACAAGGCGTAGCACGTACGCACGTCGGTGACGAGTATACAGGCTTCCAATTCTCACGTGGAACATCAGCACTGCTCACTGGTGAGAAGCTCAAGAACTTACAGGTGATAGGGGCGGTTGTGGACAAAGACAGCGGCGAGTGCACGTTCGCACTGTGGGATTATCAAGACCAGAACTTGTATGTGGATATGCTATGGGATGCTGAGAAGAAGATGGTTGTCAGAGGACACAATAGTGTGCGGAACTTTCGAGCATGGCGCGATGGAGTTATTCCGATCGGGCCGCTCAATATCAAGGCGATGGATGTGAGGATATAGCACAGGGAAAATACGCAAGAAAGGAGGTGAGATAAGATGACAACAGCCTTAACAGCTTCAGCTATCACAACAAATTCCACTACACTCTCAACTGCTAAAAAGCTGATATCGGCTACAGGCGGCGCGAAAGGCACCGGAATTACCACAAAGATAGGCACAAGCACGGGCTGGGGTGAAGTCTTTAGCCAGGGAACAACGAACGCATGGGCGGCTGGTGGGAGCATTGGGAGCCCGAGTGGAAATGGGTTTCTCTTTGATGTGACGACACTTGAAGGCCAGACTATGGTAAGTGGAAATTACGTTTTCACGTTCAATTTTCAGACAAGTGCAGGCTTTATTCAGTGTACTTTTACGTATAGGGCCTATATTTATAATGGATCAACTTATACCGCTATTTGTTCAGGCGTGTCTAGCTCAGGAAGTGTTTCGAGTATTAGCGCATCAAGCATAGCCGTCACAGTCAGCGGGGTTGCTGCTACTGCTTTTACAACCGGACAAAAGCTTTATATCGATATACGTCCTAATATCACGGCAAATTCCACAGGCTCTTCAAGTGCCACTCTTGAATATTTCCCATCTAGTACGACATCAGCAGGCTGGTCGGGATGCGCACTTCAGACACCTGGATACAATGCTTCGAGTACAGCGAACACACAGTCAACCAAGGTTCGCACCGTTGTTGCTACTCAAGTCACCAAATCGACAAAGCTACGCACAGTAGTACGCACACTTAACACAATATCAGTTCCTATCAGAAATGTCATTAGAACACTCAATACCGTATCCACAAAAATACGAAGTGTTGTAGCCACAAATACCACTCGGTCACTAGCTGTTAGAACACCTGTCAGGACACAAGTTACCAAGTCTCTGCCATTGCGCATAGTGGCGCGTGGTGTAACGCTCGTCTCGCAACTTAGAGCAGTCGTGAGAACGCTTACCACGCGCTCTCTTGCCATAAGAACACCTGTGCGCACTCAGGTCGCTGATAGCACGGCGCTAAGATCTGTCATCAGAACGCTCGCAACCCTCTCTTCCCAAATGAGAGTTGTTATAGCAACACGTACTGCAAAATCAACAGCAGTACGAACACCTGTAAATACACAAGTTACGCAATCTGTTGTATTGCGCATTATCACGACGACATCAGGTACTACAGCGACTGTGTCGGCACTACTACGGACACTTGTACGCACTCTGGTCACGAAGTCGGCTCCATTGCGTGCAGTGGTCGCAAGTCTGGCAACTCGGTCAGCTCAACTGAGAACCAATGTCAGGACGCAAGCCACAAAGAGCTTGACAACCCGTATACCAGTTCGCACTCAGGTAACTCGCTCAACACCTTTGCGCATAGTAGCTAGGGGCGTAACCCTCATAGCTCAACTCAGAGCTATCATTGCCACAAAGACGGCACGCTCTACTCAGGTGCGAGTCGTTGCCAGGACACAAGTCACACAGAGTACGGCTGTGCGGCTGGTAGCTGCTACCAAGACCACGCGCTCTACTGTGCTAAGAGCAGTTGTGAGAGGTGTCACCAATGTCACTCAGCTAAGAGCGGTTATCAGGACGCTGGTGAGCAAGTCAACTCCTGTTAGAGCTGTAGTGGCGACTAAGGTCACAAAATCCACAGCCGCTAGAACCGTCGTGCGCACGCTTACCACCAGAACGGTTGTCCTCCGTGTCATCACCACCACGAACGGTACTCTTGCCAGCGTCTCTCTCAAGCTACGGGCGGTCATACGCACGCTAGCCACGCGCTCTACTGTTGTGAGGATTGTTGCCAGAACGCTGGTGAGTAAGTCGGCTCCATTGAGAGCTGTGATCAGGACACAAGTAACCAAGTCTGTAGCAGCTAGGATTGTCGCTAGGACGCTCGTTACGGTCTCTATCAAACTTAGGACAGTAGTTAGGACATTGCAGAGTAAGACGGCCCCTGTGCGCATCCTAGTGAGATCTCAGGTTGGCAAGAGCACGCCCGTGAGAACGCCTGTGAGAACATTGGTCAGCAAGTCTGTGCCCACAAGGCTCCCTGTGCGAACACAAAGAACGCTCTCACTGGCAACTAGGATCATGGCACGCACGCTCACAAGTCGCTCTACTCAGCTACGTACACCCGTGAGGACAAAGGCAACCAGAACGGTTGTGCTGCGTGTAATCACAACTCATGGTAGCCAGAACACGGTTTGCGTAGCTATACGGGTAGTTGTATTATCACAAATTATGACACCTGTCTCTTTCCCTGCAACTTTACCAAGCACAACGTTTAATGCAACGCTACCAAATAACTCTTTCAATGTAACCATTCCAGATACAACATTTGAGGAATTATTACCATGAGCATTCCATTGTTTTTCACGACAACAACGGCACCGCCTTGGACATTTACCTTTGCGGACGCAAGCGGGAATGTCCCACCTGGATTCTCAGGTGCAAGCTTCTCTCTGAAATTTAGGAGTGTGAGCACTGGAAACAAAATTAATGGAGGTGGCACATGGTCTAGTCCCAATGGATCTACCGGAGCCGTCACATACACGCTTTCTAATACTGATCTAGCGAGCGCCTATGCGCTTTTCTCAAGCAATCCAGGTGTTGAGACATTTGAGATTTTTGCAGAGGCAACAGTAGGGTTGAACGTGTACGATGGACTGCCCACACAAATACAAATTAGAAAGATTTAAGGAGTCTTTATGTCAGCGGGAACATCGGGCCAGTGGCAAGAGAATATTCTAGACATGGCTCAAAATTTAGATACAGTAGCTAATCGTGCACCTTCTCATAACGCTACCCAAGCGGCTAACACATCGGGTGATGTGGTCGTCAAAGGTACACCAGGGACTCTATGGAGTGCTACTGTTACGACACTTGGAACGGCAGGCCTTGATATATTCGACAATGCATCTGCTGGTTCAGGAACTAAGCTCCTCAGTATTCCTGCTAGTGCTGCTGTAGGAACAATTTACAATTTCAACAGTGGCGCACCAGCACTCAATGGGATCACATCCCACGGGGTCTTAAACTGTCCGGCGGTTACCTTTTCATATTCGTGAGGTTTTTATGTCATGTCAAGATACTGCTCAAATCACGGGCCAACACATTTTGTTTTGCGGCACGTCAACGCAAACGTGGACACTTGCCCAGTTCACACAAGCCGCTCAGTTCGCAAAAGCTCATGGTGTTGATTCGCTTCTGGTGAAAGTCGCGGATGGGACATACAAATGGTACGGCGGACTAGCAGGATACCAGGCTATCAAGAACGCTATCCATGCAGAGGGAGTCGGATGCATCCCGTACACGTACAGCTATGGCAATACCTATGGAGATCTCGACACAGAGATCGATATTCTCATTTCGTACATGCAAGACTCTGGAGTAGTGTGTGCTGATATGGAGAGTGAATGGAATGGGCAAGTCGGATGGGCTCAGCATCTCGCGTCTCGCATGTCCTCCTTGCAAGGGGTATTCCTGGTGTCGACTTGGGCAGATCCAAGTATGCAAAATTGGAGTGGTGTTATCCAAGCGCTTAACCCGTGTGTGTCTGCCTATATGCCTCAACAATATACCTCGTTCTTAGAGACATTCTGGCAAGAATTTGGAGAGCTCGGAGCGAAATGCTTACAGCCGACCTTGGATATGACTCAAGATTTCGGCCCCAATGATCCGGTATCACTTGCGCAATCTGCCCACAGTCAAGGGCATACAGCTATCAGCATTTGGTACTACGAAACAGCAGCGGCAAATCCAGGACTCTTGGACCAGGTGCTAGCCGCTTTCCCAAAAACAATACAGGAGGAAACTATGACTTCAATCGATCTTACAAACGGCACTGTAGCCTCACACTTCACAGGATCAGACACTATCTGGAAATGCAAAGACAACGGATTTTTTATTGGGCATGCTATCCTTGCCTTCTATCAGCAGTTTGGAGGGACTGATCTGTGTGGGCTCACCTTCCTCGGACTGCCCACATCAAACGAGACAGCAGTTCCAGGGCATCCTGGTGTTGTCTATCAGCGGTTCGAGCGCGCGGTAGTGATATACGATCCTACCCATGTGCTGGACAATCCTCCTGGAGCTGGCAGTGTGTACCTTGCCCATATTGACTCAGGATTTGGAGAGGACCCGAAAATTCCCACCTTGCAAGGGGAGGTCACAGCACTACAGAGTCAGGTTACTCAGCTTCAAACATTGCTTGCCTCTTCTAATCTCGGGCAGATCGGCACGCTTGCCAAGCAAATCCAGGACGATGTTGCCTTGATTATGAAGTTGTCTGTTGTCCAATAGGAGCATATCGTGACTGAAGCTCAAGTAGTCAATGCTATTCTTTTTTTTATATGGCCGGCAATTTTTGCGCTTGCCTTTCTGCTGTTTCACTACCTAATACAGCGGCTTCCTGCTCATACGCGATTAGCACATAAGCAGTTTGCCCAAACATCTGTCGAGAAAGTGGAACAACAAAACCCTGACATGGGAAGGCAAGCAAAAAAAGCTCTTGCCAGAACAGAAATCATCAATCTTTGTGGAGACTATGGGTTACCAATCCCAAAGCCGAAATCAATGGATGCCCATATAGAGTCGGCTGTATATCGATTAAGGCAATAGTATGAACCTGAATTTAATTCAGTCGCTCTCGGCATTATCAGGACTTATTACCGATGGCACCGTACTCTTTATTGCCATTATTGGAAGTTTTTTCCTTGTAAAAAGCGGGATAGGTAAAACTGTGAGTAAAGCAAACCAAGAGGCTATAACAGCACTTCAAGCAACAATTATAGCTTTACAGGCAGACCTATCAACAATGAGCAGGAAAATAGAGGAGGAAATAAAAAGAAATGCAAGACTAGATCAAACTATTGATACCATTTGTGCCGCATTAAAAATTAGAGGCATGGTTATCACCATTCAAGGTGAAATGATCCATGTCGAGGACAGAAACGGGAAAACGACTACAACCCGTATACATGAGAAAGAGGATCATTCATGAATGAGCAAATTATTCTTGCCCTTATGCCCTATGTTGTTCCTTCCCTGATAGGTCTCTGTGTGTACATCTATCATCAGGTCTTCCAAGCGTTGCCTGAAAAGCAGAGGGAAGCACTTGAGCAGTTAGCCGCTCCGGCTGTTCAGATGGTCGAGCAGATGTATGCAAACATCCCGCCAGATCAAAAGAAAGCAGCAGCTATCCATGCAATTGAGCTAGGATTCCAAGCATTCAAAATTCCTGCTCCAGATGACGCTATCATCAATGCATTCATAGAAGCTGCTGTATTCGAAATGAACAGGCTCAAACCTTCAACGAACACACAGCAGATCCCCACCTTGCGAGGGGGAAGTATCGCAATAGACCTAACACAAAAGAAAGGCAACTAAATTGACAAGACATCATTATGGATGTATTCCAGATTTAAAAGATCACAGAGATATTCGGTACGCTATTCCCCATGGGCAAGTATTGCCCACATCGGTAGACTTGCGCCCACAAGACTCCCCAATTGAGGACCAGCTAGATCTCGGAGCTTGCACTTCATTTGCCAGTGGCGCGGCGTTCCGGTTTAACCTGAGAAAGCAAGGACTATCAGACTTTGTGATCAGCCACTTGTTTGAGTACTACAATTCTCGAGCAAAGAACGCGAAGTCGTCCGATAGTGGGGCAACAATTCGAGATGCGATTAAGGCGCTCAACACCTATGGGGTTTGCCCAGAGACCGAATGGCCGTACAATATATCGACTTTTGCCAGCAAACCACCTACGAGGTGCTATACCGACGCCTTGAAAGATAGGGCTATCACCTACCTCCGTGTAAGTCAAAGCTTGACCATGATGAAGAGCTGCTTAGCGCAAGGCTTTCCGATAACAATCGGCATATCCGTCTATGAGTCATTCGAGAGTGATCAAGTTGCCAGCACGGGCATTGTGCCTATGCCAAGTCAGGATGAGCAAGTGCTCGGAGGCCATGCCTTGCTCGTAGTTGGCTACGACACAACAAAGCAATGGTTTATCGTGAGAAATAGCTGGGGTTCGTCATTTGGGGATAAGGGCTACGTGTACATCCCATTTGAGTACCTAGCAGATAAAGATTTAGCTAGCGATTTCTGGACTATTCGAACTATTGGATCCTAGCATTATTCTTGTGTAGCAAATTAGAACGTTTGTATTCCTCCCCTTGCAAGGGGGTTATCCTTTCTGGTATAGTGAATGCAGAATAAGACGAATTATCTTGTGTTCAAACAACCAGAAAGGATAGGTTTATGCAGTCGGTTATTAGCTATCATGAGGTAAGACTCATGCAAGAAACAGGTGAAACACTTTTTATTCACATACCGTATGATGCAGACTTTATAAAGTTATGGTTACATGGGAAGAGTTATAATACTCAAACGGCATATCTGTTAGATATCCAGAGATTATATGATTTAACTGGCAAGTCTTTGCGTGAATTAACTCTTGATGACTTCCAAGGTTTTGCTGATAATCTTTATCATCTAAAGCGTTCTTCACGTGCTCGCATTATGGCTAGTGTTAAAAGTGCTTTATCATTTGGACTAAAAATAGGATATCTACAAGTAAATGTGGGATCTGCTGTGGAGTTGCCCAAATTGGAGAACAAGCTAGCAGAGCGAATACTCAGTGAACAGCAGATAGCAAAAATGTTTGCACTGGAGGACAACCCGCGTAACCATGCAATACTGATACTGCTCTATCGGGCAGGACTCCGAGTCTCTGAATTGTGTGATTTAACATGGAGAAATTTACAAGAACGTGATGAAGCTGGTCAGATTGCAGTGTTCGGGAAGGGAAAAAAGACTAGGCATGTTTTACTTGATCCTTCTACTTGGCAAGAGGTTACAAGTCTGAAGATTGAGAAAGCTGGTCCTGATGATTATGTGTTTCAATCCAGAAAGGGCAAGTCTCGACTAGATGAGAGCACAATCCATCGAATTGTTGCCAGTGCATCAAAGCGGGCGGGTATCACTGGGAAAGTTTCCCCTCACTGGATGAGACATGCTCACGCTACCCATGCTCTAGAAAGAGGAGCTCCAATAACATTGGTACAGGCGACACTAGGGCATGAGAGCATGGAGACAACTGCCAAGTATACCCATGTCCGGCCAAACGCTAGTAGTAGTCAATTCTTAGGAATTTAGGCAAAAAGAAAGGGCAGTTGTGGAACTGCGGCAAAATACACATGCACTTTCCAATTTGCCCAATACTTCCCACCGTTACAAGCTATCATAGGCTTCACCAGAAGGCCGAGAAATGGCTTTGCATGATGAAAACGAATATTTGTACCTCTCTCAAATATGCCCCTATTTGGCACTGAGAAGCAAAATTTGTAATTGGACAACGAAATAGGCAGACTAACACGTTGCTAGCCTGCCTACTCCGATTAAATAAGCCATATTTTATTGTAGAGACACTATTGCCTCAAGAAGAGTATAGCAATAAAAAAGAGGGCAGTCAATAACGAGACATGCCCTCAAGTATCTATCTGGAGAATTGTTCTATAGGGATATCAATGTGAGGCTTCATTGCGAGTGGCAGAGTAACAATTCCCATGCTGCTTATTGTCCAGCATGTTACAATGCCTCCGATTTTCAATTTTACTTGTTCTTCAATTACAGTGTTCATTGATCCATCATAATTCCTTTGATAGCCAATACATTTTTGACTAACAACACTCTCAATTTGACCTATGAAATCTACCATCTGGCTGCCCTTTCTTTACTAGACTACTCTCAATTATACAATGAGGGCAGTCCTGTTTGTAGACATGCCCTCAAGTATCCCCTTGCGAGGTGGATTATTCCTTTGCTTTTAGGGTTTCAGGAATACATAACTCCAACGTTTTCTTGAGGGACTTAGTTCCATCCCTCTGTAGCAGTGATAAAGATTATGCGCTTCTTCTGAATAGCCTTCAAGCCATTTCATAACGTCTTCATCTGTTTGGGGACTTGGATCACCAGCACTATGAAAGTACATTTTTCTTTTCCCTCCGCTTAGTGATGAGCTGCTTCCATTCCCGTGTGAGACGGTCATAATTTTGAGAGTCTTTTTCTGTCAATCTTTCACTATCCGCAAGCTTGACGCTAAACCCATGCTCGGCCGACAGATCAAACAGCTCTTGATCGGTTTGCGCATGTGGGAAAAGCTTTTTGAGCGTGTACCAATAGTCCCGAATGTCTTCAGATTGACCCAGTACACAATGACACGACTCCATAAGGTCAAGAAAATCAAGGTCTTGACGCTCTTCCCACTCTGGTATGTTCTCATCTAGTAAAGCCGCGCCCGCTTTAATCTCTTCATTAAACATTCTGAACCTCCTTGTCTGCTATTTCTTCCCTGACAATGTGAATATTGTCAGGCGCTTCAATCCCAATTTTGACTCTTTCACCTTCTATTGAGAGAATTGTCACCTTAATATCTCTATCAATAATGATAGACTCACCAGCTTTGCGTCTCAGTACTAACATTGCTTGATTCCTTTCTGTTTCTACTTTCAAAAGTAGTGTATACTAGTCATAAATACCCACCGGAGCAAGGACTATGGCTTTACAAATGAAGAAGGCCCTTCCATTCGATAAGGAAACGGTATCCACTGCTTTGTCGAGAATGGATACGGAAGTTGTCCCCATTGTCACCTTGCCAGAGGCTCCAGAACAATCCTCCTTGCAAGGGGTAAGACTACCACGTCTCAGCGTCCATTCATCTTGGATACCCGTGCTCATTTCATTGTCTGGTCTCTGTGTGCTCATGCTCTTGTCCTTTGCTTTCTACACGTTCATGATTGTATTCATCTTACTGGGAAGCCTGCTCGGACATGTGGGTCAGATCCTACGGTAGTCTGTCCTGTATCCACATGCCAAGGGCTGATAAGATGACAACCAGGAAACACAGTCCTACGATCACGACATAGACGTTGCTGGCATTCACAAAACCCATGACACACCTCCTCCAAGTCCTCGACACATGATGTCATAGTCAACGTGATGGGTTGTTTCGTACTTGTACGGAATACGTATTCCGCTCTTGTGGTAGTAGTGATTTAAACGTGACTCAGGCACTCTGAAAGGCGAGAGAACTATATCCACTGGATACGCTTGTGTGTGCTGGCGGAAGAGCTCTACAGCTTCATAAACAAGGTCAGATGTACGAGCATAGATGTCCGAAACTTTTAAGCACATCCGCCCGTTTTCATCCTTCCAGAAAAACGGAAGAGACTTTTCGATTATGTCAGGCTTTGCAACTGGGATTAATGTGGTCTTTTGATTATGAATGTTGATTTTTCTGGTGTACTCCGCTTGCTCTCTTTTCTTCTTCCTCTCTTCGTATCGAATATCTTCCAGCAAAAGACCTCCTGTGTTCTTACGATGCATATACATCAGAAAAGCGTGTGGGTTCCAGCCTTGACGAACGGCATGGTAAAGCTCATTCGGTTGGATCATGATTGGGGCTCCTCTCCAAGAAGCTGGGCAGTTTGCCTGAATATTTCGTGATGTCTTGCATAATGCTCAGAATCATCGTCAAGTGCATCAATCTGATAATAATGTCTCCACTCTCTCACCAGATTTTCAAGAGCATCGATACGCTTGCCCTGGTCCGTGATATTTGAGGCCATGGCTACACCAGCCTCTTGCATGGTCTCAAGTTTTTCTTCAAGGTCTGCATTCTCGTCAATGAGATTGTCAATTTGGCTAAAGCAAGCTCTTTTCTCTTTCTCAAGAATATCAATGCGACCCTCTTGCACTTGAAACATTTCAAGAAGCTTTTCTACACGGATTTTCGGGTCGCTGATAAGCGATGCATGAGCTATTTGGGTATCCCCTTGCAAGGTGGTAGCAGGTTCGAGCGTGCCCGTCTCTGCAAAGGCTTGCAAGTAGGGCAAGAGAGATTTGATGTCCTCTTGCAAGAACTTGAAATAATCGCTATCAGTATCAATGAATAGAACTTTTGTTCCCTTCCCTTGTTTTGAGTGCTCTTCTACCCATAAACGTAAGTCGCTTGCTGATTGATCAGTAAATTCAATCATTCGATCCAATGAATCTGTTTTAACCTCTTTAATCTCCATTATTCCTTCTCTCCGTTCTGTTTCAAAACTTCAGCTTGTTCTGGCAAAAGTGGGATGCGGGCCAGTGTTGGAATGCCCTCCTCAACACTAAACAAGACCGCTTTATACGTCTCCCCAAGCGGCATGAGATGCTTTACCACATGATCTTCCGGATCTCCTACCACCACAAAGGTATGGGTGATTTCACTGAGATCCAAGCCGTTTGGAAGCTTAAACCCATCATACTCACCAGGAATGCATTCACGAATAAACGCGCATGTGCTCTTTTCAATGATGCTACGTAAATCCTCTAGAAAAACCTGATAGCCTTTGTCTGCATGTGTTGCAATAGAGATGCGCCCATTCTCCAATGTAGGCATATCATCATCCTGCTCTACAACTTTCTTAATCTCCAGAGAATTGCCTTTGCGCACAAATGATCGGTTCGATTTCATGATGTTATCCTTTCTTGAACTTACGTACTCTCTTGCATGCCTCTTCAAAACTAATATCAATCTTCTGCTCTTTCAATCTCTTCTGAAGGATGAATGCGACGTGCCCAATACTTGGGCGGATAATCATCCATGCCATTGGAGGATCTTGAGCAATCCCATTAATGCATTCATTGATAGCTTTTGTCCGCTTGGTTTGGAAGCAAAGCATTGCAGTTTATCCTTTCCTGGTAAAGCAGCACTGACAGCTCAAACATTTTTCAGCATTCCTGTCTTTTTGCGTCTTACAAATTCTCTCCGGTAACTCTTGCTTTGTCTCCAACTTGTGCAAAGCGACTCTGAATTGACGTATCCTATCCAAGTAAGGTTGTACAAGCTCCTTGTCATACTCCACACACCACACCTTGATCTGTTGCGTATTCTTGTTCTCAACTAGGACGAGACCATGCTTTAACCCGAGTAGGTGCATATACAGATTGCACTGGTTTGTAGCATCCGCCGGAGCTGGCCCTGACTCATCCATTTTGTCAAAGGTTTCAGCTTTATACCCTTTGATTTCAACCACCATGTTTTCCCCTTCTACCTCGAGGATTGCATCTGGAGAAAACCAGAGAAGCCGCGTGTCGTCGTAGTGGCTATAGTCAAGCTCTGGATTGTCGTTAAAAAACACGACTTTTCCGTACTTCAGAAAAAGATCCTGGTATTTCCCATGAATCATCCACCCGTGTTTGAAACGGGCGTTCATCTCGGTATCCCAAGACTTGGTAGTTGGCCGGACACATTCACTGGGATAGTGAGCTGCTAGGACAAGCTGACGCATGCAAAAGGAGTGATCAGGCGCGAGGATGTTGCTAGCGTGAGGAAAGCCTGTACGGAGCGGCTTATCCTCGTTCCAAGAATTGAACATTTGCAGAACATCTTGCTTGAAAAGCGCGGCAACGGTTCGAGGGTTCATTTCTATCCTTTCAAAAAGAAAGGGCAAGAAGACAGTAAACCTTCTTGCCCAAACTACAAAAACTACCACGTTTCGATTGTGTCGTCTTCTCCCATGGGAGTTATCTGACTGTCTTTTATCTCCTCAACAGAGATCTCTCTCACCTTTGCGGGCGCATCAACAATGAATGGCGCTCTTGCTTCAAGAACACGAGATTTCACATTCTCCATATTGATGGTAGAGGCAATCTTTACCAGTTGATCGGCCATTGGCTTTGCGTTTTTATTCTGAAGAATGAAAGTCTTGGTTGTCCCCTTCCCTACCTGAGAAAGAGAGAAGTCACATTCTGTAAGAGCGCAATTATCATCCTCTTTCACAAATTCTCTCAACCACTTGAGAATATCGCCTGTTGCACCAAACGCCGCTAGCTCTAAGAGCCGAACGCCTTTCACGGCTTTTGTCTGCTTAGAACCATCCTCCTGAGTCTCCTCATAAGAAACTTCTGCTTGTGTTTTCTGATTTATGCCTTTGTAGACATAAATCGGGAGATAGAAGTGAAGTTTTGCTGTCAATTTCTTGTTATTGGCGGCTTGCTGGCAATACAGGCAAGCATTGCCTTCCTCTTGAGCACATACAGCATTCACACTCTTCGTCGGGTCCTCACTCCAGAGATTATGTTTCATCAGAACAACAGAGTCCTTCAAGTCGAAGAGGGGACGGATCAAGAACTTCTCATCTGGTTTGAGGAAAAGGAAAATCGGCTTCCCAGTTGAACGGGGAGCTGCTGCTTTTGCTAACTGTTCATCCATGAGTTCTAATGCATTTACCATTGTAAAACCTCTTTCTTTTTGCCTAGACATGGCTAGGTCTTTTAAATTAGTGGTTGTGCAGTATCAGAAACGTGTCTACTGGATTTTGATGTTCCACACAACCTTCACTGGTGACTAGTATAGATTGTTATTGTTCATTTGTCAAGAGTATTGAAAATATTGGTAAATTATTGACTAGTATTGATAAGTATGGTACAGTATTGAAAGTAGTAACCAATTCCCACCTTGCAAGGGGTGGCTGAAAGGAGAGAGACTTTGAACGATATCAAAGAAGATGTTGACACTTATATTCCAGTGAGGCAGGTAGCAAAGGAAATGAGTGTTAACAAGGCATATATCTTCCAGGAGATTAAGGAAGGTCATTTAAGAGCGTATGATCTTGGCGGCTACAAGATCAAACGCTCTGAATTAGTAGCCTACATTGAAGCTAGAAAAGTACTACCTGTTAGCAAATAAAAGCAGAGGCAGATCTTGATACTTTCTTCTCTGCAAAAGGAGATTTTTAAATGATCGAACTATTCCCTGATCAACAGGAAGCATTAGATAAAGTTCTGGAGAGATACAAAGGGTGTCCGATAGGCGGTCGGGCATTAGTTGTAGCTCCTACCGCGTGGGGAAAAACAGTTTTCTTTAGCGCTCTTATCAATGCGCTTGATTTTGTCAAAAAGGGTATCCCAGTACTTATCATCGCCCACAGAGACGAGCTATTGGACCAGGCACGCGACAAGTTCCACATGTTTGATCCAACTGCCATTGTAGGTAAGGTCGGAGGTGGTCGGCATGAATACGGCTGTCCGGTTACTGTTGCCAGCGTTGACACCATATCAGGAGAGAAGCATCTGGAGAAGATTCCAAGCTTCAAATATGGCCTTGTGATAATTGACGAGTGTCATCACAGTCCAGCACCCAAATATCAAAAAGTTTTGAATGTTTTAAAAGAAGCTTTTCAACTAGGGGTTACTGCTACCGACGAGCGACTTGACGGAAAAAGCTTGGAGCCGATCTTTGGGAAAGCCCTTTTCAGAATGCCCATTGTTGATGCAATCGCAAAAAAAAGATTGTCTGATGTAAAGGCAGTTGCTATCCGAACTGAAGTCGATCTAAATGATATTGAATCAAGTAAAAACGCAGAAGGCGTAACTGATTTCAACCAAACAGAACTGAACTTGGCAGTGAACACGCCCGCTCGTAACCGTCGCATTGTAGAAGCCTATCAAGAGCATTGCCCAAACGAGCGAGCAATCTGTTTTGCGGTAACCGTTGCGCACGCTAGCGCCATTTCAGACGCATTCAATGAAGCTGGCATATCATCAGTCTGTGTTACTGGAGAGACTCCGATAGAGGAGCGCAAACAAATCTATACCGCGTTTGATAAAGGTGAAATACTGGTCCTCACAAATGTCATGGTGCTTACAGAAGGGTTCGATGCCCCAAAAATCAAGGGGATACTTATGGCTCGTCCTACACAAAGTAGAGCATTGTATTTACAATGTGTCGGACGAGGGCTCCGCAAATCACCAGGAAAAACACACTGCATTATTCTGGATTTGACTGACAATTGTGATAAGTATCGACTAAAACCGCAAAGCTTACGTAAAGCAATCAAGGATGTACAAGAAGGCGAAACCATTCTTGAAGCCCTAGAACGTGAGAAGCTAGAGAATGAAGAGCGTCAAGTTCAGGTACGCAAGCTGAAAGAAAAGCGACTGAAAGACATTCACATTGACCTCTTTGAAACGTTGGAGTGGAAAGAGCTTCCCAATGGTGTGTATCTGCTCGAAATTGGACCAGAACGTCACAAGATTGCTTTGTCGCCTAGCAAAAGCAATCCAGAGTTGTACTATGTCCAATTGAAAAGGGCTCCCTATAATAGTCCAACCGACAAAGCTCAGAAGCTTATTGATAGCCCAATGCCAATAGATTGGGCTCAGCAGGAAGCAGAAAAATGTGCTCGTAAAATCATGGCTGAGCCACGCGGGATTGCCCTGGTTGATCCTTCATCTCCATGGAGGAGTAAACCAATCTCGGAAAAGCAGAAGGGAATGCTCAAGTTGTATCGTATTCCTGTAACCGAAGGGATGACAAGTGGTCAGGCTTCAGATTTAATTGACGCCCACAAGCAAGAGATAGAGAAGCGCAAAGCCGCTAAGCAAGCGCGTAAAGCTGCTAAGGCAATTGAGGTATAGTGTGTCAAACATTGACACGCCAATGTTCTACAAAGTATACTTTTTGTATATTTGAATGTTCTTACAATTGATTGTAAATGGTAGATGGCTAATTGCACAAGGAGTTGTCATCTACATTACAGAAATGAGTAACCGTATGATGGAACACGAATTTGAGACAAGTGATTTTGATAAAACATTTGTCTACAAGGAAAATGGACTCACTATCAATCTATCCAAAGTTGTAAGCGCTGGAAAAGATGATCCTGAGTGTCACATGATTGCTGCATATCAAGATGGACAAAACGAACCCGTGATAGAACTAAAATTTGCTGGAGAAAAAAAAGAACTTCTCCAGAGATGGATCAACCTCTAATTAAAAAGTCCTCCCATTTGGGAGGACTCCTTCTTTTATTCTTCCGAGTTTACCTCAGCTATCACGCGTTTCAGCTCCTCTTCCCATGCCCCCTCTTCTCCAACGCGAAAAGACTTCCTAAAAACATCTAAGATACGCTTGTCGTGGTACACGTTCAAGTGATTTATCGGTAATTTGATAAGCGGGACAATAATCCCTCTCTCATTCTTCAATATTTTGACACGACGACGGAATCCCGTATCCGTCATTCCAACGTACTTGGACCCATTGGACCAATTGTAGTACGCTCTCCCATTATGGAGATCGTACTGAATCCCTCTCTCATCTTCTGGCATTCGATTTTTCCTTTCGAACTTGTTTCAAACTGCACTAAAATAGTTTAAACAATACCACTATCCCTTATTATAGAGCATTTTCAAAAATAGATGCTAGGGAGATACAGGGACAAATAGTATTGCTTAGTATAGCAGTCGATGGGGAAAGCCCAAAAGTTACGAACACTATGGGAATAGGACCATAGTGTTCGTAAATGGTGATATTATTTCTTTTTTTTGAGTGCTTGTTCCAATACCCATTTCCCCCACACTTCCTGGCAAGGGCAGTTTTTATTAATGCATATGCCGGCTACTAGGTTCCCTCTTTCCCATTCTCGAATGGTGATCTCGTTGAGATTGACCTCTGGTCCGTGCCACTGGGTTTTTGAAAGGTCAATTGGATATTCCCGTCTACCCCTTGCAAGGGGGATAGTGGCTTCTGGCACAGGGGGCTCAATCTTTTTGATTGACATCAGTCCTGCTTCAACCCATTCCCGCAAAGTGCAGCCTTGATATCCTTCAAAAAACTTCTTGAGCAAGATATCATTGGGGTCCTTTGCATTGTACGGACTCCATCGCTGGCATTTTGTCTTGAGATGTTCAATCCACTA
>Ga0210394_10000729_pt1 | contig 62578 bp, 66 predicted proteins | sample IncBWC12MmetaG_FD_160121 | JGI IMG/M metagenome (GOLD analysis project Ga0210394, IMG submission 160121) | Forest soil microbial communities from Barre Woods Harvard Forest LTER site, Petersham, Massachusetts, United States - Inc-BW-C-12-M | ecosystem: Environmental > Terrestrial > Soil >...
CGAGCACCCAATCAATCGCATCGATGAACTATTGCCGTGGAATATAGCAGCATCGCTCACACCCCGGGTGCAGCAAGCCGCCTAGCCAGCGCACCAGGTGTCAATGCGGTACGCGCCGGACGCTTACGGTCAAGTAGCCATGCGCGGCGGAACTGTGTTGCACAAGGGGCATCTCGCACCGGCCGGCCGCTATTCGGAGGACATAGATCTTGTTCTGGTGGGATCGCGACCTAAAGGTCATATCAGGCGGGCGTTGACTCGCGTACTGAGCCCAATCTTGGGAAGCCCCTCTGAATCCATCTACACCAAAATAAAACTTGTTGTCAGAAATCTAAATGCTCGGTCCGAGATAATCAGAAACACTCATACCTATAGCCCTTCCAGCGAAGACACCGCTATCGGGCACCTCAAGGTGGAAGTCAACGTCAACGAACAGAAGAGCTGTTTTCCTCTGGTAAAAATCGGCGTCGATGTTCCTGGCGACCACGGAGGCATCAGACAAGTTATCGTCGAATCCTACGATGTCGATGAAATGCTTGGAACAAAAATGCGGGCGCTTTTGCAGCGCGAGCATGGACGCGATTTATTTGATTTATGGTGGGCCGTCGAACGCGCGAAGACTCACGCCACTCTTCGGGTCAACCCCGCCCGCGTCGGTGCCGCATTTCGCTTCTACATGGCACAAGAAGGTAAGCCTTTCAAGGCTTCCGATTTTGAGAGCGAACTCGCTCGCCGGATGCACTCTCGAAAATTCCTCAAGGATATGGACGGATACCTGCCGAAAGGCGCGACGTACGATCCCGCCCTGGCGCATCAGCAATTCCTCGAATTCTTCCTGCCACATCTCGATCCAGCTAGCATCTGATCGACATTGCGTCTCTGCTCGCGGCCGCTCGAACTGGTTAGGACGTCTCCGCTTCGGCGTCGACAACTGCGGAAATCTGCGGTTCTTGCAAATTCAAAAGGGTCATTTGCGTAGTAACCCCCAGCGGGCAAAAAAAACCCCGCATTGCGGGGTTTTAATTTCCTCACACGACACAGGTCTGTCCGGGTGCGCAATCCAAATCTTGGCAGACTTCAGTGCCTGGCCAATGGGCCCGTCCCGAAAGTGCGGGACCTGCGCGTCAATTCGCGCCGAGGACACCTGCGACAGGCGCAAATAAAGTGGCTTGCCGCAGTCTGTGCACACCCCGACAGCCTGGGTTTCTAACATGAAAGACGGTGGTAGAAACTCTGGCTGTCCGATTTTTGCTGCAACCGATGCGGTTGAAGCAACTGAGTGAGATTGTACTGCGCTATCGCGGGCAAGACCATAAGGAATCACAGGATTATTTTTGATTTGTCGCCAAGTTGCGACAGCTGCAACGATACATATTTAGTCAAATGTGGTATCGATCACACGCGTTGTGGTGTCAGAACGCGCTGATACCGGTGACCGCGCGCCCGATGCTGAGCTGATGAATGGTCTCGGTGCCCTCGTAGGTGACCACGCTTTCCAGATTCAGCATATGGCGAATCGCGACATGTTCGACGCTGATGCCGGCACCACCGAGCAGATCACGGCAATCGCGCGCGATCTCCAGCGCAATGCGGCAGTTGTTCCATTTCCCGAGCGAGATCTGCGCGGCGCTCAACGCCTGACGCTCCTTGAGTCGTCCGAGCTGCAGCGCCAGCAGCTGCGCGCCGCTCAGCTTGCGCACCATCTCCGCCAACCTGAGCTGCACCGCCTGGGTGTGACTTAACGGCCGGCCAAACAGCACGCGCTCGCCGGCGTGAGCCAGTGCCTCGGCCAGACACGCCTGCGCGGCGCCGATGACGCCCCAGCAGATGCCGTAGCGGGCCTGTGACAGGCACGACAGTGCTGTCTTGATGCCGGTCGCGCCAGGCAGTGCCGCCTCGGCGGGGAGGCGCACATCATCGAAGAACAGTGCCCCGGTGTTCGAGGCGCGCAGACTGAATTTGTGTTTGATCGGCTCGGAGCTGAAGCCACGGGTGCCGCGCTCGATCAGAAAAGCGCGCATGCCGTCCGGCGTCTGCGCCCACACCACGGCCAGATCGGCGATGTCGCCGTTGGTGATCCACATCTTTGAGCCCGACAGCACCCAGCCGTCGCCGTCGCGGCGCGCTGTGGTGCGCATCGTGGCGGGGTCGGAACCGCCCTGCGGCTCGGTCAGCCCGAAGCAGCCGATGACTTCAGCGCGCGCCATGCGCGGCAGCCACTGCAGCTTCTGCTGCTCGCTGCCAAAAGCATGGATCGGGTACATGCACAGGCTCGACTGCACCGACACAAAGCTGCGCAGCGCGCTGTCGCCGCGCTCGAGTTCGCGACAGATCAGCCCGTAGCCGATGCCACTGAGGCCGGCGCAGCCGTAGCCCTGCAAGGTGGCGCCGAACACGCCCAGCTCGGCTAAGCCCGGCAGCAGCTCGCGGGCAAATCGGCCGCTTTCAAAACACTCGCCGATGATCGGCAGCACGCGCTCATCGACCAGGCGCGCGACCGCGTCGCGCACCAGCCGGTCCTCCTCGCCAAGCTCGTCATCGAGCCGCAGGTAGTCGAGCGCGCTTTCACTTGGCGCTGCGGCCGCTACCGGTGTGGTGGATGAGCTCATGTTGGCAACCCCGCATTCCCCTAGAATCCGCGCATGATGCCCGAAGTGGTGAACCGATGAGCGGCGGCCGGCCAGCGGTGTTGCTGGCAGTCGGGCTCGGCGTCGGGCTGGCGGCGCTGGCTGCGGCTGCCGTCGCGGCCAGCGGCACGCAGGCGACGCGGCCGAGCGCGGCCAGCCGCGAGCTGGATCGCGCCCAGACGCTGCTGCTGGTGCGACTGGCGACCCTGCCCGAGGGCAGCGGCGTACTGGTCCTGCGCGATGCAGAAGGTCTGACGCTGCGCATCCCGGCACGGCTATTGTTCGGCAACGACAGCCCGGTCCTGAAGCGAGATCCGCAGGCCGCAGCGCCGCTGGCCGCGACCGAGCAGCTGCTCAGGAAGCACCGGGCACTGCAAGCCGAGATCGTGGTCTACACCGACAGCATCGGCGGCGTCAGTGCCAATCAGAGCCTGTCCGAGCAGCGCGCGCGCGCGGTCTACGACGCGCTCAGGTCTGCCGGCATCGCCGCCCGTCGCCTGCAGCAGCACGGCGCCGGGGCCGCCACCATGGTGGCCAGCAACCAGACCCCTGCCGGGCGGATCGAGAATCGACGGGTCGAGATCGAGTTCCGGCGCCCGGCGCGCTAGCCCGGGCGGCCGCTTTCCGGCCTTAGGCCGGAGCCGGCAACAGCGCCTTGAGGCGCGTCATCGCGCCGGCCTCGATCTGTCGGATGCGCTCGGCCGACACCCCGTACTCGGTGGCGAGCTGGTGCAGCGTGGCCTTGTCGTCACTCATCCAGCGGCGTTGCAGGATGGCACGACTGCGCTCATCGAGTCGCTGCATCGCCGCCGACAGCTGCTGGTGCGATGAGCTGCTCCACTGTTCGGCCTCGACCTGTTCGGCAGGATCGGCATCGGCCGCCGGCAGGTAGGCCGCCGGGCCGTAGCCTTCCTCTTCGTCGTTCTCCGGGCCGACATCGAACGACAGATCGCGCGCCGACAAGCGCCGCTCCATCTCGGTGACCTCGGCCGGCGTCACACCCAGATCGCTGGCCACCGCACGGGTTTCGTCCGCGCTGAGCCAGGCCAGATTCGGCTTCATTCGACGCAGATTAAAGAACAGCTTGCGCTGCGCCTTGGTCGTGGCGACCTTCACCAGCCGCCAGTTACGCAGCACATACTCGTGAATCTCGGCGCGGATCCAGTGCACGGCGAACGACACCAGGCGCACGCCGACGCTCGGATCGAAGCGCTTGACGGCTTTCATCAGGCCAATGTTGCCCTCCTGCACCAGATCGTTCATCGGCAGGCCATAGCCCGAGTAGCCGCGGGCAATGTGCACCACGAAGCGCAGGTGCGAGAGCACCAGCTCGCGCGCAGCCGACAGATCGTCGTCGCGGCGAAAGCGCAGCGCGAGCTCCTGTTCCTGCTCGCGGCTGAGCACGGGAATGCGGCTCACCCGCTCCAGGTAAGCATCGAAACTGCCAATGGGACCGGCCAGTCCGAAGGCGGCGGGTTGGGCGATCAGCGCAGTCCGGGCACTAGTCACTGGGTGATCCTCCTCAGCTGATAAACACCTATAGTAGGGGCCTATATTAGCACTCTCGGCGCCAGAGTGCTAAGCCCCTGATTCTACAATATGCCATTGCTGTTCAATGGCTTAGAGCGAGTTCAAAGCTCGCCCCGGCACCCCATTGGACCGCGGATCGGGAAGCTAAGTTCAGGCCGTGCGCGGCTCGATGCGCGCCAGCTGGCGGGCGGCCGCGATCCAGGCGCCGAGCCAGCCCAGAGCCATTCCGGTCAGCAGCAGCGCGCCCAGTTCGGTCAGGTCCGGACCGCGCAGCTCGAATGCACTGCCGTAGGCTGCCGCCAGCCGCAAAGCCGCCGGCGCCAGGCTGGCACGTGCGATCGCCACCAGACCCCAGCCGATCAAGCCCGCCAGCAGGCCATACAGCGTACCGGCATACAGAAGCGGCCGCCGGACGAACGCGTTGGTGCCGCCGACCAGCTTGGTGACCTCGATTTCATTGCGGCGATTCAGGATCTCAAGCCGGATGGTGTTGCCGACGACGGCGATAACGCCGGCCCCCAACAGCAGCGCCGTGATCAGCACCACCCGGCGCAGCAGCTCTAGCAGCGCGCTGAAGCGCAGCACCCAGTCGCGATCGAGCTGCACCGAATCGACTTCGGGCCACGCGAGCAGGTAGCTGCGCAGCGCCTCGAGCTGCGAGGGCGAGGCGGCGTCGGGCGCTGGGCGGATCGTCAGCACATTGGGCAGCGGATTATCCGGCAGTGAATCGAGTGCCGTGCCGAGGCCGGACTGGGTGCGAAACTCCGCCAGCGCCTCGCTGGCGGTAATCAGCGTTGCGCTGGCGACCCCGGTGCGCTCAGCGGCGATCTTGGTCAGCTGGCGCGCCTTCTGTTCGGAGACCTCGGGCTTCAGGTAGACCGACAGTCCCACGGCCTCGGAAAAATCCCCGGTGGCATCGCGCACGTTGCGCACCAGTACATTGAGTGCCAGCGGCAGCGCGAGCGCCAGCCCCATCACCACCTCCGTCAGCACGGTGGCCAGGCCATGGCGTCCGAGATGGCCCGCCGTGGACACCAGCGCATGGCCATGGCGCGCCACCCAGGTGGAGAGGCTAGCCACTGCTGCCAAGCCGTCCGTCATCGAGCACGATCTGGCGCAGCCCCGAGTCGCGCACCAGGTGCAGATCGTGGGTCGCCACCACCACCGTGACGCCGACCTCGTTGAAGCGGCGAAACAGACCCATGACTTCCGCGGCCAGCGTGGCATCAAGATTGCCGGTTGGCTCATCGGCCAGCAGCAACGGCGGCTTGCTGACGATCGCGCGCGCGATGCACACGCGCTGCTGCTCGCCGACGGAAAGTTCCAGCGGTGCCACGCGCTCCTTGCCGAGCAGGCCCACCTGGTCGAGCGCGGCGCGTACCCGCTTTTCGATTTCGCGAAACGCGGTGTCGGTGACGATCAGCGGCAGCGCCACGTTGTCGAACACCGGACGATCCATCAGCAACCGGTGGTCCTGGAACACCACCCCCAGTGCGCGGCGGAACATCGGCACGCGCCGCAGCGGCAGTTTGCCGGTGTTATCGCCATTGACGATCACCTGGCCGCGCGTCGGGCGCTCGATCAGCGCGATCAGCTTGAGCACGCTGCTTTTGCCGGCGCCCGAGCGGCCGGTCAGGAACACCATCTCGCCGTCGTGGACCTCGAAGCTCAGCTCGGTGAGCGCCTCGCGCCCGTTGGGGTAGCGCTTGCTGACGCGCTCGAAGCTGATCACGAAGCCCGGGCCTCGCGCGCCGCCCCGCCGGCGCCGCCGCGCTCATCGGCAGCCCCGTCTACCAGCGCGCCGGCAAACGCGCGCGCATCGAAAAGCCCGAAATCCTCGAGCTTCTCGCCGACGCCGATAAAGCGGATCGGCAGCCCGAGCGCTCGCGCGATCGCCACCACGATGCCGCCGCGCGCGGTGCCGTCCAGCTTGGTGAGCACCAGGCCGGTGACGCCCAGCGCGGCATGGAACTGCTGCGCCTGCGCCAGCGCGTTCTGCCCCTGGTTGGCATCGAGCACCAGCAGCACCTCGTGCGGTGCCGCCGGCATGATGCGCGCAATGACGCGCTTGACCTTCTTGAGCTCTTCCATCAGGTGCGTCTGGCTGTGCAGTCGGCCGGCCGTGTCGGCCAGTAGCACGTCCACGCCGCGCGCCTGGGCGGATTTGAGCGCATCGAACATCACCGCGCCCGGATCGGCTCCGGGCTGCTGCGCGCTGAATAGCGATCCGCTACGCTCGGCCCAGATATGCAGCTGTTCGATGGCAGCGGCGCGAAAGGTATCACCGGCGGCGAGCATGACGCTCAGGCCCTGCCCGCGCAATTCGTGCGCCAGCTTGCCGATGCTGGTGGTCTTGCCCGATCCATTGACGCCGACCACCAGCACCACGAACGGCCGTGCAGCTCCGATCAAGAGCGGCTGCTCGCAGGGTGCGAGCAATTCGCTCAGCCGATCGCGCAGCGCGTTGAGCAGTGCGTCAACGTCGTCAAGCTCGTGGCGTGCGACCCGGCGATTCAGATCGGCCAGGATCTCGCCGGTGGCCTCGACCCCGACATCCGCGCTCAGCAGCCGTGTCTCCAGGTCCTCCAGCACGGCCTCGTCGATCTTGCGTCCACGCAGCAGCGTGCGCAGGTCACGGGCGATCGAAGCGCTACCACGATTGAGTCGCGCCTTGAGTCGGGCTAGAAACTTAAGCGGTTCATCCGGGATCGACATCGCCGCTCATTGTCGCATGTCGCGCACGCCGCGACAGCGCTGGGGTAGGCTTGTCGTCCATGGCAGCCAAGCGCAGTGCGCCACCGCAGATTTCCACGCATCAGGGCCGCGGGCGGCAACAGCGGCTGTTGCGCATCATTGCCGGTCAGTGGCGCGGCAAGAAATTTCGTTTCCCGCAGCTCGAGCTACGGCCGACACCCGATCGGGTGCGTGAAACCCTGTTCAACTGGCTGCAGGACCGGATCGAAGGCGCGCACTGCCTTGATCTGTACGCCGGCTCCGGGGCGCTCGGGCTGGAGGCGCTGTCGCGCGGTGCGGCCTCGGTGGTGTTCGTCGAGCAGCAGCGCGTCGCGGTCAATGCGCTGCGGCAACTGCTGCGCGACTGGCAGGTGAGCAATGCCAGCGTGCTGTGCGATCAGGCGCAGCACTACCTGGCCGCTAACCTGCGCCCCGGCATGCAGGCCGCAGCTGCCGGCCGCGGTTTTGACCTGGTGTTCATCGACCCGCCGTATGCATCGGGAGAACTGCCGGCGGCCGCGGCAGCACTGGCGCGCGGCGGGCTCGCACCCGACGCCCGCATCTATGTCGAGCGACACGCCGATGATCCGCCGCCAGTGCTACCGGCCGCGTGGCGCGAACTGCGTAGCGGTAAGGCAGGCGAGGTCAGGTATCATCTGTTCGCGGCATAAGTATTCGCACCAAGGGTAGGGGCACTATCAGCATGAGATCCACCGCGGTGTATCCGGGCACCTTCGACCCGCTCACACGCGGCCACGAAGACATCGCGCGCCGTGCGGCGAGCATTTTCGGCCGGGTGGTGATCGCGGTGGCCGCAAATCCCAACAAGGCGCCGCTGTTCAATCTAGGCGAACGCGTCGAGCTGGCGCGCGCCGTACTGGCGGACCTCACCAACGTGGAGATCACCGGCTATTCCGGATTGACGGTCGACTTTGCGCGCGAGCACGACCTGGCGGTGATCGTGCGCGGGCTGCGCGCGGTGTCGGATTTCGAATTCGAATTTCAGCTGGCGAGCATGGGCCGGCACCTGCAGCCCGATGTGGAAACCGTGTTCATGGTGCCGAAGGAGAAATTCACCTTCATTTCCTCGACCCTGGTGCGCGAGGTGGCGACACTGGGCGGCAATGTCGGCGCCTTCGTGCACCCGCTGGTCGAGGCGGCGTTCAAGCGCAAGCTGGCCGGCAAAGCCTAAGCGGCTGCCTGGCCGGCGGCAGCGGCGGCCTAGTAACTGAGCGCGACGCCCTCGCGGCGCGGATCGGCGCCGCCTTCATAGCTGCCGTCGGCGCGTACCAGCACGCCCTGCAAACCCGACTCCTCGTATTGGCCCGGCTGCGGATTCAGTCCACGCTGAATCATGCCGTTCAACAGCTCGGGGGCAAACTTGGCGGTCTCGGCGGTGAAGTGATCGCCATGCGCGACCAGATTCGGCAGGCTGATGGCGGCCTGCATCGTCAGGTGCCAATCGAGCGTAGCGATCAGCGTCTTGAGGACGTAGGCGATGATTGCCGGTCCGCCGGCCGACCCGGTAGCGGCGACGAAGCGGCCGTCGCGATCGAACACGATGGTCGGGGACATGGCCGAGCGCGGCTGCTTGCCGGGCCCGACCGCGTTGGCAGCCGGTCGGCCATCGGCATCCTGCGGCGAGAAACTGAAGTCGGTCAGCTGGTTGTTGAGAAAGAAGCCATCCACCATGCGCCCGGAGCCGAAGATGCTCTCGACCGTGGTGGTCATCGACAGCACGTTGCCGTCCTCATCGACGATCACCAGGTGCGTGGTACCGGCAGGCGCGGCGGTGTGATCGGCGCCGTAGAGCTTTGCGCCCGGTGGCTGGCCGGGTGGCGGCGGTGAGTCGGCAATTCGTTTGCCGATCAGCGCCGAGCGCGTCTGCAGGTAGGCCGGGTCGAGCATGCCGGCGACCGGCACGTCGATGAGGGCCGGATCACCCACATAGCGGTCGCGGTCGGCGTACATCAGGCGCTGGGCTTCACCCAGCTCGACCCAGGCCTGCGCATCATCCGGTGCGCGCGCTGCGATGTCGGTGTTCGCGAGCAGCAGCAGGGCCTGCAGCACGCCGATGCCGCCGGAGGGCACCGGTGGCGTACAGACACGATACTGCTGCCAGTCGCGGCACAGCGCCGCCGATTCAATCGGCCGGTAGCGCGCGAAGTCGGCCAGTGACAGCGTGCCGGGCAGCTCGCCCTGATGCACCCGGTTGACGATGTCGCGCGCGATACGGCCCTTGTACAGCGCGGCTGGCCCTTCCTCCGCCAGGCGTCGCAGCGTCGCCGCGTAAGCGGGGTTCATCAGCAGATCGCCGCTCTTGTAGCGCGATCCATCGCCCTTGGTGAAGTAGCGTACGACATCGGGCGCGGCGCTCTGCGGCGCCCGGCTGCTGATCATGCCTGCCAGGCGCGGGCTGACCTTGAAGCCCTCGGACGCGAGCCGTTCGGCATCGCCGAACAGCGCTCGCCAGGCGAGCTTGCCGTGCTTGTGCTGCAGTAAGGCCAATGCCGCGATCGCGCCGGGCACACCGGTCGAGCGTCCGCTCAGCACCGCGCTCGCGTACGACAGCGGCCGCCCATCGCTGCCGAGGAACATATCGACGCTCGCGCCCGCCGGCGCGGTCTCGCGACCGTTGTAGGCCAGCACCTGATTCCTCTTTGCATCGTAGTAGGTGATGAAGGCACCGCCGCCGAGGCCGGAGCTTTGCGGTTCCACCAGCCCGAGGACCGCCTGCATGGCGACCGCTGCATCCGCGGCCGAGCCTCCGGCCTGCAGCACCCGCATGCCGGCCTGCGCCGCCAGCGGATTGGCGGCGACGACGATGGCATGGCGCGCCGGCCCGGCGGCGGCAGGCACGCCGCCGGGTGCAGACGCGGGCGCGGGCGCGTTGCTGCGGCAGCCAGACACCGCCAGCAGCAGCGACAGCGCGGCAGTGGCGGCGGACAGGACGCGGACAGATTTCATCATGGGTAGCGCAAAGCGGCCGCGCTCGGGCGACTGCATCAGTCAGGGATAGAAAAATCATAACACCCTCGGCGGCAACGGCGCCGTAAACTCTCTCCGCCATGCGCTGTGCTCTAGCTGCAACGCTGACCGGCACATGGGCGCCGGTGGCGGCGGACGTCTCGGGCCGCCCGCTCGCGGTAGCGCAGTTGCGGGTAGCGCGGCTGATCATCGAGCGGGACCGCTATCGGATCGTCGATCACGCCGCTGAAGTGGTGGACAGCGGCGAGCTGCAGCTCGATCAGGCGGCATTTCCGTGCGCGCTCGACATCACCGGTCTGCACGGGCCCCATGCCGGCAAGCGCATGCTGGCGATCATCGAGCTTGACGGCGATCGGCTGTGCGTGTGCTACGACCTGGAGCAGCGCGAGCGGCCCGCGAGCATGCGGCCCAAAGCTGATCAGCTGCTGCTGTCGATCACCTACGTGCGCGTCGCAGGCCTGCCTGTCGTCTGACGCGCTGTGCGCACCGGCGCCGGTGACTGCCGGCGGCATCATTTTTTTGCCGCCGCTTTTTTCCGCGCGCTGCGGCGGGGTTTCTTTTGGGAGGATTTCTTCGCCGCCTTCCTGGGCGCAGGCTGCAGCGCGACGCGTGGCGGCCGGCCGCCGTGCGGCAGCAGCTTGCGGCGTGCCAGGTCGTTCGCGCGCCACAGGTACCAGGCGGCCAGGCTGCGGTACGGCTTCCAGCGCTCGCCGAATTGCGCCAGCGCGCGCGGCCTGGGCATGCCGGAGAGCCGGTAAGCGAGCCGAAAGCCGTTGCGAACGCCGAAGTCGTCGACCGGCAATACATCGGGCCGCTGCAGCTGGAACAGCAGCATCATCTCCACGGTCCAGCGGCCGATGCCGCGCACCGCGGTCAACCGTTCGATGATCGCAAGGTCGGTCAGCGTGTCGAGCTCGGTGCGCGCCGGCACGACGCCGCTGATGGTCTTGGCCGCCAGGTCCTTGAGCGCGGCGATCTTGGCGTACGAAAAACCGGTCGCGCGCAAGCGCGCCGGTTCGGCATCCAGCACCTGCTGCGGCAACGGAAAGCCGCCCTGGCCGCAGGCATCGACGAAGCGCGACAGGATGCGCTCGGCCGCAATCCCGTGCAGCTGCTGGTGAGCGATGGCGCGCGCCAGCGTTTCGAACGGCGGGTGATCCGGCGGTGGGGCGGGATGGTAGCGGCCGGCCGCCTTGATCAGGCCGGCCATGACCGGATCGGTCCTGAGGAGGCGATAGGCGGCGCGAGTCGATTTGCTGTGCATGGCGCCTGGTTCAAACCTGGCAGCTCGGGCAGTAATAAGTGGATCGCTGGCCCTGCCGGATTTGGCGTACCAGGGTTGCGCACACGCGGCACGGCCGCCCAGCACGTTCGTAGACATAAAGTCGCTGGCGAAAATATCCGGGATTGCCGTCGGTGCCGACGTAATTACGCAGCGTGGTGCCGCCGGCGCGAATGGCCGCAGTCAGCGCCGCGCGTACCGAGCGCACCAGGCGAACGCAATCGGCCCGCGAGACGCGCCGCGCCGCGCGCCGCGGACTGATGCGGGCGCGAAACAGCGCTTCGCTGGCGTAGATGTTGCCAACGCCGGTGACCAGCCGCCCGTTCATCAGCACCTGCTTGATGGCGGCGCGGCGCTTGCGCGTGATGCGATGCAGATAATCGGCATCGAACTTGGATTCGAGCGGTTCGGGTGCCAGCAGGCGCAGCAGCCGGTGCTGCGCCGGATCCTCGCTGGTGTAGTGCAGGCTACCGAAGCGGCGCGGATCGTTGAACCTCAGGCTGACGCCGGACTCGAGCAGCAGGTCGAATTGATCGTGCTTCAGCCGCGCCGACTGCGCCGGCAGGATGCACAGGCTGCCGGACATGCCGAGGTGCAGGATCAGGGTGCCGCGCTCGAGCCGCAGCAGCAGGTACTTGGCACGCCGCTCGACCGAGACGATGCGCTGGCCGGCCACCTGTGTCGGCATGTGCCTGTCGATCGGCCAGCGCAGCCGATAGTCGTGCACGCGCAGCGCCTGGATACGCTGTCCGCCAGCCCCGCGTTCGATGCCGCGGCGGGTGGATTCGACCTCGGGTAACTCGGGCATGCATGGATGTTACCAGCGGCCGTTTCGAAAAGGCCCGGCTTGCCGGCTCGATCCAGCGCCCGGCCCGACATCAGGGGGCGGCAGCACTTTCGGCTAGCATGTCGCCAGCGTAAAAGGGTGTTACTACGCAAATGGCCCTCGCGCTGACTGGCGTTATGTGACAGCCGCTGTCCGGGCCTACCAAATAGTTTTCAGATGCTCCGTCTTTCGCAGTTTCTCGTCGTAGGTCACAAGTGGAACATCACGAAGGAGTGCGGTTGCTGCGATCATCCGGTCGGCGGGGTCTCCCGGGAACGCATCTCCGAACTGACCCGCGCGCTCGGCGATGTCATCCGTGAGGGGTTCGATGCGGTATTCCGGCAGCCGCCGCAGCTGGGCGAGCCATTCTGATGCGGAAATTTTGAAGCTCAAGCGGCCGCGGCGCTCCAGGGTAGTGATCTCGAAGATGGAAATGCTGGCAACTAAAAGCTCGTTCCGTTTGCCGTGCTGCTTGAGCGCCTGACGCGCCTTAGGTGAGAGTTTCTTGGTGTCTCCGTCAACCCACCACACCAGGACGTGAGTATCGAGGATGATCATCGATTGACTGCCCACTCCTCCTCGATATGCGCCGGCTCTGCAGGTAATTCGTAATTAATCACCACACCGCGCAGTCGTTTGCGAATGATCTCGGCTTCCTCTTCAGCAGCCTTCGGCCCTGAGATCTCTGCGATCACCTCGCCCCGGGAAGTTACTCGAATACGCTCGCCACGCCGCGCGCGCTCCAAGTAGGAGGGAAGATTTTGCCGAAGATCTGTCACATTCACATGGCTCACTGGCGTACATATCCTCTGTACATATGGCCGTACAGTTGCACTGTACGCTTGACAGGGGGAACCGTCAAATGCGGGATTTTGTCTGCCGAGCCTGGCCGGCAAGGGCATCCCGAGTCCTTGATTCAGAAGACAAAGGGGCATCTGCGTAGTGACACCCGCGTAAAAATAAAAACCCGCCACGCGGGCGGGTTTCGTGCAGCGGGTGCGGGCGGCTTGCGCGGCCCTATTTGATCTTGGTCTCTTTGTAGGCGACGTGCTTGCGCACCACCGGATCGAACTTGCGTACTTCCATCTTGTCCGGATGCAGCCGCTTGTTCTTCATCGCGACGTAGAAATGCCCGGTTCCGGCCGACGACAGCAGTTTGACTTTCTCACGCATGGCTGGCCCCTTTAGATCTTCTCGCCGCGCTTTCGCAGCTCGGCGAGCACGGCTTCCAGGCCCTTCTTCTCGATGGTGCGCATGCCGTTGGTGGACACGCGCAGCCTGACCCAGCGCTTCTCGGCCTCGAGCCAGAAACGCTGCGTATGCAGATTCGGCAGAAAGCGCCGCCGCCGCTTATTGTTGGCGTGCGAGACGGTATTGCCCGTGATGGGGCGCTTGCCGGTGATCTGACAGACGCGGGACATGGGCTTCACCTTGAAAATCAAATATTTACGTGCGCATCGCCCGGGCTCGGAATGGGCGAAAGGGGCGCTTTATAGCAGTCCGTGGGCCCCCAAGGCAAGCCAGCCGTCAGTTATCCAGCTCCGCCGCCGCTCGCAGCGCTGCCGGTGCCGGGCGCTGCCCGGCCGCTGGCCGCTGAAACAGCACCAACGCCACCCCGACCAGCACCAGTACGGCCGAGAGGATCGCGGCCGGGGTGATCTTCTCGCCGAGCACGATGGCGCCCAGAGCCAAGGCGATCACCGGATTTACCAGCGCGTAGGTGGTCACTTTCTGGGCCGGCACGTGCGCCACCAGGAACGAATAGCAATTGACCGCCACCAGGCTGCCGAACACCACCAGGTAGGCCACCGCAATGATTGACTGCAGCGAGATGCGCGCGGGTTCGAAGCCGATCCATTCCCGATCGAGGCATCCCATCAGCAGCTGGAACATGGCGCCAGCCAGCATCTGCAGGCACACGAAGTTCATCACGCGCGCCGGGCTGACGTAGCGTCGCTGCAGCAGCGTACCGGCACCCCAGGCCAGCTCTGCGGTGAGCACCGCGACCACATGCACCGGTCGAATCGTGCCTGAGAACGAATGGGTGTGCGTCGTCAGTACCACGAGGCCGGCCAGACCGATCGCGACGCCGAGTGCCGACTGTGAGCTCGGTGCGCGCCTGGAGAAGAACATCCAGTCGAGTATCAGCGTCGACACCGGCAGCGCGCCGACGAACAGCGCGGCGATGCCCGATGGCAATCCCTGCTGGGCCCACAACACAAAACCATTGCCGATGCCGGTCATCAGCACGCCCACGAGGATGCTGCCGCCGATGCTGAGGCCCGAAAACGGCCGCGGCTCGCGCGTGCGCAGCCAGGCGTACATCAGGCCGCCGGCGATCAGGAATCGCACGCCGCCGCTGAAAAACGGCGGTATGGTGCGGATCGCGAGCGCGATCGCAAGAAAAGTAGTCCCCCAGATAATGTAGATGCCGGCGAAAGCCAGCAGCACCGGCACCAGCGCCGGCGGCAGGGATTCAGGTTTCATGCCGCCATTATCGACGAACTGATGCCCCGGATTAAATCAAACCGCGCCCGGCAAACGGACTGGGGGCTGTTACCAATGTCTGGTCAGTAAGCGAGCCAAGTGCAGAAAGCAGATAGCGTGCGTCACATCTTCATGCCCGGCATGTCTGCTCTCTCGGCATGTGAACGCAGGCCCGGGACGCTCGCGGGATCAATGACGATCCACACACCCAAAGCGATGAGGATGATCCCGAACACCGGCGCCAGCCGAGGCCCGTGGTGCAACACCTTTTCGGCAAAGATCAACACCGCGATGATGGCCATCCAGAAAAGGCTCATCACGCCTACGGCAAACAGTACCAACATCAGGCCCCAGCAGCAGCCGACGCAGTACAGACCGTGATGCATGCCCATGCGCAATGCGCCACCTGGGCCTTCATGCCAGCTTTCCAGGAAGAAATCCAAGGGTGAACGGCAGTGCGTGAGGCACACGCGCTTGAATGGCGTGAACTGATAGAGACCCGCCACCGCGATGGCTATTCCGGCGACAATCGTGCCTCCTCGATCCGGCGCGAGCCACGCAAGGTTCAGCAATCGAATGAGGTGGTCGATCAGATATGCCGCGAGACCAAAGGCGGTCCACGCCACAAAGTAGCCGAGGATGAAAATCCAGGTCGGCACCAGGACGGCCTGGCTTTTCCTGGCACGCTCGCCGGTGACACGCGCGTAGGTCAGCGCCATGGGTGCCACCGAGGGCAGCATCATCGCCGCCATCATCAGGGTCCACGCGCCGACAAACCAACCCAGTTGGCCGAGCTCGGCACCCGGTCCGGAGATCATGCCACCCATTAAATAAATGGTAGCCGCGAGGCTGACCAGCCCGACGCCCAGAAGCGATGCGGGTAGCGCTAGCGCCCCGACCGATCGCGAGTCAGGCAACCGTCTTTGCGCCCACGTGACTGCCGCGTTTCACGTGCGTCATGCTCGCGTGGCAGTTCTTGAGATCGAATGCGATTGGCCCTGAGGACTTGATTCTCACCGCCATCGCCGTCTCGGCGCCGTGCGTATCGCCGGTGTACTCAAAGCCCTTCGGAATCGTAACGACGATGCGGTAAGGCTGCGGATTATCGCCCATCGTCATGAGCGTATTGACCTCGGTGACCAGTGCCGCGCCGGCCTTTAAGTGGCCTTTGCGCGCGTCGAGATCAAAGGTGAATTCAAATGGCGCGAAAATCGGGGGGTGCACGTTCGGGCAGACCGCCGCGATAATTTCCAACAGCGTATCGCCGTGTTTGCCGCTCAGCGCCTCAAAGATTGCCGCTCGCTGTTCGTCGGTGGCTTTGACGTCAACAATCGGCTGCAACTCGCCGTTGCCTTCGTGCATCGCGCCCGGCCAGCGCACAACGCCAGCCCAGTGGAGCCCACTCAGATCCACCGCGCCAAACTTACCCTTGGTGATTCGCATGCCGACCATGCCTTCGCAATGGTCATGGGTCGGAAATTGATTGAAATCGCAGGGGCAACCCGGGTCGCAGTTGCAGTTCTTGAACCATGGGCCTTCCATGAACCATTGGGTTGCCATACAGCCTCCTTGCCTTCGGGTAGGGCCGAATCATGCGCGCCCGGGTCTGGCAAGGTCAAACGCTTCGGTTCCCAGGGAGGTCCGTTTCATGGGGCACACCCGGATAGCAGCCCTATACCGGTGGTTAGCGACGTATCGATCGTGTCGACGGCCTACTATCTGCGATTCATGCCCGAGGTGGTCCAGCTTCCGAACCCCAAGGATTTATTCCGCCCCGATTCCGAACGCTCGGCCCTGGTTCGGCCGGTAGGAGCTACTCTGCGCAGATCGTCAAGCGACGCATCACCAAACCGCAAACACCAACAAGATCGCTCCGGCACCGATCAACGCCAGCACCCACACCAGATCGAGATTGATCCAGCCACGCCGCAGGAACGCAAGTCCCACCCACTCGTAGACGGCAATCGCGATGACACCGGCAACTGCCAACATGGCAGCGGTATGAACGGCGACGGCGGCGAGCGCGGTAACGGCAGAGCTGCCAACCGCGGTCGCAACCGCCATATGCGCATGGTCGTGATGCAGGATGCCGATCGGCATGCCCATCAGCACCGGCAGGAGCATGAGGCCCGCACCATGCGCCGTTGCCATCAGAAATGACCATAGCATCAGGTCAGCGGCGCCGACCTGCATGCCGACTCGTACGCGGTGGCGAGCGAGCAGACGATACAGACCAAAGGCGATGAGTGTGAGCGCTGCGCCGACCTGCAGCACTGCGGAGTCGACGAAGGCGCGCAGCGCGCCGACCGCAGTGATGATGAGCGCAACGGATAACGCGTGGCCAGCGGCGATCGGCAACAGCGACCATAGCACGGCCGCACGGCTCTTGCGTTGCAGACCGAGCGCCACGGCGAACAGCCAGCCCATCGCCGGATTGATGCCGTGAAAGGCACCCAGCCCGGCGAGTGCCAGCCACATCCAAGTGGCCGTCACGGCCGGCGACGCGGGTCAACGTCCGGAATACACCGCGGCTCTCCGCCGGTCACGGATAGCAGAATGTGTCGGACGACGAATCGCCCCCTTCGAGCCGGATTTGATGCGTGCGATAGCCCTCTTCGGCTGGCAGGAAGAAGTTCGGATCGAGCTTTAAGCCACCGTTTGGCTCCACGTCGCACTTCACCATCCAGCCTTTGATGCCGGCGGGATAGAACTGACCGTCCCAGGCGCGATAGAGTCCGTTGGTGAAATAGACACGCCGACCATCGCGGCTCACCTCCACCATCTGCGGTCCGCCGTTGACCGGTCCGGCGGCCGGGTGCGGCGAGCGCTTGACGATGCCGCCGAGGCGCACAGAGCCGGTAAGCTTCGGGTTGTGCGGGTCCGATACGTCATACTGACGCATCTCGCCCGTACCCCAGCAGGAAACATAGAGGAAGCGGTCGTCGAGCGAGAGGTTGATGTCGGCGATCAGCGGCGGCACCGCCTTGAAGCCCTGCAACAGCGGCGGGAGCTGCTCCGCCTCGGCCGGCTCTGCCGGGATCTCGATCACCTTCTTGACCGCCCACTGGCCGTTGGGGCGGTGCCACAGCCACACCGACGCGGACAAGTCCTTCAGGCTGATCACCACGCCGACGAAGCCATATGTCTTGGTCGGATCGCGCGCCTGCCGCAGCTCCAGAATCAACTGCTGCTCGGCGCCGAGGTCGATCGCCTGCAGATGTTTACGCCGCCGCAAGTCCCACACGTGCAACTGATGCCCGTACTTCGAGTTGAGCAGCAGTTCCGGCAGCAGCCCGTTCTCGATCATGTTGGGCGTGCCCCATTCGCTGGTGATCTGTATGTCATGGCCCAGATGCCAGGCGAAGTCGTAGGCCAGGTACTGTGGCCCGCGTTCCACCTCCCAGCGGCCGAGCACGTCAAATGCATCGTGGTCGAGCATAAAAATTCCACCCGGCCCTTCGCCGTTGGGTGCACCCAGCGCGCTCACATAGATACCTTCTGGTCCGCAGTGCAGCGTATGCGGACGCGAGTATTCCGCGCGCTTGTGCACCTCAGCGGGCTCGATCACTTTGACGATCTTCGGGGCGCGCGGATCGGGCTTGGTGTCGAGCACATGGATGCGCGAGGAGCGTAGGCCGGGCACGATCAGATAGCGCCGCTCGACGTGCGGATGCGGCGCGTACGGGCAGAGCGCTGTGCTGCAGGCGTTCCAGCCAAAGTGATGTAGCTCGTCGCCGGCATTAGGCATAGGGGTCCGGCCGATGAGCTTGCCGTAGCTCGATGAGCTGGGATCGAGATCGACCACGCCAAGCGCATCGGGCTTGTCGCCGGCCACATGCAAGATGGCGACATAGGCGAGCTTCTCCGGCTTGGCCTGCATCGCCATGCGTGCTGAGGGATAGAACGTCGGGTCGGGCTTCCAGGTTGCCATGGTCCCCTCCTGCGTGAATGCATCCAGATCCGGCAAGCGATCGCATACTGGCTTTGAGTAACCAGCTTTGTTTCGACATCCAACTCTAGCCATCTGGTGCACGCAGCGTGGCCACGCAATAATCCGTGCAACCAGCGCTCGTGCCGATCAATAGTGAGTCTATGCCGGGATCGCCGCGACCGCAAAGCGTGGGGAAACCTAGCGACAGGCGGTCATGGCCTCGCTCCACAGCGTCAGACCAATCTCAAACGCGTCGTTCCGCGAACGTCAAAGTCTAATGGCCGGGTGGCGCCGGCGGCTGGGTCTTCTGCTGCAGCACGATAGTCCCAAATTAGAAATTTCGTGAGTTTCAGGGGCTTTCCAGCACCACGCCCCAATGCCAGGGGGCTCCAGGCAATTCCGCGCGGCAAATCCTCTGCAAGCTCGCCTGTTCGGCCCAAGCCCGGCATTGCTCGGGCCGCGGCCGGATGGATAGCGGCGGCCCGCGCGGTGTGCGCACGTCGTAGATCCAGTGATTCACGCCGATCCGTCCTCCTGGACGGACTACACGGTGCGCCTCCGTAAAGAGGCTGACCGGATCGTCGATGTGCAGAATGTTGAAGAGCATGGCGACGCCGCATGGAGATACAATTTCAGCGCGAACCGTCGGCGGCCGCTACTGCGGCAGCTTCACAAGCCACGATCGTCGCGCCTCAGCCGCCTTCCTTGAGCTTTCCATAGCCGATCTTTTTGATCATTTCGTTGAAGCGCGGCTCCCGGAACAGCGGTTTAAACAGCGGGTCTGACGCCACCCAAAGAATTCCAGCCATCCGACGCGCGTAATCGCGCTCAAGGCAATTCAAAGCCGAGGCGTTATCTCCAAGTGCCATATAAACTTGCGCTATGTCCTCGGGACTGTCCTCCGAATGATTCGCCACGAGTTCATGAAGTTCTGCTTCAGCGTCCGCACGTCGCCCTAACGCCTGGTAGGACAGCGCCATCGCCACCCTGCGATAAACGGCGTTATCTTCTGCTCTTGCAGCAGCCAGCGCTTCTGTAAATTTCTTACGGGCAATCAGAATGCGTGCAAGTTCATAATATCCCGCATTTCTCTGCGGGCTCACCTCCACCACGCGACGTATATCGAGCTCCGATAAGTCCAGCTCCCCGGCATAGAAGCGCATGTTGCCACGATCATACAACGCGTCGGCATTCAGTGGATCGTGGTCAATTTCTTGCGAGACTTCGCGAATGTATTGCTCATAGCAAGGTCCAGAAGTGCAACCCGCAGCGTATAGAAATTCGGGCGGCTCCGTGAACTTTGGATCAGCGCGTCGGGCAGCGTCTATCTCGGCGGCGGCACCTTCCCAATCGTGTTCAAGCTGAAGTTTCAGCCTGGCCGCAACGCCATGTGCCAGTACGTTCTCAGGATCAAGCTTCAACGCTTTAGACACTGCGATGCGCGCCTGCGCATAATCGCGTTGCTCATCGACATCTTGGAAGTACGCCGCCAGCTGATAATAGGCATACGACATTTCAGCCCACGCCGGTGCATAGGCTGGATCTAACTTTACTGCTCGCTGCAACACCTTTGCTGCCTCATGCATATCCGCGTTCGTTTGTCGCGCAATCAGATATCGTCCGTGCAACAGCAACGGGTAGGCATCCACGTTGGTCGTGCGGTCGCTAGGCGCCGTGCTCGCAAGCAGCGTCGCCTTGAGCGCCCGGACGACGGCGGCGGCGATCTCGTCCTGAACCTGGAAAATGTCCTTCATATCCCGGTCGTAGCTCTGGGACCAGACATCGTAGCCGCTGTCCGTGCGCACTAGGTGGGCGGTAATGCGCACGGCGCTTCCGGACCTCCGCACACTGCCTTCGAGCACATTGGCTACGTTCAAAGCTTTGGCGATCTCGGCTACCTGCGTCGGCTTTCCCTTGAAGTAAAACGAGGACGTGCGCGCTGGGACTCGCAAATCCGGAACCTTTGCCAACATATCAATGAGTTCCTCGGACAATCCGTCCGAGAAATATTCCTGATCGTGCTTTTCGCTCATGTCCACAAAAGGCAGTACTGCAATCGACTTCTCTGGAATCGTGCTCTGCGGTGGCGAGGTGGGTTGCGCCACCGGTGACGAAACCCGACCGGTCTCGGCGGGATGTTTCGACAGCACGAACCGAGAGATAAGAAAGTAAACCAAAGCAAAGGCGACACACGCCGCGATAAGTAGCAGCGCCGGCTGCAAGCGCCGTAATGCCGCAGGATTATTCCCTAACGCCTCGGATCCCGCGTCAGCATCAGATCTTACCCTCCTTGCCATCCGGGCAGAGTTCGGCGCGACGTGTACGTCCGGCGACAGCAACCGTAATAACCGTTCGGTGAAAGCGGCCGGCGTCACCCCGTCAGGTAGACGCGTCCATTGCACTTCTCTGAATTTATCGGGGACACGTGCAGTGGCGTCAGGCGTGTTATCGATGACGACGGGTATCAGAAATGACGCATCGTCAGCCATATCCTGCGTGCGGTCGGCCGCCAGTCTCCACTCCCGACGAAAGTAGCCCTCCTTGCGGGCATCGGTGTGCTCGGAGATGACGGGAATGAATAACGCGCAGTCGTGGATCTGTTTCTTGATCTGCCGATCCCAAGCGTCCCCGCCTCGTAGCTCGCTTTGGTCGAACCAGACATCGATCCCGGCGGCGCGAAGCGCGCCAGCGATACGGTCCGCCGCCGAGGCGTCCTTTGAGGCGTAACTGATGAATACGGCGCCGGCGGGGCTTGGGTCCAACCCGGCCTGTGGCGCAGCGGGTCCCGCGCCATTGCCCTGGTCCGATGCGCCGCCTCCAGTCACGCCTCTCCCTCTCCCCGACCGAGCGTCAGCGATGTTCGCGGATGCCGTCTGCGTTGGCAACAAACCTTCAGCGGGTTGCCGGAATTTCGGCTTTCAGGCCGTCAATTCACCGGATTGGAGGTCCGGTTCTGGGCCGGCTGCTGCCGGTCAGGTGGCTCGGCGAGCCACGGCACCTTGGCTCAGAAAATGTGGAGTCGGTAGTAGGCATTTACCTCGACCATAGGCGCCGCTATTTGGCACGCCACATATCAAATAAGTCCACGTTCGGCAAATGAGATGGCTTCCCCGCCTGCGACGATGATGTGATCGAGCACGCGGATGTCGACCAGCGCCAGCGCCTCGCGTTATGAGCAGGACGCCGTAATGCGCAGGAGAAGGTCCGGATCTCGGGTTTGGCCGAGAACCGGGGCTGGGGTGCTGAGCATTATTTGCGGGTTAGCCTCAGAGTGAGTCTAACCAGGCGAGCAGGTTCGGATTGCGCCTCCAACGCGGTGGGCCGCCGGGCCGTTTCGAGCGGTCCACAAGTTCGATGGCGTGCCGTTTTGTCTCGATATTGGCCCGGGCATAGTGGTTCGTGGTGTCGAGACTGACGTGCCCGAGCCAGCTGCGGATGACGGTGATATCGACGCCGGCGCTGACCAGTTGGACCCCCGCTGTGTGCCGGAACGTGTGCGGGTGCACGCGTTTAGAGCGCAGCGATGGCATCTCGGCGGCTGCAGCTCGCACGTAGCGGGCGAGCTTGAAGCGCACGCCGCCCGCGCCGAGCGGCTGACCGTAGCGATTGACGAACAGAGGCTCGTGATCAGGCCGCGGGCGGCGCTTGAGAAGCGCCGCGAGCAGCTGCGCGGTCTCGGACCACAGCGGGCCGAGGCGTTCCTTGCGGCCTTTGCCGTAGAGCTTCACATGCGCCGGGGATGTGAGCCGCACAGCGCTCGGGCACAGGCCCAGGGCCTCCTGGATGCGCGCACCCGTGTTGTACAGGAGCGCGAGCAGCGCATGATCGCGCTGTCCTTCGAACGTAGATCGGTCGGGTTGGCGCAGGATCGCTGTCACCTCCTCGCTGTCGAGATAGCCGACCGCCGCTCGTGCCGTCTTTTTCATCGGGATGCGCAAGACCGCGGCGCACTGCGCTGCCACCAGCGGCTCGCGATCGGCCACGAAGCGGTATAACGAGCGGATCGCCGCCAGTCGGCAGTTGCGCGTGCCGATCGTGTCGTGACGTTCGGTCTCGATATGCTTCAGGAACGCGAGCACCTGATCGTCGGTCAGGTCGGCCAGCGATATCACGCTCACCGATTTTCCACGCCGCGCCGCCACATAGCGCAGATACAACCGCCAGGTGTCGCGGTAGGAGAGGATCGTGTGTCGCGAGCAGTTGCGCTGCTGCCCGAGCCACTCGTGGAAGAACCCGTGGAGCCAGTAGGTCAGCGGTGCTGCGTTCATGGGCGGCCTCCGGCGGCGCCCAGCGCCTGTGCCCCTCGGAGCCGATATCGCTCACTCGCCTGCTGCAACAGCTCCGGGGTGATGTTCAGATACACGAGCGTCGAGACGATGTCCTTATGCCCGAGATAGGTAGCCAGATGAGGGAGCCTGGATTGCGGCTCCACGCCCTCGCGGTACCACTGGAGTAAGCGATGCGCCACGAACGCGTGACGCAGATCGTGAACGCGCGGTCCCTTGCAGCCGCGCTCGGGCTTAAGCCCCGCACGGCGGATGACTCGGGTCAGGAGGCCATCGAGCTCACCGTAGCTGTAACCCTTGCGCCGCCGCGGCGTCCACCACAGGGGAGCGTCAGGCCCGCTCGGAGCGCCCACGGCGTGTCGCGCCGTCAGATAGCGCGAGACTACCGCGACGACCGTGGGCGCCAGCGGCAAGCGCCTTGTTTTGAAGAACTTCGTGTCACGGATCTCAATGATCCCGTGCTCGGTATCCACGTCGCGCAGCGTGAGGGCGGCGATCTCGCCGATCCGAAGGCCCGCGCAGTACGCGAGCGCGAGCATCGTGTAGGTCAGGATCGGTCGCAGCGGCGCGTTGCGCGCCCGGAAGGTGCGCGCCGCTTCGAAGAGGCGCACGATTTCAGCCTCTGTGTAGACATGGGGCTTGCGCTCCTCGCGCACCACGCGCCGCTGCAACCCCATCTCGATCGGCAGGATCGGTACCGTCTCGTCCCGCCGTCGCATGGCCTGACTTAAGACTCGCCCGGACCGCTGGACGAGCAACCGATGGCGCAGTCCCCGGCGCGAGTTCTGCCAGGCCTCGAGCAGCAGCGGGAAGGCCTTCCCGCTCAGCTCGGGCCGGCGCTGCAGGAAGCGATCGAAGCGCTGGAGCTCGCGTGTGCGCACCTCATAGCGATAGCCAAGGGATTGCATGCGCGCGATGTGCTCGCGCATGAGCGGGCCGAGCGAGCTGCCCCATTCCGGCAGCGGGCGCAGGGGCTCGAGCGCACTCCGATAATCCTCTTGGAGTAGCGCCCGCACGATCGTCATCAGGCGGCCGCCGTAGTGCTGTTTCAGCGCGGCCAGGGGATGAGGGGCAACGCCGGCCGCAGCTTGCCAGTCGAGGTAGCGCACGATGATGCCCGCGCGATGAACGACGTTCCCGAACGGCGATCTTGCCGCATCGCGCTTGAGCCAGGCGCGTACGGTCCGGATCGAGAGTGCTTCACCGGCGCGCGTGCGCTCCAGTGCGAACGCGCGGAACGCACGCAGCGGGGTGACGTAGCTGTAGCGGGATTTGGCGGCGAGGCCGAGCGTCTCCAGGAAGCGATCGATGTCATCGGATCTCATGGCGCCACCTCGACCGGCAAGTCCAGCGCCACGGAGCGTAGATCTTCGGTGGCGAGTTTGAGGTAGGCGGCCGTGGATTGCGCTGAGCGGTGACCGAGCACATCACCGATCACCTTGAGCGATACACCGCCGCGCAAGAGACTCACCGCCCGGGCGTGCCGCAAGGCGTGTGAGCCATGCTTGCCGGTCGGCACCACGCCTACTGCCGCCAGGCGGCGGCTCACCACACCATGCAACTCTGTGCCGTAAGACAGTGGCCGGTAAGGCGCTTGTGCCCGCAGGAACACGGTGCGGGCCGTGGTTGCCTTCCGCCCGTGGCGCAGGTAATCGAGCAACGCATTGGCAGGTGCGCGCAGCAGCGGTAGCTCCGAGTACGCCCCGGTCTTGCCATGCCGGATCCGCAGCCGCTCATGCCGCCAGTCGATATCCGACAGCTGCAGGGCTTTGATCTCCCCGCCACGCAAGCCGTACGTCGTGAGCAGCATCCAGATGGCGTAGTCGCGCCGTCCGGCCGGGGAACGATCCTGCTTGAGCGCGGCGAGCGCGCGTTGCACATCCTCCGGACGGATGGTCGAGGGGATGCCCTCCAGCGCATAGATCGTGGGGCCTCTCATCAGGCTCGCCAGATCGCGCGCCAGGGAGCCGTGCTCGTGCAGATAGCGCAGCACGCTGCGCAGCGTTGCGACCATTTCAGCCGTGGAGTTCCGGCGCATCGCAACGGCGCGCTTGGCGACGTAGAGATCAAGATCATCGATCGTCACCGTGGCAGCGTTCTTGTTCCGATCGTGTAGCCACTCCAGTAGCTGGCGCATCTCGGAGCGTCGATGCCGACGGGTGCTGGGCGACAACCCTCGAAGATCCTTCATCCAGGCATCGAACGCCGTCACGCCCTCCTGTATCGCGAGCTCCTCCCCCGTGGCCGGCGCAGCCTCCGGTGGCCACCCTCCTTGCACGAGGCGCAGCAGCATATGGATCGCCGCGCGGTGCATGCGACGAAGTTGATCCGGGAATGGGCCGCGGCGCCGTTTCAAGCGCAGCGAGTCAAGATAGCGTTCGAGGTCGGCGGGCGACACCGACCCGACGCTCCGCCCTCGACGCTCGAGCTCACGCAGGAAGCAGCGCGCGGCGTAGGGGTAACTCCACCGGGCGCACAGGCCGTAACGCTCCTTACGGATGTGCTCCCGGAGCAGGTCTAGTAACGGTTCAAATTGGGGTTCATCAAATCGAGACATGGCGGATCTCCCTGGGTGTGTGGAACCCAGGGACCGTAGCCCCAAAATAATGCGCAGCAGAACCGCCCCGATACCCCCTTTATCCCCGATTTTCACCGGTCCTGCGCATTACGGCGGCCTGCCCATAACGCGAATAATGACCAGCTTGCCATTACTCGCGCAGCCGTCGGGTAACGAGTTCATCTGCCTGACTTGGCTCCGCCGCACCGGATGGGTGTGGGTGCGCCAGCACCAAAGCGGCGGCATTGCGTGCGAGCGCGAGCTTCACCACTTCGCGAGGGTGCACGCTCGCCCCGTCGATGGTGCCACGAAAGAGCTCCACGTACTCAATGAGCCGATGACGCGTGTCGAGCAACAGCACGGCAAACAGTTCATGCTCGAGGGCCCCCAGTTTGATCGCCAGGAATTCTCGCACCGCGTGCGGTGAGTCCATGGCCGTCCCCCGGCGAACACGGCGCGTCATCGCTTGGCGCGCCGCCAGGATGATTTCAGTTGCCGTTGCGGGTCGCAGCTCGTCGAATTCGCCGCGAATCAAGAGCCGTTCCGGCGGCTCCGGCTGCGCGGACACGTTGCTGTACAAGGCGGGCATGTCGCCTTCCTGCGTCCCCGTCAGCGGCAGAGGCAGTTGCACTACTGCGGCCATCGGTCCTGCCCGACTCCAGGCTGCCGGCGCACCGCGAAGTCAGTGGCAGGCGACCCGGTGGTGACGCCCGCAACGCAACATAACGGCTGGCTGTGCGCCCGTATGAGCACAGCGGCATGGCGCGACAGCGCCTGCTTCGCCACCTCGCGTGGGCGCTTGTTCACTGGCCAGTCCTTGCTCATGCTGCAATCCGTGCGTCAGTCGGCGGCGACAGGGTGCAGCGCCATGGTGCAGCGATATGCCGGCGGCGTGCGATCGTCATATCGTGCGCGCATGGCTCAAAAGGCTGATAATCACGTCATGCAGGGCAAACGCATTCTGCTCGGGGTGACCGGCGGTATCGCAGCCTACAAGAGCGCGGACCTGGTTCGCCGGCTGGTCGAGCACGGCGCGCAGGTGCAGGTCGTGATGACGGCGGCCGCCAGGGAATTCGTCACGCCGACCACGTTCCAGGCGCTGTCGGGACGCGCGGTGCGCACCGACCTGTGGGATCCGGCCGCGGAAGCGGCCATGGGGCACATCGAGCTGGCGCGCTGGGCCGAGCTGGTTCTGGTGGCTCCGGCCAGCGCCGATTTTCTCGCGCGGCTCGCGCACGGACTGGCCGACGATCTGCTGACCACGCTGTGCCTGGCCACCGCCGCGCCGATCGCGGTGGCGCCGGCGATGAACCAGCTCATGTGGAGCAACGCCGCTACGCGCTCCAATGTCGACCTGCTCACGTCGCGCGGGATGCACCTGATCGGCCCGGCAGTCGGCGATCAGGCCTGCGGCGAGTACGGACCCGGCCGACTGCTGGAGCCGATGGAGATCGTGTCGCAGATCGCGCCGCTCCTGGCACCTGCCGGTCCGCTGGTGGGGCGGCGCGTGCTGCTGACCGCCGGTCCAACGCGCGAATGTATCGACCCGGTGCGCTTCGTCAGCAACCGCAGCTCCGGCAAGATGGGCTTCGCGATGGCCGAGTCGATGCGCGCGGCGGGGGCCGACGTGGTGCTGATCAGCGGACCGGTATTCCTGCCGACGCCGCCGGGCGTGCGCCGCATCGACGTTGAAAGTGCCGAGCAGATGTACGCCGCGGTCCAGCGCGAGCTACCCGGCACCGCGATCTTTATCGGCACCGCGGCCGTGGCCGATTACCGCCCGGTCGCCTGCGCGCCGCAGAAGATCAAGAAGAACAGCGAGACGCTGGCACTCGAGCTCACGCGCACCACGGATATTCTCTTGCAGGTCAGCGCCGGCGCGCAGCGCCCATTCATGGTCGGCTTTGCCGCTGAGACCAATGCGGTGGAGCATTACGCACTCGCCAAGCTGCTGGCGAAGAACCTGGATCTGATTGCAGCGAACGAAGTCGGCCACGCCAAAGCCTTTGACAGCGACGACAATTCACTGCTGGTGCTGTGGCGCGGTGGTCGGCTCGAATTGCCGGTATCGAGCAAGCGCGAATTGGCACGCGCGCTGACCGGGGTGATCATCGAGCAGTACCTTGCGCAGCTCGCCGCCCGCGATCGCGACAGCGCCGCGCAGCACGACAGCGCAGAGCTTGCGACGCGCGAGGGCGCTCGGGCATCCTAGTGCATGGATGCTCACAGCCGCCGGACGCTACAGGTCCGGATTCTTGACGCACGCGTGGGGACCAGCTTTCCGCTGCCGCACTATGCGACGGCGGGCTCGGCCGGCATGGACCTGCGCGCCTGTATCGATACAGCGCTGCGGCTCGAGCCAGGGCAGGCCGAGCTCATTCCCACCGGTGTTGCGATTCACCTGGCCGATCCGGGCCTGGCGGCCCTGATCCTGCCGCGCTCGGGCCTGGGCCATAAACATGGCGTGGTGCTCGGCAACCTGGTGGGACTGATCGACTCGGATTATCAGGGTGCGCTGATGGTCTCGTGCTGGAACCGCAGCGGCGCGCGTTACGAGATCCAGCCCGGCGAGCGCATCGCGCAGCTGGTGGTGGTACCGGTGCTGCAGGTGGCACTGGAGATCGTCAGTGACTTCACTGCCAGTTCGCGCGGAGACGGCGGGTTTGGCCACAGCGGCCAGCAATAAAGGCCGCGGCGGTGATAGACGTGGTGGCTTCGGCCACAGCGGCCAGCATTGAGGTCGCGCGGGAGGCTCAGGAGCGCACTTTCGCCGTCAGTTCGCGGAAGCGCTGAATGTCGGCCTCGAATTGAGCGCGCATGTCCGCCTGTTCCTTGCGCTTGGTGTCGAGCGCCTTGCGCTGGTTACGCACCTCGTTCGCGGTGCGCACCAGTTCCTCGGCCAGGTCGTCTGGCATGCGGCGTGCGTTGGCTTCGTCGCTGTAGGGTTTGAACTGCAGCGCGCGCTCCTGCAGCGCGCCGAGTCGCGTGGCCAGCGATTCGATATAGGTAGAAGAGGCCTGCAGCTGGCCGTCAATCTGCGCCAGCCGCTCGTCGCGCAAAGCCTCGATGTCCTTAGCCGATACGTACGTCGACAGCAGGGTCTGGTCGCGCTGCGCGCGCTGCCGCGCGAGCTCCTGGGCCTGCGCCTGTTGCGCCAGCTCCGCCGGGGTCTTAGGGCGGTCGACGTGGCCGACCTCGACCCCCTGGCCATTGAGTACCGAACGCTCCTTGCCTGCGTACTCCGACGGTACGCTGTCGCCGTAATGCACCACGCCCTTGTCGTCGGTCCAGCGGTAGGTCTGGCCGGGCGTCATCGTGGATGGGCCGTTGGCCGCCGCCGCGTCCAGAGCGCACAGCGCCACCAGGTTCAGAAGGATGTTCCGCCCGCGAAGCATTGGTAGTGTCATTGTCCACGTCGGCCGCCGCTGCGCAAGCGCGGCGCTGTTTAAGTCGTGCTGACCCCGTATTGGTGCCGGTAGCGGCGCATCGCGGCCAGCTGTTGGGCGGTCGGTGAGGTGGCCGGCGGCACAGCAGTAGCGCCGGACGGGTGGTCGGTGACGGCCACGGCCCGGGCCTCGAGCGCGTCAATGAGTTCGCTGAGCGTCAGCAGCGTGATGCAGCGCAGCCCGTACAGGGCTTCGACCTCCTGCACCGCCGAACGCTCGGCCTGGCCGCGCTCCTCGCGGTCGAGCGCAAGCGCTACGGCGACCGGTTCGGCGCCGGCCTGCAGGATCAGCTCGATCGATTCGCGGATCGCGGTGCCGGCGGTGATGACGTCGTCAACGATCACGACGCGCCCGGCCAGCGGGCTGCCGACCACCTGGCCGGATTCCCCGTGGTCCTTGGTTTCCTTGCGGTTGAATGCCCATGGGACATTGTGCCGCTGCTTCTCGGCGAGGGCGATCGCAGTCGCGGTAACCAGCGGGATGCCCTTATAGGCCGGCCCGAACAGTAGCTCGAACTGCAGCCCCGAGTGCACCAGCGCGGCGGCGTAGCAGGACCCTAGGATGGCGATCGAGGCGCCGTCGCTGAACAGGCCGGCATTGAAAAAGTATGGGCTCACGCGGCCGGATTTCAGCGTGAATTCGCCGAATCGCAACGCCTGCCGAGCGAGCGCAAGGTCCAGGAATTGACGTTGGTAGTCGCGCACCGCTCCAGCCCTGCCGATGAGGTAGCGAGGGTATCATTGGCGCATGCGCATCATCACACTGAACGTCAACGGCATACGTTCGGCTTCGCGCCGCGGCCTGTTCCCGTTCCTGGCCAGGCAGAACGCCGATGTGGTGTGCCTGCAGGAGACCCGGGCCCTCGAGCACCAGCTCGAGGGGCACGAGTGTAGCCTGCCCGGCTACCTGAACCATTTCTATGCAGCACAACGCCCAGGGTATGCCGGCGTCGCGGTGCTGTCGCGGCGCGAGCCTGACCGGGTGCTGCGCGGCTTCAAGGTCGACGAGTTCGATCGCGAGGGACGTTACCTGGAACTGCAGTTCGACAAGCTGTCGGTCATCTCGCTGTATCTGCCCTCGGGGTCGGCCGGACCTGCCCGACAGGCATCGAAGTTCCGATTTCTCGAGGCGTTCATGCCGCACCTGCGACGCTTGCGGCGCTTGCGACGCGAATACATCCTGTGCGGCGACTGGAATATCGCGCACAAGGCCATCGATCTGAAAAACTGGAAGTCGAACCAGAAGAATTCGGGCTTTCTGCCCGAGGAGCGGGCCTGGATGGATCAGCTGCTGGGGCCGGAAAGGTACATCGACGCCTTTCGCTCGCTGGTGCCCGATCCGGATCACTACACCTGGTGGTCGAACCGCGGCCAGGCGTGGGCGAAGAACGTCGGCTGGCGGATTGATTACCAGATCCTGAGCCCAGGGCTTGCCGGCACGCCGCAGCGCGCGCATATCCATAAAGAGCCACGCTTTTCCGATCACGCACCGCTGATCATGGACTATCGGCTTTGAACCCGCGGCGCGCCGGCGGCTGGCTCGATGCGCTGCTGGTTTATGGCCAGCCGCGCATGCTGTCGATGCTGGCGCTGGGATTTTCCAGCGGGCTGCCGTTCATGCTGATCTACAGCACGATGTCAGCCTGGATGCGCCAGCGTGGCGTTGCGCTCACCACCATTGGCATATTTTCCTGGGTCGGCCTGGTCTATACCGTGAAGTTTGTCTGGGCGCCGGTGGTTGACCGCCTGCGCCTGCCGGGGATCGGCCGCCTGATCGGGCAGCGCCGCAGCTGGATGCTGCTGGCGCAGCTGGGCATCGCGGCTACGCTGCTGGCGATCTCGGGCAGTGATCCCGGCGCCCACGTGGGACAGGTCGCCTGGCTGGCCGTGCTGCTGGCGTTTTGCGGTGCCACACAGGACATTGCCATCGACGCCTGGCGCATCGAGTCAGCGCCCATGCGCGAACAGGGAGCGATGGCGGCAGCCTATCAACTCGGCGCTCGCGTCGGGCTCATTGTAGGGTCGGCCGGCGCCCTTGCGATTGCCGGCGATCAGGGTTGGGCTCGCAGCTATGCGACGATGGCGGGGCTGGCAGGCATTGGCGTGATGACCAGCCTGCTGATACGTGAGCCGCAACGGATTGTGCCGCAGCTGGCGGTTCTGAACGAACAGCGCGTCGTCGATTGGCTCAACCAGCGGGCGCACTGGCCGGATGGACTGCGCCATGCCGGCGCCTGGGTCCTCGGAGCCGTGATCTGTCCGGTGCTGGATTTCTTCTCGCGTTACGGCCTGCAGTTGGGATTGTTGCTGTTCGCGTTCATCGGCACCTATCGCCTGACCGACTTCACCATGGGGGCGATGGCCAATCCTTTCTACCTGGATCTGGGCTTCACGCTCAAACAAGTGGCGATCGTGGCGAAGATCTACGGCACCATCTGGACATTCGCCGGGATCATCATTGGCGGCATCGTGGTCGCCAGATTGGGCCGCATGCAATCACTGGTGCTCGGCAGTGTGCTGGTGATGATTTCGAACCTGAGCTATGCGGTGCTTGCCGCCCATCACGACGCTAACGTCACCGGGCTGGCCACCGTGATCAGCCTGGATAATTTTGCGCAGGGCGTACATGGCACAGCACTGATCGCGTTCATGTCCTCGCTGACCAGCAGTTCCTACACCGCGACCCAATATGCGGTGCTGTCGTCACTGTACGCGCTGCCGCCAAAGCTACTGATGGGCACGTCGGGTTTTGTGGTGCATGCCATCGGTTATCCGCCATTCTATATCTATACCACCTTGCTGAGCATCCCGGCGCTGGTGCTGCTGTATCTATTGTCCAGGCGCCGGGATTTCCAGCCGCTGCGCGCCGTCGCCGCGGCCTGAGCGCAGCCGATGGTGCCGCCCGCCGCCGAGATTGATCTGTCCCGGGTGCTGTGCCGGCTGGCTGATCTGCCAGCCGAAGGCTGTCTTGAATTTCGACTGGGCCGCGGGCATTGGCCGCTGCGCGGCTTCGCGCTGCGTGTGGCCGGTGGCGTGCGGGCCTACGTCAACCGCTGTGCGCACCTGCAATATCCGCTCAATTACACCCCGAACGGCTTCCTGACCGCGGATGGCAGCCTGATCCTTTGCAGCGTGCACGGGGCGCTGTTCGAGAAGCTGACCGGCTACTGCGTCGCAGGGCCGTGTTATGGCCGCTCATTGATCGGCCTGCCGCTGCGTATCGAGTCGGGCTATGTCTTGCTGGCCGATGAGGCCGATCCGGATGAACTTGCGGCGCGCTACGCCTGAAGTTCGCGCTAACGTACCGCGCTACGCGCTAACGTTCCGCGCTAAAGTACCGTGTCGGGCGATTCGAACAGATCAAGCCCGTCCAGGCCGCCGGCCAGCTGCGGATCGCCATTGACTCCGGCGCTCGGGGCGTGCGTGTCCTCATCGCCTTCGACATCGACCGAGCCGCTCCAATCCTCCGGCGGTTCGGCGTCTTCGATCTCACCCGTGGTGCGCTGCGCTTCCCAATCTTCAAGATCGAGTTCCTCGACCGTGCCGTCGAAGTACTGCACTTCGATGGTGCCGTCGTCCTCGTCGATCGCCACGACCTCCAGCAGGTCGCCGCCGCGTACTCGATACCACTCGCCGATGTCGGGTTGCGCGCTCATCGGAATGCTCCCGTGTTCAGCCGCGGCAGAATGCTTTACGCTGCCGCTCGAGGTTGATGCGTTGGGAATCCTATGCGATGCACGCTCATGTTGCTCCTGACGCAGTACCCATTCAAGATTATTTTTCTTATTTTGCAGAGTGTCAATGAGTCAGCAACTGCTCAAATTCTTTGTAGTCTTTTTGGTAGTAGTTGAGCCCATCTCACTTATTCCGGTGTTCGTGGGTTTGACTAAAGACGGCACCCAGGCGCAGCGCCGGCACATGGCGCGCCGCGCGGTGGTGATTTCGGCGATCATCCTGACGATGTTCGCGGTCGGGGGCGGCCCGTTCCTGCGGCTGATGAGCATCAGCCTCGACTCGTTTCGCATCTTCGGCGGCCTGCTGCTATTCCTGATCTCGCTCGAGATGGTATTCGCGCGCACCTCGGGCACCCGTACCTCGACCCAGGAGGAGCTCGAGTCGCGCCAGCGCGAGGACATTTCGGTGTTCCCGCTGGCGTTTCCATTCATTGCCGGGCCCGGTGCGATGGCGACGATCCTTCTGGCGTTCGGCCCCAGCGCCGGAAAACCGCTGTTGTTCCTGGGATTGCTGCTATGCGTGTTCGGCGTGCTGCTGATCACCCTGGGGGTGCTGTACCTGGCGACGCCGGCGATGCGGGTGCTCGGCGTCACCGGAACCCATGTCATCAATCGCATGTCGGGCGTATTGCTGGGCGCGCTGGCGGTGCAGTTCATGGTGGACGGGCTGCGCGGCAGCTTCGGCAGCTGATCGCACTCGCCGGCATTGACGGGCGCCGGCCGTCAGCAGCGTCGGTACAGCAATTCGCGTACCCGGTGGCCGAGCCGTTCGCCGCGGCGCTCAAAGCGGGTGGCGCGGCGCGCCGCTAGTGCGCCCACGTCGATGAAGCCGCCAGCCGCGGCGCAATTGGCCAGCAGGCTGCAGTCGTTCAGCACCCGCAGCATGTCCTCGGCATACGGCTCCCAGTCGGTGGCCAGGTGCAGTCGTCCGCCGGACGCCAGGCGCGAGGCCACCAGCGCCACGAATTCGGGCTGCACGATGCGGCGCTTGTGATGGCGCTTCTTCGGCCAGGGATCCGGAAACAGCAGCTGCACCTCGTTGAGACTGCCGGGCGCAAGCTGCTGTCGCAGCACCTCGATGGCATCGTGGGCGATGACACGCAGATTGGGCACGCCGGCAGTGGCTGCCGCCAGCAGCAGGTGGCCGATTCCAGGACGGTGCACCTCGACGCCGAGGAAGTCGTGATCGGGCTGTCGCAGCGCGCGCTCGAGCAGATGCTCGCCGTTTCCGAATCCGATCTCGAGCGTGCGTGCTGCGTCGCGGCCGAACACGCGCGCCAGATCCAGTGCCTGCGGCTCAAATTCGACCCCAAAACGCGACCAGTGCTCATCCAGCGCGCGCTGCTGGCCCGGGGTGACCCGGCCCGCCCGCAGCACATAGGAGCGGATGGCGCGATGGCCCGATTTGCCGGAGGACTGCTGCATCGGCGCATTATTGCATCGAAGTTGCAGCCCGCCGCTGGCCAGCGCGGGCGCGATCGCCCATCATCCGCGGCATGATGCCGTTTTCGATCCTGGACCTGTCGCCGATCGTCGAAGGGGCGAGTGCCGCCGATGCGCTGCGCAACACCCTGGAACTTGCGCGCCACGCCGAAGCCTTCGGCTACCGGCGCTTCTGGGTCGCCGAACATCACAACATGCCCGGCATCGCCAGCGCCGCGACCGCGGTCGTGATCGGGCATGTGGCGGCCGGCACACGCAGCATACGGGTCGGCTCGGGCGGGGTGATGCTGCCGAATCACGCCCCGCTGGTGATCGCGGAGCAGTTCGGCACGTTGGCCTCGCTGTTTCCCGGCCGCATCGACCTTGGCCTGGGAAGGGCGCCGGGTACCGATCCGGTCACCGCGCGAGCGCTGCGGCGCGATCCCGCGGGCAGCGCGGATCAGTTTCCGCAGGACGTGCAGGAACTGCAGGGCTATTTCGAAGCCCCGGCGGGTCAGCCGACGCGTGCGATTCCGGGTGCTGGTCTCGTGGTGCCGATCTGGCTGCTCGGCTCGAGTCTGTTCAGCGCCCAGCTGGCCGCGGCCCTCGGGCTGCCGTTTGCCTTCGCGGCGCACTTTGCCCCGGAACTGCTGCTGCCCGCGCTGACGCTTTATCGCGGTCGCTTCCAGGCGTCGCGCGAGCTTACGCGCCCGTACGCGATGATTTGCGTCAACGTGATCGCCGCCGACACCGATGCCGAGGCACGGCGCCTGTTTACCTCGCACCAGCAGGCCTTTACCCAGCTGCGCCGCGGCCGTCCCGGGCAGTTGCCGCCGCCGATCGACGACATCGACAGCTTCTGGTCGAGCGCCGAGAAGGCCATGGTCGAGCAGTCGATGCAGTGCTCGTTCGTCGGGTCGGCCACCAGCGTCGAGCACGGCTTGCATGCCTTTCTGGGTCGGCTCCAGGTCGAGGAGCTGATGGTCAACGTGCACGTGCATGACCAGCTCGCGCGCCGCCATTCGCTGACGCTGACGGCGGGGATTCGGGACCGGCTGGCAGCCGCGACCCGCGCCGCCGGCAGCGGCTCGCTGGTATCTTCGAATTGAAAAAAATGCAGTGGAGAGTATGAAGCCCGCGTTATTGACGGCTGCGAGCCGGCGCGGCTAGCGTCAAACCATGTTCCGTTCCCTCATCACCCGTACCGTGCTGCCGCTGCTGCTCGCCGCGGGCGTGGTCGCCTACTTCGGGCTGCCGTACATCGATCGGCTGCTGACCGAGTGGTTTCGCACCGATGTGGAACTGCGCGCTCGGGTGTTGATGAGTTCGCTCGAGGAGTCGCTGCCGGCACTGGTGGCCAGGAGCGATCAGCAGGGCCTGCGCCGCTACACCGCCAAGGTCCTGGCCGATCAGCGCGTGCTGGGAATACTGATCTGCCTGCCGCAGGGCGGGACAGTATTCAAGACCGAGTTCGTACCCACATCGGTCAGCTGCGAGAGTGCCCAGGAGCTCAGTGATGGGCAGAGCGTCGTGCGTCACGCACCGCTCGGCTCGGTACTGGTGTCGGTGTTCGATCAGAAGCCTGCCGGCCAGACCCCTTATCGCGTGGCGATCCTGTATGACCTGAGCTTTGTCGACAGCCGGCAGAGTACCGCGCGCGACTACATGCTCGCGTTCGTGGGCATATCGCTGGTCATCCTGGCGCTGTTCCTGGTGCTGGCGGCCTGGCTGGTGGTGCGTCGCTGGGCCAAGATCCTGATCGGCGACATCACCGGCCGCCGGTTTTTCGACGATGCCAAGTCGGGCCCGATATCGCTGCCGATCCTGCGCCAGGTACGCAAGGCATTAAGCGAGATGGAGGAAACCCAGCGGGCGGAGATCGATTACCGCGAGAACTGGACGCCGCAGGCACTGCAACTGGTGGTGCGCGATCAGCTGCACTCGCCGCAGATCATCGTGGTGTCCAATCGCGAACCATACGCCCATGAATTCAACGAAACCGGTGCCATCGTTGTGCAGGTACCTGCCAGCGGCATGGTGACCGCGCTCGAGCCGGTGATGCGCGCCTGTTCGGGTACCTGGGTTGCGCACGGCAGCGGTTCCGCGGACCGGGAGGTGGTGGACCGCTCCGACAGGGTACGGGTGCCGCCCGACGATCCTTCCTATACGCTGCGGCGTGTCTGGCTATCGGAGTCCGAGGAGCAGGGCTTCTACTACGGCCTGTCGAATGAAGGCCTGTGGCCGCTGTGCCACCTGGCATATGTGCGCCCGGCGTTTCGCGGTGAGGATTGGGCGGTTTATCAGTCAGTGAACCGCAAATTCGCCGAGGTGGTCGCGCACGAGGCGCAGTCCGACAACCCGGTCATCCTGATTCAGGACTTTCACTTTGCGATGCTGCCCGGATACCTGCGCACGCGGCGGCCGAAGGCCACGATTGTGCTGTTCTGGCACATACCGTGGCCCAACGTGGAGACCTTCGGGGTCTGCCCATGGAAGCGCGAGATGCTGTCGCACATGCTGATGGCCGATATCCTGGGCTTTCACACGCTCTATCACTGCCAGAATTTCCTGGCGACGCTCGACCGCTTCATCGAGTGCCAGATCGACCACGAGCGAATGACGGTGGCGCTGCAGGGGCATATCTGCCGTGTCGCAGCCTATCCGATCTCGATCGAATGGCCGCCGCGATGGCTGCAGAGCATGCCCGATGTCCAGCTCTCGCGCCGCACCGTGCGCGAACGATTTGGCATCGCCGAACACGTCATCCTGGCGCTGGGTGTGGAGCGCTGGGACTTCACCAAGGGTGTGATCGAACGTTGCCTGGCGCTCGAGCTGCTGCTGGAGCAGAACCCGCGGCTGCGCGGCCAGGTCACACTGTTGCAGATCGCAGCGCCCTCGCGCAGCAAGCTGGCGGCATACAAGGCACTGCAGCGCGCGACCCTTACCGAGGTCGAGCGCATCAATAAACTGTTTGCGACCGCGGACTGGAAACCGATTGTGCTGATCGGCAAGCACCAGCCGCCCGAGCAGGTATTCGAACTCTACCGGGCGGCCGATTTCTGCATCGTCAACAGCCTGCACGATGGCATGAACCTGGTGGCCAAGGAGTTCGTTGCCGCGCGCGATGACGAAGACGGCGTACTCATACTCAGTACTTTTGCCGGCGCCGCTCGCGAGCTGGTCGAAGCCATCCTGGTCAATCCGTTCGACGTCGGCGAGACTGCGGCGGCGATCCGGCGTGCGATCGACATGCCGCGCGAGCAGCGGCGGCAGCGCATGCAGCTGATGCGACGTACCATCAAGGAAAACAACGTCTACCGCTGGGCCGGACGCATGCTGACGGACGCGGCGCGCATCCGGCAGCGACAGGCCCTGTCGATCGGGCAGGAGTCGTCGGTGAGCTAGTGGCTGCACAAAGACCGCGGCTGCGAAGTAGACTAAAATGGTCGCCCGCTGCGTCACCGATCGAGGAGCCACTTTGTATTCAGCCGGTACTTCCCGCATCGCCCGCTGGGCAATCATCCCTTTGCTGCTGCAGTCGGTCGCGCTGCGCTCAGCCGAATCGAGCGCGGCCAGCAAGGCCGAGGACACCAAGTCGGCCGCCGCCGTGGTGCACTTCACGCCGGAGCAGCAAAGCAGCAAGGGCTCGGTCACGATCGAGGGTCGGCACATCGACTACGACGCCTATGCCGGCACCCTGGTCGTGCACCCAAAGGACTGGGACGATGTGCCGCAGAATGCGCCGAAGGATGACGACAAGAATCCGCGGCCCGAGGCGAGCATGTTCTATGTCGCCTATTTCAAGGCCGCCGACAAAGCCGCGAGCGACAGGAGTGCGCCACGGCCGTTGACCTTCGTGTTCAATGGTGGCCCCGGTTCGGCCACGATGTGGCTGCACATGGGCGCGTTCGGCCCGCGACGTGTGCTGACGGCGGAAGATTCGCACACGCCCGCGGCGCCGTACTCGCTGGTCAACAACGAGTACAGCCTGCTCGATGCCAGCGATCTGGTTTTCATAGACGCGCCCGGCGTCGGCTTCTCTCGCATCGCCGGCACCGACCGTGACAAGGCGTTCTACGGCGTGGACCAGGACGCGCAGGCTTTTGCCGATTTCATCCTCCAGTTCCTGTCGAAGTACGGCCGCTGGAATTCGCCGAAGTACCTGTTCGGGGAGAGCTACGGCACGACGCGCGCCGCGGTCCTGGTCGGCCTGCTCGAGACCGAGCACGATGTGGATTTCAACGGCGTCATCATGCTCTCGCAGATACTTAATTTTGATGCCAGTCCGGACGGCCCGCAGGCCAACCCGGGTACCGAGCTACCCTATGAGCTCGCGCTGCCCACCTATGCCGCCTCCGCCTGGTATCACCACAAGCAAACCGCGGCGCCGCCGGACCTGACAGCACTGCTCACCGAGGTCGAACACTTCGCGATGACCGACTATGCGGTGGCGCTCGCGGCCGGTTCGGCCCTGCCAGCAACGCAACGGGATGCGATAGCCGCCAAGCTGCACGAGTACACCGGGCTGCCGGTCAGTTACATACTCAGGGCGGATCTGCGCATCAGCGGAGGGGAATTCGAGCAGACGCTGCTGGGGGATGCGGACCTTACCACCGGGCGCCTGGATTCGCGCTTTTCCGGTCCGGCGATGGACCCGCTCAGCAAGGAGGCGGACTACGACCCGCAATCGGCGGCGATATCCTCCGCCTATGTCTCCTCGTTCAACGACTACGTGCGTAAGGAGCTCAAGTACGGCCAGGACAAGGCATTCAAGCCCAAAGTCGACATAGAGAAGAGCTGGAATTTCCAGCGTCATGCGCCTGGCAGCGCCGACGTGCTGGCGGGATCGCTCAATGTGATGCCGGATCTTGCGGTGGCGATGAAGTACAACCCCGGCCTGCACGTGATGCTCAACGGCGGCTATTTCGACGTAGCGACGCCGTTCTACCAGGGCATCTACGAAATGCAGCACCTGCCAATCCCGGCGACGCTGCAGAAAAATATCGAGTACGCGCAATACCAGTCCGGCCACATGGTGTATGCACGTGAACACTCGCTCAAGGAATTGCACGCCAAGGTGGCGGACTTCATCCGGCGTACCCAGGGACCAAAGGCACCGTAACAACAACTGCAAGGAGGAACACGACATGAAGAGCATTGCCGGTATGATGATTGTCGCGGCTGGCATCCTGGCGCCGCCGGTGCTGGTTGCTGCGGACAAAGACCCCAGTTACATAGTGGCCGATCAATCCGCGGCACGATCCCAGTTGCCGTTCAGCGACGCGGTGCTTGCAGGCAACACGTTGTATGTGGCGGGCACGCTGGGTCTGGATCCGAAGACGATGAGCGATCCCAAGACGGCACGGGTGCCGGAGGATCCTGCGCTCGAAGCCAGGCTGGTGATGGAGGCCGTCAAGCATACGGTCGAAGCGGCCGGCTACAAGATGGATGATTTCGTGAGCATCCAGGTGTTCTGCACCGACCTTGGACTGTACGGTGCGTTCAACGATATCTACCGCAGCTACTTCAACGGGCATTTTCCGGCGCGCGCGTTTATCGGAGTGGACAAGCTGGTGCGTGGAGCGCGCTTCGAGGTAATGGGCACCGCCGTCAAGGCTGCGCACTAGGGCCGCACGCCAGCGGCGCGTCGCCGGCCGATGCGGCGCGCATGCACTGCGGTGCGCCGCAATCGTCATGAACAGCGTCCGCCAGCGTGCCGACTATCCGCAGATGCTCGCCGCAGCGACCTCGGAGCGCGTACGCGTTCAACTTGCCGCTTCCTGGATTCATAGCGTTTTCGATCAGTTCTATCGGGACTTCCTGAGCCTCACCTGGAGCGCAAAGGCGGCCTTCGAAACCCGCGATTACGCGGCCTCGGTCGCCCTTGCGAAGAGGCGATTGGGGCTCTACAACGCCACGGTATACGCGCTGGCATGGGATCTGCGCGCGGCGTTTCCCGCGCTGGCGCAGCGCCAGTCGCTGTGGGCCCAGGTAGAGGCCGCCTTCCTGCCGACGGTGGAGGGGCGCTACGAGGCGGATCTTGCCCTGGCCTACATCCATTCCACACGCCGGCGGGTGCATCATGGCGAGTGGACGCCGGTCGAGTACGGTTTCGGAGAGCAACGTCCCGCGGCAGGCTCGCGCAATGCCGTCTATGAGACGTTCGCGTGTTCCTGGCCGCTGGATCACCGGGTGATGCAGAGAATCCTGGAAGTCGCCGAGCTGTCGGTCCCGTTCCGCGATCAGGCGGGGGACGCACTGCGCATAGCGAGGCGGCTCAACGACGTATTGGCCGGCAAGCTGGGCGCAGGTCTGCATGCGATCGAGATGATCCGCGGCGGCTTCTTTCGCAATCGGGGTGCCTATCTGGTCGGTCGGCTGGTCCTGAATGGGAACGAATACCGGCCGTTTGTGATTGCGCTGCTGAACGAACTGGACGGAGTGGCAGCTGCCGCCGTGCTGCATGTGGTATCGCATGTGCACAACCTCTTCAATACGACCGAGGCGCCGTGCCAGGTGACCAACCTGCACTATCACGAACTGAGCGCCTTCCTGCACAGCATCATGCCGCGCCGGCCGCTGGGGTTGCATTACTCGACCATAGGTTTTCATCACGTCAGCAAGGTAGCGGTGATGAATGAGGTCAGACGGCATCTGGGCACCAATCGCGAACTGCTGGACACCGCCCCGGGATTTCCCGGGACGGTGGCGATAGCGTTCACCTCACCACGCTCGGACTATATTCTCAAGGTCATTCGCGACCGTCCAACCGACGGCTACAAGTGGCACAGCTTCGAAGGCGTCGATGTGGTGCTGGAGAAATATAAACGCGTGCACGAGATCAATCGCACCGGCAGCATGCTCGACAATATCCTCTACTACAACCTCAAGCTGGACTGTTCCTGGTTCAAGCCCGCGCTGATGAAAGAACTACTCAGCGCCGCAAGCAACGCCGTGCAGTTGCAGGATGAGGCGCTGATCTTCAAATACCTGGTGGTGCAGCGAAAGCTGACGCCGCTGAACGTCTTTCTCGCCAATGCGCCCGAAGACAAGGCCAGCCGCGCCATCGTCAATCTTGGCTACTGCATCAGGAACAATGCCGCGGCCAACGTGTTCAACAAGGACTTCGACGCCCGCAATTACGGCGTCAGCCGTTACCTGAAAGTGTTCCTGTACGACTACGATGCGGTGGAGATCCTAACCGACGTCAAGGTACGCACCAATCGGGACCGGTACGAGGGCGAAGAGGACGTACCCGGCTGGTTCTTTGAAGAGGGCGTGGTATTTCTCCCCGAGGAGATCGTCGTCGGCCTGCGGGTCGGCAACCGCTCGCTGCGTCGGGCGTTCCGTCACGCACACGGCGATCTGATGACGGTGGAGTACTGGGAGCGCTTGCAGCAGGAGCTGCGCGCCGGCGAGGTACCCGGCATCCACACGTTTCCCGAGTCCTGCTACCTGAGCGATCCGGGCGTCGAGACCGTCGCCAACGAGTAGAATCCGCTGCGGTCGTGCCACCTTCGCCTTCGCACGTCGAGCGCATCGTACAGATGATGCTTACCAGACATCATGGCCCCCGCCGTTCTGGCGAAGGCGATTAGAGTGAAGGCCTCGGCAGCGATCATCATCACCGCGTTACGAAACGATGGAATTATCGTGGCCGACAACGGACAAAGCGGAGGCCTGATCGGCACTCCGGATGCGCGCAGGAACGACGACGATCTGTCATGTCTCATCGTCAGCAATGACAGCGGTGCCACTCAATAGTCGGGGTGCATAGTTGCCGGTGCCTCTGGAACGCTAATAGAATCGGCGACCTCCGCGGGTGTAGTTCAATGGTAGAACTGCAGCTTCCCAAGCTGCTAACGTGGGTTCGATTCCCATCACCCGCTCCAGCCCTACGGCCTCACAAGGCAAGTGGCGGCGATCGTAGCGGTGCCAAATCCGCGATCGCGCGGGAAAACAGTGCGGCGGGCCCAAGTTTGCCATTTTAGGGTTAGGCCTTGGGTTCGTGGCAAACCACTTCGATGTTATGCCCGTCCGGATCAATGACGAAAGCTGCATAGTAGTTCGCGTGGTAGTGCGGGCGCAGACCAGGCGCACCATTGTCTTTGCCACCCGCCTCCAGAGCCGCGCGATAGAAAGCTTCGACTTGCTGGCGATTCTCGGCCGTGAACGCCAAGTGAAGATGCGCCGGCTTCTCCTCGGTTTGATACAGGCACAATGAAGCCTTACCCATTGGGCTAAGCTCGACACCGTACGTCGGCAGTCCCTCCTGGACAACAGCTACGCCGAGCGGTTCGAGTGCCTTGAGGAAGAACGCTTTGCTCGCTACATAGTCGCTGACTCCGAATTTGACGTGGTCAAACATGAGTTCTCCTGCGTAGCGGAGGCCAACTGCGAATTGGCGAGGCGCTCACGCTGGTGGAAATAGCGACTGGATCGTGTAAATCGCGTGTTCGGCCTCCACCCGATCAGGCGCGGTGGTGTCAACTCCGTAGCCGTAATAATCGTCGTTGCCAATCACTTGGAAAACAAAGCCGTCACGACGCGGAATGAAGATGCTGTCACGGTACTGGAGGCCATAGCGAATCCCTTCTTGTGGCGGTGTGCGCGCCACCTGTCCGCGCACCGGAATGACCGATTCGTCGTTGAGAAGAGCACGGGCACCGTAGCCAGTTGCATGAACCAGTGTTTTCTGCGGAAGGCGAGCAAAGTCGGCAGGCGATGTGAACTCTGTGACCTCGATCTTCCCGCCGGCGGACCGGAAGTCCGACACTAAAAAGTGCGTGTAGGCACTTAGGTTGAACATAAACTCCGTGGAACGCGTCAGTGTGTGTGCTCCTAAGGTATGCGTCCCAACTGGGAACGTGCGGTCCTTGGGTTCGAGGTCGGAGAGTAGCTCGCCTTCGAGTTGGGCGAATGCGGGCCGGCCCTCGTTGGCCGCATTACCGCCCAGTGCGGCCTGCCGGTCGCTTACGGCGTAAAAGTCGAGGTATTCGACTGGCTGATCGGCCAGCCCGAGGAGGCCTTGGTACGTCCGATACGAGTAGCGTGCTCGCTCGTTCCAGGTTTTTTTGAACTCGGGCGTGGCATATTTGGCCAGTGCGATGCGCGAGTCGGGTGAGAACACGCCCGTCGCCCAGGAGGAGCGCGTAAAGGGCGGCAGATCTTTCGCGTATATCGTGACGCGCGCGCCTGTGCGCGCGAGCAGAACGGCGGTGGTGAGACCGATCGCCCCACAGCCAATGACAGCGAAGTCGCGTTCGCCTGTGGCCAGCGCCATCTGCATTGCTTCGTAGCCCGATCCCCAGGAAAGCGACCAGCCGCTGCCGCCGTGTCCGTAGTGATGAATCACAGTCTGGTCGCGTAGGCGTTCAGCCTCGAGGCGTGGACCCTGCGCTCGGAAGGGTCGTGTGCACACCGTGATCGCCGAGATCCGATCCGGTGCAATTTGCAGTGGTGGAAGTACGAGTTGAGAAGGACTGGAGGGCCTCCGCGTGTCAATCGCGCAACCGCCCAAAGCACCGACGACGCCCGCGGCCGCGGCTCGGGTCAGAAAATCTCGGCGCGGAATGAATGATGCCATCCCAGTGCATCTCCCGGATGCGGTCTTGAGGGTGGGAAACGAGTGTAGCGCCTAGTTCGGACGTGGGCCGGTGTTTTTCACGCGCCGGAGGTCAGCGCGTTCCACGCGGCCAATGAGTCCATGTAATCCCTCCAATGCGCAATCCGTCGATTCTCAATCTTGATGATCGAGCAGAACCGATTGTTGTACGCGACCCCGCTCGCGATGATCGTCCCATGAACTTCGTACTCGATCACCATGACCTGACCATTGTCAGTCGAATGTTTGATCAGATGATCCGCGGAATGAAGTTCAATATGCTTGCCATATCCACGGAAACTCTCCATCAGGTCGCTACGACCCCGCGTGATTCGAGGCCATCCAGGAAAAGCGTAGAGGACCTCATAGACGATGTCGTCAGAGACACAATCGAAGAAGTGCTCGCCGTTAACGAGAGTTCCCAAGGCACCTCGAACCATATCGAAGTAGGGGCTGATGGGCTTGTAGGTTGCGTATTTGCTGTTCGACATCATTTCCGACGCCAGCTCAGCCGCGCCGCGCTGACTCGATCGCAGCGATATCAATCTTTTTCATTCCCATCATCACGTCGAAGGCGCGCTTGGCGGCAGCGGGATCGGGATCGCTCAGTGCGTCTGTTAGCGCCCGGGGGGTGATCTGCCAGGAAATGCCCCACCTGTCCTTGCACCAGCCGCACTGGCTCTCTGCGCCTCCGCTGCCCACGATTGCATGCCAGTAGCGGTCGGTCTCGGACTGGTCGTCGGTGATGACCTGGAACGAGAAGGCCTCATTGTGCTTAATTGTCGGGCCGCCGTTGAGGCCGATACAAGGCAGTCCCATCACCGTGAACTCGACCGTAAGCACGTCGCCCTGCTTACCAGCCGGATAGTCACCCGGTGCACGGTAAACCGCTTCGATTGCACTGTTGGGAAAGGTGCGCGCATAAAAATTGGCGGCGTCGACAGCGGTGCCGTCATACCAAAGGCAAATTGTATTTTTAGCCATCACAAGTCTCCATATACAGGGAACTCGGATTGATTCGATCGACGGCGCTACTCCTGAGACGACGTGCGTAGTGCCTGGCGAGCGGGGAGACCAGCGGACGCGTTTGCCAAGCGCCGGATCGGCAAGATCTGACGCACGCTGCCGTCCCGAAGCCAGAAGCCACCCCACAGAAGCGCCGCAATGATCAACGCGAAGGCTAGATCAAACAGCGGCGCCCCGATCCTTACCTTGCTCGCCACGGCCCCTCCAAGATAGGCCGTCAGCAGCAGCGCTCCAAGAAACGACGTGCGCGGCAGGAGGTGGAGCAAAACGCTCAGCAGAAGGATGGCACCAATGCCAATAATGGTGGATTCCGGAAATCCCAGCTGCGTCGTCGCCTCTACGACGAAGGAGGGCTTGAACAGCTTCATGATTCCATCGAGCAGCAGAAACAGGATGGGCAGCGCACTGACTACTCGCCCCGCCCAGCGCTGCCGATTGGTTACCTCGGATCCATAGCCTTGCATGACTTCTCTCCTCTCTCACGCAGTCTTTTCTGTCCTGTACGACGAACTCAGCCGTTGGATTTCGACACTGAGAGGTTGATTATTTTAGGGTCGACGCGGCGGGCCCCAAAAGAGCGACCGATAACAAGCGGCGATCAATTCATGTCAGAGAGCCTACGACTGTCGATTTCGGGGCGGCTGGTTCGTCGTAGTGAGTGTCAGCGCATATGGAGTTCATTTTTCGATGGGCGCCGTGCTGCGTAAGCTGTTGATTTAGCGGAGGTCGCGAGCTGAATCTTGCCCATCGGAGGTTTTCGCAGCCGCAAGCATCGATCACCAGCGCCGCTACCATCAAGTTGTTGTTTCAACCCGCAATGCAGAAAAGTAAGGAGACATCATGAGTACCAACAATACTTATCTCGCTGTGTTCCTCGGCAGCAAAACCGGTCCGCGAAGGGCCGCCTGGGACGCCCTTCCCGAAGGCGATCGGCGCGCAAAGGAACGGGAAGGCATGTCGGCCTGGAAGGCGTGGGTCGAGAACCATCACGCCATCATCGTCGTCATGGGCGGTCCATTAGGGAAAACCAAGAAGGTCACGCATCGGGGCGTCGGCGATGTCAGCAATGATATGGGCGCTTTTATGGTTGTGCGTGCCGACTCACACGAGGCCGCCGCCAAACTCTTTGAGAAGCATCCGCACTTTACGATTTTTCCCGGAGATTGCGTCGAGATCATGCCCGTGCTGCCGATACCAGGCGGCTAGTGGAAGCAGTGTGCATGGAATGTAGTGGAACCCGCAGCCTGCCACGTGCGCCGTCCCATCGAGCTGTAACCGCGCAACGCCCGGAACACAAAACACAAGGAGAACTGGCCATGCCCAACACCGTGCGCCTTCATCGAGTCCTGGCAACAAAACCCGAGAAGGTCTATCGCGCCTTCATCGAGCCAGACGCGATGTCCAAGTGGCTCCCACCGAATGGCTTTACCTGCACGGTGCACCAGATGGACCCGAAAGTCGGTGGCTCCTACAGAATGTCGTTTCGCAATTTCACCACCGGTCAAAGCCACTCGTTCGGTGGTCAGTATGTTGAGCTCTTGCCCAACGAACGCTTACGCTACACCGACAAGTTTGAGGACCCGAACCTGCCCGGTGAGATTCGAGTGTCGGTGACACTGAAGAGGGTCTCGCTCGGCACGGAAGTCAACATCGTCCAGGAAGGCCTGCCGGATGTCATTCCGGTCGAGGCCTGCTACCTGGGCTGGCAGGAGTCGCTGCGCAACCTCGCCAAACTCGTCGAGCCTGACATCACTCAATAACGCCGACCACGAGATTGCCTTGAGGGGTCAATTGATCCGAACCGAGTGCGGATCACAGGCTGTCATGCGTTCGAGTAAAAGACTGCGCTCCCGCTCGTTAGTCGCAAGCGAGGCAGCGTGCGAGAACTCGGCATGCGCCTCCTCCCAACGCCCCAGTCGCTCGAGCAAGTCGCCGCGCACGCTCGGCAGCAGGTGGTAGTCGCGCAGACGCGATTCGCCCCGTAAGGCATCGACGATCTCAAGCGCGGCAGCGGGACCATAGGCCATCGATACCGCGACGGCTCGGTTCAAGGTCACGATGGGCGAGGGCTGTACTTCGTCAAGCGCATCATACAGAGCCACGATTCGTGGCCAATCGGTCTCCTCCGCCGTACGGGCCCGGGCATGACAGGCCGCGATGGCGCCCTGCAGGGTGTAGGGGCCGAGTGGACCGTCAAAGCTCTCCGCACGCGCAAGCGCCGCGAGGCCTCGGCGGATGAGCAGTTGATCCCACAAGCTCCGATTCTGCTGCAGCAGCAGAATCGGCTGACCCGATGGGCTTACCCGGGCCGGCGTTCGGGAGGCCTGTAGCTCCATCAGGGCGACCAGGCCGTGGACCTCGGGCGCCGTCGGGTCGATCTCGGCCAGGATTCTGCCCAGCCGCAACGCTTCCTGGCCCAACGCTGGACGCATCCAATCCTCTCCGGCAGTGGCTGCGTAGCCTTCATTGAAGATGAGATAGATCACCTCCAGCACCGACGCCAGCCGCGCGGCGCGTTCCGCGGCCCGCGGAACCTCAAAGGGGACGCGGGCTTCGCCCAGGGTCCGCTTGGCGCGTACGATGCGCTGCTGGATCGCTGATTCCGATGTGAGAAACGCTCGGGCAATCTCCGCGGGCGTCAAGCCTCCCAACAACCGCAGCGTCAGGGCCACGCGCGCTTCCATCGACAGCACCGGGTGGCAGGCGACGAAGATCAGCCGCAGCAGATCATCGGCAATGTAATCGGGCTCGTCAGCGCCGAGGTCGCTGCCGCCGAATAAGTCCGGGTCATGCGTCACGATGGCACTCTTTCGCTGCGCGAGCTGCTGGCGCCGCAGCTGATCAATGGCTCTATTCTTCGCCGTCGCCATAAGCCAGGCGCCCGGATTCTCCGGAAGGCCGGTGCTGGTCCACTGTTCCAGCGCCGCGACCCAAGCGTCTTGAGCGATTTCTTCTGCGAGCCCCACGTTTCGCAGCATGCGGGCCAGCTTTGCGATGATCTTTGCCGATTCCATGTGCCATACGGCCTCGATCGTTCGTTCGATGGCACTGCGATTCACCGCCGCTCCTCAACGCCTGGACCGTCCGACTGAAAGCAGGGACCGAGCTCGCGCACTTCGATCGTCGCCCATTCGGCCGCAGGGCATTCGCGCGCGATCCCGATGGCCTGCTCACGTGTGGCGCAGGTAAGCATTAAGAAGCCGCCAATCATTTCCTTCGCCTCCGCGAAAGGCCCATCGCGGACTATCGATCGCTCGCCACTTTTCGTCACCCGCACGCCGGCCGCGTCGGTTTTCAAGGACTGGCTGAGAGTCAGAAGGCCCCGCTCCTTCAGCTCCGCACTGAATTGCACCATGCGATCGTAGAGCACCTGCCCCTCGCGCTCCGACCGTGTGGCGCGATCGCCGACCTTCTCCACCACGAGTAACATGTACGCCATCCGCTCACTCCTTTGAGGCCGCCGGCCTACTTGCCGTAGTCCGCCTTCAATTCGCCGTTGATTATCCACGGCGTGCCAAACTTGTCGTTCAACATGCCAAAAATATTAGCCCAGAACATCGGTTGCAGGGCCATGGACACCGTGCCGCCATCGGCCAGGGCGTTGAAGACCACGGCAGCCTGGGCCACGGTATCAAAGTTCAGCGTCAGGCCGACGCCGTGGATGCCCGTGTACTTCATCTGCGGCGGACAGTCGCCGGCGTAGAGGGCGCCGCCGCCGGGTAACGCGAGTCGGGCATGGATGATGCGATCCGCGTGCTCCTTTGGCGTCTGCGCCGCCACCGGCGAATCGGCGTTGCGCATCAGGAGCTCGAGCTTGCCACCCAGGGCGCGCTCGTAAAAGCGCATCGCCTCGGCGCAGTTGCCGTTGAAGGACAGATAGGGAATCGGGTGCAGCATGGTGTTGATTTCCTCTCGTGTTGGTGAATTGCGTACTACGGGCGCGGTTCGGAGCGGCGCCGTTGGTCGGCCTCTTGTGCCTTCAACTCTGGCGTCATCGCTTCAGCGAAATCCTCGGGTCCGAAGATCGGACGGATTTCGATGTCGGAGTCAGTCAGCATCGGGTTCGGGCAGCGCTTGACCCATTCCACCGCCTCTTCGATCGACCGCACCTGCCAGATCCAGAAACCGGCGATCAGTTCTTTGGTCTCCGCGAACGGCCCATCGATCACGGAGCGGCTCTTGCCCGAGAAGTGCACGCGCTTGCCGTGCTGGCTGGGCTTCAACCCTTCCGCGGCGAGCAGGATCCCTGCCTTCACGAGCGACTCGTTGAAATTGCCCATGGCCGCCCACAACTCCTGTGTCGGCATGACGCCGGCCTCGCTGTCGGCGGTAGCTTTGACGAGAACGATGACTTTCACGTTGATTTCTCCATAAATTCAGCTGACTAGACTGCCTGGCGTTGGCGAAAAGACCGCATCTTTCGAACTCTTGCACTCATCACGACGAAAGATGCGCCCTGAAATCGACAGCTGTGACCGACTTTTCGGCATTGACGCCGCTCGCGGGCGCGATCGGCGTGCCTGTCCACGCCGTTTGGGGGGGGCCGCCTGAGTGTCAGTACTTGGCTATTGGCGGCGCCCGAAAAACATCGGTCGAGTGACTCGGCGAAGCGTCAGCGTGCCGCGGCCGTCACCGTGGACGAGAAGGGTGATAGGCGTACCACCGATATGCGCACTGCCTGCGCCGCATGCGAGGCTGCTGCTTTTTCCGAAGCGATACGGGGGGTGCGCGCGGAACGGCAAGCAGGCACAGCCACACCCGCGATCAATAGCTCGCGGGCATGGTCAGGAAGTCTTCAGAAAGCCGGCGGAGCTTCTCTCAGGCGCTATGGGTATGGGCGCCGGCGTGCAGTGCCCATAGCCTGCCCAGCCGCGCGTACGCCGTATTGCTCGACATGCTTACCTTTTCGAAGTCCCGTTCTGCTTCAGTGGCATTCTTGGTTCGCAGCTTCGCGATTCCAAGCAGCAGGCGCGCCTCATCGGCGGACTTCAAGTTACCCTTGTCGATGCCCTTGGAGATCGCGGCCAATGCCCTGTCATTCTGGCCATAGCTCAGGTAGGCGGCGCCGATCCGCAGATACGCGTCGCCGGTCGGTGCCGCGGCGGCGTCCTTCTCGCTCGATCCCAGCTGCGCCAGATCCACAGTTGCGCGCTGCTTGACCCCATCGAGCAGATGCTGATAGCGGTCCTTGTCACGCTGCTCGGTAAAAATTCTCTGGGCAAATGCCTTTTCCAATATGGCCTGCGACTCGCCCGGATAGCCCTGATCGAGGGCCAGTTCGGCCATCTCGGCATAATCCATCGGGCGCTTGAGCACGCCGACATCGTTCATCAGGCGGTAGACATTCAGTTGCAAATGCGCGTCCTTAATGTCCATGCGCGATAGCGGCGCGAGCGCGTTGAGCCAGTAGTCGGGTTCTGGATAATAGCTCACCAGCTTTTCGATGACCTTGGCCGCGTCGGCGCTGTCATTGACCTTGACGTAACAGTTCCACTGAAATTCCAGCAGCTTCTTGTCGGGCTTGCTCTGATGGTCGACGACTTGCTGGATCGTGGCGGCGGCGTCCTTCCAGCCGCCGAGTTTGCTCTGCGAATCGGCAATCGTCGTATAGGTCTCGGTATCGGTGACCCCGTGCTTCACCGCCTGGTCGCCAATCTCCACGGTCTTGGCGTAGTTCTTCTGAGCAAAATAAATGCCCATGACGGCCCGAAGCCAGGCCTTTTGCTGCTCCGGTGTGGCGTATGGCGACTGGGCGGCGGCCTCTAACGCCGGTAGCGCGTTCGCGAAGTCTTGCTTCTGGACGTAGACAAATCCGAGCATCTGATTGATGACGAAGTGGTCGTAGGCACTCTTCTCAACCGCGGCGCTCTGCACCTCTCTAAGGTTGGTCAGGACGGCGTCCCAATTTTTTGCCTGCAGCGCATCCTGCGCCGCCTTAAGCGGCTTCGCCAACGCCCTGCTGACCGTCGGGCCAGACGGCTGATCTGCCGCCGCCGCAGCGACGCCTGACGCCGATGCGCCCAGCCATAACAATGCGCACAGGGAAATGACTCTTAGGGGGGTGCTCATGGTGATCCTCGATGTTGCGACGCTGGTGAATTTGCATCCTCTGCCGGTGCTGCTGCGCCTGCGATAACCCAAATGGACACTGCGCGCCGTCGGCTTACCCCTATGGCGTCCTCAGCATCCCGCGACCTTGCTACGCTATGAATGCAATGATCCAAGCAAGCGCCGTACCAGGCCCTGTTCGCCGATCGGCCGGCACTCACTGCGAGTGATGGTGGTTGATTTGACAATGTTTTTTTGCGATGCACCGGTCGTTGCGCAGATTGATGCGCGAACCGCGTTGCACTAACCGGGCTCAACCAAATCGCGTCACGCACCGCTCTAGTGAGGCAACCCGACGCCGCTCGCAGATGAATCTGGCAGAGGTGGCGAAGCTCCAGACGCAATCGGATCGCGCCCGAGGACAACCTCGTCACCGAATCAATTCTCACGGTCCCAATATTGTGGGGCTTTGCGCTCTATGGATTCCAGCGTGGTTCCGTGATCGGCCGTGGATAGATCGCTCGGGGAAGCCATTTGGCTTTTGGACCCTCATCGCGTTCGAGTTTGTGTATGGGCTCTTTTTATTTTGCTGGGGTATACGAGATGCCTTCAAGTAAATTCTGCCGCGGTGAAGCACTGCAACCCAGGATTACTCCGACAGCTTGAGCTTACGAAGCAGCGCCGCGTAACGTGGATCGGTACGCAGATTTGCGAGGTATCGATCGTATGGCACGTAGACCAAGCCGGCGTCGTGTCGTAGGTAAGCGTGCTCGATCCATTCAAAGGCCTTGTCGTTCTCGTGGCGCCAGGCGTATACGGCGGCGATCTGGTAGGTCATCGATTCGCTGTTATGTTGATCACGCCAACATCGCCGAGATTTATGTGGCGCTGGGCGAGAAGGACGCGGCGTTTCAGGCGCTCGAACACGCCTACAATGATCGCTCGCAGCCATTGGTCCTCGTTTGGTCCCTCCCGGAGTTCAGGCCGCTGCACGACGACCCGAGATACCGAGCGCTGATGGAAAAAGTCTATGCCGGCTTGAAGCCGAGAGCGGGGCCATGAGGACATCCGGCGAACTCAAAGCATTTGCGGCAGGCCAACCCTCCGTGCAAAGGTGCTGCGCGACGTTCAGCGCGCTAACGTGCCTGCCCGAAAGCCGACGCTCGCGAACGGCAGCTCGGGAACACACGTGAGTCGCCAACGTGGACAAGTACGTTATGATCGATCTTCTGTCTCGCTAATTTAAGAGCCCAGACAACGCAATTGAGGAGTTACTGCTTGCCGCTTCTGCGCCTGTTCATTCCAGCGGGTTTCATGGTGGCAGCCGGCGGCCTGTTCGCTCAGACGCCCGCCGCGATCAAGCTGTATATCAGCGAAGACGCGCCGGTCCTGGTGCTCGATCACGTCCGCGTCATTGATGGCACCGGTACTGTGCCTGCCGAGGACCAGCGCATCGACATCGAGGGTGGAAAAATCATCCGTGTCCAGAGTGCGAAACTCCGGAATGCGTATCCGGCGAAGGCGAAAATAGTGGACTTGACCGGAAAGACGATCATTCCCGGACTTGTCGGCATGCATGAACATCTCTTCTATCCCACGCCGCTGCGCGCCGGCGACCGTTTGCTGCTATATGGTGAGATGGCCGACAGTGCGCCTCGGCTCTATTTAGCCAGCGGCGTCACCACCGCGCGCACGACCGGAAGCTTGGAACCGTACACCGATCTGTCCTTGAAGAAACTGATCGATGCGGGGCAGAAGCCCGGACCAAAACTGCACATCAGCAGTCCGTATATCGGCGACTTTCTCGGATGGGCGCCGCAGCTTCACGCTCTGAGCGGACCCGAGGATGCCGGCCGGACCGTGGACTACTGGGCCGACGAGGGCGTCACGTCCTTCAAGGCGTATATGTCCATCAAATCCGACGAGCTGAAGGTGGCAATTGAGCACGCGCATGCGCGGGGTCTCAAGATCACGGGTCACTTGTGTGCGGTCGGTTTTCGGCAAGCCGCGGCGCTGGGCATTGACAATCTGGAGCACGGCATCATCGTCGATACCGAATTCTATCCGGACAAAAAGCCGGACATCTGCCCGGCAGCGGAAGCGGAACAGGACTTTGCAAAGAACGTCGATATCGACAGCGCGCCCGTCCAGGACATGATCCGCGATCTTGTTGCGCATCACGTCGCGGTCACATCGACGCTGGCGGTTTTGGAGACGATGGTGCCGAACCGGCCCCCAATTCTCAAGCAAGCTAGAGCCGAAAAGGCGCTGACTGCGGAAGCATGGTCGAGCTATCTTCGCCGGCGCAGCGCGATAGCCGAGAAGAACAATCCCCTGGATACTGCAGAGTTCAACAAGGAGATGCAGTTTGAGCGCGCTTTTGTCAAAGCCGGTGGCCTGCTGATGGCCGGCTGCGATCCGACCGGATATGGCGGTGTGTTGCCCGGCTACGGCGACCAACGAGGACTGGAGTTGTTGGTGGAGGCGGGTTTTACGCCGGTAGAAGCCATTCACATCGCGACCCAGAACGGTGCGGTCTTTCTCGGCGAGGACGACACGATTGGCTCGATCGCCGCGGGAAAGGCCGCCGACTTGCTGGTGCTCGCCGAAAACCCTGCACAGAACATCGACGCTGTGGAGTCTGTGGAGACGGTTTTCAAAGACGGCCTGGGTTATGACCCGGTAAAATTGACGCAGTCCGTGCAGGGCTTAGTGGGTCTGCGCTAGAAGCAGGATATCCGTATGAGACGATCAGCCATTGCGATAGCCATTCTCGGGCAAGCATTTGCGGGCGCGAGCTCCGCAGGGAACCTCGGACCAGATCAGCAGGCATCCATGACAGCGATTGCTGCGCCTGTCGACCGTGTCTATCCGGGCGAGATCCGCGTCGAGGTGAACGCATCCGATATCGAGCATCGGATCGCTCACGTGAACGAGCATATCAGCGGCATCGATCGTCGTACGGTCCTGTTCTACCCGCAATGGTTGCCCGGCAATCACTCTGCAACCGGGCCGATCGAGCGCTTGTCGGGCCTGACCATCAGCGCGAATGGAGCGTCTGTATCCTGGACGCGCGATGTGGTCAATATGTACGCATTTCACCTACACGCGCCTGCTGGCGTTCGATCAGTCGATGTCTCGTTCGACTACCTGTCGCCGACCAGCTCCAAGATCGACCCGCTGGAAATGAGTCAGGACCTGATCGTGCTGGATTGGAACAGCCTGCTACTTTATCCCGCGGGCTATTTTGTCCGCCGAATTCCGGCGCAGGTGAGCCTGAGTATCCCCGACGGATGGCAGCTGGCCACTGCGCTTCGACCCGAGTCTTCCGCTGGCAACACCACGCTCTTCAAGTCGGTTGACCTCGAGACACTGATCGACAGTCCCGTGTATGCCGGTCGCTACTTCAAGAGCCTCGATCTCGATCCCGGCGCTAAGGCACCGGTGAGGCTGGATCTTTTCGCGGATCGCCCTGAATTGCTCGAGGTCAGCCCCGAGCAGCTCGAGGCGCACCGATCCTTGGTGCAGCAAGCCTACCGCTTGTTCGGATCTCACCACTACGCGCATTACGACTTCCTGTATGCCCTGAGTGACCAGCTGGCAGGTAAAGGGCTGGAGCACCACCAGTCCAGCGAAGACACCGGCGAGCCGACGACATTCACCGACTGGGAAAAGACAGCGCACGATCGTGCCCTGCTGCCACATGAGTTTACTCACTCCTGGAATGGCAAGTTCCGGCGTCCGGCGGACCTGTGGACCCCTAACTACAACGTACCCATGCACGATGACTTGCTGTGGGTCTACGAAGGGCAGACGCAGTATTGGGGCAATGTGCTGGCGGCTCGCTCGGGCCTGCGGACCCGGCAGCAAGCGCTCGACGAATTTGCTCTGGTGGCCGCCAAGTATGAATCCCAATCCGGGCGGCAATGGCGTGCACTGCAGGATACAACGAACGATCCGATCATCAACCACCACCACCCGCTGCCGTGGAGCGACTGGACGCGGTATAAGGACTACTATCAGGAGGCGTCGTTGATCTGGCTCGATGCCGATACGTTGATTCGCGAGCGTTCAGGTGGCAAGCGCTCCCTGGACGATTTCGCCCTGTCATTCTTTGGCATCAATGACGCAAGTACGACGGTGGTTACGTACACGTTCGAGGACGTGGTCAAGGCACTCGAGACCGTCGAGAAATACGATTGGGCGACGTTCCTGCGTCAACGCCTTGACGGAGTAGCGATGCCGCCGCCGCTGGATGGGCTGCGGCGCGGCGGCTACCGACTTGTCTACACTGACAAGCCTAGCGACTTTCAAAAGAACGCCGACGGCAAGGGCAAACGGACGAACCTCGCCTACTCGATCGGCGTCATCATCGACGACAAGGACGGATCGGTCGTCTTCAGCCGATGGGGCAGCCCTGCTTTTAAGTCGGGGATCACCGAGGCGACCCAGATAATGGCCGTCAACGGAATTGTCTACAGCACAGACGTCCTCACCGATGCCATCCGCGCCGCAAAAGTCGCCCGCTCGCCCATAGAGCTGGTCGTGAAGATGGGGAATAGAGTTCGCGTATTACACCTCGAATACTACGACGGCCTGCGTTACCCGCATCTCGAGCGCGACCCAGCTGTTCCGCCCCGCCTTGACGATATTCTGGCGGCTCGTAATAACCGAGCGTGAATCGCGACGCCTGTTCAGTAAATGGCCGCCTTGCGGCGGCCATGTCCTTCAGGCGCTGACTCGCGGATTACATTTTTATGGTCGAACTATGCGTGGCAACGCACTGCCACTTGCCGTCCGGCATCTTCACCCAGGTATCGGTGAAGCGGACATGCGAATCCATGGGCTTACCCGAGGAATCCGTGCCCTTGAACCTGCCGCCGCCTATTGCGATGGCGGTATCGCCAGTTACAGTGACCTGCACATTCTCGTAGTCGGCGGACGTATATTTCGTCGCTTTCGCATCGGCAAGACTCTGAGCCTTGTTCATCACTTTCCCATCTTCGCTGGTATAGACGTACTTGTCGGCTAGCAGCGGAGCTACCAGAGCAGGATCATTCGTCTTTTGCCCTTTCAACCACTGCTCTTCAAGCGCCGCAACGGCCTTTTCAGTCGCTCCAGTGGCTTGCTGCGCCTGCACCGCTGCAAAGTTGAACAGCGACAGAAAACCAAGCAGACAATATATCCGTGAAGCTTTCATGGATTTCCCCTTGTTGTTTAGTGCGTCGGCAAACTAAAGCCGTCAATTACACGCTTCGGGAATGCCGTTGTCTACCGCATGCTATCGATAGGCCCACAGGAACTGCAGGTTCGCCGCTCAGTGCATTGAGCCGCAATCTGAGTTGCCCGGCCTAGATGTCGTGCATGTTAAGCCGGGTGTCGGTGCGCTATTCGAAAATCGCCTGTATATTGGGGTCCCCATCATGAATCGGACCCGACCAGCCGGCGAGCTCGCGAGCATTTGTTGGCAGCTGGGCAATCGCTCCTTCCCGTGAAACACAACCGTGTCTTGGATGATGTGGCGACGACCCATCTCACCGAGCGGCAAGTTGAATTAACGAAATACTGCCCCCTCAATGACGCTGCCAGTCAGTTGGCGTCGACTCTGGCCAGAATGGCCCTCGTGCTTGCCTGTTCACCAGGGTGGGCGCAGACGGGGGGGGAACAGGCTGCCATCGTGATCGAGGCAACTGCAGCCGCCGCCAGATGGGTGGGCAACAGCGACACGGCATCGGTGCTGGCCGGCGTGGATTCCGCCCAGGCTGGCGGTGTATCCAGTCTGCCGATGATTCACGGGCTTGGAGATGACCGTATACGAACTCTGGTCAATGGCGTGCCGATCGCTGCCGCCTGCCCAATGCATATGAACCCACCGCTGTCCTACATCGATCCGGCGAACGCGTCGTGGATCGAGGTACTGCCCGGGGCGACTCCGGTGAGTCTCGGCGGGGACAGCATCGGCGGCACGATCTTGGTCGAATCCGCGCGACCCACATTCGCCCCGACGGATGGCGCCGTTGAGCGCGACGCCAGCGTCTCGAGCTTCTATCGCAGCAACGGCGCAGCGATTGGAGGTGAGGCTGCCGCGTCGATGGCGACAAGTGCCTTCATTTTCGCCTACGAGGGTTCTGGTGTTAGGGCGCAGGATTATCGCGACGGTGCTGGGGAGAAAATCAACGCATCAAGATTTGAAACCTCGAATCAGCACATCACGGCCGCCTATCGCAGCGGGAAAAATCTATACGAAGTTCAGGCGGCGCTGCAATACATGCCCTATGAAGGGTTTCCCAATGCGGATATGGATCTGACCAAGAATGTCGGTGCATTCATTAATACGCGCTATCAGGGGGGCTTTGACTGGGGTGACATGAAAATCAGCGCCTATTACGACCATGTTCTCCACCAGATGAACGGGAATACACCGGATCGCTATCCGCCCAGCCTCAACATTACCGGCTTTGGGGTTTTTCCGACCCTGGAGCGCGGACAGGATTTCGGCTATCGCGTCGAGCTCGACATTACCGCCTCAGCGCGAGACACGCTGCGGTTCGGCAATGAACTGCATGGCCAAACTCTGGATGACCGCTGGCCGGGCGCACCGGTCGGTGCGATGTTCGACTACGTCAGCATTAACAACGGGACCCGGACGCAGCTGGGCACCTTTGCGGAATGGGAACGGCGATGGAGTGGTCGTTGGACCACTCTCGGCGGTGTGAGAAACGACACGATTTGGATGGACACGGGTCCTGTTCAAGGCTATGAGGGCATCGATCCGACCGCGCAGAGCTTCAATGCGTCGCATCGCGCGCGCACCGACGTCCATGTCGATGCAACGTTGTCGACCCGCTACCAGCCCGACGATCAGGAAAGTTACAGCCTGGCTGTGGCTCGCAAGAACCGCTCGCCTAACTTCTATGAGCGCTATGCCTGGGGAAAAAATACCATCGGCACCATCACGTGGTTCGGCGACGGTAACGGTTACACGGGCAATCCAGACCTCAAACCAGAGACGGCCTATACCGCAAGCATTTCGGGGGATTGGCACGACCGTGCCGCGCGGTTGTGGGAGGTGAAGGTGACGTCCTATTACACCGGCGTCCAAGACTATATCGGCGTAGTGGCAATCTGCGGGCCGGCGTGCTCAGGCATGCCAGGCTCGCAATTGATGTTTGCCAATCACAGAGCACGCCTCTACGGCACCGATGTGAGCGCGGTTTATGCGCTCTCGAATACTCCCGAGGTCGGAGTCTTCCGACTCACCGGGTCAGGCGGCTTCGTGCGCGGTGATGATCTGTCCACTCAAACCAATCTGTACCACATGATGCCGCTGCACGGAACGATCGGCCTGGAGCATCAGCGCGGCCAGTGGTCGAGCGCACTCGAATTCCGTGCGGTGGACCGCAAAACCCAAGTCGATACAACGCGACTCGAACCCCAGACACCGAGTTACACGATCCTCAATCTCCGCACGGCTTACCAGTGGCGATCGGTTCGTTTCGATCTTGCAATAACCAACCTGCTCGACCGCGAGTATGAGAACCCACTGGGCGGCACGTGGCAATCGGATCTCTATCGGCCTGGCTATCCAGGACCTACTTTCCACCCACTACCAGCGTCAGGCCGATCGTTCGATACCGGCGTCACGGTAAGACTTTGATCGAACAGATCTGAAACTGGGGTCAGCGGCAGCGGTACCGGTTGCCGGAATCATTGCCTGGAAGCGGCCGCTCACCGGCTTCGTTCCTCTTCTCACCTCTCGAGTCGTCAGTACGCGCGCGTTGTCCGCGGATGGGTCACAGAGATTGGCCTCGACGCAGCCGCCTACGGCACCCATACGCTGCGTCGCACAAAGGTATCATTGACTTACCGTCGAACGAAGAACTCACGAGCCGTTCAGCTGCTTGTTGGGCATGCCAAGCTCGAAAATTCGCGCAGTGGCAGGAGCCGCTGCAACGGCGCTGCGCGGCAAGAGTCATCGGCATACCGCATTCAGCCTTACAATTGTCTAGCTCGAAGGAGATGGCCATGAACAAGCATTTGCTTAACCGACGTCAATTTAGTGCGCGTTGTGCGGCCTTCGGATTATCGTTTCCCGCCTTAGGTGCAATGATTGCGGCGCAAGCAGCTGCACAGGTTCCTGGTCCTGGCGCGGCGTCGATGCCTGCTGCGCGTACCGTAAAGCTTCCAGACGGCACTACCGTCCCGCCGCTCGGTCAAGGCTGCTGGCACCTCGGTCAGGGAAGGCATCCGCTAGCTGTCGAGGAAGAGGCGTTGCGCACAGGCATATCGCTCGGCATGACGTTGATCGATACGTCGGGGAACTACGGCAATGGGCGCTCCGAGCAATTCATTAATCAGATCATTGCCAATCAGCGCGAGCGCATATTCCTGGTCTCCAAGGTGGAGGGCGATCAAGTCTCTGGCGATGGCATCGCGCGTGCTTGCGCGGCGAGCCTCGCTCGCCTCGGCAGCGAGTATCTGGATCTGTATTTGCTGCATTGGCCGGTTCCCAGCGCGCAATTCTCCGGTGTGGTGGCGGCATTTGAACAACTGCGCGCGGCGGGGAAGATTCGCGCTTGGGGCGTATCCAATTTCAGCGTTGGCCAGATGGAAGATCTGTTCCGCGTTCCAGACGGCCATCGCTGCGCCACCAATCAGGTCCCGTACAGTCTCAACAACCGTGGCATTGAGCGCGATGTCTTGCCGTGGTGCAAGCAGCACAACCTGCCGGTCATGGCGTACTCTCCGCTCGGCGGCGACAATAACCTCGTAGTCGGTGACCGCACGCTGGCGCAGGTCGGCACTATCCATGGTTGCTCGGCCGCCGCGGTCGCGCTGGCCTGGGTGATACGCAGCGGAAGCGTTATCGCAATTCCCGAATCCGGCTCTCCAGCGCACGTCAAGGAAAACGCCGTGGCGCTTTCGATAGCCCTCACGCCGCGAGACCTTCAGACTTTGAATGCAGCGTTTCCCGGACCATTCGGCGCAACCTAGCGAGGAGCGCGCAACTTGCGGGCATAGGGCAGCAGCAAGATTCGACGCGATCGTTGACCAGTGCTTGACATGCAAGGCGTGCCTTGCCTATCATTTAGGCAAGTACTTACTTGCGTAAAGAACATGGCAGAGCGCCACGACATCGACGTGCTGTTCAAGGCCCTGGCCGATCCCGGCCGGCGCAAGCTGCTGGACCTGCTGCATGCGCACGACGGCCGCACACTCATCGAGCTGTGCGAACACCTCGACATGACGCGGCAGGGCGTGACGCAGCACCTGGACCTGCTAGAGGCGGCTAACCTGGTCGCGACCGTGCGGCGTGGCCGCGAAAAGCTGCACTTCCTCAATCCGGTACCGCTGCACGAGATCTACGAGCGCTGGATTGCCAAGTTCGAAAAGCCGCGCCTCAAGGCGCTCTCGGATCTGAAACAACGACTGGAGAAAGCCGATGGCTAGATCGACCTTTGTCTACGTGACCTACATCCGCACCACGCCGGAGAAGCTGTGGTCAGCACTGACCGACGGCGAGTACATGAAGCAGTACTGGTTCGGCGTGCACTGCGAAAGCCAGTGGACGGCGGGATCCTCGTGGAAGATGGTGTCCGGCGACGGTCAGATCTACGACGCCGGTGAGATCCTCGAGGCCGAGCCGCCGCGGCGCTTGGTGATCCGCTGGCAGCACCAGAACAAGCCCGAGCTCAAGGCCGAAGGCGAGTCGCAATGCACGATGGAACTTGAACCCAGTGGAACGGCGGTCAAGCTCTCCATCACCCACACCATCGAGCGCGAACCCTCGAAATTCATCGCGGCGGTGTCCGGCGGCTGGCCGAAGATCATCTCCAACCTGAAGTCCCTGCTGGAGACCGGCTCCGCCGTTCTGCAGGAGCCTTATCCAACGGCTGTCTCCCGTTGACACCCCATCGAGAGCGCCCACTCTGGAAGGAGACCTGAGACAAACCTCTAGTAGTATGTGCTAGGCTCGCACGTGCGTCGGCCGGCCAACATTCGGCCAATAACACTTCAGAAGTCTCAACAATTAAGGGGGAAGTCCATGAAGAGCACCTCGATGTGGTGTCTACTCGGCTTGCTTTCACTGGGCAGCATTGCTTGGTCGCAAACTCCGCAGAGCAACGGCGGAACCGAGAAAGCAATTGCCGCACTTGAAAATCAGTGGCTTCAGTCGCAAAAGACGAATAATCCCGACCTAGTCGCCCCACTGCTCGCCGACAAGGTCGTGAGTACAGGGAGCGATGGGAAGGTCACCAATAAAACCCAGATGCTGGCAGAAGCGAAAGCGCGTCATTATGCGAGCGCTGAGTACGAAAATGTGCTGGTAACGGTATTTGGCGATACAGCCATAGCGACGGGTGGCTTCAAAGCCAAGGGCACCGAGGCGTCGGGAAAGGCCTTTGACGAGCATGTGCGCTGGACCGATACGTGGGTGAAGATGCCCAACGGAAATTGGCAGTGTGTGGCAACTCAAGATTCGGCAGTGGAGAAGTAGGACCTGCCCCACGGTTTTAGTCGAGTCAAGGCGTAATCAACAGGCGAGCGTGTCTTCAGCACTTCCTGGTGGCGCCGCGTCGGCGCCACCAGGCTCTCGCAATCAGTCAGTCGTGGTGACAGAGATGGGACTCGATCCCCCAGCGATGGTGGCCGGCGCCATCGGGATCAGCCCGCCGCCCGCACCAATCATGTACTGCGACACGGTGCTGTCGTTGATGTTCGCCACATAGGCATAGCGGCCGGTCGGATCGACGGTGACGGAGTAGGGAGTCACCCCCGAGCCGACCGTTGCCGGAGTCATGACGCCCAGCGCGCCGCCCGCACCAATCGTGTACTGCGACACGGTGTCGTCGCTGGCGTTGGTCGCATAGGCATAGCGGCCGGTCGGATCGACCGTGACAGAATAGGGAGAGGATCCCGCACCGACCGTTGCCGGAGTCATGGGGATCAGCCCGCCGCCCACGCCAATCGTGTACTGCGACACAGTGCCGGAGTTGTTGTTCGCCACATAGGCATAGGCGCCGGTCGGATCAACGGCGACGGAGTAGGGAATCGCCCCCGTGGCGACCGCTGCCGGAGTCATGGGGATCAGCCCGCCGCCCGCACCAATCGTGTACTGCGACACGGTGCTGTCGCCAGGGTTCACCACATAGGCATAGCGCCCGGTCGGATCGACCGTGACGGAGTAGGGACCCGCCCCCGCGCCGACCGTAGCTGGAGTCATGGGGATCAGCCCCCCGCCCGCACCAATCGTGTACTGGGATACGCTGTAGGCGCCGTCGTTCGTCACATAGGCATAGCGGCCGGTCGGATCGATCGTGACGGATTCTGGACTCGCCCCGGTACCGACCGTTGCCGGAGAGATGGCACTCAGCGCGCCGCCCGCACCAATCGTGTACTGCGACACGGTGTTGTCGTTGACGTTCGCCACGTAGGCATAGCGGCCGGTCGGATCGACCGCGACGGAGTAGGGGGCCGCCCCCGTAGCGACCGTTGCCGGAGTGCTGACACTCAGCGCGCCGCCCGCACCAATCGTGTACTGCGACACGGTGTTCGGGCCGAAGTTCGCCACATAGGCATATTGCGCGATGGTCACGGTCAACGGTAAGGATGGAGATGTCACCGTGCCCACGGACGCGCTGGCGGAGGCGGAGCCGGTAGCCTGGCCGGTGGCCTGGCCTTGGGATCCGGCGGCATTGCTGATGAAGAGGTTCGAGGGGGCGCCGGACAGCCAGGTCGCTGTGTTCGTCAGGTCTTGGGTCGAGTCATCCGTATAAGTGCCCGTGGCGGTGAGCGGACGAGTGATGCCTAGGGCAATCTTGGGCCTGATCGATGTGACTGCGATAGACACCAACGTGGCGGGCGTGACGGTCAAGGTGACCGCTGCAGAAGTGATGCCGCCCATGGCGGCCGTGATGCTGCTGGTGCCGGCCGCGACGGATGTGGCCAGACCATTGGAGCCTGCGGCATTGCTGATCGTGGCCACCGACGTCGTGGCCGATGCCCAGGTGAGCTGAGTGGTCAAATTCTGGGTCGAGTTGTCGGTGTAGGT
>Ga0210394_10000730_pt1 | contig 62435 bp, 61 predicted proteins | sample IncBWC12MmetaG_FD_160121 | JGI IMG/M metagenome (GOLD analysis project Ga0210394, IMG submission 160121) | Forest soil microbial communities from Barre Woods Harvard Forest LTER site, Petersham, Massachusetts, United States - Inc-BW-C-12-M | ecosystem: Environmental > Terrestrial > Soil >...
CGGCTATCTGCGACGGGCGCGCGACTCCCACCCGAATGATGCGGCGGACGCGTTCGAATACGGGCGAGCTCTGGAATTGAGCGGCGATCTGTCCGGCGCGCGGGACGCCCTGCAGGCGAGCTTGAAACTTAACCCGCAACAGTTTGAAGCGCGACTCGTACTCGGGCGAGTTTATCTCGGTTTGAACGATTTGAACGCGGCGCAGGACCAATTCGAAGCCGCGGTACTTTTGCAACCCGGAAGTACCGAAGCGCAGCTCAATCTTGCGAAGGCGCTGATCCGCCAGAAAAAATTTGCGGAAGCCGTGGAGTTGCTGGAAGTGGTTGCCGAACCTTCGAGCAGCAATGCTGAAATATTCGAGCTACTGGAGCGGGCTTATGCAGGCCTAGGGCGGCGGCAAGATGCGCAGCGCGCTCAGTTGAGGGCAAAGTCGCTCCAAAAGTCGCAACGGCCGCAGTGAGCGGCCGTTGCGATAAGATCAAGTCAAGTCCCTGTGTCTCGCATAAAGATTCAAACCGATTATTGTTTCGCCGCCACTTTATTGTCGGCGTTCTCGAAAATTTCCGTCAAAATGCGTCCGCGCATCTGCTTCGGCTGCTCAATGCCATAAATGTGCAAGAGAGTCGGCGCCACGTCGTACACGCTGGCTGCTAGACCCATCAGCCGCAAGTCATGCTTGATGCCGGGGCCCATGGCGAAGAACGAGCCCGGGACATCATCGCCATCGGCAAAATCGTGCTTGGCGATCACCGGCGTGGTTTTCTCGTGGTCCATGTGCGCGTGGGGATCCTTCTCTTCGAACTCGCGCAGCGGCTTGATCCCATGGTCGGAGAAGATGATCAAGTAAGTGTTTTCGTCCACATGCTTTAGGATCGACCCAAGCACTTTATCGAAGGCGACGTACTGGTCCGGGAAGGCACCAATCCGGACGCTGTTGATGCTCGGATTATAGCCAACATTGAACGGCGTGATGGGGTAGAGCCAATGCCCGGTGCGGTCTTCGCACGATTGCGCTAAGAATGTGAACTCTGTGGGGTGCGTCGTCAGCAGATAATCGAAAAGCTTGGTCTGCTGGTCGCGAATGAGCTGCACCTTGCTAAGCCACTGGTCGATCAGTTCGGTTTCATGACCTTTCAGATCTGCCGCGGCCGGCATCCTCTCGCAGTCAATATAGAAGTCACCCACATTTTTCAGGAGCTCGGCCTGCATGCTCTTGGGATACACCGCGTCACCGCCCATCACCTCGCTCAACTTGGGCGCGCACAGCACGCCGTCTTCGCAGTTCTTTCCGCGCGTTAGCATGCCGCTGATCATGTACCCGTTCACGGGCATGACCGGGAAAGTGGCCGGGACGTTGGCCATGCCCACGGTGACTCCACTTTTCGATAGCATCGACCACACCGGCTCTTCTTTCAGCATGTTGGTGTTGGCAGTTATCCCGCCAACGAGAAATCCCGTGACGCCGTGCTCCTCCGGATTCGTGCTCGTAAAGAGCGTGCTGTACACTCGCGGGCAATTGGGCGCGGAGACCGTCCGGAGTTTTCCGTAGGCGCCTCTCTCGATCACGCTCGACAAATTCGGCATCAGGCCTTTCAGGAGCAACGGCCGGATGATGTCCAGCTCCATACCATTGACGCCAACGACGATGACACGAGGTTTTGGCTTGGAATTGCTTTGTTGCTGGCCAATGACAGGAAGGGCCAGCAACAGAATAGATAGCAACAAAGGAAATTTTTTTAGAACCATAGAACACCCCGGAGATTGAAAAGTTGAGTATAAGGTTGCGAATCGCAGCTGTCCAGCAAAGGCCCGCTGGGACGGCGAGCAGGTGTCAGCGCGGAAGTGATTCGAACTCCAGAGGCAAGGCCCCTGACCCGCGGTTTCGTAACAATATCAACTACTTTTTGTTGATCCTTCCATTATCGAGCGGAGTTCTTCAGCCGGCCGGCTTCGGCGCGCTCGCGCTCGGCATCCGCGGTGCGGCCCAGCCTCTCGTATTCGTCCGCCAGGAAGGAATGCGCCTCGCTGGAATCCGTTTGTACCGTCGCGGCCTTTTCCAGGTAGGGCAGGGCCTCTTCGAAAGTACCGTTCAGAAACAGCATTCGCCCCAGAAGCAGATTTGCGCGGTAATGATCAGGCTCTCCCTGGAGGACTACCAGCAAGTTTTTGGCTGCTTCCTCAGGCCGTCCAGTACGGGCATAAATGGAGGACAAAGAATAGCGGGCGTCGCTCCAATCGGGCCGGTTTTCCACCAGGATCTCGAAATGCGCGGAAGCGGTATTCAGATCACCGGTTTCGTAGAGGCAGATGGCCAGCTCGTACTGCGCCATCAGCGCATCCGGTCGCAGCTCGACGGCTTTGCGCAGGGGAGGAATGGCTTTGGCAAAGTTGCCCTTCCGCGAGTAGGCGATGCCCAGATAATACTGCGCCGCCTGAACTTGCGGGTCTTTGGCCACAACGCGCAGAAGCAGCGGGATGACGGTGGCTTCCTTACCCTCCTCGATGGCCAGGCTGGCATCGTGCATATCGTTGGCCACATCGATGCGGTCCTTGGGATCAATGCTTGTGGGCGGGCTGGTCTTTCCAGAGGCCAAGTAGCCCAGCGCGGAGAGCTTCTCCCGGCTCTTTTCGTCGAGTCCGTCCTGCAAAGCCTGAGGCGCCCCTGTGCTGATGCGCTTCACGAAACTATCCAACTGGATTGCTAGACGCACTGCGGCGGCGGGGTTTCCCGGATAGAGGTTTATCTTCTCGCCGGGGTCTGAGGCCAAATCGTAAAGCTCGGGTGAGGGCGCGCGCACGTAAAGCTGGTTGCCGATGCGCAGGGAAACAAGCGCGCTCCATCCGAAGGAGCGTTCGGAGTGGTCGCCTGTGGCAAATGAAGGCCGGGTTGCAGGGTGCGGGTTTCCAATGAGAGGGAGGAGCGAGCGACCCTGCATGGCCGGAGGAGGCGTCTGCCCAAGTGCTTCGAGAAGGGTTGGCGCCAGATCCACCAAGCTCGCCGCGGCATTGACGCGCTGCCTTGCAGAACGATTGCCGGGAAGTTTGAGGAGCAGGGGCACGTGGATGGTGGAGTCGTAAAGAAAAATACTGTGGGTCAGTTCGCCGTGGTCGCCCAGGGATTCGCCGTGATCCGCGACGACGGCGATCAGCGTATTGTCATAGAGCCCCTTGCTCCGCAAATAGTCAAGCAGCTTCCCGACAGTGGCATCCACGTAGGCGATGCCCCCGTTATAAGGGGCGTTCGGAAATCGGCTTCGGAACGGTTCGGGCGGATTATAGGGGTCGTGCGCGTCCCACAAATGAAACCACAGAAAAAAGGGGTGACCCTTCTGCTGGCCAAGCCATTCGAGCACGTGTCCCAGGGTGACCTCGCCGCGGCGCTGCATGGAAGCTTCGCGGCGTTCCCCGGTTTTCTGCCGGTGAAAGCCAGCATCATAGACATCAAAACCGCGCTCGAATCCGGAGGCAAACCCGTTTTTCGGGTCGAGGATGATGCTGCCAACGAAGGCACCCGTTTGGTAACCCTGGGCGCGAAGAATGTCGGGTAGAAAGGGGACGCTTGGAGGCAGGCGATCGCCGAAGTTGCGGATGCCGTGGTATTGCGGATAAGTCCCGGTGAGTATGGTCGCGTGAGAGACTGGCGTAATGGGCGCCTGGGAATATGCGTGTTCGAATACCACGCTTTGCCCCGCGAGCGCATCCAGTTGCGGCGTCAAACCGAGCTTTGAGCCGAGAAAGCCCATGCGATCAGCCCGGACCGTATCCAACGTGATCAGAATAACGCTGGGTTGGTCCGCGGCTGCCGCAGCGAGCGCGGGCAACAGAAAGAAAAGGCAGAGGATGCAAGCGCGCCGCATAAGAGAAAAGGGAGTCTGCATTGTAGCAGACTCCCTTTTCGGAACCAAAGCCTGGAGCCGAAGATCAGAAAATGATCTTCCCTCCGATCTGCATAGCTCGCGCGCCGCCTTGAGAAAGGTACGGGTTGCCGGCGGCGATATCCGGGGTCTGCGAGAAGTTCGAGAAGCTGCCGCTCGTGACGTTGGTGCTGCTCGGGATCGAATTGAAGTTAGGATGGTTCAACAGGTTGAAGATCTCAAAGCGGGCCTGGAAGCTTATCCTTTCCGTGATCTTGGTGGTCTTGTTGAGGTTAAAATCCCACTGTTTGAATTTGGGTCCGCGGAAAGAGTTGCGGCCGCAGGTCCCGATGGTGTTGGGGGCTGGAATTGAAAATATCGCGGCCGCATTCGTAATGCTGGGGACTGTGGGGTCACTGAACTGGTAAATGGGTTTTACTCCCGAACAGTCGGCCCTTTGGTAAACCAGGTCCTGGCCGGACTGGTCGGAGAGGCTGCCCAGCAACGGGGTCCAGGGGCGCCCGGTCAGAGCCGTCACAACTGACCCGATCTGCCAACCCTCTCCCATGCGGCCCGCGGCGCGCCATCGAGGAAAGTCGTAGATCACGCCGGTATTGAAGTTCAACCGGACATCCGTGTCGCACGGGCCCTGGTTACTACTGGGATTGTAAGGATTCTCTTCGATCGGAACTGTAGACCCACCGCCACGATTCACGGAATTGGTGTCAATACAGTTCGACCAAGTGAAGTTGACCATGGTGTCGAGCCCATGCCAATCGCGCTGGCGGTAAGTCACCTGCATGGCGTTGTAGCGTAAGTACCCATCGTTGGTCAATTGCATGACGTAATTGAAGTTGGGCGCGCCATTCAACTGGTACACGGAATCAAACGGCCGGCTGCAATTGAGTGTAGTGGCGTTCGTTGGGCTACCGGCAGGTCCTGTTTGCTGGCCGCCATTGTTGGCATCCCAACAGCCAATGGGCCTGTTATTCAGACTGCGCTCTAGAAGACTATTTGTTCCGTGAGTGCCAATGTAGGTCACAGTGATCGCGTTGTTTTTGAATAGCTCGTGTTGAATCGTGGCGTTGTAATACTGGATTCTTGGTGTCTTCAAATTCGGGACGGTTCCGAAAATGTTAAACGGCGGTGTGCCCGTGGGATTAGCACCAAGGGTTTGGAAAGGCGTGTTCGGGTTCGGGCTTCCCGCTTGTGGACCGATGCAGACCCAGTCGGGCGTAACACCAGGCGTATTCGTTGCAGGGTTGTAGCACGTGTTCGGCCCAAAGGGTTCGAAGAGAGTTGAGAAGCCCGAGGCCGGTAGACATCCCAACACTGGGTCGACGACGCCCGGACAGGAGTTCCCCCTGGCCGTGACCGAGAACACGCCCAAGTCCGAGTTTGTAAACGCCCCGGCTCGGGCGCCTTGGAAAACGTAAGGTGCGCTGATGGCGGAGAAATTCGCCACGTCGTAAGCCATGGCGTAGCCAACTCGGAGAGATGTCTTGCCGTTGCCGAAGACGTCCCAAGCCAGCCCGGCGCGTGGGCCAAAGTCCTTAAGGTCCAGATTATAAAGGCGTGAGAACCCCTGCTGCACCTGGACCAGACCATTCGGAAACCCGGTTGGCGCGCAAACCGTAGGCTCCGGCGGAGCGCACGGGAAAAAATTGGATGCATTCTTGTCCGCGTCACCCAACGCACCATTGACGTCCCAGCGCAAGCCGTAGCTCACCGTCACGCGCGGTGTCAGTTTCCACTCGTCCTGGAAAAACAATCCCATAGAGGGCTGGTAGAGGTGGCGCGAAGTATCGCCGAAGGAGCGCGAAACCTCGTCGAGGCGGCCGGTAAGCAACTGGTCAATAAGGGTCTCAAAATTGCCTTGGACGCTGGTTAGGACAGGCCGCGCACGATTCCGCAGGCTAAACGTGGAGGCGTATTGATAGTTGCCGCCAAACTTAAAGCTATGTTTGCCCTTGGTCCACGAGAAGTTGGTCGACACGTCGTAAGTCTGGGTAGGGCGGGTGCTCAGCGGGTAGCCTGCTATGCCACCTGGGTTCCCATAGGTCACCGAACTGGCATAGACCGGAGGCACGCCGAAATCGGCGGGGTTCAGGGGGCCTGTATCGATGCCCAGGCTCAGGGGGTTGATCTTATTATTTGGTGCCAGGATCTGTGAGTATCGCGACCAGTTGAAGCGCACGTCGAGAATTTTATTGGCAGAGATGGTGTAGCTCCAGGTGGCACCGGCCAACTGCACGCGCGTCGGAGCTATGGAGTTAAATGCGTCGGGCGCGAGGCCGCTGCCAGGCGCCGGCGGAAGCGTATATCCACCGAGTGGTGCGGATTGCGTGCTGTCAGCAAACATATACCGCCCCGAGAGCTGCATTTTGTCGTTCATTTTATGGTCAATCTTGATGATGAAGCTGCTCATCGAGTCGGTATTGGGGCTGGAAATGCTCTGCGAGACCCCGTTGGGGGGCCCGCCGACGGGCACGCTGATGCCGCTAGCTGCGGCGGGCGTGCAGGATACAATCCCGCCAGCGCCATTCGAACACGGGTAATACTTCAGCAGGTTCAATCCTGCGGTATTCAGCGGGAGGTTATTCGGGTTAACAGTGGGACTCGCAAAGTCCGCGAGGGACGCGGCCAAATCGACTAGCGTGGGGATCTTCACGCTATAAGGCTCCAAGGATTTGTTACGCTGCCCTTCAAACGCGAAGAAGAAGAATGTGCGGTCTTTGATGATCGGCCCACCCACCGTGCCTCCGTAATTGTGATTGTGATAGGGGAGTGTGCTCGTGGAGAAGAAGTTCTTGGCGTTTAGCCAGTCGTAGTCTCCGAAATAGAAGCCCGTGCCGTGGAAATCGTTGGTGCCGCTCTTGAGCGTCACGTTGATGGCAGCACCCCCTTTGACACCGTTCTCTGCCGTCGGAAGCTGCTGAACAGTGTATTCGGAGATGGAATCGTTCCCCAGAACGGAAGCCGGGATCCCCAGTACGCCAGGCTGCCCGACGACCTCGCTGCCGTAGAAGCGGTCGTTGTTGGGCATACCATCGATCATGTAATTGTTGGTGGTGGTGCGTTGGCCGCTTATGCTCACGTCCAGGAACCCGCCACCCGGCGAGCGCTGCACGCCGGGGGTAAGGGCCAAGATGGACTTAAAATCACGGCCCTCCGTCGGGAGTTCCAGGATAGACTTCGTGTCCACCTCGTTGTTGACGCCCGGGGAGAACTCCACCAGTGGGCTGGCTCCTTCCACCATGATCGTTTCCGTGCGCTCACCCAACTGAAGGCGGAAATCCGCTTTGGTCTCCTGGGCGACGCTAACCGTCACATTGCGCACCGTGGTTTTGAACCCCTGAGAGGAAACCGAGACTTTATACACGCAAACGGCCATGTCGGACAGCTGGTATTCACCGGCGCTGCCAGAGGTCACCGAACGCGTCTGGTTTGTATTGGGACAGACAGCCGAGATAGTGGCGCCTGCCACGGCGGCGCCGCTCTGATCCATCACCGTTCCGGTAATTTCGCCGGTAGTGATTTGCGCTGGCAGAGAAAGCGCGCAACCGAGAATCAGAATGAGTGCAAAAATTAATCGTATACAATGGGATTTAAGCATCGAACGCCACCCCCGCCAAAAAATGTAGTACCCCGTGCCAAGACTGTCTGTTTGTCTGAGATTCTATGCCGGGCTGGCTTCTTGTCAACTAAATTCCAGATAATTCATCTGATGCGACGGCGCAGATTTGTGAATCCTCGAACTGTCCAATCCTGACCAATACACTAGGCACCGCCTGGGCGCAGGAGCTTCGCTGATGGCGCGGATGGGATCGAGGATCGAAGCCGATACTTCGTCGAAGCGGTCCGGTGAGACATGGAAAGGCGTCTCTAACGAGAGCGGCGGAGCGATCCAGACTGAGCGGTCAGCTAAATGCAAGCAGAATAGTTGTTGGAGACGGAGCAAACCTGTTACAGTCAACCCGATTGAGTTAGTGGAAGTATGAGAGTTCCAGGCAATACGGCGATCCCCGAATTACCCCGCGCAGATGGGAGCCGCGCCGCTCTGCTTCCCGCGGCATTCCGAACGATTCTTCCAATGGTGATCCTGTTTTTTGGACTGTCTCCATTTGCCCGAGCGGATGATTTCTGGAAGCAGAAGCCTCCCTCGCAGTGGTCGCATGCCGAAGCTCTGAAGCTTGTACGACACTCGCCTTGGGCGAAGGTGGAAGTTGTGGTGTTCCTCCGGCAACAGAATCAAGCGAGCTACAGCATTCCCACGGGCACGAAGCACTGCGATCCCGATGCCATCGATGCAAACGGGAACTGCTTGCAGAAAGGGCGAATCGAAGCGCCCGTTGATTCTTCCCGGCAGCCGAATGCCGCGCCAAGTCTTTCGCCATCCACCGCCTTCCTCGTGCGTTGGGAATCGGCCGAACCGGTGAACCAAGCCTTTGCGCGGCTTGAGGAACTCGGCGAACGCGCGCTCGCCGCGTTTCAGGCGCAGGCGCCGCGGCTTCCGGCGGATCGTTACGTTATCACGGTGAAACTCGAGCAGCCCGGGTTCGTTGGGTTCGATCCCTTCGCGGTCACACCGGCGGGGAGCCCAGATTTGCGTGCAACGCTCAAGACCCGCCGTGGCACCGTTGCCCCGCTTGAAATCGAGTTCACCGGAACCGGCGCGAGCTCCTCAGTCCATTTCTTCTTTCCGAGGACCCACGACGGCTCTCCCCTACTTGGCCCCGGGCTCGATGCAGCGGAATTCACCTTGCGGGGAGCCAGCTTCTCGGTGCACTCCAGGTTCACACTCGACCCCGAGTTGCTCCACTAAACTGATTTATGACGGTTAGCAAGGCGAAAGGCTCTGCACTCAAAAACCTAGTTAGGGCATTGCATACTGACTTGCGCAGCTAGAGCAGATGAGGAGCGCGTCCGCTGGGCCATGCTCGACGGCGCCGTCGGTTTCTCCACTTCTCTTGGGGCAACGGCCTCTCTGCGTTCTTCCCGCCGTTGGTCCACAATGGCGGCAAAGCCAAACTGCTCGAGCGCCTCAAAAACCCCGGGCCACGCGAGCGCGTCCGCGAAGACAGGCGTACACCTTCGGATGATTGGGAAAACGAGTGGCAGCAAATCTCGGGTCTTGAATCCGTTCTCATCGCCTCTGTCCTAAATCCCAAGCTCTTGCCTCTTCAGAGTTCGCTATGCTGTTCGACATCACTTACACGCAACCTTGACGCTTCCGAAGAGGGCAGCGCAAACCAAAGTTGTCAGCATGATTCTGCCGAAGGGGATTCAAACCGTTGAGGCGGGAGGAGGGAATTGATTCTGCTTGTTTTTTTGTTCCTGCGCCGGAAAGCCAAACGTTTCGCAAGTGCCTGAAAAGAATGGCGGGGACGACGAGACTCGAACTCGCGACCTCTGCCGTGACAGGGCAGCGTTCTAACCAACTGAACTACGTCCCCGCTGAAGGGTGAAGCGTCACAGGTGCTGCACTACCGAGTGTTGCACGACCAAGTGAAGCACTGCAATGGTGGGCACTGTCCGATTTGAACGGACGACCTTTCGGGTGTAAACCGAACGCTCTAACCGCTGAGCTAAGCGCCCTTACTTATGCAATCGTACAGGAAGCAGCAGGCAGCGTCAACGCGGCCGGCGTTCCGTTTTTTTGTGCGCTGTTTTCCGCACTCGTCCGAAACTCGTCGCTAGGATTTGCAGTCGCCCACAGCGAGCCGAACGCCGCCAATTTATTTGCTATTTTGCAGCATGCGATTCATATTTTGGCGACGCCGCAAAGATTTGCATCGAAATCCGCCCGCGCCGTGATGCTATAATTCCTCCAATCATTTGCTTGGGCTTGAAGGCTCCTATCGTGTGGGAGCTGTTCGGCTCCTGAAAAATGGGCCCTTGTATTAGCCTCGCAAACGGGGCGCGGTCGCCAAGTGGTAAGGCAAAGGTCTGCAAAACCTTTATCGGCGGTTCGATTCCGCCTCGCGCCTCCAATTTTTTTCTAAAACACCAAATTCCGTCCCTTTTTTTGCCTCGCACAGTGGCAACAGTCTAAGAGTTTTCTCTTCGAGTAGCATAGGCACTCCTGCCTGTGCGGTTTTGTGAGTGGTTGCGGCACAAAGCTTGGCCGCACAGAGCACAGCCAAGAGTGGCTGTGCTACCAAATCGCGGGTTGCCTTGCACTTTGGTGGTACAGCCAGTAAACTCTTTCTCTTGCTTACTCGCAAAGGACTCATTCTGGGATGCTGATTGCACGCGATTACGTCGGATACATGGCAACGGAAGTGGTGAAGCGGCTGGTGGAGGGAAAGTTGATCGAGACGAAGGCCGCAGAGGCTGTCTCGCAGCGGCTGCGTCAGCGCATGATGGAAGAGATCACCATCGAAGACCGGCTGAACGAAGAAGTTCGCCAAATCCTTACCGAGCATCAGGACGAAATGCGCCGGACGAGCGTCTCGTACCAGGAAATGTACAAAAAGGTGAAACAGCAGCTGGCGCGCGACCGCAAGCTGGTCCTGCGGTAGCAGAGCCGCTCCTGGCTCTGCGTGATTAAGTTTCATTGGTCTGTAAACGCTGTACTTAAACTGTACGCACATTAGAATCGAGGGCGAGCGACCGCAATGCGACTGAGCCGCGAAAAGATTGTCCGAATCTCCCACCAGATCACGGACGTGCTGGTTTCCAGCGACGACGTGGAATTTGTCGAAGACCGCGACACGATACGCCAGCAGGTGGTACAGATCCTGACGGCCACGCTCCACGAAGAAGAAAAGGCTGACCTCGAAGTCCGAAAAAAAATCACCTCGCAGAAAAAAGAAATTCTCGAAGACAGCGAAGAGTGGAACGTGCTTTATCGCAAGTATTATGCGGACGAACTTCGCCGCCTGGGGATAGCCGCCGTTCCTGATGATCGCGACCGCCGCCGGTCGTGAGTTGAGTGGTTTGCCTGCCGTCTGTTGACCGTCCTTCCATTTAGAATTCGAGAAAAGTGTTGAGGGTGAATAGGACAGACTAAAAGTCTGTCCGACTTGAGCTTGAGGTGCCCCCCCCTATGTTTTTGTAAGAGTGTGATTCGATGAGGGTTAGCGGGTGGGGTCTGCAAAAGATGTGATTCTAAAGGGGATAGCGGCTGCTCGCATGCCCTCGCTGTCTGCAAGTGTTCCCCCGAAACTCGGAGTTAAGGAGCAGTGCATGGGAGGAAGGGCTCCCTGTACCCACCCCCGGGTATCCATAGAACTGTGCAGTAAACCTCTGAAGAGAAGAGACTTGCGAGCTTTGCTGCGCGTGCGCAGAGGCCAGCGTGAACCTGATTGGCGAGCATAGTTGAGAGCGGTGAAGACCGTAGAGGCGGATATTGATGCCCTGACCGCCTCGGGGTGGACGGCGGGCGCAGGGTTCGCGGAGGTCAAGGGGAAGGCGGAGAACGGGTCTGAAGACCCGCCACGACAACGGCAAGAAAAGGGGTGGCAATAGCGAACCATGGGGAATGGTAGCAAGACTAGTTACCGAGTGTCAACTATTATTTGGTTTACTTAGTAGGTTATTCGAACGAAAAGTGCGGATTCGAACGGGCATGGCGGAAGTTGAGGGATTTGAGAGAGTTGGGTGGGCAGTAATCGGTTTGCTACGGGTGTGGAGATGTGTGGAAAAGGAAGGAGCAGGCGCTTGAGTCCAGGTCAAGCACCTGCTCTCGGGGTGTTACAGAGGCTTATCCTTTCGAGGCTACCGATGAACGCGGAACGGGGGAATCGGGTCTTCACTGTAGAGGGAACGCTCACCGACGGTCGAGGTTTTTCATTGCTCCCCAGCAAGCGCGAGATTGTTTTCAAGCAACGACAGAACTCCCCAGCACCCGTACCCTTCGAGGGTTAGTTCGGTACTACTGTCCATGCTTCGATGGAGGTATGAACAGGAGGAGGCTGTATGCGACCTTCCTCAATCCGTATTCTCGTGGTGGATGAGCTCGAACCCTGGCGCCGTTTCGCTTCTTTAACACTACGCAAAAAACCGGGATTGCTGGTCGTCGGCGAGGCTTCAAACGGATCGGAAGCATTTCAGAAAGCTGTGGAACTGGAACCGGATTTGATTTTGCTGGGCATCGGATACCCATCGCTAGGTGGAATCGAAGCCGCTCGGCGAATTCGTGAAATGGTCCCGGAAGCTAAAATAATCTTTTTGAGTGATGAATCTTCTGTTGACGTAGTGCAAGAGGCTATGAGCTTTGGCGCGTGGGGCTACGTTTTCAAAACAATGGCAGCAATCGAGCTGCTGACTGCCGTGGAAACAGTCCTCTCAGGATTGAAGTTTGTCAGTATCTGAAGGGGCGGGCGGCGCCCGCCGACTGATGGTGCTGAGAATGTTCCCGCGGTCAAAGAAGGTGAGTAGTGGGTAGTGGGTGGTGAGTAGATGCGGGAAGGTCGAAATTTGAGATGTTCGCCACTCGGCGTGACGAGTGTCCCACCTGCTTGCATCACTTTTTGGGAGGAAAGTCTTTCATCGTTTTTTGTATGTATTTGTCGACACTCTGTTTGAGGTTCTCCATCAGTTTGTTGGGGTTGTGGATCCTCATCGAGGCTAGGGCCACCCAAATCGGGGTCTTTGTGGTCGCATCGGTGACGGTGATTTTCATTTTCGCCAGGCTGTACGCCCAAACGTCCGAGGTGATTCCTCCGAGATTGCCCCAGGAGTAGTTGACCATGTCCGTCACAGTCAGATCGCGCTGTGGACCTACATCGGACTTGGGGAGACTCCCCGCCTCGTAAATGATGATGAAGTCCGGGGTTTCCTGATCCATCACAAAACCGCCCGCCTGCAAATCCCTGTTGATGGAATCGACGATCGCCAAGTTGATGCGTGCCTGGTCTTCTGGGCGCTGGCGAGTCAGCAGGTAGTTTGATCCCCATTTATATTTCTTGAGCTTCTTGAAATTCGCAGTCTTGTCATAGGTAGACTTTACATTTTGTGCCAGGGCGTTGCCGGGTGTATGAAGCGCGATAACGCAGAACAGAAAAGTGAGTGCTAGTCTTCTACCAGCCATGAAGGGTCTCTCCGCGAGGTCTCGTCTTGTTGTTATCCGATTACCGATTTCTGGAGATGGTCCCCGTTACTCCTTCACATGCGCCAGCGGAATCTGGGAGAACAATTGCAAATCGACGATCATGGACAGGCGCCGATCCAATTGGAAAAACGTCGCCGCCTTCCTGCCCGGCAAGACGTTGGTGACCGTCGGCACATACCTCAGCCGTAGCGCCTGCGCCTCGGCGTCCACCTCCATCCAGTGGCGCACGTAAATCAGCGCCTCCTGGTCCGACATCGTTTCCCACGTCTCGGCGTACTGTTTCAATAGGGCATATTTTGAGTTGTTCACTTCGTGCAAGTCATCCGCGTAGTGTTTGTAGATGGGCCAGAATTTTTCCGCTTCGGGTTCCGAGAGCGACATATTCTGCCCAATCACTTGCATTTTCATTGCGCGTATATCTTTCCGCAGCAAAGCAATGTCTTCGTCCGACACCGTCGGGCTGATGACCTTCTGCACGATAACCTGCTGCCCCTGCGCCGGCGTCCCAAGCGTCTTCGCTCCTGCCGCGGCCATACCACCACTCAGCGCCGTCGCCACCAGCATGCCCGCAACAAATGCCCCAGCCAATCCCGCTGCCCCCGCTAGTTTGCCCTTCATATGTCTTTCTCCTTAGCCTGCACTTCACACTACCATCAAGCACGGTACGCGCTTTGGATGCCATCGTAAATTTATCTACCTGCGTCCTTTTGCCACAAGGAACCGCGGTGCGCAGCAAGTCCGAGTGCATGTTAATACACTTGGGCTGCCGGCGGATTACAATCCGCATCAGTAGAGAGTCAATTTCAGATTTGCGCCGGCGCTGGGACGCGTATCGCGTGGCACGTTTTACCAGGCGCGGGCGATTTAAAGACTAGGCGTATTGGAGGCGTTTGAGTTTGATGTGGGTGGTGCGGAGGTGGGCTAGGTCGTAATGAGCTTGCTGAGTGAGCCAGGATTCGGCGCTACCTCCGAAGACTTTTGATAAGCGCACGGCCATCTCGGGAGAGATTCCGCGTTTTCCGTTGACTAACTCGGAGAGAGTGGTGCGAGTGACGCCGAGGGCTTCGGCTGCTTGCGTGATTGTCAAGCCGAGGGGTTCGATGCACTGGCGGAGCACAACTCCGCCAGGATGGGGAGGATTTTTCATTGGCATGATTCGTTCTCCTTGAGCAATCATCTTAGAGCGCCAATCCTTCAGTGGTAATCGAGATAGTCGATGTCCAGGGCGTCGCCATCAGCAAAGTGAAAGATCACCCGCCAGTTAGCGCGTACGGTGACTGCCCAATAGCCTCTCAGGTCGCCTTTGAGAGGGTGTAGCCGGAAACCCGGCAGATCCATGTCCGCGATAGAGGTCGAGGCGTCTAAGCGCACGAGAATATCGCGGAGTCTTTCGACGTGCTGGCTCACGACGCCGCGATGGTCGTCGTCTTCGTAAAGGCGTTTTAGACCTTTATGGCGGATCGACCGAATCACGTCTGAGCGTAATCCGTTACGTAACGCGTGTCAAGCCGCGATTCCAATCTGGGCGCATGGCGCCAGGGCAGGCTTGGCAATGGCGTGCGGGTGTAGAATTACGCGCTATGGCGGAACTGCGGATCGGGACTAGCGCGTTTACAGCGGAAGGGTGGGAGGGGACGTTCTACCCGAAGGGGATTGCTGCGCGCGAGCAACTTACTTACTATGCGACGCAGTTTGACACGGTGGAGCTGGACAACACGTTTTACCGAACGCCGGCGAGTTCGACAGTGAAGGGTTGGTACGCGAAAACGCCGCCGGGGTTTGTGTTCGCGGCCAAGGTGCCGCAGGTGATTACGCACGAAAAGATGCTGGTGGATTGCGAAGCGGACTTTAAACATTTTTTGGGGACGATGGATGAGTTGCGGGAAAAGCTGAGGCCGTTTCTGGAAAAGCTGCCGAGTGGATACAAGTTTGCGGTGGAGATACGGAACAAGTATTGGCTGGACGCGAAATTTGTGGAGACGTTGCGGGAGCACGGCGTGGCGCTGGCGTTGATTGACCAGAGCTGGATGCCGCGGCCGTGGGAGATCAAAGGGAACTTGGATTTGATTACGGCGGACTTCACGTACGTGCGGTGGCTGGGTGACCGCAAAGCCATTGAAGAGCAGACAACGAGCTGGGACAAGACGATCGTGGATCGCAGTGGTGAGTTGAAGGAGTGGGTGGACGTGTTTATGAAGTTTTTCTTTCGGAACATAAAGATATTCGCGTTTGCGAATAATCACTATGCTGGGCACGGACCGGCTACGGTGAGACAGTTCCAGCGGTTGCTTGCGGAGAGAGCGGGGAAGTGAAACGCGTCTAGTGCGAGATGCTCGGCTGGTTTGATGGACGTCACAGCATTTAAGACGAGGGCGCGGCCCTCCGAAGCTCCTTTCGTTCCTCAGGGCAAGCAGGGTAAACGTGCCGTGCCCCTACGGGGAAGGTGCGGATTTTTGGGCACGGCGGGCTAGTCGTGAGGCCATTTGCAGAAGGAGCCTGCGGTTTGGTTCGTCGAGCTTGCGAAGGGCGCGGCGGAGTTGCTGCAGAAAAATCGCATCTTCGCCGGACTTGCCCCACGCGGTTTCGTCCGGCGACTTCCAGGCGCGTAGTTCGCTCGGTTTGGGAGGCTCAGCGCCGTCGTAGAAGAGTCGGTAGATGGGGACTTCAAGAGCTTTCGCCCATTTTTCAAGCGTATCAACGGTGGGAATGGTGTGTCCATTCTCGACGCGTGATAGATAAGCGCGCTGCAACCCTGAGCGATTTTCGATCACTCGCTGAGACAACCGCTTTTGCACGCGGAGTTCGCGGAGGCGCTCGCCGATGATCATTGCGGGATTATTACACTAAGGTAATGGCATAGCAAGTAAAGTATCCGAGGAGCTTGAGGGAGTCTTGACCGTGGCTCTCACTCGAAAAACGGCACGCGTCGGCGCGTTGTTAGACTGCGGGCTGCACCAAGTTGATCAGATTGCCGTAAGTGTCTTCGAACAGAACGGCGGTGATGAGGTGAGGGCGGCGCGCGAGGAGACCCGCGAGTCATTTGCGAATGGTGTTTACACAGAGTGCGCTGACGGCACAGAGCTCACGGAGAAGAAATAAAGGTGGCGGATCCAAATAAATAGCCCCGGCTTCGATTTTGTCGAAGCCGGGGGCACACGGCGTGTATAGATTCGGCCTCAGGCCATCAGGCTGGTAGATGCGGACAGCCTGAATTCACAGGGCTTACGCCTACGCGCCAGGCTTTCCTTTTTCGGTTGGCTGCTTGGGCGCCGCTGCATGTGTAGCGGGTTGTTGGTGTTGCTGCAACTGTTGCTGCTGCTGTGCGTGTTTCTGCTCCAGCTGTTGTGTCTGCTGTTGATGCTTCTGCTCGAGAGGTTGTTGTTTCGGTTCATTGGCCGGTTTTTGCGGGAGGCGCTGATGGTCCTGCTCTTGTTTTGACTGGAGTGTCTGGCGCTCTTTTACCTGTTGTGCCTGGAGCTTGTCTTGTTGCTGCTGGTATTTCTGGTCCGTCTTGGCGTTGCCGGTGTTTGGAGCGGCATGAGGTTGCGCTTGTGGAATGTCCTTGGCATGGACTGCTGGCGCCGGACGCGTGTTCTCGACAGCCGCCGGCGGGCGATTGGATCCGGTTTCCGGACGGGCCGCCTCGGTGGCTGGACGCGCATTGTTGGTTTCGTTGGCGGCGTGAACTGTACCGCCTTCTTTGGCGGCTACCGCGCCGCTTTCCTTAAAGGCGCCGGGCTTCTCCGTAGCAGCGACGGGAGGCTTGCCGTGATTTGAGGAAGCTCGTTGCTCGGGGTTGCTGCGAGCCGACTGGGCGTGTTCGGTCTGCGCGGCGACAGGCGCGATGTGGTGCTCTCGTCCCGCAGCCTCTTCCTGGGAAGTTGCGCGAACTTGCACGCCGCCGGTCCCGCCGTTAAAGCTGACACGGTTCACTGTGGTCTCGTTGACTCTCGTGTTGTAAACGTTCCGATTGATGTTGACGTTTACGCGACTAACGGATTGGTTGTAGAAAAAGTGGCCGTTGTCCCAGCGCCCGCCTTCGTAGCCGTGGCCGCCGTAGCCGTATCCGTAATTAATGCCGCCGTAAAAACCGACTTGTGTGCCCCAGTAGCCGTCGTGGAAGTAGTACCCATTGTCGCCCCAACCCCAGTAGCCGGGAGTCCAGAGATAGCCGACTTCGGGAGCCATGATCCATGTTCCTGGGACCCAATAATAATCGTCGTCACCGTAAGCCCAGTAACCGGGAGTCCAGATGTAGCCGTCTCCTGGGGCGATGGGCTGCTCATAGACAGGCAGTTCCGGCGGGGCGATCCTGATGGATACTCCAAAGCCGACCTGGGCGGACGAAGCCGCCGAGATGGCCAGCAATACAAGTGCGAACAACAACGAACGAACTGACAAGATAAAACGCATTGTGTTTCCCTCCGCCTGATGCTCCTTGGCGTGCTGGAGTGCAATCAGGCCAACAAAACTCGGCCTCTATGAGCTGCAATCTGGAAAGTTGTTCTGCAGGGGCGTGTGGAACATGCAACATGCAGGGAGCCGAACTCATCGCGGCACCGTTTAGGGAGTATAGAAACATCGAGACTTCAAATCTGTCCGTTATTGGACATACGTGGTCCATCTACAGTTGACGGCAAACCGCGGCAGGAGTGGTTCTTTGAAGTGTCGGCTATAAAAGAAAACGGGCGGCTTTGAGCCGCCCGTTTTGCGAGTGCAAAATCAGCTGCGAAGATCAGAGTTAGTTATTCGGCTGACAGGGGCGGCGCTTGAGTGTTGGGCGATCGTCGTCGCCGCCATCGCTCGTGGTCGCGTTGGGATCGTTCGTCGACGTGGGCTGCTTGGTGGACTGTGCTGTCTTTGTGCGCAGCGTGGGCTTGCCAGGCTGATTGTCGGTAGCCTTGCGCGCGAACATGATGTTGCGGAGGCGGGCCTTCACGGAGTCAAATTCGGAAGTCGTTACGATATATTCCGGGCGCGCTGGAAGAATGCGGGCTATTTCTTTTTGAGTGGCTTCGATGCGATCCGGAGTAGGAGGATGCGTCGAGAAAACTTTGGGAATGGTGCCAGGGCGGCGCTTTTCGTCGGCTTGAATGCGCTCGAAGAAGGTCACGTAGGAGTTGGGATCGTAGCCGGCCTTGTACATGTACTCTACGCCGAGATAGTCGGCTTCGCGCTCGGAGTCGCGGCTGAACTTCAAGTAGGTGACGGGGATGGCGAGGCTCGCGGCTTCGTAAATACCGTAGCCGGCCCAGCCGCCGGGACCAAGAAGCATAAGCGGAATCATGGCGAGCTGCATGGCCTCGCCTTTGGTGGCGTTCTTCGTGCCATGGCGCGCGCAGACGTGCGAAATTTCGTGGGCCATAACGCCGGCGAGCTCGGATTCTTCTTCGGCGCGAAGGATCAGGCCGCTATTCACATAGAAGAAGCCGCCAGGTAGCGCGAAGGCATTCACTTCGTCCGAGTCGATGACCTTGATGGTGAAGGGAACTTTTGCGTCGGAGTTGCGAACCAGGTTTTGGCCAACGCGGTTTACGTATTCGGTTACGACGGGATCATCGATGAGCTTGGAAGTGCGTTCGACTTCCTGAGCGAGCTGCTTGCCAAGGCCTATTTCGCGTTCGAGCGAATAGAAATTGGGGCCTTTGCCTACGTTACGGTTGCCGATGGCGTCGACATCTTCCTTGGAATTCTTGGGGTGCACGGTATCCTGCTGCGGAACCGGCTGATCCTGAGGAGTCTGGGGCTGTGTTGAAGCGGGGGCCGCAGGTTGAGGCGGGGCTGGTTGTGGCGGCGTCTGCGTTTTGCTCGAATCTTGGCCAGATGGCGCCGTCGGAGCGGGCTGCGTTGGAGCGGGCTGCTGCGCGGTGGGAGGCTGCGTTTGTTGCGTTGGGGCAGGGCTTTGGCCGGACTGCTGAGCTGCCAGAGCTGCGCTTGCGGCAAGGAGGCCTGCCACCGTAAGGCCTAAGGTCACTCTGGGAAACTGTGTCATGGCATTTACCCCCTACTGCGGTCAGTATACACCCATTTTGCAATACATAGGATGCAATGGCGTTCGCGCCTTACCCACTACGATGTAAGACCCTTCAGGAAGGTTTCCTATTCCCTGCGAGGCAGGTTCGATTTTGTGGGACGAGGCGAGAATGGAGGGCTGAGGCGGCGCAGATTGCCTCTCGGCGGACCGAGAGAGTAGCTCCGGATTGAAAGGCGCAGTGAATGGTCTGCAAAATGCAAGATGAGAAGGGTTGACACGTTTGCCGACCGCCTCTACAGTCAAGGTTACAGATAATGAGCGTAAAAAAGATTCAGATTGGCCAGCTTTGGAGGAAGAATGACACCGGGGACGTTTACCTGGTGACGCGCGTTTACAGCGAAGCGCTGAGCACCATGGTGGTGCTGCGGAAGTCCGGGGCGGAGGATGAATCGCTGACGCGTTTGCGGGCGGAGAGCACACCTAAAGGACCGGGGATTCCGGGGTATTCGCCGGCGCAGGATGAAGAGAATTTTTGAAGGGGAAGTGAGTAGTGAATAGAGAGTAGTGAGTAGTGAGTAGCAAGAAGTGCTTCAGCGTACACCCTTCAACTTTCCGATGAATTTTCCAAAAACAAACTAAGACATAATCCAACCCAGTTAGAGCGTTGAAGCAATGAGCTGACACAGCTTTAGATGGAACGGACGTCCATTTTGACGACGTCGTGGACTTGCATTAGCTCCTTGATCAGGAACGGTTCGCCGTACTTTACGCCAATCATTTCGCCGTAGTGGCGGGCGAGCTGGTTCATTTCGTCTTCGAGGCGATCGATGGCCAGGAAGACGTTTGTCTTCTTGAATTGGCGCGAGGACTCGCCCTTCTTGGGATGGAATTGGGAGCCGAATGCCAGGATGGCGCGGCGACGCTGCTCGTAATGGGCGGTGATGTCCACGACGAAAGTGGGGCGGACGGGAGCGTACGCGGTGGAGTAAAGAATCTTGAAGGGGCGATGGGGTTCGCCGTCGATAGGCAGTTGCTTGAGGCCGGCAAGGAAGCAGGCTTCGTAGCCGAGGGTGGAGGCGTGGTAGTGGTCCGGGTGGCGGGCTTCCCAATACGGAAGGATGACGGTTTTGGGGCGGAGTTCGCGAATGACGGCGGCGAGGCGGAGTTTGTGCTGACGGCTGGGCTGAACGTCCGAGTCGGGGACGCCGAGGGTGCCGCGCCAGCTGACACGAAGAATCTTGGCGGACTTGGCTGCTTCTTTGGCGCGCGTCTCGGGAGTGCCGCGAGTGCCCATTTCGCCGGCGGTGAGATCCAGGATGCCTGTTTTGTAGCCGCTGTGAGCCATTTTTAGGAGTGTGCCGCCGCAGGTGAGCTCCACGTCGTCGGGATGGGCAGCGATGGCGAGCAGGTCAAGGATCATGCGCGGTCTCCGGTTGCGTTTAATTTATCGAGCTTCGCAAAATACAGAGGCGTTGGAGTGGTTGGAAAAAGCGGCAGCAGAGCTACCGCACTCCAAATTACTACTCTGCAGGGCTCAGCAGAGCTGATGATAGCACCGCCCGATGGCATCGACGCGGGCACGACGGTCACGGGCTGTGGTAACGTTTCGGGCGGCGGAAATGAGATGACAGAAAACACAGCAGGACACATGGGGGTTCTGGCGGGAAAAGTGGCGCTGGTTACTGGCTCAGCGAAGCGGCTTGGCCGGGCGGTGGCATTGCGGCTGGCCACAGAAGGCGCGGACATGCTGATCCACCACGGCAATTCGCGTGCAGAGGCGCAGGAAACTGTCGCGGAGATCGAGAAAATGGGGCGGCGGGCGGTGGCGTTCGCTGCGGATTTGCGAAAGGTTAGTGAGATTCGCAGCCTGTTCGAGGAAGTCGGAAAAGTATTTGGACGGCTGGATATTCTGGTGAACAGCGCGGCAAACTTTTTGCCCGCGAGCATCATTTCGACGACGGAAGAGATTTGGGACGCGTCTCTGGATACAAACTTAAAGGCGGGATTCTTCTGCGCGCAGGCGGCAGCGCCCTGGCTGCGTCGGACGCGCGGCGCGATTGTGAATTTTGCCGACGCTGGTGGGCTGATGGGGTGGCCCGGTTACATTCCGCATTCCATTTCGAAGGCCGGCGTTGTGATGTTGACGAAGGTGCTAGCGAAGGCTCTTGCTCCGGAGGTGCGCGTAAATGCGATCGCTCCCGGAACGATTACGATGCCGGGTGATCCTCCGGAGTGGGAGGCGGATTTCGTGAAATTGGCGCCGCTGGGGCGAACGGGGACGCCGAGCGACATCGCGGATGCCGTTCTTTATCTCATTCAGGCCAAGTTTATGACCGGCCACACGCTGGTCTTGGACGGTGGGAGAATCCTGGGTACGAACGGTGCGGAGTTTCGCGGTGGCTAGCGAGTACTGCAGTGCCACAAGTAAAGGCACTTTAATGAACGAACTTTTGTTGTAGTCCCCGCTAGATCGCAGAAGCACATGGGGCGCGCGAACACCGTGATGTGATTTTCCAATTGACTCGCTTTCGGCAGAGCGGCCTGAGTTGCGCTACAGCAGTCGTCGGTACCAACCAACTGGAACGTGTAGACCAGCCTGGTGGGAGTCAAACTCTCGCTGCAGTTAGTGCAACGAAAATGGGATTGCTTAGCACTATCCAAGGCCGCCGGACCGAGCAGAGGATGACCACTGACAACTTCTAAGGAATCAACACTCCCGTCCGGCTTTATTTTTACCTCAAGCTGCACATCTCCAGATATACGGGTTTGCCTTGCAAGGGGCGGGTAGACTGGCCTAAATAACTCAGTGAGAACGACCTGGTTCTTACCGGCGTCCGGATTTGGAGGGTTCTGGGCAAAGAGAGCCCCAGTCGCGCTAATGAGCGCACCGATTAGGGCAATAGTGGATAAGCGGGGCAACATACGGGTAAATTCGTCGGCACCAGTGCAGTCTTCCCGTTTTCGCGAAGCCAGTTCTCCTTCGCAAATGTGACTCACTAATCTGCGAAAGGCAGTGTGCAGAGAATCGCGCGGCGGTGTATTCTACTCTCCTTATAGTGTGAATAAGTTTGGAGGCGCGTGGACGAGTGCGCCGGAATCCGACAAAAAGAGGGGCCAGCCGAAGTTATGGACAATGAGACCTACACACACGTTGACAGCCCGAGCGAGGCAATCAGCGTACCTCACGGACTAGAAGACACGCAGATTCAGGAGTGGCTGGAGTCGCTAGACTCGGTGCTCGAATCCAGCGGACCGGAGGTGGCTGCGGAGATTCTGGAGAGGCTCCGCGCGCACGCCACCGTTTCTGGCATCGATCTTCCGTTTTCCGCGAACACGCCCTATGCCAACACTATTCCCGCGCGGCTCGAACCGCTTTTCCCGGGCGATCAGGAGTTGGAGCGGCGCATTAAGAGCTTGATCCGCTGGAACGCGCTGGCCATGGTGGTGCGCGCTAACCGCGTGGAACACAATATTGGCGGGCACATTTCGACGTATGCCTCCGCGGCGACGCTGTATGAAGTCGGGTTCAACCATTTCTTCCGCGCGCGTTCTGACGAATTCGAAGGCGATACAGTTTATTTTCAGGGACACGCCGCGCCGGGCATGTATGCGCGCGCATTCCTCGAAGGCCGGATTTCGCCGCAGCAGCTTGAAAACTTCCGGCGTGAATTGAAACCGGGCGGGGGGCTGTCGTCTTATCCGCATCCGTGGCTGATGCCGGATTTCTGGGAGTTTCCGACGGTGTCGATGGGCTTGGGCCCGTTGATGTCGATTTATCAGGCGCGCTATAACCGCTATCTCGAAGATCGCGGTTTGAAGCCGGTGACAGACGCGAAGGTCTGGGCATTCCTGGGCGACGGTGAAACGGACGAGCCTGAATCGCTCGGCGCGATCACGCTGGCCTCGCGCGAAAAACTGGACAATTTGATTTTCGTAGTGAACTGCAACTTGCAGCGACTGGATGGGCCGGTGCGCGGCAACGGACAGATTATTCAGGAGCTGGAATCAGCATTCCGCGGCGCGCGATGGAACGTTATTAAAGTGCTGTGGGGCAGCGAGTGGGATCCGATATTGGAGCGCGACACGGAAGGTCTGCTCGTGAAGCGCATGGGCGAATTGGTGGACGGCGAATACCAGAAGCTGGTGGTCTCTTCGGGCGCGTATGTCCGCGAACATTTTTTTGGCAGCGATCCGCGGCTTCTGGCGCTAGTCGAGCCTTTGCCGGACGAGGCTTTGCGTCGTCTGCGGTTGGGCGGGCACGATCCGCGCAAGGTGTACGCGGCCTATAAGGCGGCAGTCGAGCACAAGGGCGGCCCGACGGTGATCCTGGCGCGCACTATTAAAGGATATGGGCTTGGCGAAGCAGGCGAAGGAAAGAACGTCACGCACCAGCAGAAAAAATTGAATGAAGAGGAGTTGCGCGAGTTTCGCTCTCGGTTTGGGATTCCGTTGAACGACGACGATTGCGTCGAGGTGCCGTTCTACCGCCCGGCTGAAGACAGCATCGAAATTCAATATCTGCGCGCGCGCAGGGAAGCGCTGGGCGGCTACACACCTAAGCGCAGTGTGCGCTCTAAGCCGCTGGTTGCCGACCACGACGAATTGTTCAAGGAATTTTTCGACGGCAGCGAGGGCAGGGAAGTTTCCACGACGATGGCGTTCGTCGGAATGCTGCGCAAAATGCTGAAGGATCCGGAAATCGGCAAGCTCGTTGTGCCGATTGTTCCCGACGAAGCGCGAACGTTCGGTATGGAATCGCTGTTTCGAACGGTCGGAATTTATTCGAGTGTCGGACAGAAGTACGAGCCGGTCGACGTCAACACGTTGCTCTATTACAAGGAAGCGAAGGACGGGCAGATTCTCGAGGAAGGAATCACCGAAGCCGGTTCGATGGGCTCTTTTATCGCCGCGGGGTCCGCGTATGCGACGCACGGCATCAACACGATTCCGTTCTTTATTTATTATTCGATGTTTGGATTCCAGCGCATCGCCGATTTTATTTGGGCCGCGGCGGACATGCGCACGCGCGGTTTCCTGCTGGGAGGAACTTCCGGCAGAACAACGCTGGCGGGCGAGGGATTGCAGCACCAGGATGGCAACAGCCACGTGCTGGCGCTCTCGGTGCCGAATTTGCGCGCGTACGATCCGGCGTTTGCGTACGAGATGGCGGTGATTCTGCAGGACGGCATCCGGCGCATGTACAAAGACGGCGAGAGCATTTTTTATTACATCACCGTGATGAACGAGCCGTACGCGATGCCGCCGATGCCGGGGGACGTGAAAGACGGAATCTTGAAAGGCATGTACCGGTTCCGGCAAGCGGCTAATCCGAAGTCCAAGCTTCGCGCACAGCTGTTTGGGAGCGGCGCGATCCTGAACGAGGTCCTTCGCGCTCAGGAAATTCTGGAAACAAAATACGGCGTTGCGGCCGATGTTTGGAGCGTGACGAGTTACAAGGAACTTTACGTCGATGGAAACGAAACCGAGCGCTGGAACCGTTTGCACCCCGGCGACAAAGCTCGTGTTCCATACGTGACCAAGTGCCTTGCGGATGCGCCGGGAGTTTTGGTGGCCGCTTCTGACTATTTGAAGACGCTGCCAAACATGATTAGCAAGTGGATGCCGCGGCGGCTGGCTTCGCTGGGAACGGACGGGTTTGGACGGAGCGAAGGACGTGCATCCTTGCGCGAATTCTTCGAAGTCGATTCGCGTTTCATTACGCTGGCAACTCTGCACGAGCTGCACGCCGACGGGAAGATCGAGCGGTCCGTCGTCGACAAGGCGATCAAGGAACTGGGAATCAATCCGGAAAAGCTGAATCCGGTTATCTCTTGATTTATTCGACCGATTTTTCAGTAGATTGTTTTTATCAAGAAAGGCGAACTTCGGTTCGCCTTTCTTATTTCGTGCCAGGATTTTCAGCGCGTTCCAGAATTTCACTCGGTTTCACACGGCCTGTGGCGATTTGCGCGATCAGCTGGGAGTTGGCAGCCAGAAAGTCGTAGTTGCCGAGATCTTTTGGTAGAACCCACACGATTTGTTCGAACTCGTTTGGAGCGATTTCGCCTTCCTTGATGCTCGCGGCATAAAACCGAATTTCCAATTCCTCTGACATCGTGGCGTATTTGTGGCGAACCCGGCCCATCTCCACGCACTTGTCCAGGGTGGCGCTCAGTTCTTCCTGCAACTCACGTGCTAACGCGGCTTCCGGTGTTTCGCCTTGTTCCACTTTTCCGCCGGGGAATTCCCATTTGAGCGGAGAGGTGTCGTCGCGCCGCCGCTGGCCGATCAGGATGCGGCGGTCGCTGCGCTCGATGACGGCAGTCACGATGACTTTCATTCTTCGTTTTCCTTCGCAACGGAGTTTTGCAAGATGCGGAAGAGTTGTTTTGCGCCAGCGACTAGAGGAGGACCGGGAGTGTTGAGCAACTCGTCGCGGACTACGTATACCTGCTTGTCGCGTATGGCCGGGACGTCTTTCCAAGCGGCGACTCCGTAGGATTTTTGCGGTTTGGCTTTGTCGCCAGTGGCCGCCCACGCGAGGACAATCACATCAGGTCGAGCGCTTGCGACTTGCTCATCGCTTACTTTTTGGCCGGGAGGCAAAACCATTTCTCCGCCGCAGATCTTCACGATTTCGGCAACCCATGGCGGAGAGCTGATGCGGGGATTTGGCCACGCTTCACAGTAAACGCGCGGCTTGATTCTTAGAGCGCGGCTCTTCTTCGCGATTTCATCAAATTCTCGCCACATTTTCCTTATGAAGAGTTCGGCTTGGGCTGCGCGGCCAGAGATCCGGCCCAACATGCGAATATCATTCTCAATATCTCCAAGCGTCCGTGGATTCGTAGCCAGGAAACTGAGCGGGTGCTCCAAGAGTTTCGCGAGAGTCTCTTGTTTGTAAGGGACCGAGCCGATAACGAGCGACGGCTTTAGTTTTAAAATGCGGTCCACGGAATCCATGTGCCAGCAATCGCCGAGTTTTGGCAGGACGTCTACGGGTGCCACGTCAATGCACCATTTCGTTACGCCAACCAGGCATTTCTTTGCGCCGATCGCGCAGAGAATTGAGGTCGCGCTCGGCGCAAGCGAAGCGATGCGAAGCTGGCTCCTGCCAATTGCCTTTTTCATTTCAGAAAGAGGATAGCAAAGCGCGAGTCCGATTTGGGGTGCCAATACGGGCCGATTGACTCGATGTATGGATTGTGTTGCACTCTGCCTGCGTATTTCCTGGAGGTAATTTGTGCGTCCAATTGTGGTCTGTCTATTGGCGATTTGCTGCGCAATGTGTTCTGCCGCTCAGAATGTGCCGGCTGCTCCTGCGGCGGAGGTGGTGCATTACAAGGGCGCGATCGACAATGTGAAGTATGTTTTCGGCGTTGCCCCACCGGTGGCCCGTCTGCGGCCCGGAAATATCCTCGACGCGAATTCCCTCGATTGCTTTGGAAATGGCATTCAGAAGCCTGGGGACACAACCGCGATGGCCAAGGGCGACAATCCGCTTACAGGTCCATTCTTCATTGAAGGAGCGGAGCCAGGGGACACGCTGGTGGTGCGCATTTTGGATTTGCAAGTCGATGGCAATCAAGGGGTGGGCGTGTTTTCTCCCGGATTTGGGGCGATCAATTCCACACACTACACACCGGTCCTCGAAAAAGAGCCGCTTCCGGAGAAGATATGGTTTTATCCGATCGACCACGCCGATAACACGGCGACGTTTCAGGCGCTCGACTCAGGCTTTAAGGTGAAAATTCCGATGCATCCGTTTCTCGGCTGCATCGGCGTGGCGCCGGCCAATGGCGAAGCGCGCAGCTCCATCGTTCCGGCGGAATTTGGCGGCAATATGGACGCGCCGGAAGTCAGCGTGGGCAACACGCTATATCTGCCGGTGAGTGTGGCGGGCGCGCTGTTTTATTTTGGCGATGGTCACGCGGCGATGGGCGACGGTGAAGTGGCCGGAAGTGCGATCGAAGTGCCGATGCGCGTCCGACTGCAATTTGACGTGATAAAAAAGAAGAGCACGGGTTGGCCGAGGTTCGAGAACGAAAAAGAGATCATGACGACGGGAATCTACCGCCCAGTAGATGATGCGGTGCGCATTGCGTTCACGGAGCTGGTGGCGTGGATTCACGCGGACTACGGGCTCTCCGACCTGGATGCGTACGAGCTGCTCTCAAAAGTCGGCAAGATTCACTTGACGGAAATGGTGGACCCGAACTACGTCGTGGTGGCTTCGGTAGAAAAAAAGTATCTCCCCGCGAAAGTAGCGAACACGCGGAGCGCCTCGTCCGCCCACTGATCTGAGCGATACAAATCAGGTTTACGTCAATCTAGGCGAGTCGCATCGGGTTTAAAGTTCTGCGCGCCGTGATTTTGCGGTAACGCCTGGCGCCAAAGCACCTCATGAACATCAATCGGCTCGGCGCGGCCTTTGAGTTTCATTGCGGCGAGCGGGCAGCAGGAAAATTCACGGCCTAGTTGGGCGTGCGTCGCGTTGGAAATGACAATCTGGCCCGGACCCGCTTGAGACGTAAGTCGCGAGGCCACGTTCACGGTGTCGCCGATCGCGGTGTAGTCCATGCGGTGTTCTGTGCCGAGGTATCCCACCACGGCCTCCCCCGTATGAATGCCGATGCCAATATTCAGCGGCGGCCTGCCCGAAATCTTGTTTAACTCCGCGAGACTCCTTTGCATGCCCGCCGCGGCGCGAACGGCGGCCTCCGCGTCATTTTGGAGAGCAAGCGGTGCGCCAAAGAGAGCCATCAATCCATCGCCGAGATATTTATCCAGCGTTCCGTCATGCTCAAAAATCACGTTGGTCATGCGCACGAAGAATTCGTTCAGGACCTCCACGGCTTCGCGCGGTTTCATTGTTTCGGCCATGGTGGTGAAGCCGCGCACATCGGCGAAGAGCAGCGTAATGCGCTGACTTTCTCCGCCGAGGCGGATGCCAGTAGGCTCTGCTCTAACCTTTCTGGAAATTGCCGGCGAAAGAAAACGCTCCAGTGCGCTGAGCTCCACGCCCTGGCGCTTGACTTCGCTTTTCGCCATGACGCGGTCAATCACGAGACCAGCCTGCGCGGCAATGACTGCAAAGACTTCCAGATCTTCCTGAGTGAAAGTCCCTCGCTTCGAAAGATTGTCCACGTAGAGCAAACCAAACACTCGATCGCGGCTGCCCAGCGGTGCGCACATGGCCGATTGCATGCCGGAAATGGCCATACTCTGGCTGCCGGAGAATCGCGCGTCTTCCTTTGCGTCCATCACGAGGAGCGGCCCTTTGCTCTCCATAACCTGTTGGATGATCGCTCGGGAGAGAGCCATCTGTGGCGTGGCTGTTTTCGGATCTCGGCGGTAGCGGAGAATAGCAGGCAGAAAAGTGTAGCTTGCCGCGGCGTGCGGCGCGGCGCGAAGCGACTCTTCGGTGAGCAACATCGCGTAACCGCGCTCTGCGCCGTCAATTTGGAGGACAAGGTCGAGAACGCATTCCGTCACGTCTTCGACTGTAGTTTTGTCGCCCAAGGCTCTGCTGACTTGATAGAGAAGCGTAAGTAAGCGATTCTCGCGTTTTAGAAATTCAATACGGGCATCCGAATCGACGCGGGAGTCCGTCCACGTCGCAGGCGGTTTGGTCTTCGATCGCTCCAGAAGTTTGGCGACACTCTCCTGGTCGAGGATTTGTGTCAGATGCGAGGCGAGCTCCGGCGAAGTTTTCGCCACGATCGTGCCGCTGGTCATGTTTTCGAAGCGCAGCTTGATGTCACCAAGGCCGATGACGTCGCCGCTCTTCAGCTCGGCGTGCTCGATGCGGACGCCGTTGACGAGAACTCCGTTGGCGCTGCGTTGATCTCTGACAACCCAAACGTCGCGCTTGCCTTCGAGCAGTGCGTGACTTCGCGAAATACTCGAGTGAGGAAGCGTGATGTCGTTGGACGCAGCTCTTCCGATGTGAATCGTGGAGCCGTCTTTCAGTTCGTAAAGGCGCGGCGGGGCACCGGGCCGTTCAATGATTAATCTTGGCATGGTCGAATCGAGGCGCCATTGGTATGTTCATGCTGTTTACGGCGGCGCGCAACGAGAGTGTGGTGGCATTTGTCCGATTCTGCAATCTTATGTTGGACTTTAAGTTCAAGTCGAAAACAGCGGGGCGACTTGGGCTACGATAGTTCGGTGTACAACGAACTCGTCCTGGAACATTTTCGGAATCCGCGCAACGCCGGCAAGCTGGCGAATGCCACCGCCGAAGTGCAAGCGACGAATCCGGTTTGCGCCGACATTTTGGAGCTGGCGGCTCGTGTCGAAAACGGCGCAATCGTCGAAGCGCGCTTTCTGTGCCGCGGCTGCACGGCATCGATCGCTTGCGCCTCCATGCTGACGGAGCGACTGACTGGCTGCACGGTCGCAGCAGCGCGGGCAATAACGGCTGAGACTATCTCGGAAGCTTTGGGCGAGCTGCCGCCAGCAACCTTTCACGGCGCGCAACTTGCCGCGGACGCGCTCCGACTTCTAGTGGATAAATTGGCTTAGCTGAAGACTGCCCGGGCGCCGCCATCAACCTCCGAGAGCTTTCTGCAGCGTGCCCGGATCATTCAAGTTCAGCACGCAGCCCTCTTCATTCGTTTGAACGATCTGAACTTCGCCGGAATGCGCCCAAACGACGGAGCGCGCTCCGGTGTCGAGCGGCGCATTCAGCAATTCTTCGTACAACAAGAAAGAAAAAATAACCGGATGTCCTCGCTGGCCTTCATAGACCGGTAGCACGATGGACTTTCCGGAGGTGTAGAAAGTTTCCACCAACTCGCCGACAAGCGTCGCACTGATCAGCGGATGATCAATCAGAAGAAGGATGATGCCGTCGGTTTGCGGCGGCAGGCTCCGAATGGCCACCTGGATCGAACTCAGCTGGCCTTTTTCCCATTCCGCATTGATGACGACTTCATCGGGAGCCAACTCGACTTCTTTCGCGATGGGCTCCGCATCGGCTCCCAACACAACGCGGCGCGCGCCGATTTTCGGATGACGGGCAACTTCCAGCAAATGCTCCAAGAAAGGCCGGCCCTGATAGGAGAGCAGCGCCTTTGGCGAGCCCATTCGGCGCGAGGCGCCGCCCGAGAGGATGATGGCAGCGAGCATGCCACCTCTTTCAGTTTCAGCGTTCCGATAATGCGGGCCGTGGTTCGTAAATCAATTTTTTGTGCGCTGCGGATTCGGCGTTGCGGCGAACGGCAATCAACTCCGCCACGATGCTGATGGCAATTTCTTCCGGCGCGAGTGCGCCGATCTCCAGCCCCATCGGCGCGTATACGCGCTGAAATTCCTCGGGGCGGTATCCGTCGTTCTCCAAAGCCTTGTAGACCGAGAGAACTTTGCGCTTGCTCCCAATCATGCCGACGTATCGCGCGGACGTTCGAACAGCCCAGCCGAGCACGCGCATATCTTCTTTGTGGCCCCGCGTGACGATGATCAGATAGCTTGCGGCGTTCGGGTGAATTTTCTCGAAGGCATCCTCATAGCTTGTGTAGATGTCGTTTGCCATTGGGAACCGCTCGGGGTTGGCAAACGCTTCGCGGTCGTCGATAACCCCGATGCCAAAACCGGCGGCGTTCGCTGCTTTGGCCACCGCCATCGAAACGTGTCCGCCTCCAAATAAAAAAAGGGTCGGCTGCGGCAGGATAGGTTCCACAAACACTTCCAGCGTACCGCCGCAAATCAGGCCGTTGTCATAAGTCGCTTCATTATTAAGGTTGAAAATCATTTTCCGCGGCGCTTCCTTGTGCATTACTTCCTTTGCGGCCGCCCAAACTTCCGCTTCCACGCAGCCTCCGCCGATGGTTCCGGCAATCGATCCATCGTCGCGCACCAGCATCCGAGAGCTTTCGTAGCTCGGGATCGAGCCATTAGTGTGCACGATCGTTGCCAGCGCACCGCGCTGTCCCGCGCGCCGCATCTTTACGATTTCTTCGAAGAGGTCCACGCTCTCCCTCAGCCCTCAGCGTACGGCGCGTCATTGGTCGTGTCAATGCGCGTGCGGGTTATACGGGCACTTCTGGACACTCTTTCCTCCGAATGTTACCTTGCGACTCTCTGACCATAAGAGGGGGTGCAATGAAGGCGATTCGATTCCACCAGCACGGCGGGCCGGAGGTCTTGAAGTATGAGGATGCGCCGGACCCTGTCGTGCGCGCCAACGAAGTGCTCGTCCGCGTCAAGGCCTGTGCGCTGAATCGCCTCGATCTTTGGGTGCGCGTCGGCTTGCCCAACGTGCCGATCCCGCTGCCGCACATTCCCGGTAGCGACGTGGCCGGCGAAATCGCGCAGATTGGATCGGAAGTAACAACGGTCAAGGTTGGTCAAAAGGTAGTGCTCGCGCCCGGCGTTACGTGCGGCAAATGCGCTGCGTGTATTTCTGGCCAGGACAATCACTGCCGTCAATTCACAAATTTGGGGTACATGATCGACGGTGGCTGCGCTGAATTCGTCCGTTGCCCGGAAGTAAACTGTATGCCCTATCCGGATAATCTATCGTTCGAAGAAGCCGCAAGCATCCCGCTCGTTTTTCAGACGGCGTGGCACATGCTTGTGTCTCGCGCGGAGTTGCGACCAGGGGAAGACGTACTGATTCTTGGCGCAGGAAGTGGCGTTGGCACCGCCGGGATACAAGTTGCCAAATTCTTCGGCGCGCGCGTCATCGCCACCGCGGGCACCGACGAAAAACTGGAGAAAGCGCGCGAACTCGGCGCCGACTACGTCATCAACCACAAGACACAGAAAATTCGCGAAGAAGTGCGCCGCATCACGAATAAGCGCGGAGTGGATGTTGTGTTTGAGCACGTTGGCACCGCGACGTGGGACGAAAGTGTGGCGAGCCTGGCTCTTGCCGGGCGTCTGGTGACTTGCGGTGCAACGACAGGCTATGACGCCAAGATCGATCTACGCTTCCTCTTCAGCCGCCAGCTTTCCTTGCTCGGCTCGTACATGGGGGCCAAGTCGGAACTTCAAACTGTCATGAAGCTCGTTGCAGCTGGCCGTTTGAAGCCGATTGTCGATCGCATTTTTCCGCTCTCGGAAGCAGCCGCGGCTCACGCATACCTCGAAGCTGGCTCGCAATTCGGCAAAGTAGTTCTCGCCGTGTAACGTATTCGCTTGCGGACTCTGCTATTCTCTGGGCTTCTTGCGCGCAAAAACGGAAAACATCGAACATGGCAAGCTGGCAAGCTCATCTGGCAGTGTGGGTCATCAAGTGGCGCGTCAAACGAAAACTCCGTGGTGTGCGAGATTACCGTGTAGCGCGCAAAATTCTAAATCCTGATCCTTATGAAGTGCCCGCTGACGTCCGCATTTCTCCCGCGAAAGTCGGCGGTGTTTCCGGAGAATGGGTAGAGGGGGCTGGCTCGGCAAATGCCGTCCTCTTGTATTTGCACGGTGGCGGCTATTTTGGGTGTTCGGCGCAAACGCACCGTCCGATCACGGTAGCGTTCGCACGTCAAGGATTCGGTGTTTTCGCGCCGAACTACCGTCTCGCGCCAGAAAATCAATTTCCCGCCGCAGTCGATGACGCGGTTGCCGTTTATCGCGGACTCCTCGGCGGGGGATATTCACCCGAACGTATCGTTGTCAGCGGAGAGTCCGCGGGTGGCGGTCTCACGCTCTCTCTCCTCCTTACGCTCCGCGAGGAAGGGAATCCGCTTCCCGCAGGAGCAGCCATTTTTTCTCCGTGGACCGATCTTGCCGCCACTGGTGACTCCATCCGTACGAACGCGGACCGCTGTGCCATGTTCCATGGACCGCACATCGCCTTCAGTGCGCGGTATTATCTTGGTGAGATGGACCCGCGCAACCCAATCGCCTCTCCTCTCTATGCCGATCTCGCAGGCCTCCCTCCGCTTCTCATTCACGTTGGCGCTGACGAGGTTCTGCGCGACGATTCTACTCGTCTCGCGAAAAAGGCGCGCGGGGCGGGTGTTCGCGTGGAACTGAAAGTTTGGCCGGTCGTTCCACACGCATGGCAGCTTGCGCCTCATCTAATTCCGGAGGCGGGGGAGTCCTTGCGCGAAAGCGGCGAGTTTCTGCGCCAACTCGTAGCCCCCGTAGCCTTGAGCAAGGTAGGCTAGTGGTTGATGATGGAAAATCCCAATCTCGGCAGTTCTACGGAAGAAATCAAGGTCGATGTACTCATCATCGGCGGAGGTTTTTCCGGACTTTGCATGGCCATCAAGTTGCGCGAAGCAGGAATGAATTCATTTCTACTCCTCGAAAAGAGCGACGACATCGGCGGAACCTGGTACGACAACCGCTATCCCGGCTGCGCGTGCGACATTCCTTCGCATCTATATTCCTTTTCGTTTGAGCCGTCGCCGGATTGGTCCCGCATGTACCCCGGCCAAAAGGAAATTCACGATTATCTGAAACGCTGCGTCCAGCGTCACGAACTCGCGCCTCACATCCGGCTGAATACGCGTTTTCACGAAGCAATTTGGGACGAAGCCGATGGCGTGTGGCATGCCACCGCTGGTGAGGGAATGCGCATCCGTGCGGGTGTGATCATCTCCGGTATCGGAGGCTTGCACGTCCCACAATATCCCAAGCTGAACGGGATCGAGAGCTTTGCCGGGCCGACATTTCATTCTTCCACCTGGAATCACGATGTTGACCTCGACGGCAAAAACGTAGCTGTCGTTGGCACGGGCGCAAGCGCCATCCAGTTTGTTCCGCAGATCGCTCCGCGCGTGGGCAAACTCTATCTTTTTCAGCGGACTCCGCCGTGGATCGTTCCGCGTATGGATTTTGCTATCGAGGAAAAATGGAAAAAGAGATTCCGCCGCTTCCCGCTGATCATGAGGGCATTTCGGCAACTCATTTTCTGGCGCCAGGAGTTTCGCGTTCTCGGCTTTCTGGGGAATCGCTTTGTTCGCGGGAAAGCTACGGAGATCGCTACGCATCACCTTGAAAAACATATCAAGGATCCGAAACTGCGCGCGGCATTGAAGCCGAACTACGAACTAGGCTGCAAGCGCGTCCTGGTATCGGATGACTACTATCCCGCACTGACAAGGCCTAACGTGGAACTGGTCACGGACAGCATTGCTGAGGTCCGGGAGCGCGGCATCGTGACGACCGATGGCGTCGAGCGTCCGGTTGACGTCTTGATCTTCGGCACGGGCTTTCGCGCCACGGAGCCGCTCATCGGCATTCGACTCGTGGGTCGCGGCGGCGTGGAAATTCACGATGCTTGGCGCGAACGCATGAGCGCCTATCTCGGCGTAACCGTCACCGGCTTTCCCAATCTTTTCTTGCTTCTCGGTCCCAACACCGGCCTCGGACACAATTCCGTCGTGTTGATGATCGAAGCGCAGGTCCGTTACGTAATGAGCTGTGTCGCGCTGATGAGGCGCGGTAAGAAGCAAATCCTCGAAGTCCGCCCAGAAATGCAGAAGCAATTCGTCGCCGACATTTATCGCCGCCTCGAGGGAACCGTCTGGCAATCGGGTGGCTGCCACAGTTGGTATCAGGATCAGCGCACAGGAGAAAACACCACGCTTTGGCCCGGCTCAGTCGTCGCCTATACACGTCGCACTCGCCGCGCATCCCCAGCCGACTATAGGCTCAGCTAGTTGAGTAGGCTACGCAATCGGGCCTAAGTCCATCCCAGCAGCCAATGGAAAATCAGGAAAGGAAGCTGCGCTCCAGCCACAAAAGCCAATGCCCAGGATCGAGACTCTCGCCGTCTTGTGATTGCTAAATAGGTGAACAATACGAATATTAAAAGAACCACCGGTGGACTGTTGAGGATTCTGAAAAAGTGCATCGGGATGTCAATCAACAGGTGACCAGTTGAGGTTCTGAATGAACCGAGGACGGGCTGAGGAGTAGTACGACCCACGAGCAAGGGACCTAGCAAAGGGACGAGAACCCCCGCGCAGAATGAGACCAAAATCTTGAGTCTAGCTACAGTCTCTGCTCTATCGGGTCCGGAGCTCGCAATTTCGTCCTTGGCAATTAGTTGCATGGGTAAGCAAAGTTACATCGAAGGCTGAATAAATGACAGCAAGGAATGGCGTCGATTCGGGCCTTAGGGGCAGCGTCGTTAGTCCTTACCGAAGCTGAGCCGGATTGTGCTACGGCTCCACATCATCGCAATGCATACATCGTTTGTTTAGCGGCCCCCAGTGTGCGAAACTTATGTTAGACGAGGGCACCATGAGCTCATCGCTCGGCAAGCACGTCACACTCACCAAGCCTGACGACTTCGGCAGTCTGCTCGAAGACGAAGGCATAATTTTCACGACGCTCGACAAAGCCGTCAATTGGGCGCGCAAGAGTTCCATTTGGCCCCTTGGTTTCGGCTTGGCTTGCTGCGCGATCGAAATGATGTCCATGGCCGCTGCCCGATTTGACGTCGCGCGGTTCGGCGCGGAAGTTTTCCGCCCCTCGCCGCGCCAAGCCGATTTAATGATCGTGGCCGGCCGCCTGTCGCAAAAAATGGCTCCTGTCATCCGCCAGCTTTACGATCAAATGCCCGAGCCGAAGTGGGTCATCTCCATGGGCGCCTGCGCAACCTCCGGCGGCGTGTTCAACAACTACGCCATCGTGCAAGGCTGCAATCAGGTGCTTCCCGTCGACGTCTACGTTCCCGGGTGCCCACCGCGTCCCGAAGCCGTCCTCTACGCCATCCTCCAGCTGCAAAAGAAAATCGACAACGAAAAAGGCTCCTTCAAGCGCGCGATGAATCTTGATTAAGTAGCACAGGCACTCCTGCCTGTGTTCTTTCGACTTCGCATGTCGAGGCGCATCCCAAGTCCGTCGAGAATTTTTCCGGTGTCGTTAATTTCCGTGGCACTTTTTGTGAGTGGCTGCCGCACCGTCACCTCTCCGCCGATGCCGCGTCCTCCTGCCCAATCGTGGACCCTCGCTTGGAGCGACGAATTCTCTGGCCCAGACGGTTCTTTGCCAGACCCGAAAAAATGGACCTACGACCTCGGCGGCAAAGGCTGGGGCAACCAAGAACTCGAGTCCTACACGAATCGCAAACAAAATACCCACATCGAAAAAGGAAATCTAGTCATCACTGCGCAAAAAGAATCCTTCACGGGATCCGACGGCGTAACACGTGACTACACCTCCGCCCGCCTTAAAACGCAAGGACTCTTCACTCAAACGTACGGCCGCATTGAAGCACGTATCAAAATCCCGGAAGGACAGGGCATGTGGCCCGCGTTCTGGATGCTCGGCCAAGACATCCCCACTGCTGGCTGGCCGAAGTGCGGCGAGATCGACATCATGGAAAATATCGGCAAGGAACCCGCCACGATCCACGGCTCCTTACATGGCCCCAGCACCACCGCCAACACAAGTGATCTGACCGCCAATTTCAGCCTTCCCACGCACGAAAATTTTGCCAACGACTTTCATCTCTACGCCGTCGAATGGGAACCCGACACCGTCCGTTTTTACGTCGACTCGAATCTCTATGTCACGTTCCACTCTTCCGACTGGCCTGCAGACCGGAAATGGGTTTTCGACCATCCCTTCTTCATCATTCTTAATCTAGCCGTCGGAGGCGATTGGCCCGGCAGCCCTGAGGCGTCCACCAAATTCCCGCAAAGCATGCTCGTTGACTACGTCCGCGTTTATACTAAGCGGTAGTCCCATTCCGCTAGACAGGGAGAATCGACGATGGCGTCGACGCCTACAGATCCAGCACGCCAACTTCTTCGTCACACCGTGGCCACAGTCGCCTATCGCGGCAGAAAAGCCCTGCGCGGCGCTCCGGAATCGTTCGCGACATTCACTCTTGGCGACAGACCGCGCACGCCCGCAAATATCCTCGCCCACATGGGCGATCTCTTCGATTGGGCCCTTTCGATGGCACGCGGGGAAGCTGCCTGGGGCGATTCCCAGCCACTCGCATGGAACGCCGAGGTCGCCCGATTCTTCACCTCGTTGAAAAAGCTCGACGATTATCTCGCCTCGCCGGAACCTCTTCACTCTCCCGCCGAAGGCTTGTTTCAAGGACCAATTGCAGACGCCCTCACCCACATCGGCCAACTAGCCATGCTCCGCCGTCTCGCTGGCTGCCCGATCAAAGGCGAAAATTATTTCAAAGCTGAAATCGTCACCGGCCGCGTAGGCTTCGAACAGACTGTGCCAAAACGCGAATTCGACTGATCTGTGCAGGATCTTCTATCTGAGGAACTGCGGGAGCTTGGGAAGGGAATTACTTCGCGGACCGGGTTTCGGCGAGGGCTTCGGGAAATTTGGAAACGACCGCCGTTCCCCCTGACCAGTTTAGATGGCTTCCGATAGCGTTGTGGTCTTTGCGGACGTATCCCATCCCGATCGCGTGTTCCAGAAAAGACGGAACAGCCGCGCGCGTGACATAGCCAACTTCTTTTCCGTCAGCGGTCAGCGTTTCGCCCGCAGGCGGCACGCCCGCGCCTTCAAAAAGGATGTCGACCCTTCGCCGGTTCACTTGGCCACGCGACCGCACGCGCTCCACGATTTCCTGGCCGGTGTAGCAGCCTTTCGTGTAGCTGATGTGGCTGTCCTGCAAGCCCGCCTCATGGGGAATCTGCTTTTCGCCGAAGTCATATCCAAACCACGGGACGCCTTGCGCAAGCCGCTGCGCGCTCATCGCTGCATATCCCATCGGACCGCCGCCATGCTTCTTCACGCTCTCCGAAAGAATCTGCCAAAGACTCGTGAGCTTCGCGCGTTCAAGAAGAAACTCGCATCCTGCAACTCCGCCCGGTGAACGCCTCTTCAGCCAGCAGGGAATTGACGCAAACGTTGTCTCTATACGGCCGAGCTCTGAGAGCGCTAAAAGGTCAATACCTGCCAAATCTCGTACAACGTCAGCAGCCTTCGGACCTTCAAGCGCCATGGCTCCATATCGCTGCGATTCGTCGGTCAGCGTTACATCATCCATGATGATGTATTTTTCTATTACTTCGATGAGCCGTTCCCGAATCATTGCGTACGAAAGACAAAAGAGACTCTCCGGCAACGCATAGGTTTCCACTTCCGCAAGAATGTGCCCCTGAGGGTTCAGCAGCAGCGACGAATTCCCCTGTCCAACGGCCAGGTCCTTAATGTTGTTCGTCAGAATGGCGTTCAAATAGCGCACACGGTCCGGCCCAGTGAACGAAAGATAAGACAGGCAATTCTTGTCGGTCAGAGCCACGCTCTTCCGCGCGAATTCTTGCTCCTCTCGTGCGTTCGTCCAATGGTCCGGCAGCACGCAACCAAACCACGTCCCCATGGAGGCACCGGAATCTCTATGCAACGCGGCAAGCGGGGTTTCGAGCGCAATGACTTTTTCGCCTGATTCCATGCTTCTCCTTCATTTAACAGCTTAACAAAGTAACAGACTGCCAGTGAGCGCCACGCTCCTTCATTCGCCGGAGTGGATGATATAATCTAAAGTTATGACGGACGTTGCGGCCACCTTCGATGCTGTTTCACCAGGACTCATCCACATCACCATTCCCGTGGGCATGCTGCAATGCAATTGCTCGATCATCGGCGATCCCATCACTCGCGAAGCGCTGGTGATTGATCCCGGCGACGAAGTCACGCGTATCCTCGAACTGCTCGGCCGACACAGACTCACGGTCAAAGCCATCGTCAGCACCCATGCTCACATCGACCACGTCGGCGGCCTCAGCAAGCTCCGGCAATACACCGGCGCTCCCATTTTAATGCACCGCGATGATCTCCCTCTTTATCAAGGCATGGAAGTGCAAGCCGCGTTCCTCGGCGTTGCCACGCCGGAGATCTGCGACGTGGACCAGCTTTTGAAAGAGGGCGACGCATTGAGTTGGGGCTCGTTCCAAGCGAACGTCATGCACACACCGGGCCACACGCCGGGCAGCGTATGCCTTTATTTACCGAAGGACGCCGGCGCCGTTGTCATGCCCGTTCCGCGGCTTTTTGCGGGCGACACGCTTTTCGCGGGCAGCATTGGCCGCACCGATCTGTGGGGCGGATCCATGGACCAAATCACGGATTCTCTTCGCGGCAAGCTGATGCAGTTGCCGGATGACACAGTCGTGTATCCCGGCCACGGTCGCCTGACCAGCATCGGCCAGGAACGCAACACTAATCCGTTTTTGATTACCACCTGATTTCTCCTAGCCGCACGCCGCAGTTTGTTCCGCAGTTTCAGCCGCGCTCGGCGGGAATGGTGCGGCCCTGCGCCTAGGCGTTCCGCTTTTCTCGCGCGCGTTTCAATTCTTCCATCACGGATTGCACGAGTTGCTTCGCGTGCTCCAGTTCCTGAGTGATGATGCGCAAATCCATCGCGGGAACTGCCGCATTTCGCTGGCTGGTGCAGTAAACGCCGTGCTGGCCGACAAGTACCAAGGCATTCGTCATGCGGTCCAACGAGACGGCTAGCCGCCCGCGCTCCCGTCCGTACATCTGCTCAAAATGCTCCAGCTCTTCCTTGTGCTCATCAAATGCATTCATGGATTGCAGGCCTCAGTTGTTTCGCGGCCTTTCGCCGCCGCGGCAGACGGTTGCACATCGGGCACATACAACACGCACCAAACTTTACCCCATGCGGTGCGCGGAACATAATTCGCTTGAGCCACCAAGCGACGATTAACCCACTCTGCGCTGTGCAATACGTGGGTTTTGCGACAGATAGTCCGCCCTTGGAGAGCTTGGGAAAAAGATTCGGCTGGAGCAATCTGACAATGCGACGATCCGACCTGGTGCAGCACAAAGAGAAAGAGAAGGGCGCGGTGACGCGCACCTCGCAAATCGTTTTCGGTGAACGCCAGCATTTGCTGCGCGTCCTCGATTCGCTCGAAGGCACGGATTTGCCGATTGCCCGGCTGCAGCAGGAGCGCCGGATTCTCGAAGACCTGATTCACGCGCGCACCCGCGAACTCAACCAAATCAACACGGCTTGGGACGAAAAAATCGGCCTTGTGCTGAGCGCCGATGCCAAACCGGAAATGCTCGAAAAACTCGTCAAACAGGCTCCCGAAGAAGATTTCTATCTGCTGCGCTTGATCAGCGAACATCCCCGCGCAAACGCAAAGACCTTGAATAAGCTGGCCAAGCATCCCTACGGAGCGATTCGCGAAAACGTCGCCCGCCATCCGAACGCTGATGCAGGCACCCTTACTTGGCTCAGCAAAGACCGTAGCCAGCCGCTCTGGTATCTCGTCGCCTTCAACCCGAATACACCAACGCCGTTGCAACGCCGCCTACGCGACCGCCTGAAAAAGCTAGGCGAAAACCAACTCTCCCGATAGTTCGCTTACCACTTAGAACGTGTAGGGGAGGGGCTTGCCCCTTCCGTTTGACCCTCAATCCGAGACCGATCCGCGTCGAGCCCCAAAGCCAGTGATAGTAGAATGACTCGACTCTATTTCCAGAAGAGGTGTCCGTATTGCGGAGAAACGAGCGAGATCGCAGATGACTATGACGGTCAAGGAGCCGTCGCCGGGCTGGCAGTTCGTGCGCATAAAAAAGTGGGCGATCCTCGCCATATCCATCTCGATGATTGTGCCGTGCCTGTGGCACCGGCGAATCGAAGCCGGCGATCTCGCGAGCCACGTTTACAACGCATGGCTGGCCCAGTTGATTGAGAGGGGCCACGCGCCGGGCCTTTATATCGTCCGCCAGTGGAACAATGTTCTGTTTGATTGGCTGTTGTTGCATGCTGTGAATCTCGTGGGCTTCGTGGTCGCGGAAAAAATTGTAGTTTCCGCCTGCGTGTTGATTTTCTTTTGGGGGATTTTTGCTCTTGCCTCGGCTGCGAGCGGCCGCGCACCCTGGTTTCTCACCCCATGCATCGCCATGCTGACGTACGGCTACGCTTTTAACATGGGGTTCCTCAACTACTATTTGTCGCTAGGGCTCGCGTCGTTCAGCATCGCGCTGCTGTGGCAGGGAAGGGGATTAGAGCGGTTCTTTGGGTTACTCATTCTGCCGTTCATTCTGCTTGCCCACCCGATAGGATTCCTCTGGCTGGCAGGGATGGCGCTTTATCTTTTTCTTTGGACGAAGCTGCCGAGTTGGTGGAAACTGTGCGCGCCGATATCCGCCGTCGTCTCGCTGTTTGCTATTCATTGGTACCTAGCGCATCAAACGCGGTTTCCCGTCGATTGGACACACGATCCTTTTTATTTGATGAACGGAGCCGATCAGTTGACGCTCTACGGCCAACGCTACGCCGTGCTCGGGTGGGCCGCGTTAGGCTTCGGAGCGCTTTGCGTCGCCGTCGATTTGATTTCCCGTCGCCGCGAAACTTCTTTTTGGCGGTCTCTACGACTCCCTGCTGAGTTGTATTTCATTGCCATAGTCGCCGTGGCCTTGCTGCCTGAAAATTTGCGACCGTCGATCTCTGGCGGCTGGATTGGATTGCTTGCCTCGCGGCTGACAGCGATCACAGCCATATTTGGACTATGCCTGATGGGCTGCCTGAAGCCGCGGAAGTGGCATCTTGCGGGTTTCGGTGCATGCGCGATTTTCTTCTTCACTTTCTTGTACACGGACACACTCGACTTAAACCGTATGGAATCCAGCGCCGAGCAAATTGTTAGCCAACTGCCTTTCGGGACGAGAGTGATCGCCACAATATGGGCGCCTCCGGATTCGCGTGTTTCCTTCATCGGCCACATCGCAGATCGTGCCTGCATTGGGCACTGCTTCAGCTATGCGAACTACGAGCCTTCGTCGGGACAATTTCGCATTCGGGCGCATTCTGGTAGTCCCGTCGTCAGCGCTTCCGACGATGACACCGAAGACATGCAAGCAGGGGAGTACGAGGTCCAGGACGAGGACGTGCCGGTGATGGAAATTTTTCAATGCGAAGAAAAGGACCTGACGAAGCTCTGCATCCGGGACTTGGCCACCGGCGAAAAAAATGGCCGCCTCGGCTACAAGCCACCCTCCAACTAGCCTCTTGTAGTGCGGCAGCTCTGCTGCCGCTTTTTTCAGCCATTCGCTAGCCTCCGCATGAGGCGAGGGTCGCTCATCCGCCGCCCCTTCTTACCCGTTGCTCAAAAACCCCCAAACACTCGCCAAAATAGCGGTAGACAAATTGGCTCTTGCAGCAGTCCAATATCGTGTAGAATTGGCTCAAGGTGAGAGACAATGTTGCCACTGCATCTCCAGCCTGAGAGCCACGTCCCGCTGTACGTCCAGCTTCGCGATCAACTGCGTTCGCTCGTGCATGCAGGCGATTTGCGCCCCGGCGACCGTATTCCTGCCAGCCGCGAGCTAGCCACCATGCTGGGAGTCCATCGCACAACGGTCGCGAATGCTTACGCCGAGCTTGAATCCGAAGGCCTCATTCAGGGGCACGTCGGCCGCGGCACGTATATCAAGGGCAATGGAAACGGCTTGAAGTTGACGCCGCCACCTCCGCCCGTCCTTAATGGAAATGGGAGCGCGGGGATTCGATGGGAATTGCTTTTCGCCGATGAACGTGGCGAAGAAGCCCTTAGCCGTCTGACGGCCAGCGCGCCGGAAAATGCGTTGTCCTTTGTGATGGCACGTCCCGCGGAAGAATTTTTTCCCGTCGACGAATTGCAGATTTGCGTGAACGCCGTTCTGCGTCGAGAAGCCACCGATGTTTTGAAACTCGGCCCATCCGACGGCTACGGACCTCTGAAGGAAGCGCTGCTCGAACATCTCCGCGGCGATGGTATTCCCGCGAAGGACGAGAATCTTCTGATCACCGACGGATGCCAACAATCGCTCGACATAATTAGTAAAGCCTTCGTCCGGCCGGGCGATTCTGTGATTCTCGAGAATCCGACTTACCCAGGCGCAATGGCAATCTTCCACGGTGCGCGTGCTCGCTGTCTTGCCGTGCCCATGCAAACGCGTCCAGAACCCGGCACTACTCTCGGGCTGGACCTGGAAGCGCTGGAAGCGACGCTCGCCGCGAACCGCGTGAAGCTGATTGTGTTAACACCTGATTTTCAAAACCCCACCGGCACATCGATGCCGCTGGCTTCCCGGCGCAAAGTTTTAGAACTCGCCGGACGCCACCAAGTGCCCGTCGTGGAGGATCACATCTACGCTCGGCTTCACGCACGCGACGAGCGTGTGCCATCGCTGAAGCAACTCGACCGCGCGAACATCGTCATTCACATCGACAGTTTCGCGAAGGTGGCGTTTCCGGGGCTGCGCGTTGGATGGATCGTAGCTCCCGCAACTGCAATAGAGCGCTTGCGCATCGTGAAACAGACCACTGACCTGCACACGGACCAGTTGGCGCAGGCAACACTCGCGGAATTTCTGCGGCGGGGACTGTTCACCAAGCATCTCGCGAAAATGCGGAAAGTCTACGCCTCGCGGCTCATGGCTTTGGATGAGGCGCTTCGCAAGCACATGCCCGAAGGCACGCGGTGGACGCGTCCTGATGGCGGGATGTGCCTGTGGATGGAATTGCCGCCGGGCTTTGACGCCAGCGAACTTTTGATTCACGCGAAAGAACGCGGAGTCCTTTTCGCTCCGGGCCGTTATTTCTACGTGCAGAATCCGCTGCCCAACACGCTGCGTCTTGGTTACGCTGGTTTGGATGAAAAGCAAATCGCTCGCGGTGTGACGATTCTCGCGGATATACTCCGGGTTGGGATGCGCAAGCGCCAGCGCGGTGTACGGCGGGCCGAGCGGAGTAGAGTGGCGCTGGTTTGAAGAACAGAGTAATGAAGTAAGGAAGCAATGAGGTAAAGAAAGAAAAAGAAAGAAAAAGCAGAGAGGCTGGGTGAATTTGACGGACACGATTACGTTGGCGCCGAATCCAACGAACAAGTGCTTTGGCTGCGGCGGAGCGAACGACCTCGGCATGAAGCTGACGTTTGTTCAGGACAACGTCAACCGCCGCATCGTCGGGAGATTTATTTTGGGCGAAGCGTATCAGGGCGGCGGGGGGATGGGGCACGGCGGGATTATCGCTACGCTGTTGGACGAAGTCATGGGAAAGGTCTGCCGGTTTCGCGAACTTCGCGCTGTGACGGCGGAGTTGACAGTTCAATATTTGAAGCCGGTGAAGGTGAATGAAGAGATCGTCGTCGAAGGTTACGAAACAGAGGTAAAAGGGCGCAATTTGTTTCTCGTTGGCGAAATTCGGAATAGCGCGGGCGATCTGCTGGCGCGAGGCACGGGACGATTTGTAGTGATTGGACAGAAAGAAAAAGTTGCGACCGAAATGCGCAGTACGTAGCAGCATGCAAAGGTAGGCAGTACATGGATTTTTGGCGGTGAAAAATACGCCGAGATATTTGCGACAAGAGGAGAGATGACATGGATGCGAAGAAACTGAATGGCAGCGGCGGTGCAGACGGTAATGCGAACGAATGGCGTGTAAAAGTTGGCCTGGCAGAGATGCTCAAAGGCGGCGTCATTATGGACGTGACCAACGCCGAGCAAGCTAACATTGCCGAGAAGGCCGGCGCTTGTGCGGTCATGGCGCTGGAGCGCGTGCCTTCCGACATTCGCAAAGAAGGCGGCGTGGCGCGGATGGCGTCGATCAAAGTCATTCGCGAAATCATGAAAACAGTCACTATTCCGGTGATGGCCAAGGTGCGTATCGGGCACTTTGCTGAAGCGGAAGTGCTTCAGGCGCTTGAAGTAGATTTTATTGACGAGAGCGAAGTGCTGACTCCCGCGGATGAAGAGAATCACGTCTGGAAGCATGATTACCGTGTGCCATTTGTTTGCGGCGCGCGTAATCTCGGCGAAGCACTGCGGCGCATTGCGGAAGGCGCAGCGATGATTCGCACCAAAGGCGAGGCCGGTTCCGGCAACGTGGTCGAAGCCGTTCGCCACATGCGCACCATCGTGAGCCAGATGAAAAAGCTGACGACGTTGCGCGACGATGAATTGATGCGCGAAGCAAAGGAACTCGGCGCGCCGCTCGATCTGATTCGGCAGATTGCCAAAACGGGGAAGCTGCCTGTTCCGAACTTCTCGGCGGGTGGGATTGCTACTCCGGCGGATGCTGCGCTTGTGCGGCGTCTCGGCGCCGAGGCGGTTTTTGTTGGGTCGGGGATTTTCAAGTCCAGTGATCCGGAAGCGCGTGCCAAGGCCGTCGTGAAAGCTACGACGCATTTTGATGACCCGAAGGCGGTGCTTGAGGCTTGCGAGGAGCTTGGCGAGGCGATGCGTGGGATTGATGTGCGGCAGTTGGAAGAGAAGGACATGTTGTCTACTCGCGGTTGGTAAAGGATCCTTACAGTTCGTTTGGGCAGGATAAGAAGGGCGCAGCATGCTGCGCCACTACAAAGACGGGCACGGCGTGCCGTGCCCCTACGACGCCGGGCTGGGCCTCTACTGGGTAAACAAACCCAGCCCGTACAAATTTCGACGGAGCGGATGAAGTGAAGATTGGGATATTGGCGGTGCAGGGGGATTTTGCGGCGCACGCGGCGATGCTTGCCGGATTGGGCGCGGACACCGCGGAGGTGCGTACTGTCGCGGACCTCGATGGTTGCGATGGGCTTATTCTTCCTGGCGGAGAGAGTACTACCCAATTGCAATTTTTGCAGGAAGAGGGTTTGTTTGAAGCGGTCAAGAAATTTGCCGCAGAGGGCGGGGCGATTTTCGGGACTTGCGCCGGGGCGATCTTGTTGGCGACTGAGGTGAAGAATCCTGCGCAAGCTTCTTTGGGTTTGCTGGACATGACTGTTTTGCGGAATGCGTATGGGCGGCAACTTTCTAGCGACGTTTTCTCTGGTACCAACACGTTGACGGACGTGCCCATGGAGATGGTCTTCATTCGGGCGCCTATCATTGATCGCGTCGGTCCGGGCGTGGAGGTGCTCGCCGAATATGGCGGGAAGCCTGTCCTGGTGCGGAAAGCTAACATCATGGCCGCAACCTTTCATCCCGAGCTTAGTTCCGATAGCACTGTGCATAGGTGCTTCCTGGAATTGGTTGGGGCAAGTCATGGGAGATCGGCTTCGGTAGCGCGATAGCGACTTGTGAATGGCGGGCTGGGGCACCTTGGTTTTGGCCCCTGGCCGGTGAATTGGGGACCGCGGGAGACAGCCAGGATTCACCGCGCGAAACCCGCGCGATGGAGAAGAGATTGGCTGTCCCACCGGAGATAGGGAAGGGTGCAGCCAAGAGTGGCTGTGCTACTTGGAGTTTGGTTAACAATAACCACCCCACCCCCTCGGTTTTGCATAAACGCTGATTCTAAAGACAGTTCAAGTCATTTGTTTTGATACACTTTTGCAAATGCTGATTCTAAAGGTGGTTGCTGGAAGTGCGTTTTCTGCTTGTTGCGTTTGAAATGGAGCGGTAGAAACAAAAAAGCGGCAGCAGAGCTGCCGCACTCCACATGGGGTTTTGCTTGGCAGAAGCATACCCGAATGTGTATTGGAAGGTCAATAAAATAATCGGATATAGATGTAAGTCATCGAAAAGAATAGATGAGATGCAGGAACGGGCTGTCGATAGAGGTTTAGTTTAACGGGGGCGGCAGACTAGGTTGCGCTCGGGAGAATCTGGTTCGATGAAAAAGAGAGTCCGGACGAAGGTGATGTTTGTGTGCCTTGGGAATGCTTGCCGTAGCCCGATGGCGGAGGCGATTGCTTCGCGCGATGCCGCCGATGTGATCGAGGCTTCGAGTGCTGGGCTGACGCCGCTCGGTCACGTGGAGAGGATGACGAAGCAGACGCTCGAAAATAATGACTATCCTGTGGATGGGCTCGATTCGAAGTATGTCGAGCCCTCCGCGTTCGACGCGACGGACTTAGTGATCAACATGAGTGGGCGGCCGAGAGAACTCTTTTTTGAAAATCCAGCCAAAGTGGAAGATTGGTGCGTGGAAGATCCCTATGGCGCGGATGCGGAGCTTTATCAGAGAATCTTTGAGGATATTAGGGCGCGTGTCGCCGAGCTTGCGACGCGGCTGAGAAATGGCAATGGCAATGACGTGACCCCGAAAAACATCAAACAGAAGGGCAGTACGGGGAAACGCCGTCAGTAGAGGGTGGCGAGGAGAAGCTAGTTTGCGGCGAGAGAAGACAAGCGTATCGCAGGAGGATTACCTCAAGGCTATCTGGGAGATGCTTGAGGAGGATCAGACGCCGATCAGCGCGCGGCTTGCGGAAGAGCTGAAAGTGACGCCTCCGGCGGTCACGGCGGCTTTGAAGCGCATGGCGCGGGATGGCCACGTTCGCGTGGAGCGCACTGGACGAATCGATCTTACGCACAAAGGGCGCATGGTGGCGGAGCGACTGGCTTTGCGGCATCAGCTTGCGGAAATGCTGCTTACCGAGGTGATTGGGCTTTCGTGGGCGAAAGCGCATGACGAAGCGGAGCGGCTTGAGCATGGAATCTCGCCGGAAGTTGAGGCGCTGTTGCTCAAGCGATTTGGGAACAAGAAGACATGTCCGCACGGGGTCCCGATGAGGGGCGGGGTGGCGAAGTTGCGGAGCCAGGGGGCGGTGCTTTTGGCGGATTTGCGAGCTAACGAGCACGCCGAGATTCTTTGCGTTTATGAGAAAGACGGGCAGTTCTTGGAATTTTTGGAAGGGTTGCGCTTGCGCCCTTCGACCAAGGTCGAAGTGCTGAAGCGCGAGTATGACGAGACGATGACTTTGCGGTCGGATGGGCACACTATGCATTTGGGGAAGCCGGCGACGTCGAGGATTTGGGTGCGGCGGTTGGATTGAGGAAGTGAGTAGTGGGTGGTGAGTAGTGAGTAGGGCAGAGCGACCCGTGAAAAGCCTTGCTGGGGAGAGGGCGTTTAACGCAAAGCGCACACGGATTCAAGGCTCGTTAAGAAAGTTTCTAGCCAGGGCCTTCACTTTGGGAGTCAGGCCTTCCGCGATCGCATTACGTAGCATTTTTGCTTGTTCGTCTGAAAAGTCCAGTGGCTCCTTATCGGTTAGGTGGCTAAATCGGACCAAACCGATCGCTAGTCGGACAGCTTCCGACCTAATGTCCTTATTTATATGCCGGGCAGATTCCACAAACACGTGCAACACGTCTGTCGCGGTTCCGTGACCTCTGATTCGGAAGAGCGCGATTAATGCGTTACGAGTTTGGTGGACATTTAACAGATCCTGCTTAACGGCCCCCACAAGGAACTCATAAGCTTCTCTGGCGTTCTTCAATTCCAGCGCCCAATCGATCCTCTTCTTTTGGTCTAATTGTCGGAGCAAATTGTCTTTGGAAAACGCCATAAATAAGGTTCGTTCCAGCTGAGATGCATTAAACAATTTGGTCGTTGTTTTGTGAAGTGAATAATCCCGCGGCATTAGGTGCGTTGATCTAAGAGGGTTTTTAGGCGGGCGTAGCCGGCTTTGCTTACTGGCAGGCGGGTGCCATCGGCTAGGATGGCCAGGCGGCTGTCTTTTCCGTAGGGCTCGATTCGCACTACCTTTTCGAAATTCACTACGTAGGAGCGATGGATCCGCACGAACTGCTCGGGGTCGAGGCAGGCTTCGAGGTTTGCGATAGTCTGCTGCTTCAAGTGCTTCTTGCCTTCGCTGGCTAGAGCGACGTAGTCGTCCTGCGCTTCGGCGTAGTCGAGTTTTCTGACCGGGATCAGCGTGACGCGCGTGCCGTCGCGCACTACGATGCGTTCGAGGAATTGTTTTGGCGGGCGCGCGGCGGCGGCCAGGTCTGGAGCTGATGGTAATTTTTCACCTATGCGTGATTTCGCGCGTTCGAGAGCGGCTTCAAATCGCTCGCGGCCGATGGGCTTCAGGAGATAGTCGACGGCATGGACTTCGAACGCGCGCATGGCGAATTGGTCGTAGGCCGTGACAAAAACGACGGCAGTGTCGGTGCCAATCAGCTCGAGGACATCGAAGCCGGATAGTTTGGGCATTTGCACGTCGAGGAAAATCAGGTCCGGCTTATGCTCGGCGACGGCCTTCACGGCCTCAAAGCCGTTTGCGCACTCCGCGGCGACCGCTATCTCCGGATGAGTTTGAATCAGCTCGCGGAGGACGAGGCGCGCGAGGTCTTCATCGTCGACGATGAGAGCCGAGATTTTTTTGTCGTCTTTCATGCTCAGCTTTTTGCCTCTTCGGTAACAGCCGGATCAGCTGGAAATGACAAGTCCACACGAAATTTTCCATTTTCGGCGCTGGCGTGCATGCTTGCTTCCTTGCCATAGCGCGCTTCAAGCCGCTCGCGAACATTTTTCAGGCCGAGGCCGCCTTTACGCATGGGCGTCGATTCAGGGTCAAACGTATTCTCAATCGCAAGCGAGACCCGGCCATTGTGGCTTTGGCCGGAAAGATGCACTGTGCCTCCGTCCGGGAGATTGGCGATGCCGTGGGTGATGGCATTTTCGACGAGGGGCTGGAGGAGGAGCGGTGGCAGCAGGATCGAGTTAGAGACTTGCTGCATATCCTCTTCCATCTGTAAGCGCGCGCCGAAGCGCACTTTCTCGATTGCGAGATAGCGGTGAAGCAGCGAAAGTTCTTCGGAAAGGGGCACGCTCGTTTTTTCGCCTAGCCCCAGGGTCATGCGAAGAAATTCGGCGAGAAGAATGCACATCTCGCGAGCTTTCGCAGGGTCGACACTCGTCAGCGCGCTGATGGAATTGAGGCTGTTGAAAAGGAAATGTGGATTTACCTGGGCTTTCAGAGCTTTCAATTCCGCGTCGCGTGCCAGAACGCTAGATTCTTGCACGCGAATTTCGGCCCGGTTGGAATCCTCGATCGCCAGAATGACGTAGTGAGACGCGACAGAGAGAAGGTAGAGCAGGAAGCCCGCGCCGAATAAGACTGGCACCTGAGAAGCAAAGCGGGTGTTGAGTCCCAGGAAAGCGGGCATTTCTGAAAGCCCATAGGCCAGGAGCCTCGCAAGAAGGACCCAAAAAAGACTGAGAATAGCGGCGGCCAAAACGTGGGTAATCCAGAGACGCTGGCCAGTGCTCTTTTGAATGGGCGCCGATTTGCAGGAATACCATGCTGAGAGACACACAAATTGGTAGACCAGGCAGAGCGGCAGCATCAAGACTGTGGCGTCCAGCCAGCCAAGTCTTCCTGGCACGGCCATTAAATAGATCAGGATTCCGGCAAGGGGCACCCAAGCGAGCAGGTAGAGGCCATAGCGCTTGATCGGAGTGAGAAGTGGATGCATAAAGACCGCTTAGTTGGCGATCTCCACGCCTCCAAAAATGATCGTGCCGGTGATATGCAGAGTTTTTCTTTTGGCGCCGGATGGGTCTGGGGCAGCCGAAATGTGGGTTTTGTCCGAATAGCCGCCAAGTACGGGCATGGTCATGGAATGGACGTTCCATGTTTCAGGGACTCGAATCTCTGCCCCGCCAAAGATGCAGTTGATCTCGATGGTGGCTTCCTCGCCATCGATGATGGCATCGCGAAGATCGAGCTCGGCGCCGCCAAATACGCAGGTAGCTCTTCCGCCACGGAAGGCCTGACTTTTAATGCGGCGTTCGACCCCTCCAAAGATAGCAGTGGCGTTGAAGACGTCGGGGCTGATGCCGGCGTCGTTGCCCCCTTTTACAACGATGGGCGGTTTCAGGGCGCCCCACATGAGAACCAAGCCGACCACGATGATGGCCACGGGCCACATATCGGCAAAGCGGACATGGGTAAAGCCAAGACCGTTCAGTTGAAAAATGATGCCGACAACGATCAGGATCACGCCGAAGGCGCGATTGGACCGAGTAAAAAGGTGGCCAACGCCGAAGAAAACCAAGATCATAGGCCAAAAATGAAACAGCGAGCCGATGACAATGAAGCCCATGTGATCGAGCAGGAGCGCAACACCCGCGGCAACGATCAGCGCGCCCCACACCAGGCCGGTGCGGGAGGAATCCTGGTGTCCCTTGCCATGGATCACGATCCCGGCGAGCACTTGGGGCTTGCGGAAGTCGTCCGGCTGCGAAGATTTATCGCGATCATCCATTATTGGTCTCCCCGTCACGGAACGCGGATGTGTGCGACAGATTTATGCCTGCTGCGCGCTCGGAGCGCGATCGCAGCAAGGCGATCCCGACGATGACGGCCACCATCGACGAGAATAATACCAAGATACGCGAGACGAGAGGGAAGTAGTCGATCTGATGGAAAGCGACGGCCCGCGCGGCGTTGAGGAAAGTCAGGCCGAGCGTGGGCACGAGCCCTAGGAATCCATCGCTAAAGCGTGCGGCGAGCCGTTCGAGGGGTTGTGCCAGGAACGAGAGGTCGGCTAACAGCGCTACGGAGCCTAGTGCCACCAAGATTCTCCCCATATAGCCTCGCTTTTTGTATCCAGCATGTTGCTGCGGCGCCATGCTCGCCTCCAGATCGGGCGGTTTCTCTGCCCACGAGCGAGATTACGCAGGGCCGGCGGGGCGTGCATTTGCTATTCGGCGAAGAGGACGGATTTACCGGCGAGTGGCGGCGGGTATCGGCGAAGGAGGGAGACAGCCTATTTTGCCCAGGGTCCTAGACCCCGCTTGCAATTTGTGTCGATTGGCCATAGGGTATCCTCAAGAATCAGCGGCTTTCCTCAAACCTAGCGCCGAAGAAATCTTGAGGCGGACGGAGATGGTATTGCAGACCGAAAATGCAAACGCCAGACATGGCGAACGATGGCGCTGGCTCCTGTACGTTGCGCTCGCTCTTGCTGGAGGATTGCTCACGTTCGTTGGAGCGCGCGCCCAGCAAAAAGCGACGGACGATGCCACGTTTCGTAAGCTAATCGACGCCTATTGTGCTGCCTGGAGCAGCGGCAACGCGGACAATGCTGCGCGCTTCTATGCCAAGGAGGACGGGCTGGTATTTTATGACGTCGCTCCGTTTTCCTATCACAATTGGAAGGAATACGATGCCGGCGTGAAGAAAGAATTCCTGGATAATGCGGAGAGCATATCGCTGAGCGCCGGGAAGGATTTGAAGGTGAGACGCCATGGCACGGTGGCGTGGACGACGGTTTCCATGCATTTAGCGGAAAAAACAAAAGATGGTAAGAATTCTGAGACGGAGATCCGGTATACGGGAATTTGGGAGAGGCGCGGATCGGGCTGGGTGCTGGTACATGAGCATTTGTCCGCGCCGCTGGCTGGCAATTAATTAAGACGAACGCAGCTTGGGAGCGGGTTTAGTTGCCCGTGTAAGACGATGTTTAAGACACTGCGGTACTACTGGAACGTTGCTCGCGGGTATCGATTCAAACCTTGGAAGAGCCCTTACTTGCGCTGGCGTTTTGAGACTTTTCTGGGGCCGGAAGCGAAAAATCTGGACGCACGGAAATTTTTGCGGCTTTCCTGGAAGTACAGATCCAATATGATGAATTTTGTGGACTGGGCTGCCGAACGGCGGCGAGTCCAGCGCCGCATTCGCGACCACGCCTGAAGCTCGCGGATTTGCTCGCGGGGAATTAACCACCAAAAGCACAATTCGATGTTTGGCCACGCAGGGAGGCGTATGATTTGGGTGGAAGGAGGATCCGTCTGTGAGCGAGCTGAAGATCCTCCAGAAGACCGACGAACTGCACGAAGGACGCTGGTGGGAGCCCGATGCTGACGGGCGCGTACACTGTTACCTCTGTCCGCGGCACTGCCATATCCATTCGGGACAGTCGGGATTTTGCTTCATTCGCGTCAACCAGGGCGGAAAACTTTATAGCCTGGGGTATGGTGCGCCTGCGGCATTACAAGTCGATCCTATTGAGAAGAAGCCTCTGAATCACTTCTTACCGGGAACGCGCGTTTTCAGTATGGGTACGGCTGGCTGCAACATGGGTTGTTTCTTTTGCCAGAACTGGGACATTTCCAAGTCGCGTCAGGATCAGGTGCATTCGCAGCATATTGCGCCGGAAGATGTTCCTTTGCTGGCGCTCAAATATGAATGCGATTCGCTGGCGTTTACTTATAACGAGCCGACGATTTGGGGCGAGTATGTGGTCGATATTTGCAAGGCTGCGAAGGAATATGGGCTGAAAACGGTGATGGTTTCGAATGGCTACATCACGTATGAGGCCTTCCACGATATCTATGACCACATCGACGCGGCCAATATCGATTTAAAAGCGTTCACGGAGGGCTTCTACGGAAAGACTACGTTGACGCACCTGGCGCCGGTTTTGGAAACTCTGGAGTGGCTGAAGCAAGAGACGAAGGTTTGGTTCGAAATCACGAATCTGATGATTCCTACTTTGAATGACGACCCGGCGGAAACGCGCGCGCTTTCTGAATGGATCTTGACGCATCTTGGGCCGGACGTGCCACTACACTTCACGGCGTTTCATCCGGATTTCAAATTGCAGGATAAGCCGCGCACTCCGCCGGAGACGCTTCATCGAGCGCGTGCGATCGCTCGCGAGGCGGGACTTCATTATGTGTACGAGGGAAATATCTTCAGCGACGGGGCGAATACGCCTTGTCCCAAGTGTGGAGACTTGCTGATCCGGCGGTCTTGGCATGATGTGCTTGAGAATCGGTTGGTCGAAGGCGCTTGTCCGAAATGTTCGCTGAGCATTCCTGGCCTTTGGGAGAGGTCTGGAAAGCTTTCGTCTAGTGCGAAGGCATCGCGGAAAACGGCGGGGAATTACGACCATTTAAATTTGTAGCGGGCGATCGCCATATGCGGCGGGAGTCCAAGTGTCGGGCTTCTATGGATGAAACGCGTAAAAGCCTGGACCGACACGCATTCCGTGATGCCACGCAAGCGGGAATGCCCACCACACCAGTGCTCCGAGAATGGCTTGCCCTACGGTGAGTGGGATGATGTTGCGTTCTCGAGAAAAGAGCCAACTCATTGCTGTTCCGCCGATAAAAGTGAGTGGCACGAGAACTGGATTCGGCCAATGGAGCGCGGCGAAAAGGGTGCCAGCTGCCAGCGCTGCCAGGTAAGGTTGCTCAAACGCGTAGAGTAGCCGGTTCGTGAGATACGAATTGAGGGCGACCTGTTGCAGCAGGCAGAATGCGAAATAGCCTGAGAAATGTTTCCACTGAATTAGATGAAGCGGCAAGTCGTGGTAGGCGCCAAACCACAAACCTGGAACGCAAATACCTATAACGAAGACTGCGAAAATCTTTAGTCCTTGGAGGGTGGCTGGCCGGAGGTTGTCCGCGCGCCAGCCGAGAGTTTTCGGAGTGTCTCGATGCAAGAGGACGCTTGCGAGCAACCAGATGGGGAAGACAAGCCAAGAGTTAGGCCGTGTGGCTTGAAGTTGCCAGATGTACCAGGCGATATACGCTGCCAGCCCGAGGGCCTCGGTCAGAGTCAATATCCGAAAGCTAGTTTTCGACATCGGCCGCGGATGCAAAGAGAGATGGCTCGTCGGCACCGCTGAGTTTCAGAAGTTGCAGCGTGCTTTCGAACAATTGTTCGATTTCTGCCTCGCCTGCGAGTTTTGGGGCAAGCAGTTTTTCTAAACTGAAATCGGGGAAGCCGCGGTCGATCATGCGCGCCGACAGTGATGCGCGGAGTTGTTTCGAGCTGAGCAGGCCTGCGGCCTGAACTTCTTCGAAGACAGTTCGCCTGAGAGGATCTAGAAAATCGTTCGAATGCAAAAGCCGGCAGATTTCCAGACGCGTGCCCGGTTTTACGAGTACGGAACAGAGCAGGCGCAGAACATTGCGCTCCATTTGTTCACGGCGCGGGTTCTTGAGAATCGTTTTCGTCTTCATGTCAAGCGTGCGCAGAAAAACCTCGTATCTCGACGCGCGGCCCGAGCATCGTAATTGAGAAATACATGCTAGATGAGATGATAGTAGGGAGAACGAGGTTGCGTTCAGGGAGTGGTCGGAATGACAGAAAAGCACCGCGTCGTAATTCTTGGCGGCGGATTTGGCGGCTTAAACGCTGCGCAAAAACTTAAGCGCGTGCCCGTGGAAGTTACGTTGATCGACCGGCGCAATTTTCACTTGTTCCAGCCGCTGATGTATCAGGTTGCTACGGGTTCCTTGTCACCGGGGGAGATTGCCGCACCTTTGCGCGGCATCTTGAGCCGTCAAAAAAATACTCAAGTGCTTCTTGGCGAAGCCGCGGACATTGATCCGGATGCCAAGCTTGTGATTTTGCACGACGGAGCTGCTTTTCACTACGATTCGTTGATTGTCGCGACTGGCTCGCAGACTTCTTATTATGGCAATGATGCGTGGCGTGAGTGGGCGCCGAGCCTGAAGTCTGTCGAGGAAGCTACTGCGATCCGGCACAAGATTCTTTATGCGTTCGAGTGCGCTGAACGCTCGACGACGGAGGAGGATGCGCGGGCGTGGCTCACGTTTGTGATTGTTGGCGCAGGGGCAACAGGTATGGAGCTTGCCGGCGCTCTCGCTGAGATCGCCAATGAGACGCTGAGGAATGACTTTCGGCGGATTAATCCGCGCGAGGCGCGCATTATTCTGATGGAGGGCGGTACGCGCGTGCTTAATTCATTTCCCGAGGATCTCTCGGCGAAAGCGGAAATGCTGGTTTCGCGGCTCGGCGTCGAAGTTGAAAAAAACGTCATGGTGACGGGCATCGACGCCGATGGGGTCGCTTATAAGTCCGGAGAGGAGTTAAAACGACTGCCGGCGAAAACCGTGCTTTGGGCCGGCGGTGTCACAACAAATGCGTTTGGCCGGAGGCTCGCCGAGCGTGCTCACGCGGAGACAGACCGCAGCGGCCGCATTAAAGTGAATCCCGACCTCACGGTCCCTGGTTATCCGGACATTTTCATCGTTGGCGATCTGGCGCTCTCTCTAGGAGATAGTGGGAACCCCCTGCCTGGCGTTGCGCAGGTGGCCATCCAGGGCGGAGCTTACGCGGCAAAAACGATTCGCGCCCGAGTAGAAGGGAAGAAAGGCGCCAAGCCGTTTCATTACTTCAATAAAGGAGACATGGCTGTTATTGGGCGAGCCGCGGCTGTTGCCAACATTTTTGGCTTTCATTTAGCAGGTTTATTCGCTTGGCTTACTTGGCTTTTCATCCACCTGATCTATATCGTGGAATTCCAGAGCAGAGTCCTCGTATTCGTGCAGTGGGGCTTTGAGTATCTGACTTTTAGTCGCGGGGCGCGCCTGATCACCGGAGTCGCCGCCACGGATTCGCTGGAAAAACCCGGCGCGCTGAGCAATCCGGGTGATGGCGGGTGACCTCCCCGATGCACTTCAATGGACTCAGTGCTAGAATCCACATTTCGCGAGGCGAGTGCTGACGATGCAGGTATGCGGTTTTGCTACAGTGAGGCGAGTTGCCATGGCTGCAACTCTATTGGTGGCGATCGTTTTTCTCATCGCCGTAGTGATCTCCCCGGCTCTGCCACAACAAAGCGAGCCTGCGGACCCGGCTATTGAGCGGGGACATAAGCAATTCGAGCAAGCGTGTGGATTTTGTCACGGGCCGGATGCAACAGGCGCGCGTGGGCCGGACCTCGTCCGCTCGCCGCTAGTGGCACACGATGTGAAGGGCGACCTCATTGGCGGAGTGATTCGTCAGGGGCGTCCGGACAAGGGCATGCCGGCGATGCCGCTAACGGATGCGCAGGTGAAAGATATCGCGGCTTTTCTTCACGCGCGCTCCGCGGCTGCGCAAGGTTCTAACGGGGTGCCAGACACGTATCCGGTTGAGAAGTTGCTCACCGGCAACGCCGACTCCGGGAAGGTATTTTTTAATGGCGCCGGCGGCTGCAACAAGTGTCATTCCCCAACGGGCGATCTGGACAAGGTCGCTAGTAAATACCCTGCAATCGATCTCGAAGCGCACATGCTCTATCCCGGCGGCCGGCATACGACTGTGGTCGTGACGCTGCCCTCTGGCGAGGAGATCAAAGGGCCACTAGAGCATGCCGACGACTTCATGGTTTCACTACGCGACGCCTCGGGCTGGTACCGTTCATTCTCGCGAGCGCAGGTGAAGGTGGAGCTACAGGATGCTTTGGCGGCGCATCGCGAGCTGCTCGGCAAGCTCTCGCAGGCGGATGTTCATAACCTCTTCGCTTATTTGGAAACTTTGAAGTAGGGAATCAGAAGCACAAGTCAGAGGACAGGAGCCGGAATGATTGTTAACTTCCGCGGAGCGGTGAGCGGCGCGCGCGACTGCAAGAACACCCTTGGGAGTCATGCGGGACTTTCTCTGATCGTAAAACGAGGCCGTGTTGTCCTTTTGCTGCTGCTGTTCGTTGTGGGGCTGCGTTCGTCGTCTGCTTCGGCACAGGAGCTCGACCCTGCCGTACTACTCAAGCCTGCTACTGATGCCTGGCCGACGTACAACGGAGACTATTCCGGCAGGCGGTTCAGCACACTTGATCAGATTAATGCGGGAAATATCAGCTCGCTCGCGCTGGCGTGGGCTTTTCCGAGCCACAGCACAACGATTAAATCGACGCCGCTCTTAGTGAATGGCATTCTCTACTTTTCGGCCCCCGACAACGTTTGGGCTGTGGATGCGCGCTTCGGCCGGAGGATTTGGCATTACGAACGCAAGTCGGAAGGCGACCACATCGGGCATCGCGGCCTTGCGATGTACAAAAATTGGCTTTACTTTACGACTCCTGACGCCAAATTGGTTTGTCTCGATGCCAAGGATGGCGGTGTGCGCTGGATTGTGGAGCTCGCTGACTCGAAACTCGAGTATTTCTCCACGATGGCTCCGCTGGTCATACGGGACCACGTGATTGTGGGCGTTTCAGGAGACGTTACAGACATTCCCGGATTTCTCGAATCGCTCGATCCTGAAACGGGGAAAATCCAATGGCGCTGGAATACTGAGCCTGCTCCGGGCCAGCTGGGATCTGAAACGTGGCCGAAAGACAGCGATGCGATCCTCCACGGCGGCGGCATGACGTGGATGACGGGTACTTACGATCCTGATCTCAATCTTCTCTATTGGGGCACGGGCAATCCGAACCCGGTGCTAGCGGGTGAGGGACGGCCGGGCGACAATCTTTACACTTGCTCGATCGTCGCCCTGAATCCAGATACGGGGAAACTCGCTTGGTATTTTCAGCCGTCCCCTCACGATGTGCACGACTGGGATGCTGTCGAGACGCCGGTCTTGTTCGACGCGGAGTTCAAAGGCAAACCACGCAAGCTTTTGGCACAGGCTAGCCGGAACGGATTTTTCTTCGTGCTCGATCGTACAAATGGAGAGCATCTGGTCACTTCGGAGTTTATTGAGCAGACTTGGGCGAGCGGCGTTGACCCGCGAGGGCGCCCGGTCGCAAAGCCGAGCACCACTCCGAGTCCGGACGGTGCACTCGTTGAGCCCGGTTCCGACGGCTCGACGAATTGGATGGCGCCTAGCTTTAGTCCGCAGACGAGACTTTTTTATGTGAACGCCCGGCGCCTCTTCAGCATTTATTACAATACGGTTGAGGGTAAGCCGGAAGGATGGGGAGGCCGCGACCGAAATCTGTGGGCGAATTCCACGTTGCGGGCTCTCGATTACCGCACCGGCAAAGTTGTGTGGAACCACGAGCTGGGTGACGGCGAAAGCATTGCGGGGATTCTTACGACCGCGGGGCATTTGCTATTCAGCGCAGATAACTCAGGCAATCTGCTGGCGCTTGATCCTGCCACTGGCAAAACACTCTGGCACTTGAATATGGGCGGCAAGCTGGATGCTTCGCCGATGACTTATCATCTCGACGGACGGCAATATTTGATCTTTGCTGTGCAGGACATCCTCTATGCTTTTGCGCTGCCGGAAACATCGCAGCCTCGCTGAACAATTGCAAACGACTATTCTGATCGGGTGAAGGCATCTAGTTGGTTCAGGGGATATTTCTGACGGATGGTGCCGGGGGCCCGGCTCGCACATTGTAGCCACGGCTCGATCATTCCCCAGATCACGTTCCGCATCGAGGTGGCGGCGTAGAAGCTAACTGCCAAGCTTCGTGCCGGTTGGATGCGCAGGTGCTGCAATGCACTGAAGACGCCCTCCTGCTTCCGTTCCACTTTGAACTGAACCGTCAGACAGGAGCACCGAGAGATGGAAAGGTCGAGATGTCGTATCGTACTTCGTGGTACTCCTTGCGTACTGCTCGGCGTACGACCAGTACAGTACGAGATGTCAGGGAGAACTTGGGGCGGTTTGAGATTTGACTCTCTGCGTGCAGGAACGGGTGATCTTACGACATTTAAGCTCCGGACCCCAGAGTCGCCCCAATACAACTCTTTGTGGGCATCCAAAAACGCGGAATTCAGGCTCCTTCCACCCGCTCCAGCAGCCGCGAAAAACGCAGAGGACCGTCCGCGGCCAGCCCAGCCTCACGCTGGTAATTCCGTTCATCTGTGGGCCTGCTTGAAGTCGAAGTAAGCGAGGTTCATGTTGCCGCGGGTCAATATGTGTACGGTGAGAACGCTTTTCCCTTTGTTCAGGCGAACCTTGAAAAGTTGCGAAGCCAGATTCCAGTGGTGCCACTGACGCCAGGACAGAGGGTCTGCAGGATCATATGTTGAAGCGATCTCCAGGGGCCCTGTCGCATCCTTTCCATTCACATCGACGGATATCGTTCCGCCACGATTCGATGTGTACAGGAAATCGGCCGCGTATGTTCCCGCGCGTGTCACATCTACAGTGATGTTGAACCACTTACCAGGTTCGGTCCACCCAACATAGAGCAGGTCTGCGGGAGGAACAACCTTGTTAAGGGGGTTGTCGTCGATCGGATCCGGCTTGCGGTGAAACTTCGTGTAGGAAGTATCCACTCCCTCGTGGATACGAAATTCGTTGAGGTAGGTCCCATCAACCGGGTTCAACTCTCCGCTGCCGTGATTCTGTGGATCGCTGTCGTGATACGCGACCCCTTCGCCGCCCAGGTCATAGTAGGCACACAATACTCGTCCCGGTATTTTCTGTGGGCCGCCCTGATAGCGGCTGTCGTGATAAGGCAGGCCTTTATACTGGCTCAAGAATGATTGGGAAAACGCAATTGCCGGTAGCATCGATGCTGCTACGAAGCATAAGAAAAACGCTCTCCGGCTCATCCTGCCTCCCAGAGTACGGCTTAAGTATGTTCCGCACTTCAGACTTGGAAAAGTTCGATCCCGTGCGCTTTCCCGAGATTGCGCGAATACTTCTTGCCTGTCCCATTGTTCCAGTGTTCGTGTACGCCAAGGCTGCGGCATCGGATGCCGTCGCGTTCAGGATCATAGAAAGTCTTCGAAGGTGGGTCATTCGCCAGAGCAGATTCGCGCAGGTAGTTATCGGCATTCGCGATATCCGGAAGATCGGGCCATTCTGAAGTAAGAAAATCGAAGCCGACGGAATCGATCGCAACGCCGTCAAACGACATAAAAATGCTGTTCGGCCAAGCATCATTGAATGGTGCCATCTTCCACTTGCGATGAGGCGGACCATCCACGTTGTCGTTTCCATAGAGCCCATCAACAATAAAAAGGATGGTTTTCTCGCCGAGGTCTTTATGTCCCAAATAATCTGTGAACGCGGAGTAACTTGCCGAACCATCGTTGTTGTGATGGAAACCGTCGTGCGCGTTCTTGCGCCAGTCGGGATTGATACTCGTGGCACCGAAGAGATTCTTCGCGCAAAGTGTCACCCCTGAACTCACATGCGCTCTCAACACCGCGGCATCAATTAAGTAAGCGGCCTCAACCACCGTGGTATCGAGTCCCTTAGCGTTGTTGCTTTCGACTGAAAAAGGAATCGCGTTGGGCTTGAACTCGGCCTTTACTCGTCCGTCCCCTCCGATATGGTCCACAAACGCGACGCCGGGAAATTCATGGTGAATCTTGTCGTAGAGATTGCCCGGGATGAACCGGCTGGAATCAAAGACGGTGATCAATGATTGCGGCACTCGTCCCGGGCCGGTCAACTGTCGGACGAGTGAAAGGAGCAAATGAGGCGAGGAGTTCAGGCGTTCGATCGTGCCGTGATCCGTCGTGTTATTCAGGTTTGCCTTGATTGCGATCTTCTCGCCGGCCTTGTATCCAGCTTTGCCCCGCCCGTGAGTGCGATTGAAGTACTGAAAGATGGTGTCCCATGCCTGGGCATCGCTTTTCTCATTGGTTAGACCGCGAACGGAGTGGGAAACCATGCGTTCGATCACAGACTGGTCGTTGTTGGTATCGGTCCACCAGGAACCCGTGCCATCCCAAGTCACGGCCGCTGGATCGTGCGCCCAAGTGACTCGGCCGGGAACAACGCCGCGGGGAACTCCTAGTGGGGAGAGTGGTTCGAACAAGGATGGCCGCAGGTAAGTAGCAGCTGCAAGAGTTAGGGCGAATTGCCGGCGCGTCATATCCATTGTGACTTGCTCCTCTCGCACAAAATCTTACGTTTCCGCGGATCATTTTGCCTGAAAGCGCAGAACCTGCGCAGCTTTTTCATCTACAGCATGGTCTTGCGTTGGAACCCGGCAGCTGCAGCGCGGGAATCTTAAACTGCCCAGCGAATTCTACCTGACGAGGCAAGTAGAATCGAGACGTAGTTACCGTGTGGCGATGCGTAGCCTCGCCGAGCTGGCAAATTAACCTGCCTATTGCCGTTACCACACGGTGCGACCGAGGCCCACTTGTACTTCGTAACCACCTTCATCTCGCGAAGCTCCGCGTCCTGCGGAACACCTTCTGGTACGGCACTTGCTCTCGCCCCATCGGCGATGAGAGCGGTCATTCGATCACCCAGAGGATCAACGGAAGAAGAAAAAGTGGATGCAGACCATGAATTACAGAATTTGTGGATGCGTTCTCGCCAGCTGCACGCCGTATCAGACCTCGTTCGGTTTACCGGCGGCCAACACGCGCAGCAAGCATCTAGAGGGGGCGGGATGGAGAATGATCAAAGAGGACTTGATCACGATTCTCGTCTGGGGGCCGAAGAATTCCGTGCTTCTTCATCCTGGCGATTAGTGTAGTGCGTTTCATTCCCAAACGTGCAGCTGCACCATATGGTCCGCCGACTAACCATCCCGTGGCTTCTAGTGCTCCCAAAATCAATAGGCGCTCCGACTCCTTAAGCGTTCTGCTCGCGGGAAACGCGACAACCGAGTCGGCCCGAGTCGGGCGTAGAAGATTGGGCAGCAAGCCGTCATTGGAAAGTATTACCGCGCGTTCGATCACGTTCTGGAGCTCTCGAACGTTTCCCGGCCAGGAATACGACTCGAAAGCGCTAACGAATTCGTCGGGAATGGTGTCTATGCGCTTACCCACTCGGCAGGAAAACATTTCGACGTAATGCTCCACCAGGGGACGAATGTCTTGGCGTCGCTCACGCAGGGGCGGCAGCGTGATCGGAAACACGTTGAGGCGATAGTACAGGTCGCTGCGAAATAGGTCGTGTCTCACCATTCGTTCTAGGTCCCGGTGAGTCGCTGCGACCAGCCGCACGTCAACGCGGTGTGTGCGGCCACTTCCGAGACGTTCGAATTCCTGTTCCTGCAGGACGCGTAGCAGTTTCGGTTGCAACGCGAGTGGTATGTCGCCGACTTCATCGAGAAAAAGAGTTCCTTTATCGGCCAATTCGAAGCGGCCGATTTTCTGTGCGATTGCGCCCGTAAAGGCTCCCCGTTCATGGCCAAAGAGCTCACTCTCGAGCAAATCGAATGGAATGGCGGCACAGTTCAGCTTGACCAAGGGCCGGCCGCTGCGGGGGCTCGCATTGTGGATCGTGTGAGCGATGAGTTCCTTGCCAGTGCCGGTCTCGCCCTGGATGAG
>Ga0210394_10000731_pt1 | contig 62362 bp, 62 predicted proteins | sample IncBWC12MmetaG_FD_160121 | JGI IMG/M metagenome (GOLD analysis project Ga0210394, IMG submission 160121) | Forest soil microbial communities from Barre Woods Harvard Forest LTER site, Petersham, Massachusetts, United States - Inc-BW-C-12-M | ecosystem: Environmental > Terrestrial > Soil >...
CCAGTCCACCTACCCGACCGTGGGATATGCCGGAACCATCCCGGCGCTGGGGCCGGGTGCAGTAGGCACGGTCTGCGCGGCTGCTGGTCCGACCTCGACCAACGCTTGCTTGCTCGACAGTGTGTTGGCGAACGCTACCGCCGCCGGCACTTCCAAGAGCGGTTACTATTTCGGTATGGGCACAGTGGCCGCCACTGGCAACGCCAACCTGGCTGTGGGTTACACGGTTGGTGGCGCGGCGGCTTCGTTCAACCAGACGGGTGTGCGCGGCTTCTGCTCCAACGAAGACGGCGTCATCCGGTTTAAAGCCAGCCTCAATGGTGCCCCAATTACGACCAATGCGGCTTGCGTGGCTTACACCACGATGCAATAGGCTGGAGTGTCTTCGTCGAAATGTAGGAACTGCCTGATTGTCAGCGATCGGGATATTGGTGGAGGCGGCGGGAGTCGAACCCGCGTCCGAAAATGTTACTGGTCAAGAGCCTACATGCGTAGTCCAGTTCATGCCTTGAGCATTACCTCAAGACGTTCGCGGCCCGCGCTCAGAACGGACAAGAAACGCGTTCCGCTAGCCTGAAGATCTCGTCCCCTCAACCCAGACGTAGTCGAGAGAACCAGCCCGCTGTATGACGTCCTTCGGAGGCCCACGGGCAAAGCCTCCTCGGACGGCTACCTACAATTAGGCAGCGTATGCCATTTGTGTATTGGCAATTATCGTTTTGCACGCGATTACGGGTGTGTGCACCCCGGCATGCCTCTTGGCCGCAAGCATCTCCGTCGAAGCCGTGACGCCCCCACTGGTGAGATTGGCCTTATAAAGAACAAAACAGCCACCTCCAATCTAGGGTCTCAATAGAAGGAAGTCAAATTGATGGATGATCCCGGCACCAAATAAGATTCGCTAAACATTCGCTTTTGGAGAGATAGGCTTGCCAATTACGCACAAATAAGCAAGAATAGCCTGCATAGGAGCAGGTAAATGAAAAGCGCAAGCTTGACGTCGCCATCTGAGCGGGTTCGGCATTACGCCGTACAAACCTACGTTTCCCCGGCTCGCCGCCACCGCGATAAAACTGTTTCAGTGAACGTCGGTGCCGTGCACAGGGCAGTTGGGCTGGCGAATCGGGTCCCGTTAGTTTGCACTGCGCTTCAGTCACAAAAATTCCAGAGAGCAAATCAGCTCCGCCTGATAGCGAAGACTGGACCGCCGTCTGGTCAGAGCACTACAGTCACCTACACCTACGAACTTCTGGAGTCCCCGCCCGAAGCGGGCGGCCTCGACGCATGGGAACAGCTGCGAGGTGCACTGAAAGATGTGTACGCTGAGTATGGCGGGGGCGAAGCGTACCTGCGGGCGGAGCGCGCATCCTTTCGAGACGCGTCCGAGCGCAAATGAGCCGCATTTACTGGGATTCGATGCTCTTCGTTTACTGGCTCGAAGACAATCCTCTGTTTGCGAAGAGAGTCGCAGCCATACATGCGCGAATGCAAGATCGCAAGGACCAACTGATCACGAGCGCTGTCACTTTGGGCGAAGTTTTAGCAGGCGCATATCGTAAGGGATCGGCATCAAGAGCAGACGAAATAAGGGCAGGCTTGTTGAGTCTTCTTTCCGAAATCGTGCCGTTTACAGTCGAGACTGCCGATTCCTATGCGCGGATCCGCGGAACTACAAATATAGATTCGCCGGACGCGATCCATCTTGCCTGCGCGGCTACTGCGAACACAGATCTATTCCTGACCAACAACAATGATCTTGTGGGCCGAGTGATACCGGGTATCCATTTCATTGCTGGGTTGGACTCAAACATCATCTGAGGCGGCTCTCGTGGCGCCTGCTCGTCTTTATCCTGCATCTAGTCCCATTTTCCGGCATCTCCAGTACGACCGAGCCGTACCTGTACAATGAATGGCAGTTACTTTGCATGAAATTCATCGTCCAAGCCTGTCAGGAGAACTGCCGGTGAAGTCGCAGTGTTTGCCCTTCAATCAGATTCCGCATAGCACCCGGCTTTTCCTGGATTTTCTCGCTGGTTCGCCTGAAGTTCAGCGCTTTTATCCGCGATCGGCGTGGTTCGATTCCTGGTTTCAGGAGGCAGCAGCCAGTCTGTGTTACGATTCTGGCCGCCGCGAGCAGATAGCGGCGATTCTGGAGCGACAAAATAAGAGCTGGAATGTTTCTGCGCGAACGCTGGAAAACATCAGCCGCCTGCGTGCCGGGGCGGCCGCGGTTGTAACCGGACAGCAGGTGGGATTGTTTGGTGGTCCGCTGTTTGCGCTGTTCAAGGCGCTCACTGCGGTGAAGCTGGCCGATCAAGCCAGCAAGGCAGGCGTGGACTGCGTTCCGATTTTTTGGTTGGCGACCGAAGACCACGATCTCGCCGAGGTCAATCAGGTTTCGATTCCTGGGTCTGACAGCCTATTGCAAACGCTGACTACTCCCTCGCAGGGCGTACCCGATTCGCCGGTGGGAGGAATCGTCTTCGGAACCGAAATCGCGGCGGCGGTTGAAGCTGCCCGAGGATTGTTGGGCGAATCCGAAGTGGCAGACTTCCTCGGCCAGGCCTATCGTCCGGGAGAGACGTTTGGCAGCGCCTTCGCCCGCTTGTTCGCCAAACTGTTCGCCGAGTGGGGCGTGATCCTGCTCGATGCTGCCGACGCTGAGCTTCACCACATTGCCAAACCTCTATACCGCAGCGCAATCGAGCGGGCCCGGGAGCTCGATGATGCATTGCTCACGCGCGGCAGGGAACTGGAAAGCGCGGGTTACCACCAGCAGGTCAAGGTCACGCCGTCTTCGACGCTGCTGTTCGCGCTGCATGATGGCGCGCGGGTTCCGGTGCATCGCCGCGGAAACGCCTCAGATGAATTCGTCGTTGGTGGCAAAACGATCTCACGGGAGGATCTGCTCGGGCAAATTGAATCGGAGCCACAGGATTTCAGCCCCAACGTGTTACTCCGTCCGGTCGTGCAGGACTATCTGCTGCCCACGCTCGCCTACACGGGAGGCGCTGCCGAAGTCGCCTACTTCGCGCAAGCCGGAGTGGTGTATGAAGCAATGCTCGGCAGGCTGACGCCCGTCGTACCGCGATTCTCCGCCACAATCGTGTCGCAAAAAGCCGAGACTCTGCTCGGGCGTTACAGGTTGAATTTTGCCGATCTTTTTCACGGACCTAAGACCCTGCGCGAGATCCTCGGCAGAAATGCGCTGCCCCAGGATTTGCAGGTGGCCTTTGACGCGGCCGACAGCTCGTTGGATAGGTCTCTCGCTTCGATCCGCGAAACGCTCGCCCGGCTGGATGTGACCCTGGTTGATTCCGCTAAGACCGCCGGCGAGAAGATGCACTATCAGCTCAACCAACTGCGCTCCCGCGCCGCGCGGGCCGAGTTGTGCCAGAGCGAGATTCTCAATCGCCACGCGGAGTTCTTAAGCAACACCCTGTACCCCAACAAAGCGCTGCAGGAGCGCGAAATTGCCGGCATCTATTTTCTCGCCCGCCACGGTACAGGTCTTTTGCGTGAGCTTTACGAAGCCATCCATACAGATTGCCTCGACCACCAAGTCATCTCGTTGTAGCAAGGGTTGCGTGCGGCAGGAATCCTCAACTGCCGAGCCGAGAAGCTAGAGCTTCCGCTCCAGTTCTTCAAGCGATTCCACTCGCGGCACGTTCATCTCTCGATAGGCGCCGCACACATCGAACAATACTGCTTGCATTCCCGCTCGCGTCGCGCCCAGATAATCAACCGAATAGACGTCGCCCAGGTACAGACTCTGCTCCGGCGCCGTTGCCGTCTCGCGTAGCGCCGCTTCGAAGATGGAGGGATGCGGTTTCTCATACCCGACCACGCCTGAATCGACGATCACCGAGAAGCAATCGGCGATTCCGCAACGTGCCAGAGTTTCGGCAACTTTTCCATCAGCATTGGAAATCACGCCCATGCGGTAGCGTTTGCCGATCCGTTCCAGAGTTTCCTTGGTGCCGGGACGAATCTCGCTCCAATTGGCCGAAATGTGCGTGGCCTGCACTAATTGATCGCGCAGGTCATCATCTTGAATTCCGAGTTCTTCCAGCAGGGAAGAGTAAAAGGTAAACCAAAAGCCGGGACCTCCCGTTTGGCCCGACTGCACAATCACATCAAATTTCCTCTTAATTGGCCGCTCGACAGCCTGCCACTGTTCGACGGTAGGCGCAGGTGTTCGTTTGGCAAGCGGCGCCAGGATGACGTGACGGCTGGGGAAGAGAAGAGTGTTGCCGACGTCGAAGAAGATGGTTGTCAGTGCGGTCAGAAGTGTCCCGGCTGCTAAATATCGTTCCCGAAGCGCTGTTCTTCGTCCCGCTTCTTTCCGTAGCGGAACGCCAGCCCTACTCCGAGGGTCATGAATCCTACTGGAGGAGCGAGCAATACCAGCACCCCACGGCTGATCGCGCGCTGGCCATCTTTACTCGCGGCTCTGGCACTGCTGTAACACATGGCGCAGCCCTGGCCGAAAGCCGGCGCAACCCATAGAGCTGCCAATAATGCGATGCTGGCCACGCGAAGCTTCATTTGACTCCCAAGTAGAGAATGCGGAACGCATCGGGAAAGAAGATACACATCAGGCAGAGGCAAGCCACTACCGCAGTCATCATGACCCACTTCATGGCGGCGATCTCGTATTTCAGGTGCATGAAGTAGCCGATAATCAAAGCCGACTTGATGACCGAAAGGATCATCAGGGCTTCCAGCATCTGCAGCGGCTCGAAAACGCGCCGGTAGGCCAGGACCACCTCAACCGCTGTAAGCAGGAGCAATACACCCCATACCCACAGGTATTGCCCTTTGCCTTCGTCGTGACTGATTGCGACATCATGCATCGTGAAATCCTCGCCCGTTCTCTTGATGAACTGCCTGCGTCTCAAACTCTGGTTGACATCAAATATACCAGCGGGAAAATGAACATCCACACCAGGTCCACGAAGTGCCAGTAGAGTCCGGCAATCTCCACGTCGTGGGCGTCGTAATCTTTCGGTTTAAGAAACAGAATCACCGCGGCGACCGCCAGTCCCACCAGGAGGACGTGGACGGCGTTGTGAAATACGTTGTCTGCTGGAATCGCCAGCCATGCGACCAGCCAGATTCCCAAAAGGATCGGCAGAAATTTCTTGCGCAAGGAAACCACGCCGAGATAGATCACGCCAATGGTTACGTGCAGCATGTGCATGCCTGTCAGCGTGAAGAACGTTCCCCCGAACTGCGGCACGCTTGCCGCCCAGGGATTCTTAAACGGCGTCATGCCCTCTTCGATGAGGTGGCTCCATTCCATACCGTGCAGCACGATGAAGGCAGCGCCAAAGAACATGGTGGCCAGCATCCAATTCCGCGTCCAACTGCGATCGCCACGCCGCGCGGCAAGCACCCCCAGCACCATGGTCAGCGAACTGGAGAGCAGGCACGCGGTCATGATGGTGGCGTTGGTGATGCTCTCCTTGCCAAAAGGCGTGGGCCATGCGGGATTCGAAATCCTCCCGTAGCTGTAGGCAAAAAGCAGCGCTCCGAACGTGAGCGTGTCGGAGAGCAGGAACAGCCACATCCCTATCTTTTTTGAATAGGCGCCAAACAGGGATGGCTCGTAAACGTCCGCCATCCCATGCTGCACCGCGACATCAGACATGATCTCGGTCTCCTAAAGTTTTGTGTTAGAGGCCACGGGCCCCCGGAACTCGCCTAGCGCACGAACCACAGCAACGCAAAAATATAAATCCACAGTAGGAACATGAAGTGCCAGTACCACGCTGTCACGTCCACCACAATGCGTCGCTTCTCCACCGGCTTATGCAGCAGGGAAGTGCCGGCCGCGTAAAGCAACACCAGAATGCCTCCGCAGAGGTGAACCGCGTGAGTTGCGGTCAGCAGGTAAAAAAAAGAACTGCTGGGGTTGGTGGCCACGTAGAAGTCGCGGGCGGCCAATTCACGCCACGCCATCCATTGTCCGGCCAGGAATCCGCCGCCAAGCACCAGTGTGACAGCCAGCCAGGGAAATCCCTTTTCGTCTCCCAGCGAAACCCCAGGAATCGAGCGCACCGGAGCCAGAGCCGCCTGGCGTGTAATCTGCCTGCGGGCGAACTCGGCGCTCAGGCTGCTGAGGAAAAGCAACCCCGTATTCACCAACAGCAAGGCCAGCGGAAGATTGAGCGGAATCCAGTCGCGAACATATCCGCTTGTGACCGCGTCGAAAGTCGGCAGTCCCTGCCGAAAAATGAGGGCGCTGGTCAGGGAAACAAATATCATGGTGACCGAAGCCAGCCCCACGATGAGCCCCAGGCGGGCACGTCGCAAACGCTGGCCATAATTGGGCGAACTGTCTCCGCCACGGCCGCCGCCATCGCCGCCGTGAGCGGGTGGATGCTCTCCGCCGCCCCGCCCGGTGTTCGGAAGCTCAATCGAAATTGGAGAACTTAAACTCGACATAGCCGACTTCTTCTATTGAGTCCTCGCGTCTAGTGCGCCGCCACTCCCGCCGGATCAGTCTGCATCACAAAGTCCTTTTTGGCGCCGGGCACGCTGTACTCATACGGTCCGTGATAAACCACCGGAGTGACACCTCCGAAATTATCGTGCGGTGGCGGCGTAGCCGTGGTCCACTCCAAAGTTGTGGCCTCCCACGGATTGTCGCTGGCCTTTGGTCCTTTAAACATGCTCCAGAACAGATTGATCAAAAAGATAAACTGCGCCGAGATGGTAATAATTGCCGCATACGTAATGAACGTGTTCAGCGGAATCAGATTGTGGAGATAAGCAAGCTCAGTGAACTGCGAGTAGCGCCGGGGCTGGCCCGCCATGCCCAGATAGTGCATCGGCATGAAAATGCAATAGGTCCCGATCAGCGTAATCACAAAATGCACCCGCCCCCAGGTCTCGTTCATCATCCGGCCGAACATTTTTGGGAACCAGTAGTAGGTGCCGGCGAACATGCCGAAAATCGCAGCCACGCCCATAATCAAATGGAAGTGCCCGACGACGAATGCGGTGTCGTGAAGGGGGATATCGAGCGTCGGCTGGGCCAGGAACGGACCGCTCAATCCGCCCGAGACAAACAGAGAAACGAAACCGATGGCGTAGAGCATCGGAGTCTGGAAGCGAATACGCGCGTGCAACAGCGTCCCCAGCCAGTTAAAGGTTTTGATCGCCGACGGAACGCCGATCGCCATGGTCATGATCGAGAACGCGAAAGCCGAGTAAGGGCTCATGCCGCTCATGAACATGTGGTGGCCCCATACCATGAATCCGAGGAAACCAATCGCCATGAGGGCGTACACCATCGCTTTGTAGCCAAAAATCGGTTTGCGTGAGAAGGTGGAAAGCAACTGCGAAGCCACGCCCATGCCGGGCAGAATCGCGATGTAAACCTCCGGGTGCCCAAAGAACCAGAACAGGTGCTGCCAGAGCAGGGGCGAACCGCCCTTGTGTCCCATGATCTGCCCGTTTACGACCACGAGCGGAACGTAAAAGCTGGTGCCCACATTGCGATCGAGCAACAACAGGATGCCCGCCGAGAGCAGCACTCCGAACGCCAGCAATCCCAGAATCGCGGTGATGAACCATGACCAGCAGGTCAGCGGCATCCTGAACATGGTCATGCCTTTAGCACGCATATCTAAAGTAGTAGTTATGAAATTTAGCGCGCCCATCAGCGAGGCAATGCAAAAAATAGCGATGCTGGTAATCCACAAGTCCGCGCCCAGTTGCTCTCCCGGCCCTGAGTTCGTGAGAGCGCTGAGTGGGGCATAGCCGGTCCAACCGTGCAGCGGTGCCCCGCCCGTCACGAAAAAGGCGGCGATGAGAACCACGAAAGCGACGAAGGTCGTCCAGAACGAGAGCATGTTCAAGACTGGGAACGCCATATCCGGCGCGCCAATCTGGATGGGCAGGAAGTAGTTTCCAAATCCTCCCTGCGGCGCCGTGGTCAGCACAAAAAACACCATGATGGTGCCGTGCATGGTCAACAACTGCAGGTAAGTCTCGGGTTTGATCTCGCCGATCAGCGGCAGCACAGCCGTCGGCCAGATCATGTGAACGCGCATCAGCAGCGACAGGAACATGCCGACAAACACCGCTACCAGCGCCAGAAAATAATACTGCAGCCCGATCACTTTGTGGTCAAGGCTGAAGACATATTTGCGAATAAAGCCCTGAGGTGCAGCGTGCGAGTGAACCGTAGCCGAGGTTGCCATTACTGTTTCTCTGCCTCCCGTGCCGCTATCCATTTATCGAAATCTTCCGCGCTGACCACATGCACCATGCCGTGCATCTTGTAGTGCCCCAGCCCGCAAAGCTCGGCGCAGGCGATCTCGTAGTCGCCGATTTCCAAGGGGGTAAAGTGCATGCGAATTTCAAGCCCGGGCACGGCGTCTTGTTTGAAGCGGAACGACGGAACAAAAAAGCTGTGAATCACGTCCACCGAGCGCAGCCGGAGGTCCACTTCTCGATTCACCGGCAGATACATCGTGCCCGTCACCACATCATCCTTGGAAGCCGGATCGGAGGTATCCAGTCCAATGGCAGCTTCGCTGCCCGCAGAGGGGTCCATCAATTTGGGGTTGGTTGAACCAAATTTGCCATCGGCGCCTGCGTATCGGAAATACCAGGCGAACTGCATGCCCGTCACCTCCACGGGAATCGATCCCGGGGCCGCAGGCGCAAAGCGTTCCGCCGCCCACACGCTGCTGCCCATCAGGTTCAAGCCGATGAAAAGAACCGCGGTCAACGTAGTCCAAATCAATTCCAGCTTGGTGTTGCCGTGGGTGTACTTCACCGGCTGCGAAGGGCCCTGATCCCGGTAGCGCCAGACCAGCCATCCCAGAGAAAGCTGCGCGGCCAGGAAGACTATCCCCATCAGGACGTAGGTCAGGGCAAATTGACCGTCAATCCATTGCGCCGAAGCCGAGGCTCCATGCGGCAACCACCAGGTCTTTGCGGCAAAAAAGTAAGTGCTGACCAAGGTGATCAGCCAAATGATCGCGAGAAGAGCTAAACCCATCTACCCGACCTCCATGAGTTTCTCGTCATGCCTTTGCCAACCCGCAATTGGAATCCGAAGCAGAATTCTGGTCGGCCCCGAAGTTTATCACAGCCCTCTGAGATAAGTGCAAGCATCAAGTGATATTCGCAGTCTATCAGCGTGGTTGCCTCACTATTCTTGCGCAGAATCGCCACAGCCAGACAGTTATAGAGTCTTCATAAACGCCCTGGCCCGTTCCAAGTTGGGAAACAGCTTTTCTTCCGCTTGAAACTCCGGAGAATGAACGCAGCGGCGGCTGCCCCGTAGCCTCACCGGATACTTGAGGTGCAGCATCTCGTGATAAACGATGTACTCGACCGCGCATCGCGGTACGCGTGGCTGGTCAAACACACGGCTGATCACGATGGCATTATGAGCCGGATCGTAATGCCCGAGCCTGTTGCGGGAGCAATTCCGGCTCCAAGTCATCCGCGGCCGGGCAAGAAGGCCGTGGAAGAAGCGGCTGCTCAGCTCATCGAAGACCGCTTCCAAATCGTAGGTGTGACCCAGGGCGGTTTCAATGCGCTTGCGCCCCCGCATCTGGCGCACCAGGTGGGCCTTCTGGGTGATGGCGTGGCCGGAAATGTAGCGTCGATAGCGCGTAGAGTGTTCCCGCTCAATAGGTTTGCGGTACATTTTCGCCAGCAGAATGTGAGCAATGGCTTGCAGGACAGGCTCCGGTGCACCTTCCAGCAGATCCGACAGCCGCACCAGCAATCTTCCCTCGCGCAACCGGATGCTGTTATTGATGTTGGCGAAGGCAAAGAATTCGATCGTTAGATCGGGAATAGGCGTGCTCGGGCGCAGCGTCCGGTAAGTGTCCTGGAAAATCTGGAGAAGACCTTCTCTCACGTTGAGGCTAGACTAGCACGGCCGAGTTTTCACCGCAGAGTGCGTTGAAGTGTTCCAGGGCGGGCCCGGCGCCAATAACTATCGCTTCTTATGTTTGGCCGCTTCTTCCTGCTCATGGAGGAGTTGGCGATGGTCCCGGGCGCTGGCATCCACGGTGCTCAACGCCGTGGTCAGCAGGAATTCTGGCAGCCTCTCATCTTCTTTCGCAGCCGCGGAGGAAGTTTTCAGGGCGCGCATCGTGGACTGAAATTCCGCATCAGCCGCGATCACCGCTCTGAGTGGCCGGCGCATGTCTTCGCGGCGCTGAATAAAATTGTCGATGTTGTCGTTTAGCTCGTCGTAGATGTCGAGGAACTCTTGCAAAAGATCGTGGGTTTGCTGGGCGCGGTCCTTCGCTTTGGGATCGGCGCGGATCTGCTCGAGCGATGCCAGCCGCGTACGCGCAAACTGAATGAAGAGCCTCATCCGCTGCTGGGGATCCATGGCCGCGTCCCGCAACTGGCCGATCTCCGTCGGATTCAGAGGCTCACGCTCGTGCTGCGCCCAGGAACACGAACAGGCCAGCAACGTCAATGTCCAACATGCGATCCTGACCTGAATGCGACTCATTTTCCCTTGCCCCAAATGCGGGACATCAAATCGGTGCGCATGTCCTCGAGGTGGTCGGCTGCGGCCTGCACTGGAGCCTGATCGTCAAAGTTCAGGGTGGTCTTAATATCGCGCAGTTTGGCCGCCATCTTCCTTAGTGCGATTTCAGTGTTCTTGAGCTTCTTGCCAGTTTGTGCGGATGCGTCATGAGCCTTCTGCGAGTAGGTCACGACGTCGTTCAAAGCCTGGCGCGCATCGTCGGTTTTTCCGCTACGATACAATTCACCCGCTGACTTGAGCTGGCGCCAGGCAATTTCTATGTAGAGGGCGGGACGGTCCTCTACGTGGGCTGCCTCGGCACGTGCAATGAGCTCCTGGAGGGTCTCTTCTTTGTAGGCGAATGCCGCAAGCGAAGTGGCGAGGAGCACCGTCAGGACTGTGGGCCAAAAGCGCATTGTCATTTCTTCGGCTCGATCGCGATCAGGCGATGACGAGCCTGCCATTCCTGATCGGGATACTGTCCGTTCGCGACCTCAAGAAACTTGTGGTAATTCTGCGCCGCCAGTTTGTAGTCGCGCAAGTGGTCGTATGCGCTGGCACGGAGAAAATAGCTGACGGGTATCTCGGGAAGAAACTTGGCGCGCGCATCGGCCGCCTTGATTGCCAGCGCATACTCCTTGTTTTCGATGGCGGCAGCGGCAAGGTCACCATAGGCTGCGCCGAAGTCGGGCTTGAGCTTCACCGCGATCAGCAGTTCCTGCTGGGCATCCGAGTATTTGTGCTGCTTGAGGAATACCACACCCAGGCCACGGTGAAGGTCAGCACTGTTGGGGTTGGCGGTCAGCAGCGAGCGGTACATCGTTTCCGCCTCGGGATACTCCGCCGCGGACAAATAGAGTTCTGCGAGATCGCGCGGAATGGTTGCATCCGCGGGAGCCAGTTTCTGAGCCGCCAGCAGTTCCGCGATGGCAGCACCATTTTCTCCGGCAGCCGCCATCACACGCCCGAGTTGAAGATGGGCAGCGGCATCACTCGAGTTCAACGCGACCAACTTGCGGAGCACTGCCTCCGCCTCGGGAAAGCGCCGCCCCCGCATGTAGATATTGGCCAAGCCAGTAAGCGCGTCAGCAGAAGCAGGATCAATCGCCAAGACTGCTTGGAATTCCTCGGCGGCGTCCGCGAAATGGTCTTGTTTTTCCAAAAGCGCTCCGGCCGCAAGATGCGGCTCCGGATCCTTCGGTTCGAGCGCAGCCACTCGCTTGTAAGCTTCAACAGCTTCGTCGGGCTTGCTGCTTTCGAGCACATGCGCTAAAGACAGCCAGGCGCGGGAGTGGCCTTCGTCCACATTGGCGGTCGGCTTCAGAGTTGTCGCCGCGCGCAGAAACTCTTCCGCATCCGGCTGGCCGGTTTTCGCCAGCATGATGCCAAGATTCAAGTTCGATTCAAAAACATCGGGCTTTGCGGCAACCGACTTGCGATAGGCCGCAATGGACTCCGGCACTTTGCCAAGGGCGTTGTACGCAAAACCGAGGTCAAACCAGGCTTCGTAGTTGGCAGCGTCCGTCTCGACTACCTTCTTCAGCAGAGGCTCAGCTGCGGCATAGTCTTTTTTCTCAATCGCTGCTTCTGCTTGCGTGAGTTCAGGCGGAAAGGCAGGATTCTGCTCAACTACTCTGTGATGACGCACGGTCGTGCCCGAATCCTGCGCCAGCAGCATTCCACTGAGAAAAAGTCCCACAATCAGAAAAAGGGACCGGGTTTTGCTAATCCGCGACATCTCCGCGGGACGCTCCATTTCCATTCAGAACCTGCGCCAGAAATTTTCCTGTGTAGGATCTGGGCAGCCTGGCAATAGCCTCGGGCGCTCCTGAGCCGACCAGGTAGCCGCCGCGGTCTCCGCCCTCAGGGCCGAGATCAATGACCCAATCCGCAGTCTTGATCACCTCAAGGTTATGCTCGATAACCAAAATCGAGCCCCCTGCCTCAATTAGACGCCGGAAGGCGGAAAGCAGGTTGCTGATATCGTCGAAGTGGAGACCGGTGGTTGGTTCGTCAAAAATGTAAAGAATCCGGCGCCGGTTGCGGCCCCCGGAATCTGCCGTACGCCCGATCTCGCGAGCCGCAGGTTGCAGATGAGCCGCCAGCTTCATGCGTTGCGCCTCGCCGCCGGATAACGTGGTTGCGGACTGCCCCAGCCGCAAATAACCCAGACCGACTTCCTCCAGGACACGCAGTTTGTCGGCAAGCTTGGGCGCGTTGGCGAAAAACTGCAGAGCTTCCTTCAGCGTGAGATTCAGGACTTCATGGATATTCTTGCCGCGATAGCGCACCTCCAGCACCTGTGGCTTGTAGCGTGCGCCTTTGCACTCCTCGCAAATCAGTTCCACATCGGCCAGAAACTGCATTTCGACCGTAACCGTGCCATCGCCCTGGCAGGTTTCGCACCGCCCTCCCGGAACGTTAAAGGAGAAATGTCCTGGAGTGAACCCGCGTTTCTTGGATTCCGGCAGGGACGCAAACAGATCACGAATGCCATCGAATGCCTTGATGTAAGTCACCGGGTTAGAACGTGGCGTGCGCCCGATCGGAGATTGATCCACCAGAATGGCGTCGTCAATGAATTCCGCGCCTTCGACTCGATCCCAGTTTGCTGCCGGAAGCAAATCTCCGTTTGGTCGGTTCCTTGCAGCCGTTAAAGCTCGATAGACGACATCGTGCAGGAGCGTGGATTTTCCCGAGCCGGAGACCCCTGTAATTGCCACCAGCATGCGCAAGGGGATGATCAAATCCAGATCTTTCAGGTTGTGGGCGCGGGCGCCATAAATCTTGATCTGCTGCGACCCGGGTTTGCGGCGCGTCTTCGGAATCTGGATGCGCAGTTCCTCAGAGAGATAGCGACCCGTAAGCGAAGCAGGAGTGTGTTTAATCTGCTCAAAAGTGCCCGTCGCGATTACCTTCCCGCCGTTCTCACCTGCGCCCGGGCCGAGATCAAGGATCCTATCCGCGGCGCGCATGACGTCGGGATCGTGTTCGACGACGAGTATCGTGTTTCCCAGATTGCGCAGATCGTGCAAGATCTTGATGAGCCGATGCGTGTCCCGGCTGTGCAAGCCGATCGAGGGCTCGTCAAGAACATAAAGCGTGCCGACCAGCCGCGATCCGAGGGAAGTAGCCAATTGAATACGCTGCGCCTCGCCGCCGGAGAGCGTGGACGCCAGCCGGTCCAAGGTGAGATATTCAAGGCCAACTTCATTCAAGAATTGCAGCCGCTCGCGAATTTCGGTCAACAGCTTGTCGGCAACGCCTGCTTCCTGTTCGGTCAGTCGGACTCCAGCGAAGAATTCCGCCGCCTGCTCGACGGTCATGCCGGTGACTTCGCAAATATTCTTGCCGTTGATCCGCACCTGTCGCGCTTCCACACGAAGTCGCGTTCCGTTGCAGGCTGAGCACAGGGCATATCCCCGGTAGCGGCTGAGAAAAACCCGCACGTGCAGCTTGTACTTCTTGCGCTCCAGATAATTAAAGAAGCCACGAACGCCCGTGAAGCGCCCCGAGCCTTCGATCACCAGCCGCTGCTGCTCACTTTCCAGGCTCTCCCACGGAACATCCAATGGAATCTCCAACTGGCGTGCGAAGCGCCTCAGCTCGGTAAACAAAGTGCGGTACTTCGGCTTGCTCCACGGCTCGATGGCGCCGTCGTCCAGAGTTTTTGTCTTATCCGGAATCACCAGGTTGAGATCGAAATCAATGGTATTGCCGAAACCCTGGCAGCGCGGGCATGCGCCATAGGGATTATTGAACGAAAAAAGCCGTGGCTCCGGTTCTGCATAACGAATGTTGCAGCGTTTGCACTCAAAGCGCTGGGAAAACCTCAGCCGCTGGACAGGCTGGTCAGCACGGGGCGCAGTCTCGAAGATCACTTCGCCGGATTCGCGGTAGGCAATCTCGAGGGCATCCACGATGCGGGCGCGGGCCTCCGGCGAGACCACCAGGCGGTCCACCAGCAGGAATACAGGCTGGCCGAAGTCAACGTCCAACAAGGACTCCGGCGTTGAGAACTCGAAGATCTGCCCATTTTGGTAGAGACGGTTGAACCCGCGGGTACGAAGATCGGAAAGCCGCGTCTTGATCTGCTCGGAAAGAGTGGATCCCGGGCTGGCAGCAGGCTTCTTCTTGCCGGGTCGGGCTTTTTTCTTTTCCGGCGCAGGCTCGATGGTCGTGGTCAAGGGAAACAACGCATTCAGCCGCGTACCCTCCGGCAGGGTCAGCACCTCTCTTACCGCTTCGTCCACGGTGTCTTTCTTGACCTCGTTCCCACATTGCACGCAATAGGTGCGCCCAACCCGGGCGAAGAGCAGCCGCAAATAGTCGTAGATCTCAGTAGCGGTCGCCACCGTCGATCGCGGGTTGCGCGTGGAGTTCTTCTGGCGAATGGCCACCGCTGGCGCAATGCCATCAATTACGTCAACATCAGGCTTCTCGATTCTTTCCAGAAACTGGCGGGCATACGCCGAGAGCGATTCGACGTAGCGGCGCTGGCCCTCCGCGTAGATGGTGTCAAAGGCAAGCGAGGACTTGCCCGATCCCGAGACTCCGGTCACCACCGTGAGGGAGTTATGGGGAATCTCAAAGTCTATGTTCTTGAGGTTGTGAACCCGCGCCCCGCGAACAACGATGGTTTCCGTGGACATTACTCAAGAGAACCGCATCCGCCCCCCGGTACTTCTTGGGTGCAAATCTCTGGCTAGGCCCTACAGCTTCGTCCGGAGAGGATGCAGAATCCTTCTATTATAAAGCAGCAGCGCCGGGCTAAAGCGCGTGGGACTGGGAAAGCTGAAAGCGAACAGTGATCCTCACGCTGACTTCGCCGTCAGAAAAGGGTAATATCATACTTTTTCCATGTTTCTTGAGTTGCTTATCAGGATCAGCAGCATCTGGCTATGGCTCTATCCGCGACCACCGCTTTCGCGCACGTTGCACCGGTTTTGGTGCTACGCAGGCTCCTCCCGGCCCATGCCCTCATGCTCTTCCTGCTTCAATATTCGGGGAAAAAAGAAAACATCTACAACCTGCTTTGGGTGGTGGTTTTCGGATTTGCCACGCTTAACATCCTTGGCTTGGTGGCGCGCCGCTTAGAGCCATCCCGTAGCCGCATGAGTTTTGGCGAGATACTGGCAATTGCGGTGGTGGTTATTGCCCTGATCCTGTTGGGCTGGGAGATGCTCTACCTGTTCCATATCCTTCCCATCAAGCTGCAGCCGCGCTAGCCGATATTTGCGGTATTATTTCCGCATGGCGAAGTCTGACCCAGCCTTTGACGTGACCTGCCCCTGCTGCAACGCAGTGCTGAAAGTCGATCCCGAGGACAAGGCCGTGATCGCGCACACTGCTGCAGTAAAACCCAAGATGTTTAACGACATCGAGGCAGCTGCCCGCGCCATGAAGGAACAAGACAGCCGCCGCGACTCCATTTTCCGCCAGTCCGTGGAAAATCAGAAACATGCCTCCGACCTGCTCGAAAAGAAATTCCAGGAGGCGGTTAAGAAAGCCAAGGAATCCCCCGATACCGGCAAGCCCATCCGCGATTTCGACCTCGATTAGCGTCGCGGGTCATATTGGCGACTCGGGGTCATGTTCAGAGTTCCACTTTTTGCACAAGCGCCCTTGCCTATGCAAAATTTAATCAGCGAGCACCAGTAGTAGGACAGCAGGTCCGCGTACAATAACGCGCAATGACCGCCCTTCCCCTGCTTCTTGGTCATCGTGGGGCACGTGCGTCTCGATCCGTTCCCGAGAACACTCTCGCTTCGTTCGATCTTGCCCTCATCCACGGCTGCGACGGTTTCGAGTTTGACGTTCGTTTGGCGAGCTCTGGACGCGCTGTCGTTTGTCACGACGCAAAACTCCGTGGAGTATGCGTGGCGGATGCCACGCGAGACCAGTTGCTGGAACTCCCGGTCTTGGAGGATGTCTTGCGCCACTGCGGACGCCGGGCTTTCCTCGACATCGAGCTCAAAGTGCCGGGCTTGGAATCGACGTTATTGATTGCTTTGCAACAGCATCCCCCAGAGCGGGGCTTCGTCGTCTCTTCTTTTCTGCCAGAAGTGGTTATGGACTTGAGAGCTCGCAGCGCGGTGATTCCTTTGGGAATTATCTGCGACCGCAGGAGCGAACTGGCGCAGTGGCCGGAATTGCCCGTTGAATATGTAATTCCGCATGACGCCCTGGTCACGCGGGAATTAGCAGAGCAAGTCCATGCTGCCGGCAGAAGGCTGTTGATCTGGACGGTAAACGATCAGGCATCCATGCTGCGTCTGAGGGAGTGGGGAGTGGACGGCATCATCTCCGATGATACGGAGCTTATGGTCAGTACCCTTCGATGAGCGCCACGGACGCGCCTGCGCGAGATTACAGGCTTGGTTCTCAGCACTCAGCGCCGGCGGCGACCGCTCTCCGCAGAAACCCGTTTCGTTCGGCTTCGAACGCTTCCAATTGCGCCGTGCTCTGCTCGTCGTCCCATCCCATCGCTGCCCCAACGCGCGCTGCCGCCTCCCGGCTGCAATCGGAAGACCAGCAGAGACCAAGCGCGACCGGAACGCGCCGCAAGAGTACGTCTGCCAGAGTGACAGCGCATTCATTTTCAAACGCGTCCGCCGCTTCCGCCACAATGTGTTCGCTGTGCGAGCACAACGGGACGCGTAACTCTGCGCGACTGCGTGCGCTAGTCGCTATGTCAAGCGAACGACTGCCATGCCATTCAACGATGGCGCTGGCCGAGCGCGAGCTGATGCCACCGATCTGCGCAATCTCAAGCGCCCATCGTTCCAGCAGGGAACGGAAGTCTGTTTCGCCGGCAATCGCAACCCCCTGCTGCACAACTGGTGCAACTCCAATCCTCGCCGCGCATTCGCGCGCCACCTGAGCCGCCGTCGTGAGCTTTCCTCCGACCACCGAGATCATCTGCGCGGCGCCGTCTTCTGCATGATCGCGAAGATAATGTTTACGGGTTATGGCGGACAAGTTTGCGTCGGGCGAGAAAGGAAGCGGGCGCACCCCAGCGAAGGCGTATCGAATGCTATCCTGCGAAACGCCGATCCCGGGGAAAAGGCGGAGCAGCGAACGCAGCAGGTAACCGATTTCCTCCGACGACGGTTCCACGCGGCCCGGATCACCGTCATCTGGAACTTCGGTGGTGCCCACTAAAATCTGGCCATTCCACGGAATGACAAAAACCGGGCGGCCATCAACGGCTTCTGCATATACGGCAGCATCTGGCGCGCCGGGGAAGCACGGCAGCACGATGTGAGATCCGCGCACGCCGCCAACCATCGGTTGTCCGGTAACGATGCTAGAGATCTGGCAAAGCTGGTCGGCCCAAGGGCCGGTCGCGTTGATGATCCAGGTGGCGCGAACCCGCTCCTCTTTCCCGGTCAGCCGCTCGCGCAGCAAGGCGCCGGTGGCGCGTCCGTTTTGAATATCGATGGCCAGGACCTCGGTGTAGTTTCGCGCCAAAGCCCCTGCCCGCGTTGCCTCGGTCAGCCAATCGGCGACCAAGAGTTCGGGGAATTCACATTGCGCGTCCTCGAAGTCTAGGATGGACCAACGCCGGCCGGCATCCAAGAGACGTTCAAAATCAGACTGCTTGTTCTGGTTCCAATTCCGATTCTTGCCAGCGCCCAGACGCCGATAGAGCCACAACCCGGCGCGCACTGCCAGCGCGCTGCGGCGGCTGTCGCCGTCAAGTGCAAGCAGGAAGCGAAGCGGGCGCACCAGGTTCGGGTAGTCACGAAGCAGGCGCTGCCGTTCGCGCAAAGAATCACGCACCTGCACAACATCGCCGGTTTCGAGATAGCGCAGGCCCCCGTGAATGATCCGGGTAGAGCGGCTGGTCGTGCCGGCGGCGAAATCGTGCTGCTCGACCAGCAGGGTGCGTTGTCCAGCCCGGGCGCACTCGCGCGCGATGGCCACGCCATTGATTCCGCCGCCGATCACCAACACCTGGAAACTCTCGCCCGCAAGAGCCTTGCGAGACGGGACGAAGGCTGTCATTTTCAGTCTTGCTGCGCTGTGCTCAACCAATCTTGCGGTCAGCAATAGGTCTGAGGGAAGATGACTGAAGTTTGCACGATTGCGAAGGAACAGCTGAAGCCGCCGCCCGTTCGCATCTATCTTTCTCTGGCCACAACGAACTCCGGCGCCCACAGCAACGCCCGTTTGATCTCGCCGTCGGCAAAGCTGCAAATGGCATTCCGCGCCAGCGTGGCATATTGCTGGGCACGGGCATGGGCGGCATCGAGCGAGCCATAGCGGTTCAGGATTTCCAGAATCTCGGCGTGACTAACCCCATCGAAGGAGCGTTCGCGGATGATGGTCTCAATCGCGGCGCGCTCCTGTCGGTTGCAGCGCTCAAGCGCGTGTATTACCGCCAGAGTAACTTTGCCCTCGCGCAGATCGCTGGCCACCGGCTTGCCCAGGATGTCTTCCGAAGCAGTCAGATCAAGCACGTCGTCCACAATTTGAAAAGCCATGCCAAGATCGCGTCCATATTGGGCAAGGCTTTGTTCCTGGTCGGGAGCGGCGCCACCGAGGATCGCTCCCATGCGCATGCAAACAGAGAACAGGCATGCGGTCTTGCGATAGATGAGATCAATGTGCTCATCCAGGGAGATCAACTTACCCAGCTTTTCCATCTGCAGCAGTTCGCCTTCGACCATCTGCTGGGTGAGATCAATCAAAGTGTCGAGAATGCGGAAATTGCGTTCCTGTACGGCGACTTTGAACGCCTGCATGTAGAGCCAGTCGCCGGCCAGCACGCACTTGGAGTTTCCCCAATGTGTGTTGGCGGCGGGGCGGCCGCGGCGGATTTCAGCTTCGTCAATGATGTCATCGTGGACCAAAGTTGCGGTGTGGATAATCTCAACCACCGCACCCAGCTTTACGGCGCCGCGTCCCCGATAATTGAAAAGCCGGGAAGAGAGCAGCAGCAGCGCCGGACGAATGCGCTTGCCGCCCCCAGCGCGTAAATATTCACCAATCTCGGTGATGGCTTCCACGCCGGAGACGGTGTCGCGTCCGAACTCGCGCTCAATCGCCGCGAGATCATCACGCAAGAACTCGAAAACTTCTGCTCCGTTAACGACTGCCGGGCTGCCCAAGTTCAGTTTGTCCTGTAGTTCGTGAATTGCATGTCAATGCCGAAGTCCTGCTGCCGCAGCAAGGCGATGATTTCCTGCAAAGTATCGCGGTCCTTGCCGCTGATGCGCACCAGGTCTCCCTGAATCGACGCCTGCACTTTCTTTTTCGAATTCTTGATCAGCTTCACGATTTCGCGGGCCTTTTCGATCGGAATCCCTTGCTGCAACGTGATGCGCTGTTTCGCAACGCCTCCAAGTGCCGAGTCCACCGCGCCGTAGGTGAGTCCCTTCAACGGTACGCCGCGCTTGACGAGCTTTTGCTGAAACACGTCGTTGACCGCCTTCAGTTTGAACTCGTCAATCGAGTGCAAAACGATGGCGTCCTTGCCCTCGAGTTCAATATTCGACTTCGAGTCCTTCAGGTCGAACCGGGTATGAATTTCCTTCAATGCCTGTTGGATGGCATTGGACACCTCCTGCAGGTCAACCTTGCTTACGATGTCAAAAGTGTTTTCAGGCATGAATCATTTCCTAATGTTTGTAGATTAGCCTGTCTGCGCGAAAGATGCACCTAACAAGCTAAATGGAGCTGGGCTTTTCGGGAAGTGAAAAGAAGCGCTGAAAGTTCTTGCTGGTTTGCAGGCCCACTTCTTCGGTTGAAAGCGAGCGCAGTTCGCCAAGCTGCCGCGCTACTTCTTTCACAAACGCAGGCTCATTCCGCTTGCCCCGATGCGGAACCGGGGCGAGGAAGGGAGAATCAGTTTCAATCAAAATTCGATCCAAGGGAACCTGTTTTGCGGCATCGCGAATCTGCTGCGCTTTGGGAAAAGTCACGTTGCCCGCGAACGAGATCATGAATCCCATGTCGAGAGCGCGCTTGGCGCGCGGCCAGGTGCCGGTAAAGCAGTGGAGGATGCCGCCCAACCCGCTCGATGCCCAGTGTTCGCCGAGTAATGCTAAACAGTCGTCCCAGGCATTCTCGGAGTTCTCCGACGGGCGGCAATGGATCACGATGGGAAGGCTGGCCAATCGCGCGAGCTGCAATTGCTTCAGGAAAACCTGCTGCTGTACATCGTGCGGGGAGTGATCGTAAAAATAATCCAATCCAATTTCGCCCCAGGCAATGACTTTGGGCCGCTTTGCCAGTTGTGCGAGTTCTTCAAAATCGGCCTCCGTCGCGAGTTTGGCCTCGTGGGGATGAATGCCGATGGTGGCATAGATGAAGTCGTGTTCAGCCGCCAGCCGAATGCCGCAATCGAGGGATCCCGGGCCGGTGCCGCTGCCAATCGCAACGATGGTTTCAATGCCCGCTTCCCGCGCCCGGGTTAGCACCTGATCACGGTCGGCATTGAACTGCTCCATCTCGAGATGGGCGTGGGAGTCTATGAACACGTCGTTGGTCGTTCGTCGTTGGTCGTTCGCGAATTCACAGACCGCGCAGTCTGCTGATGCCGCAGAGATCCGTCGCGCTTATTTCAGCCTCGTTCCCACAGGCACGTCTTCCAAAAAGCCTGCCAGTATTGCCTTTCCGCCCTCTGGAGAAGCCGCCACGATCATTCCATTCGACTCCAGCCCGCGCAGTTTCCTCGGGGCAAGGTTGGCGACGATGACGACTTTCCTTCCAATCAATACCTCGGGCGCATAGGACTCCGCGATACCTGCAACCACCTGCCGCACTTCCGTGCCCAGGTCAATTTCGAGACGCAGCAGTTTATCCGCGCCTTTCACTTTTTCTGCGACCTTCACCTGGCCTACGCGCAGTTCGATTTTCGCGAAATCATCAATGCTGATCTTGCCATCGGGAACTGACGCCACCGGCGGCGGCGTTGACGTTGGGAGCGAAGCCCCTGCAACTTTCGCTTCCGCTACCGCAGTAGCACTCCGTGGTTGTTCTTCCATCTTCTGCATCCTTTCGATTGCGCTCTTGTCCGCTCGCGGGAATACTGCCTCGATGCTTCCGAGTTTAGTTCCCAGGGGGAGTTGTCCCCATTGCAATTCCCTCAGCCGAAACTGGCGAATATCGCCCAGTCCTAACTGCGACCAGATTTTCGCCGTCGCATCGGGAATCACCGGATGCGTCAGTGCAGTGACAATACGTAGGGCTTCGGCACTCGTATAGAGGACGGTTGCCAGGCGGGACCGGCTTTCTTCGCCCGCCTTTTCTGCCAGGGACCAGGGCTCGTTCTCGACAATGTACTTATCCACTGCGGCAACCAGGCCCCAGGCTGTTTCGAGCGCCCGCGAGAACTGATACTGATCAAACAGAGCGTTGCACTCGGCAATCGCTTTGCGGGCGGCGTCGGCGACGGCATCGTCAGCGGACTGGCGGCTCGATTGCGAGGGGTAAGGCACCTCAGCGCGAAAATAGCGCGCAATCATGGTCAAGGTCCGGCTGGCGAGATTGCCCAGTCCGTTGGCCAGGTCGGCGTTGTAGCGCTGTACCAGAGCGTCAAAGGAAAAAGAGCCATCCTGGCCGAAGACGATTTCGCGCAGCAGGAAGTAACGCAGAGCATCGGCGCCAAGCACGTCAAGAATGGTTTCAGTGCGCACGATGTTGCCGCGCGACTTCGACATCTTGTTCTCCTCAAACAGCAGCCAGCCGTGTGCAATGATTTCCTTAGGCAGGGGCAGCCCGGCGGCCATCAGGAATGCCGGCCAATACACGCAGTGGAAGCGCACAATCTCTTTCCCGATCATGTGCAGATCAACCGGCCAAAACTTGTCGTACAGCCTAGTGTCGTCTGACCCGTAGCCCAGCGCGGTGATGTAGTTCGAGAGCGCATCGAGCCAGACGTAGATCACGTGCTTTGGATCGTCGGGGACTGGGATGCCCCAGGAAAACGTGCTGCGGCTAACCGACAGATCGCGCAAGCCGGAATGCACGAACGACATCACTTCATTGCGGCGCGTCTCTGGCCGGATGAAGTGGGCGTGCTCCGTGTACAAGCTCAGCAATCTGTCCTGAAATGCCGACAGCTTGAAGAAGTAATTCTCTTCCTGCACCGTTTCAGTCGGGCGGCCGCACTCCGGACATGGGGCGCCCGCACCCACGACGTCCACGTAAAGCTCGTCGAAAACGCAGTATTGGCCGGTGTAGTGGCCCTTGTAGATGTATCCGTTGTCGCGAATCTTGCGCCACAGAGCCTGGACTCCACGCTTATGCCGATCGGATGTAGTACGGATGAAATCGTCGTAGCTCAGGCCCATACGATCCCAAAGCCCGCGAAACTCGGCGGAAACTTCGTCGGTAAGTTGTTGCGGAGTCTTGCCCGCGGCCTGCGCGGCGCGCTCGATTTTCTGCCCGTGCTCGTCAGTGCCGGTAAGAAAAAACGTTTCATTGCCCAACATGCGCTGCCGACGAGCGATCGCATCACAGGTGATGGTCGTGTAGGCGTGCCCGATATGAGGACGAGCGTTGACGTAGTAGATCGGAGTCGTGATGTAAAACTTGTCACTCATTTCAATTAAGACGTTCCTGGAACGCGACGTTAACCTAGACGTCGCATCATGACCCGGGGTTCCCCCTGTGTAACTCTGCGTACACTGTGGTCAAAGCTTTTCGGATCTGCCGCACTCACGCATTGCCTCCGCCATCACATCTTTCAACGGAACGTTATGCTCCATCGCGATCCGCCGGCAATCTTCGTATTCGGGAGCGTAATTGGTGACCGCGCCATTCATGCTGGCGATCTTCACTCGCACATCACCCCAATGGGTGGAAACCGTGATCCATTTGCGGGCGAGCGCGTGGCGATTTTCCGGGTGCTGCCGGATGCCGAGGGTTGTCGTCTCCGCAAAAATGATCTGCTGCAACTGGGAGGCATCTTCCGGGCGGCACAAAACGGTCAACAACATTCCCGGACGGCTCTTCTTCATTTGCACGGGGATGCCAAAGACATCCAGAGCGCCTTGTTCCAGCAGACGATCCATCACATAGCCAAAAACCTGCGGATTCAGATCGTCGAGGTTGGCTTCCAGCACCACGATGGTCTCCTGCGCGACCCCGGCAACGAGGTCAGGCTGGGTTTCACCAATGGTCAGCCGCAGGACATTCGCATGACCGGGAAAATCGCGAGAACCGGCTCCGTAGCCGACTTGCTTAATGTTCATCGCAGGGAACGGGGTGAATCGCTTCGCCAGGAGGTTCACGATCGCTGCGCCCGTGGGGGTTACCAACTCCGACTGAATGCCAGAAGAATAGACGGGCGCTCCCTTCAGCAGTTCGAGTGTCGCGGGAGCGGGAACCGGCAAAATGCCGTGAGCACAACTCACCGTGCCGCTGCCTACGTTCAGGGGCGAACAGACGATCTCATCCACCGCCAGCGCTTCGGCGCCGATTGCGGCGCAGGTGATGTCCACCATCGCATCCACTGCGCCCACCTCGTGAAAGTGGAGGCTCTCGATGGCGGTGTCGTGGATCTTCGCTTCCGCTTCTCCTAATGCCTCGAAAATCGAGATGGCAGTTTGCTTTGCGGCTTCGCTGATGGCAGCCTGGCGAATGATCTCACGGATTTGCTTCAGATTGCGGCCATGTTCGTGGCCGTGCGCTGCCGCACCCTCCGGGAACTCCTCGGTTCGCAAGGCCTGGTCTGGCTGGCCAAAATTATGTTCGGCGAGCTCTACCGGCGCATGCGCGTGGCCATGCCGGTGTCCGGCTTCGCGAACGTGCGAGTGAACATGATGGTTCGCAGCAGGAGACGGCCCATCCACACCCGCTTGCTGCCAGTAGAGCTCACGCGGCAGGTCTTTCTCACCGTGTGCATAGACGTCAACTTTTGTGGCCGCGATGCCGCGGCGCGTTACCTTGGAAATCTCGAGTCGCGCCCCAACATCGAGAGCCTTGACAGTCTCCTCCAGAAGCCGCGAAGGAACGCCAGCGTCCACCAGCGCGCCCAGAAACATGTCGCCGCTGATGCCGGAAAAGCAATCGAGGTAGGCTACGCGCATAGAAAAAGTTTGGTCGTCGCCGTTGGTTGTCGGCCAGGAACACAGTCCAGTTTTTCATCATAGGGAACGCGACATTTACCGTCAAACCAAGCCGTCGTGCTCTGCTACAATCACTGTTTTCCCAATCGCTCGCAGAGAGAATCTTGTATCGCCATTTCCAACAGCGGCTGGCTGGTCGCGTGCGTGATTTTCTGCGCCGCACGTACGATCTGGAACTGCCCAGGATCGTCATCGAGCAGCCTCCTAACGTGGAACTCGGCGAGTATGCGCTGCCCCTCGCCTTTGAGCTGGCGAAAAAGCTGCGCAGGGCGCCGCGCAAGATTGCGGAAGAAATCATCAATGGCATTGGGCCGATCGAGGGTTTCGGGAAACTGGAGATCGCCGGAGCGGGTTACATAAACGCCCGACTGCAGCGCCAGGAGCTGGCTGCCGCGCTTCTGGCGGATGAGAAGCCTTCCGGGGAGGTACGGAAAGGCAAGATTCTGGTCGAGCACTCCAGCATCAATCCCAACAAAGCCGCGCACATCGGACATCTGCGCAATGCCATTCTCGGCGACACCTTTGTCCGCTTGCTGAAATTTGCGGGCAGGGAAGTGGACGTTCAGAACTACATTGACAACACCGGAGTGCAGGTGGCCGACGTGGTGGTCGGATTTTTGCATCTGGACGACAAATCACGAGCACAAATCGAGCAACTGGCGGCGATGCAGCGATTCGATTACTACTGCTGGGATGTTTATGCCCGCGCGTCGCAGTGGTACCAGCAAGACAAGCGGAATCTCACAGCTCGTCAGCAAGTTCTGCATGAGATTGAGCAAGGCGGAAACGAGACCGCGGAAATAGCCGAGCTTATCTCGCGAGCTGTGCTGCTCCGTCATCTCGAGACCATGGACCGGCTGGACATCGAATACGACTTCCTTCCCCGCGAGAGCGAGATTCTGCGCCTGCATTTCTGGGACGCGGCATTCGAGAAGCTGAAGGCCGCCGAGGTGCTTTTCTTCGAGACGGAAGGGAAGAACAAGGGCTGCTGGGTGATGCGGCGGGGAAAAGCACTTACCGTAGCAGACACAGAGGTCGCCGAGGAAGATCAGAAAGTCATCGTGCGCTCCAACGGCACGGTGGGCTACGTCGGCAAAGACATCGCCTACCACCTGTGGAAGTTTGGTTTGCTGGGCCGCGACTTCGGGTACCGGAAATTTTATCGTTATCCCAACGGCCATGACTGCTGGATATCAACCACCGGCGGCGAAGCAATCCATCCCCACTTTGGGGACGTTGCGGAAATCTACAACGTGATTGACGCTCGTCAGGCGGAGGCTCAGAACAGCGTAATTGAGGCCCTGCGCGAACTCGGTTATGAAGACCAGGCGCGGCATTACACGCATTTTTCGTACGAAATGGTCGCACTTACGCCGCGCTGCGCAGCCGAACTGGGCTACGAGCTTTCCGACGAAGACAAAACGCGCTCCTACATTGAGGTTTCCGGCCGCAGGGGATTCGGGGTAAAAGCAGACGATCTCATCGATAGGCTGATCGACTCGGCCAGACTGGAGGTGGATACTCGTCACGCTGAATTAGCCGAAAGCGAGCGCCAACAGATCGCCGTTCAGATTGCGATCGGCGCCTTGCGCTACTTCATGCTGAAGTTCACCAAGTCTTCCGTCATCGCCTTCGATTTCAAAGAGGCGCTGAGCTTTGAAGGCGAAACCGGTCCCTACGCGCAATATGCAGTGGTACGGGCTACGAACATTTTCCGCAAGGGTGGCCTGGATCCAGATCAGTTTTCGGGGACTAACGCGGACTTTGTGAAGTATCTCAACGGCGAGAGCGGGAACGATATCTGGGAGTTATGGCTCGCCTCCTCAAAAACCTCATATGTCATGGATCAGTGCATCGCGACGACAGAGCCAGCTTACCTCGCGAAACATGTGTTTCAACTGGCGCAGTTGTTCAATACCTTCTATCACCGCTACCCCATCCTCACTGAGGCGGACCTAGATCGAAGGAGGTTCTTGCTCGCCACGGCCGCGGTGGTGCGGCGCGAGTTAATTCGTGCCCTAAATGTGATGGGAATCACCGTTCCCCCGGTGATGTGAGAGGTGTCATCCCAAGTGCTTTAGATCGGGCAATCTCTGGCCCTCAAATCCAGGCGGCATCCATTCTCTCTCTCCGACCATCAAACTTATAGACGAAGAGTAAAGTCAGGGAGGTTTGGTCATGAGGCGAATGTCGGCTACTTTGTGCTTGCTGTTGTTCCTTGCAGGTGCTGCCACAGCGAAAGCAAATGCTCAGCAAAACGTTCCACCGCTTCCCAGGACCCTGACTAACGCCCGTTATGTGTATGTAACCAGCTACGACGGCGATCAGTTCGATCCTGCGATTCTGCCGGAAGACCGGGCCGCCATTGCGGCCGTGCAGGACGCCATCCAGAAATGGGGCGGGTTCGCGCTGGTATACCAGCCCCGCGAAGCCGATATCGTACTCATGGTCGAAAGTCATCCTTCGGAGGATGTGCTCGCGGTATATGACGCCCACGGCTGGCTGCGTAACGACTATTTGTGGAGGGTTATGGGCCGCAGCGGGCTGCAGAAGAACGAGACTCCTCTGGTGACGGAGTTTTTGCAGGCGTTTGAGAAGACGAAGAAATAGGGCCTTTTAGACTGGAACTTATCCCGCGAAGTCCTTAGCGAATTCCACCAGACTCCGCACCGCAATCCCGGACGGGCCTTTCGCAATCCAGGGCTTGTTGTCTTCCATCCACGCGGTGCCTGCGATGTCAAGGTGCAACCACGGCGTGTCTTCGGCGAATTCTTTCAGGAACATGGCGGCGTTGACCGCTCCGCCCCAACGGCCGCCAGTGTTCATGAGGTCGGCGATGTTAGAGCGAATCTGCTCCTTATATTCCTCGTCGAGCGGCAGGCGCCAGAATTTCTCGCCGGATTTCGCCAGAGCGCGCTGGAAGCGCTCGTACATTTTCTCGTCATTGGCAAAGACCCCGGCATTCACATATCCGAGCGCCACAACAACGGCGCCAGTGAGCGTAGCCGCGTCAACCAGGTGAGTGCAGCCGAGGGAGCGCGCGTAAGATAGCCCGTCAGCCAGCACCAGCCGGCCCTCCGCGTCGGTGTTAATAATCTCAATCGATTTTCCCGACATGGCGATCTGTATGTCGCCCGGCTTCTGAGCCTTGCCCGAAGGCATGTTCTCCGTGGCGCAGATAATCGCAGTGACCTTCACCCTGGGCTTGAGCAGAGCGATGGCACGCATGGCGCCGATCATGGCCGCTCCACCCGCCATGTCGTACTTCATTTTTTCCATGCCGTCGGCTGGCTTAATTGAGATGCCGCCCGTGTCAAAAGTGATTCCTTTGCCCACGAAGCCGAGCACCGGTTTCGCTGGCGCGCCCGCGGGTTCGTAGCGCAATACGATGAGCGCCGGCGGCTCGTCCGAGCCCTGCGCTACGCCCCAGAACGCTCCCATTTTCAGTTCTTTAATCTTGTCGGCGCCGTAAACTTCGCACTTCAAGCCGACCTCCTGCGCCATTGTGCGGGCGCGCTCCGCGAGGATAGCCGGGGTCAGGCGATTGCTGGGCTCATTCACCAGGTCGCGGGTGAAATTCTGAGACTCGCCCACTACGCGGGCTTCGTCGAGCGCCTGCCGCAAGCGAGCTTCATTGCCCTCTGCCACCACGGTTAGCGACTCCATCTTCTGGTCCTTGCGGTCGCTCTTATAGGTATCGGGATCAAAGTCACCGACCAAAGCCCCCTCCGCGATGGACTTAACCGCTTCTTCAGTGGAGATGTTCTGAGGTGCGAGAAAAGCGAGTGTGCGGATGCCTTTGGGTTTTAGAAACCGCACCGCCGTTCCCGCCAGCTTGCGCAGCTCGGCAGATGTAAAGCTCTTGGCTTTGCCTCCGCCCAGCAGCAGCAAGCGGTGCGCTTTGAGCGTGACTGGATGATGGATCAGGTTGGTCTCAAAGAGTCGCGCCGAAACCTCGCCTACAGCTATCACTTCTTCCGCGGCGCCATGTACATTCGCGTCGCTCGTCGTGGCAGAAACCTGGATCTTGTCTTTCGGAGCTTCATCGAGAACCACCACGGCCAGGCATTCGGTTTCAACTTCAGCGGGAGCGGAAAAAGAAAGATGAGTCTTCATGATTGTTGTGATTCCAGTATCGTCGGCAGACTGAGATTTGCGCAAGGCTAAGGTTGCGATTCGGGGACCATGCCAGACTGACCGTGAGTCAGAGCGTATGCGATGCAATGTACCTTTTGAGGGTGATTCGGCGACCACTCAGCGGCTCTTCCGGCTGCGTGCGATGGCTTCTCTTGCTTCCTTGTCGGCGGTCTTGCGGCGCTCGGTTTCCCGCTTGTCCCAGAGCTGTTTGCCCTTGGCAAGCGCCAACTCGACTTTCACTTTACCGTTCTTGAAATACATTCGCGTAGGAATCAGCGTCAGCCCCCGCTGTTGGGTCTTGCCAATCAGTTTGCGGATCTCCTCTCCATGCATCAAGAGCTTGCGGGTCCGCAAAGGGGCGTGGTTGAAGATGTTGCCATGCTCGTACGGGCCGATATGGCAGTTGAGCAACCATAGTTCCCCGTCTTTGATCAGGCCGTACGAGTCCTTTAGGTTGGCCCGGCCGGCTCGCACTGATTTTACTTCGGTGCCGGTAAGCGAGACGCCGGCCTCAAATTTTTCCAGCAAGAAGTAGTTATGCGCAGCGATCCTATTGACGGAGGCGTCCCGTTGCCCGGCGGCGGTGGGATCACGGCGCGGGCTCTTCTGTGGATTGGGCCGGGTTTGCTGGGTAGGCTGACGCGGCATGGCAGGCACTAGATTATCAGGGCTGCGTGGCCAAGATTAAATGCACGGGACGGAGAGACGCGAAATTGGGCCGAGATTTCTGTTGGGACTAATACCAACGGGTGCAACTGCTACCAGAACAGTAACTTCGGTAGTTCTGAGGCAATGCTATAATCACGCAACTAACGCTCTTTTCGGCGAAAATTGAGAGCCGCCTGTTGGGCTCACGGACGCCCTTACGGGAATTGTGTCTTGCGAGGAACCTGAGATGAGAAGCCTGATTCGCCCGGCAGCTATGGTTTTGCTGATCGCGGCCGTAACCTTGTGCGCTGCCGCCGACAAGGCTAAGAGCTTGTTCTTGAAGGGCAAAGACGCGGAGGCCCGCCAGAACTACGAGCAGGCCTACGATTACTACAAGCAGGCCTACGACCTCAAGCCCACGGACTTATCCTATCGCTCGTCCTTTGAACGGCTGCGTTTCCTCGCCGGGGCCTCGCACGTGCACCGCGGACAGCTTCTGCGCTCCGCGGGGAAGTTAGAGGAAGCGCTGGCCGAGTTCCAACAGGCGACAGAGATTGATGCTGCAAGCGCGGTCGCCCAGCAGGAACTGCAACGCACCAAAGAAATGATCGATGCGGCAAAGAACCCGGGGAAGAAATCGGCTGCTCCGCCCGAAGGCCCTTTACAGAAACGCCTGGACGAGGCCGCCGGCCCGGTGGACTTGGCGGCTATCTCAAACGTGCCCATCACCCTCAAGCTCACCGAAGACAGCAAAGTCATTTACGAAACGGTGGGAAAGCTGGCGGGAATCAATGTATTGTTTGACCCCGATTACACCTCGCGGCGCATCAAGATTGAGTTGAATGGCGTGACGTTGCAGGAGGCGCTGGAGATTATCGCCCTGGAGTCGAAGACCTTCTGGCGGCCGGTAACGCCGAACACGATTTTCGTCGCCGCCGACAACCCAGCAAAGCGCAAAGATCTGGAACAGAGCGTCATTAAGACGTTCTATATGGCCAATCTCTCGCAGCCCACGGAATTGCAGGACGTGGTCAACGCGCTACGCCAAATCCTGGAAATTTCCCGCATCCAGCCGCTGCCCTCGCAATCCGCGATCGTGGTGCGCGGCACTCCGGATCAGGTGGCGCTGGCGCAGAAGCTGGTCATCGACCTGGACAAATCCAAGGCTGAGGTTATCGTTGACGTCGCTATCCTTCAGATCAACAAGGACAAATCCAAGACCTACGGGATTAGCCCGCCCACCAGCGCGACGGTTGCATTGCAGAACAACATCAGTTCAAGCACCACCACTACCACAGGGAGCACCCCGACGACCGGCTTGACCACCTCAACCTCGGGAACCCCCAACCAGATCAACCTGAATGCTCTGGGCAACCTGACAGCAACTGACTTTACGGCCACGATCAGCTCGATGACAGCAACCGCATTGTTCTCTGACAGCACTACCAAGCTGATCCAGAAGCCGCAGATTCGGGCGATCGACGGTCAAAAGGCTTCGCTGAAGATCGGCGAGCGCGTGCCGGTGGCAACGGGATCATTCCAGCCAGGCATTGGTGGCGTCGGCATCAACCCGCTGGTGAATACCCAGTTTCAGTATCTTGATGTTGGCGTAAATATTGACATTACCCCCAAGGTGCACCCGGATGGCTCGGTAACTCTCAAGATTACGATGGACGTTTCCTCCGTGACCGGCACTTCGAGTATCGGCGGCATCAGCCAACCCATTATCGGGCAGAAGAAAATCGAGCACGAAGTTCGCCTGAGGGAGGGTGAAGCCAACCTGCTGGGTGGCATGCTGGAAGATCAGCAGACACGAGCCATCAGCGGGATTCCTGGTTTAGGGCAGATTCCGATATTGAAGTACCTGTTCGCCCAGACCACGAAAGACCACAGTGAGACCGAGACGGTTTTCGTAATGATTCCGCACGTCGTGCGGGAGCATTTCGTAGATGACCTCAATGAGAGAGCCCTCGCGGTGGGCACGGGCAGCGCCATCGAGTTGCGGCGGGTAACCCGTCCGGCGGCTCCGGCACCGGCGGGCGGTGAAGCCTCGCCGCCGCCGTCGGCTTCCACGACGCAAACTCCGCCTGCATTGATGAATGCATCGGCAGTTTCAACGATCGCGCCGTCGCAAGGCCTGTCTTCGGTCACGGCGAGTTTCGGGTTCGATCCGCAGCACATTACGCAGCCGACGGGCTCGACCTTTGCGGTGAATGTTGTGCTCAGCGGCGCCCAGAACGCGCATTCGGTGCCGTTGCAGGTCAGTTATGACCCCAAACATTTGCAAGTGATAAATGTCTCCAATGGAGGTTTTCTCTCCCAGGACGGCCAGGCAGTCGCCCTGGTGCATCGTGACGATGACACCACCGGCACTTTGCAAGTGACCGCGACCCGTCCGCCGGGGGCAACTGGAGTCTCGGGACAAGGCACGGTAGTGACTTTGACGTTTATGGCGAAGGCAGCGGGTCAATCCACGCTGGCTATAGCCAAAGGCGGCGCGCGCGATCCCGGCATGCAGGCGCTTCCAGTGGCAGGGACGGCGGCAACGGTAACAATCCAATAGCAGAGTCGTAGCAGCCGGGGACTGTGCCAAAACAGAATCTGCCAGGCTTTGGACTTGATTGAAGCAAATCTAACTCTCCCCCAGCGACTGCGGCCGTTAAGTTCAAGATGGTTTCCGGCGATACCCGGTATGAAGGTGATGCTCTGCAAAAACGGTCATCTGCGAGACAGGCGCGGCTTCACGCTGATCGAGCTGATCGTGGCTACCGCAATTCTGGTTATTTTGACCAGCGTGGCCCTTCCTCTGGCACGTGTGACCATCAAGCGTGAGAAGGAACACCAATTGCGGCGCGATCTGTGGGAGATGCGCGACGCCATCGATCGCTATAAAGATGCCGCCGACCGCAACGCATTTCAGATCAAAGTGGGAAGCGAAGGCTATCCTCCGGACATGGATACGCTGGTGAAGGGCGTGGACGTGCAAGGCAAGAAACTGAAGTTTCTGCGCAGAATTCCGGTGGATCCCATGACCAACTCCACCGAATGGGGAATGCGCTCCATGCAGGACGATCCCACGAGCGACTCCTGGGGCGGGCAGAACGTATTCGATGTCTTTACGAAATCCGATGGCACGGCGCTGGATGGAACCAAGTACAAGGATTGGTAATGCCAAGCTTCCGCAAAAAACAGAACCGTGGTTTTACCTTGATCGAGTTGATGATCGTCATCAGCCTGATCCTCATCCTGGTTTCAGTGGCGCTGCCGGCCTACAACCAGTCGATTTTGCGCGCACGGGAGTCAGTCCTAAAGCAGAACTTGTTCTCCTTGCGTTCCGTGATCTCGCAGTACACCCTGGATAAACAGAAAGCTCCACAGTCGCTGGAGGATCTGGTTTCCGCGGGGTATTTCAAGCAGCTGCCAACCGACCCTATGACCGGGCGCAACGATTCCTGGGTGGTGGACGAAGAAGAAGCCCTGATGTCCGTGGATCAGCAGGAAACCGGAATCTACGACGTGCACAGCGGCTCTAGCGGCGTCGGCAGCAACGGAACGGCTTACAGTAGCTGGTAGAGACTTAGTAAGCCGTTATGAGCGAAGCAGGGCAAATTCGCTCCCGAATCGATCTCCTTTGACTTATTCGCCCAGCTTCTCAAAGAACAAGCAGATGGACTCAATCCCCCGATAGAAGTTCGGAATATGAAACTTCTCATTGGGTGCGTGCAGATTGTCGTCTGGTAATCCGAAGCCCATCATCACGCTGGGAATCTTCAGCACATCCTGAAAATCGGTGACGATCGGAATCGAGCCGCCGGAGCGAATGAACACCGTGTCTTTTTTGAAAATCTCGTGCATAGCCTCGGTCGAAGCCTTTACAAACTTGTTGTCCGTGCCCACCACGCAAGCCGGACCTTTGCTCCACACTTTGATCTTGGTCTCAATCCCCTTGGGCGTGAGCTTCTTGACGAAGTTCGTGTAGCGCTTGAGGATGTCATCCGGATCCTGATTGGGAACCATCCGCATGGAAACTTTTGCCGACGCCTTGGCCGGGATCACGGTCTTCGCTCCCGGCGCAGTGAATCCGCCGGGCATGCCGTGAACTTCGAGCGTGGGACGAGCCCAGGTGCGGTAGAGCACCGAATACCCCGGCTCGCCGGTCAATACCTTCGAGCCCACTTCGGTTTTGCGGTAGTGCTCCTCGTTGAACGGCAGCTTCTTCCAAGCCTTCAATTCGTCCTTGCTGGGAGCCTTCACGTTCTTGTAGAAGCCGGGAATCAGAACCTTGCCTTTCGCGTCTTTCAGCTTGCTGATGATCTCAATCAGCGCAAAAAACGGATTCGGCGCCGCGCCGCCGTACATGCCGGAGTGCAGATCGGTCTTCGCCCCGTGTGCCTCGATCTCGGTATAAACCAGCCCGCGTAGTCCGACACAGAGTGTAGGAAGATCGGGAGCGAAAAGTTCGGTATCGCACACCAGAGCGAAGTCGGCTTTTAATTTTGGTTTTTGCTTGCGCACATATTCGGCAATCGATTCACCGCCAACCTCCTCCTCGCCCTCAATGATGAACTTCACATTCAGCGGCAGCTTGCCGCCGTGGCCCTTCATCAGCGCCTCGATTGCCTTGATCTCCATCCAGAGCTGGCCCTTGTCGTCCACCGCGCCCCGCGCATAGATGTTGTTGTTGCGCTCGGTTGGCTCAAATGGCGGCGAAATCCACTCATCGAGCGGATCAGGCGGCTGCACGTCGTAATGCGCATAGCACAGCACCGTCGGCTTGCCCTGAGCATGCAGCCAGTCGGCATAAATCAGAGGGTGCCCTTTGGTGGGGATGGTCTCGACATTCTCCATGCCGATACGGCGCAGCTCGCTGGCCACATAATCAGCGGCTCTTTGCACATCGGACTTGTGTTCTTCCAGCGTGCTGATGCTGGGAATGCGCAACAGATCTTTCAGTTCATTCAAAAACCGCTGCTGATTTTGACGGGCATAATCCACTGCCGGGGAAGCCATCGGTAGTACCTTTCTCGCGGACGGGCGCGATCACGAGGTAGAAATGAGAGCATTTAGTATAACTGAATGTGAGAGGCCCGTGCTGTGGTCATGTGCCGATCAATCGTTGAACCGCGTGGCGGAGAAGGCCGAGATGTCCCATTCCGGCTCTTGACCGCCAATCACCTGCGCCATGACACGCGCGGTGACCGGCGCCAGCAGAATACCATCCCGAAAATGCCCCGTGGCCACGAAATACCCGGGCGTTTTGGTTGCGCCGAGAATCGGCAGATCATCGGGCGTGCCAGGGCGCAGACCCGCCCATGCTTCGTGTATCCGTGCGTGCGCCAAAGCCGGAACCAGCCGAATCGCGGCTTGCTGCAGGCGCCGAATCGTTTCGGAATCGGTACGTTTGTCAAATCCAGCGTCTTCAACGGTTGCGCCGATGATGATTCTTCCGTCGCTCCGGGGAATCAGGTACACCTCTGGCGCGCGGATTACATGACTCAGCACCGGACCGCCAACCACATCCAGCATTTGTCCCTTGCGCGGCCGGGTGGGAAACTGATGAGGGGGGATTTGTCCCGCCCACGCCCCGGCGCAGTTCACGACCGCGGGAGCGCTGTAGGTACTCTTATCCGTACGCACACCGGAGACTCTTCCATCTGACGAAAGCACCTCAGTCACTGCAGTGCCCGAAGAAATGTCGATGCCTCGGTGTTTGGCTGCTTTGAGCGCGGCCGAGGTCAGCGCCCGTGGGTCCACGCTGCGTTCCTTAAGGAATAGGGCTGGCAGTCCAGCTCCAGTCAACGCCGGTTCCAGCTTCGAGAGTTCCTCAGGAGATACAATCGCTCGGGCGAAAGCAGCCTGGCTGTCGTGCTCAGGACCCGCGAAGAGAAGCGTTCCCTGATCGCGCAGGTCAACGTGAGTGCCGGACTCATCCTGAAGTTCGTGAACAAACTCGGGATACATGCGGGCACTCGCCGTGGCCAACGAGTGGAGGGCAGATGGAGTTTCCAACGAGCAGTCCACCAGCATTCCGCCGGCCGCGTGCGACGCTTCCCGCCCCGGTTCGCCCCGCTCCACAACCAACACCTGAGCGCCGCCTTTGCGCAACTCTATCGCCAGCGACAGCCCGATGATGCCGCCGCCAATGACGATGACGTCCCAGGTTTTCACCTTCGCATTGTAGAAGAACGCCGAGCGCACCGTGCAGGCGCCGTGGGAAGGACCGTTACAGCTTATTCAGAAAATCCACAATCTCAGGCTGGCTCCATTCCACCGCACCAATGAACTTCCGGCGCACAGTCCCATCTCGGTCAATGATGTACGTCTCCGGAAACTTGAACGTGCCGTAGAGATTGCTGGTCTTCTTGTCGGGGTCACGGACGGTGAGAAAGTCAATCTTGTAATCCTTGAGGAAGCGGTGATAAGCATCGGCGTTGTCGTCCAGGCTCACGCCGAGCACGACCACATTCTTGTCTTTAAAGCGTTGCTGCAGCTGGACCAGGGATGGCATCTCCTCCACGCAAGGGGCGCACCAGGTGGCCCAGAAGTTGAGCACCACGATTTTCCCGCGAAACTGATCGAGAGTGACTTTGCGATCAGCATCCTGCACGGTGAAATCGGGAGCGGTGGTGCCAATTCGAGGCGGACGCGAGCCGCCATAGCATCCGCTCAGTACCAACGCCAGAATCCCGGGAAGAACCAAGCTGCGTCGCACCCAGCTATAATAAAGCAATTCTGATGACGTTCGCGTCCAATCCCTCTCCCAGCAGGCCAGCCGTTTCTGTCATTGTGCCCGTGCGCAATGAAGAAGCCTCGATCGGAGCATGCCTGCAATCGCTGGTGAAGCAGACAGGAGTGGATTTCGAGCTCATTGCGGTGGATGATGCCTCGACTGACCGTACGCTGGAAATTGCGCAGTCTTTTCCGTTGGTTCGCGTAATGGAAGCAGGCGCTTTGCCTGAGGGCTGGATCGGGAAAAATAACGCGCTCAACGCCGGCACGGGGCAAGCACATGGAGAATGGCTTCTGTTCACTGACGCCGACACAGTCCACTGTCCCGGCTCGCTGGCGCGCAGCCTGGCGGAAGCGAAGCAACACGGCGCAGCCTTACTCTCCTACTCTCCGGAACAGGAAGTCCGCGGCTTCTGGGAAAAGGCTGTCATGCCGGTAATTTTCGCCGATCTGGCTTCGACGTACAGTCCATCTCGGGTGAGCGATCCTGCGTCCCCCGCTGCCGCCGCGAACGGGCAATACATTTTGATTTCCCGTGAAGCCTACGACGCCGTCGGAGGCCACGCTGCCATAGCATCCAGTTTGCTCGAAGACGTCGCCCTGGCCCGGCTGGTGAAGCGATCCGGCCGCAGAATATTTTTTCGATATGGCGCCGATGCCGTCCGCACCCGGATGTATCGCACCTTCGCCCAGCTTCGCGAGGGCTGGACTAAGAATCTGGCGCCGCTCTTTCCATCACCGGTGCAGCTGGCTGTGTTGCGGATGACGGAATTTGTGTTGATCGGTGGCAGTGCTGTAATGGCGATCTTGGCTGGCTCGAATGGGCGAACTACGCGGGCTCTTGCCGCAGCGATTCTGTGTACGATTTTGTATGGACTTTTCTTTAAACGTATCCGTAACGCGCACTTTTCCTGGGACGCCGACACCCTCGCATTACTCGGCCTGCCGATCTTCTCCTATCTGCTGCTGCGCTCGACGGTCTTTTATGAGAGAGGCGCTGTGACATGGAAGGGAAGGCAGTATGCGGGGACGATGACCAAGGAGAGCAAGACTCACGCGGGGCCAAACATGCCCGTTCGCACCACACCCGCCATGTCCATCCAGCCGGAAGCGGCTCGGCGAGAACGGTACAGCAACTGAGGAACCGAATGGTCTATCTCACGCGCAAAGCCGAATTCTCCGCCTCACACTATTACCACAACCCGCAATTTTCCGCGGAGGAGAACCGGCGCATCTTCGGCAAATGCAACAATCCCAACGGCCACGGCCATAACTACACCCTGGAAGTTACGGTCAAAGGGGAGGTCGACCCACGCTCCGGATTCGTTGTGGACCTCAAGCAGCTAAAAGAAATTCTCAATCGCGAGGTGCTCGACGCCTTCGACCACAGGTTCTTGAATAAAGAGGTCCCGGAATTCTTGACCGGCATTCCCACCACGGAGAACATCGCGATCGCCGTCTGGCAGCGTCTTGCGCCCCAGCTACAGACCGCCCACTTGCACCGGGTACGCGTTTACGAAACGCCCGATCTTTTCGTGGATTTTTATGGTGAAGCATGAAGGCACACCTGAGCCGCCGCTACCTGTTCTCGGCGTCGCATCGTTTGCACAGCGATGAGATGTCCGCTGAAGAGAACGCCGCGACCTACGGCAAGTGCAACAACCCTTACGGTCACGGTCACAATTACACGCTCGAGATCACGGTCAGCGGCCCGGTCGATGCGAGCACGGGCATGGTTTGCAATCTGATGGACCTGGATGGCTTTGTAGAGCGCGAAATCCTGGTGAGATTCGGGCATCAGAATCTGAATACTTTGCCGGAATTCGCCAAAACCGTCCCCACCACGGAGAATTTGTGTGTTGTGATCTACGATATTTTGCAGCGCGGCTTCCGTTTTGCTCATCTGGAAAAGGTACGCTTTGAAGAAACTATGATGAACTCTTTCGAGTATGCAGGAGGGAGGGAAGCGATTCGGTGATTGAGTAACCGGATAATTTTGCAATTGAGCAATTTAAGTCCGGCGCGCAGGCAGTTGCGCTTAAATTCCCAAATTACCCAATTGCTAAATTACTCAATTTGCTTATGAAATCTTCCATCGAAACTCCTACTCTGACCAGTGCTACTTTTGAAGACCTGGTGCGCGAGATGATCGTGCGCCTGGGCGAGGATCCAACTCGCGAAGGTTTGGTGCGCACTCCCGACCGTGTCCGCCGCGCTTACGAATATCTGCTGAAAGGCTACAAAGAAGATCCTGAGGCTATGCTCAAAGAGGCGCTCTTCACCGTGACCTACGACGAAATGGTCATCGTGAAGGACGTCGAGATGTTTAGCCTGTGCGAACACCACATGTTGCCGTTCTTCGGTAAAGTTCACGTGGCCTACATCCCGAACGGCAAGGTGATCGGCCTGAGCAAGATTCCTCGCCTGATCGAGATTTTCTCCCGGCGCTTACAGATCCAGGAGCGGCTGACCACCCAGATCGCTGAAACCATTCAGAAGGCCATCGAGCCTCAGGGGGTGGGCGTCGTGATCGAAGCCCGGCATTTATGCATGATGATGCGCGGCGTCGAGAAGCAACATTCTGCTGCCGTGACCTCGTCCATGCTAGGCTGCTTCCGCCAAGAGAACGAGACGCGCTCGGAATTTCTGTCGCTGATCCGCAACCGACCGAATGGGATATAGGTAGAGAAGAACCGTAAGGCCTATGGGAATATCATCCTGCCCAGCGCGGATGCCTTTCAAAGCACTGGTGCCTAGATGAACAGTTCTGGGGAGACGTTAAAGCGTCGGCTCAACTTACGGATATGCTGGGTGGTAAGGTTCCGCTTGCCATTCAGAACCTCAGAGACGATGCTGGGCGTTCCGAATACATCAAGCAGATCCTTCTGCTTGAGCCCGTTTGCTTCCATGAGTTCTTCCAAAACTTCGATAGGTGCTGCCGGCTTCAGGGCATAATGTCGGTCCTCAAAGTCCTCAATCAGCAAGGTAAGCAGGTCGGCCAAACGTTGCTCAGCCGCGCTTGGCTTTGACCCCTTGTGATCAAATTCCTCCAGCAGGGCAGTGTAGTGCTCGTTTTCTCTCTCGCTGCGGATGACGGCGGGCAAAGTTTTGGCGAGGAGCGTCGCATACTCCGGTCTGCTGGTCGCTACACTCATTGCTTCCATTTCTCCTGATCGTATTCAGCGTGGGTCAACACGCCGAACGTAGACGCGCTGAAATCGGTAGTTGATTTCGGTGATCAAGCGATACTTATTGCCTTTGACGTTGAACACGGTCCACTGTCCCGCCGGATCGGCGCTTGAAAATGTCTTCCGAACGTCAGCCAAGGCTCGCCACGAGGCTCGCTTGGTGATGCGAAACCAAACGTCCAGCGGCGCTTCCAGGTCAGCGTGCTGAGCCGCTGCCTCTTTGAGCTTCTTGCGGCTGATGACGTGCAATGTGCCCCTCGGGACTTCGCACATTGCGAAACTCATTCTAGTTCGCAACTTGCGAAGATGTCAAGACTCAACCGTAGAAAGTCTAACCGTTAGAAAAAGAACGGCTTAGAGATTTGCCCCGGCTCGTTCTACTTGCAAGCGAACTAGAACGCGTCAATCCCGGTCACGCTCTGCCCAATGATCAGAGTATGAATATCATGCGTCCCTTCATAGGTCTTCACAGACTCCAGATTCATCATGTGGCGCATGATCGGATATTCATCGGCCACGCCGTTCGCGCCCAGAATGTCGCGCGACATGCGGGCTGACTCCAACGCCATCCACACATTGTTCCGCTTCGCCATAGAAATGTGCTGCGGGCCGGCGACGCCTTTGTCTTTCAGCCGTCCGACCTGCAACACCAGCAACTGCGCCTTGGTGATTTCCGTGATCATCCACGCCAGTTTTTCCTGCACCAGTTGGCGCGAGGCGATGGGCTCGTCGTGGAATTGTTTGCGGAAGAGGGAATATTGCAGCGCGCAATCGTAGCACGCCATAGCAGCGCCCACCGCTCCCCACGCAATCCCGTAGCGCGCCTGATTCAGGCATTTCAGCGGAGACTTCAACCCACCGCTGTCGGGCAGCAAATTCGATTCGGGCACATGTACATCCTGCAAAGACAAGCTCGAAGTCACGGACGCCCGCAGCGACCACTTGCCATGAATGTCTTCCGCGCGGAAACCGGGCCGGTCGGTTTCGACGAGGAATCCGCGAATCTTGTTATCTTCATCTTCTACTTTGGCCCAAATCACGGCCACATCGGCAATGGAGCCGGAGGTAATCCACATTTTCTCGCCGCTGATCACGTATTCTTTGCCAACTTTTCGCGCCCGTGTCCTCATGCCGCTGGGGTTTGATCCAAAGTCCGGCTCAGTCAGCCCAAAGCAGCCCAGCTTTTCGCCTTTTTGCATGGCCGGAAGCCAGGTTTGTTTCTGCTCGTCGCTGCCAAACGCGTAGATGGGATACATCACCAGGGCCGACTGCACGCTTACAAAAGAGCGCACGCCGGAGTCGCCACGCTCCATTTCCTGCATCACCAGGCCGTATTCCACGTTCGACATGCCCGCGCAACCGTAGCCTTTCAGAGACGCGCCGAAAAATCCGAGGTCTGCCATCGGCTTAACCAGTTCGCGCGGAAAGCGGCCGGCGCGGTTACACTCTTCGATGATGGGAATCAAATTATCTTCGATGAACTTGCGGCTGGTGTCGCGCACCAGGCGCTCATCATCGCTGAGCAACCCGTCGAATTCGATGAAATCTACTCCCCGGAACTTGAGGGCCATGAGGTTCTCGTTTCTGTCGCCTCGCCGCGCAGGCGCAGGGATTCTAAAAAGGGAACTTTAGAAAGTAGCATACCGAATGGCTGGCACGCTGTACTGGCGGGACCTCGAGCCAGAAAAGGCTGTCGGTTCACTCGGTGGTACTAGACTTTTGGGGTGACTTTTGACAATCTTTTTGCACCCAAACCTACGCCGAGGTCCTAAACTGGCATCAAATCCTCCTAAGTAATAGTTGATGGCTGATAGGAAAAGATCGGCAAGAGCCGAAACCGAGCACATGGATTCTCGCTTCACAAGACGGGCGGCCCCAGCAATTGCTCTGCTGCTGCTGTGCCCCTTGCTGTGCGCAGTCTCCACCGACACTGTCTCCGCACCAACCGTCAGCTTGGATCGCGGATTCAACCTGCTTTACGACCTCGACTTTGCCGGTGCTCACGGAGTCTTTCAGTCATGGCAGAGAGAGCATCCGGACGATCCTTTAGGCGCTGCCAGCGATGCCGCTGGCCTGCTGTTTTCTGAATTCAACCGCCTGGGTGTGCTGGAATCTCAGTTCTACACGAGTGACAAAGCCTTCGACGCCCGCAAGCAACTCGATCCCGATCCCGCAATCCGCGACCGCTTCCACGCTGCAATTACTCAGGCCGAAAGCCTCGCGCATGCCCGCCTGGCAAAGAATGTAAGAGATCGCAACGCTTTGCTGGCGATGACCATGTCCTCGGGCCTCCAGGCCGACTATGCCGCGCTCATCGAAAAACATAATCTGACTTCTCTCCACTTCACCAAAGAAGGAAATGCTTGGGCTCAGCAACTGCTGGCGGTCGATCCTAATTGCTACGACGCTTACGTTGCCACCGGATTCAGCAAGTACATCGTCGGCAGCATGTCTGCGCCGATACGCTGGCTCGTCCGCATTGGCGGTGTCTCCGGCGACAAAGAAGCTGGGATTTCAGAACTTAAGTTAACCGCGGCGCAAGGGCAGTATCTCGCGCCCTTCGCTCGCATACTGCTGGCTATCGCCTATGTCCGTGACAAGAATAAGGCCGGAGCCCGGGAGTTGCTGGTTTCTTTGCGCGAGCAATTTCCAGAGAATCCGCTGTTCGCCCGCGAAATTGGGCGGCTGGATGGCGGGCAATAGATCGGCAATGCCCTCGCAATTCAATCCCTTCCCGGTGATTCACCGGAAATTCACAATCCTGTAACCGTTTTGTAACACCCAAGACGTAGAACCAAATCATAAGGACTATAAGGAGGAATCGGGTGATTCGTCGCATCGCATTCTTGTGTCTAGCCTTGGGGCTGCCTGCTTTTGCGCAGACTACGTTGAATGGGGCAGGCGCGACCTTCCCCTATCCAATGTATTCAAAGTGGTTTAGCGAATACCACAAGGCCCACCCTGACATTGAGATCAATTACCAATCCATCGGCAGCGGCGGCGGTATTCGGCAAGTGCTGGCCGGAACGGTGGACTTTGGAGCCAGCGACGGACCCATGTCCGACGAGCAACTGTCTCAGGCCAAGACTAAGATCCTGCATGTTCCCACCGTGCTGGGCGCAGACGTTCCGGCATACAACGTCCCGGGAATCGGCGGAGATTTGAAATTTACTCAAGAAGCTTTAGCCGGCATTTTCCTGGGAAAAATCAGTTCTTGGAACGATCCTGCTATCGCGGGGTCAAACCCGGGCGTGAAACTGCCCAACCAACCGATTGTCGTGATCCATCGCTCGGACGGCAGCGGTACGACCTATATTTGGACCGACTATCTTTCGAAAATCAGTTCCGATTGGCAGAGCCAGGTGGGCAAGAACACATCCGTCAAATGGCCGGTTGGTCTCGGCGGCAAGGGCAATGAGGGCGTTGCCGGCATGATCCGCCAAATGCAGGGTTCGATAGGGTATGTCGAACTTGTTTACGCAGTGCAAAACAAGATTACCTATGGAAGCGTGAAGAACGCTGCCGGGAACTTCGTAAAGGCCAGCCTGGACAGCGTCACCGCAGCTGCGGCCTCCGCCCCCAAGATGCCCGCAGACTTCCGCGTCTCCATCACCAACGCGCCCGGAAAGGATGCCTATCCGATCTCCAGCTTTACCTGGCTGCTGATCCCGGCGCAATCCAAAGATGCCGCCAAGGGCAAGATCCTTGCCGACTTCCTCAAATGGATGGTGGATGATGGGCAGAAGATGACCACAGAGTTGACCTACGCCCCGCTGCCGGAGAATGTCGCCAGCAAAGTTAGAGACGAGATCAAGCAGGTGCGCTGAACGGATCAATAAACGCGCTGTGAACGAAAACGTAGGCGCTGGTGAACGAGCCAGCGCTTTTTTTCCGCCAGCGACACGGTTCGCGCCTATGCCTTATACTACTCATTCGCTATGGAGTAGTTCTCCGGCATCCAAGAGGTGGCCGGGAAAACTCTTCCATGCGATCTCTGCCTCGATAACCGGAGGACGTAACACCCGTGCGGCCCCAGTAGAACTAAAACACATCGTCCTGAAGAGCATGGTTCTGACAACATGGTTCGCAAGTCGCTCGACAATTCGGCCTATTACATAAACCGCGAACTTTCCTGGCTGGCCTTCAACCGGCGAGTTCTGGAAGAAGCCGAAGACGTGCGTAATCCCTTGCTCGAACGGCTGAAGTTTCTTTCTATCACCGCCAGCAATCTGGATGAGTTCTTTGAAATTCGAGTCGCGGGCTTGGTTCAGCAGATTGAAGACGGATACACGGAAGCCGGGCAGGACGGCCTGACCATCCCGCAGGAGCGGGATGCCGTCTCAGCGGAAACCCACGAATTCGTAGAGGATCAATATCGCTGCTGGAACGAGGACCTCCGGCCTGCCCTGGCACAGAGTGGCATCCGAGTGCTTGGCCTGCACGAACTGGATGCGCGCGCGCGCGCCTTCGTTGACGAATACTGTGAGCGCGAGCTGGACCTTCTGCTGACTCCGGTAACGATTGATCCGGCTCATCCCTTTCCCCGCGTAATCAATAAAGCGCTCTGCGTGGCATTTCTGTTGCGCCGCCGGCGTCGTTCGTCCATGACTTACACCGGAGTCGTAACCGTTCCCCGCGCCCTGCCGCGCCTGGTGCGGTTGCCTTCCGAGGGCACCGTTGATTTCATCTTCCTCGCCGATTTGGTGGGTCACCACGCTGCCCGGATGTATCACGGCTACGACATCGTTTCCTCCAGCGCTTTCCGCGTGACCCGCAACAGCAACCTCTATCTGGCCGAGGAAGAATCCCGCAATCTGCTGGAATCCGTGCGCACGGAGCTGCACAACCGCCGCAAGGGAGACGTCGTCCGGCTGGAAATTGAGGCGGACGCCGATCCCGAAATCAGCGAGCGTTTGCGCACCAACTTCGAGCTGGATCCCTGGCAGGTATTTCTCGTGAACGGGCCGGTGAATTTATCCCGGCTGTTTAACATTTACGAGCAAACCGAGCATCTCGAACTCAAATTCAAGCCCTTCATTCCGCGCGAGCTTCGGCTGACCGCTAAGTCGCAGGATCTTTTTGAGGAACTGCGCCGTCATGATGTGTTGCTCCATCATCCCTACGATTCCTACGATGCGGTGGTTTCTTTCATCGAGTCCGCGGCGGAAGACCCGCGGGTGCTGTCCATCAAGCAGACCCTCTACCGAACCAGCGAGCACTCCCTGATCGTTCCGTCGCTGATGTCGGCCGCGTCCAAGAAGGAGGTCACGGCGGTTGTCGAACTGAAAGCGCGCTTCGACGAAGCATCGAACATCCGCTGGGCGCGCGATCTGGAAGACGCCGGAGTGCAGGTTTTTCACGGTCTGGTCGGTTTGAAAACCCATTGCAAGCTATCGCTGTTGGTACGCCGCGATCCCGACGGCGTGACCCGCCGCTACGCGCATTTGGGCACAGGAAATTACAACACTGCCACGGCCCGCATTTATACGGACTTGAGCCTCCTCACCGCTGATCCGCAGATCACCGGTGCCGTGCACGACGTCTTCAGTTTCCTGACCGCCTATGCTGAACACCCCAGCTATGATCCGCTGCTGGTGGCGCCTCTTGATCTGGCGGAGCATTGCCTGGCACTGATCGCGCGCGAGGCGGAACACGCCCGCCACGGCCGCCCGTCCCACATTATCGCCAAGATGAACGCGCTGCTCGACAAGAACGTCATCATGGCTCTGTACCGCGCATCGCAGGCTGGTGTGCATATTGACTTGATGGTGCGCGGCATCTGTGCTCTGCGTCCCGGCATCCGCGGGGTCAGTGACCGCATTCGCGTCCGCAGCGTTGTGGGGCGCTTTCTGGAGCACAGCCGCATCTTCTACTTTGCTAATGGCGGCCAGGAGGAGGTCTATCTCGGCAGCGCCGACTGGATGCCGCGCAATTTGTACGAACGCGTCGAGGTCATTTTTCCGGTAAAGGACGAATTTCTCCGGGAACGCATACGGCAGGAGATCCTGGAAGCCTATCTCGCAGATAATTTGAAATCGCGCCTGCTGCAGAAGGACGGCAGCTACCTCCGCGTCTGGAAAGCGCAGGGAAAACGGAAGCCACCGACCGGGGACGCTGCCTTCAGCGCTCAGGATTTCCTGATTGGTATCGCGGAAGGAAAACAGTCGCCGGAAGCAATCCCAGGGCCGCCGCAGCGAAAACCGGCAAGAGTGCCGGCCGGGAAGGAACGATAACACAATATGATTATTTACTTTCTTCGCCACGCCAACGCGGGCAAACCGGTGAGCAATCCCAAGAAAGATGAGAAACGCGCCCTCGATAAAGAAGGCATCGAGCAGTGCGGAATCGTGGGACGTGCTCTGGCGGCGCTGGATGTGCAGGTGGATGCGATCATCTCCAGCCCGCTGAAACGGTCGGCGCAAACTGCTTCTCTGGTGGGCAATGAATTGAGTTATGAGGGGAAACTGCAATTCGAAGACGGCCTACGGCCGGGTACAAGCTTCGCCGATTTTCGCAAGTTGCTCGATAAGTTCGCCAGGATGGAGTCCATCATGGTGGTTGGCCACAACCCCAATCTCAGCGAATTCCTGGGGCGCATCCTCAGTCAAAACGGCGGCGAGGTCGGCCTCGAGTTGAAGAAGGGGGCGATTGCCAGAGTGGAGATGGGCCGCAACTCCGCCGTGCTGCACTGGTGCTTCACTCCGAAAGTGTTGCGCTCGCTCTACGCCGCGGTGGCCGAAAGCTCCCTGCCCAAAACTTCGCGGAAATAACTGCGCTCCTTTTCTACTGCCCACAGTTCCAAGTCCACGCTGCTGCGCCGCCGGGTGACAAGCTGCAAAGCCACCTCCCCGTCACGCATCCGAATCCGCGTTGCCTGCACCGCCCCGCTGCGCCCCAGATTCAGTGCCCGCGCCAGCCGGAGCAAAAGTGATGCCTTGGCTATACATTTCTGATCGGTCTCGGGCACAAGCTTCATCAGGGTATCGCCCGGCGCCGGCCGCGATTTGCCCAGGTAACGGGCTATGGCGGCGATCACTCTTCTTTGCTCCGGCGTGTAGCCCAAAATCTCAGAATTCGAAATGATGTAATAGGCGTGCCGGTGCCGGCCGTTGCGGTTCACATAGTCGCCCACTTCGTAGAGCATGGCGGCGGCCGACAGCCACTCTTCGTACTCCGGAGGTAGGCGATGAACCCCCTTCAACGCGGCAAACAAGTGCATAGCGGAGGTGCGTACCTGTAGGACATGTTTCATGTCCACGCGGTAGTGTTCCACGGCCGTGCGAATCGAATCCCACCGTTCGGATTCGATCTGCTTGCCCGGGCGTGTGCTGCGGTCGCGCTCCGCCGCCATCTGTGCCAGCAGGCCGTCGCGCAATCCCAGGGGACAGTATCGAAATCCCGTCAATTGACAGCGCTCCAGAAGTTCGGCATAGACGGCCGCGCCTGCCACGATGATTTCAGCCCGCCGCGGTCCCACTCCCGAAATCTTTCTGCGTTCCGCCAGGGTCTGCCGGGCCAGCATCTTGGCGATGCGCCGCATTTGCGCGCGCGAGACCGTTGCTGCCCGCGATCCCTTCGTCTTGTAGATGCCGTGGCAAGCAGCCGACAGCGATTCGGCCGTGCCAGAAGTTGCGATCACCACTTTCGGACGTGCGCGCTTGATGCGATCGCTGGTGCGCTCAATCTCGCGCGCAATGAATCCCCGCAACTGGCGCATCTCCGGTTTACGCGGGGGATCATGGCGTAGAAATTCATTGGTTAAACGTACCGCCCCCAGCGGCAAGCTTATGGTGCTGCGGATATGGCCGCTGCCGGAAATCGTAAGCTCGCAACTGCCCCCGCCCAGGTCTGCCATCAGCAGGGAAGAGGCGTTCACCCGCAAGCTCGAGATCAGTCCCAGGTGAATCAGGCGTGCTTCTTCTACTCCGGAGATGATCTCCACCTTCCATCCGGTGGACGAGCGCACCCACTCCAGGAAAGCCTGTGAGTTGCGGGCCTCGCGCAACGCGCTGGTGGCTACCACCCGTACTGAGTCAGCCCCTGCGTTTTGCACCGCCCGGTGAAATCGCCGCAGAACCTTTACCGTATTGGCGATCGCCTCGGGAGACAAATACCCGCTTCGGAACACCGATTCTCCCAGCCGCGTAACCTCGCGGTCCTCGTGAATCCCGACCAGACGATGCCGCGTGAGACGCGCTATTTTCAAGCGGACGGAATTGGATCCGATATCAACCGCGGCGAAGGTTGGCATGACGGGACGGAATCAGTTTACAGGGTCTGTCAGAGGTGTGAAAACTGCAGGCAGGTGCACACCTATCGGGCGGAGAACGGATTCACAACTGGGACGCCCAAATGAGCGAAATCTCGTTCATTCCGAGTGGCTACTGTGAGTTGGTGTATGCGCGCGGTTGCGGCAATCATAGCGTCTTCGATCAGGTCGTTTGTTCTTCCGCTCATGAGCCGGGCCCATTCGCGAAAGCACGCAGTGTCCATCGGCAGCACTTGGTAGGATGCAGCCAACTGATCGATCCACAATTCGATTTCCGCGGCTTTAGTCGGATCCTGGCGCCGGGTCTGTTCGACGCCCATTTGAAGTTCGCCGATAGTGACCGCGGAGAGGTAGATGTTCTTGTCTTCCACCTCTCGTAGCCAGGCCAGAACCGCGCCGTGCGGCTTCATTTTGCGAGCCTCGGACACAACATTGGTATCGAGCAGATAACACTTCACTTGAAGTCCACTGGAGTGCGTCTGCGAAATTGCCGCCGCTCGGGCACAAGGTTATGGAACCGCGGACCGGACCCGAGGAGCAGTTCTTTTAGGCTGGGGCGAGCAGAGATTTGCAGCCGCCGCCATTCTTCGATCGGTACCAGAACTGCCGTCTCGATCCCACGCCTTGTCACTACCTGCGGCCCTTTCTTAAGTGTGATTTCGAGCAATTCGCTGAAACGGGCTTTCGCGTCCTGTACCTGCCAGGTTGCCACTACGGCACCTCCAATCTCAATATCATACAGACTAGTCATATGCCTAGTCAACACAAAAGCTGTAAAATCGACGAACACCGCCGGCTGCGAGGAGATATTTAGATGAAATTCCGAGGTCGTAAAAAAGTCCCGGCCCTATGCGACCGCGCTGGTGGCTTGAACTCTGGGCTCAGCAACCGGCCTTCGGCCCGGGGTGAGCGGAGTTGAGACCAATCCAACCCGCTTGCCGGAAAGCGCAGTCCGCGCTTCTACCAGCGCGTCCACTCCCTGGCGGAACTTGGCCCGGGTCACATTCCGAAGCATCGCCACCAGCGCCGAATCTTTGACGCCGCCCAGCAGCTTTTCCGCCCGGTCGCCAAGCTGCAGCCAATCATGCCAGTCGCCTATTACGTCCTGCATGCGCTTTAGCTGTTCGACTACAACTGCGGCTTCCGGTTGCTTGTCGGATAGTTCGGCGATGTACCGAGCCCGCTTTCCAATGATGCGATATTGGTGCAGAGTTTTCTCGGTCAGCGGAACGTGGTTGCGTCCCAGTTGCGCCAACTTGTCCAAGGTCATTGCTAGGGGATCAATACCTCGCGAAAGCGCGAGCTTGCTGGTCGCCCGTTTCAAGCGTTTGTGAATCTCGGTGGTCGTCTTTTTATCCAGGGCCCTGACCAGCTTTTTCTCCCGCTGCGCGCGCTCCTCCAGCAAACTCTGGAGCAGCTTGGACCGTTGCCCATTGGCTTCGGGACCTTTGAGCCCGCGCAACGACGCAATTTGGATATCTAGGTTGCGCAGTCGCCCGGCCTTCTTGCGGATGCGCCCTAGCAGCTTCGATAGCTTCTCCGCATTACGATCATTCCTCGGCGCAAGTTCATCCAGAACGGTCTCTACCCGGCGGCTGCTGGTGCGAAATTTGTGTACGCTCTCGGGCGCTGGTTTCTTAGCCAGCTTCGATAGCTGGCGGTCGAGTCTTTGGAAGCTCCGTCGGATACGTTCTAGGTTGATGGGCATGTGGCGGCAGTGGTGGTGAAAAATCTCAACCGAATCGGCAAAATGCAGTCTGGGAGAATCCCTGTAACTTTCTCCCCGTTGCGGCATCACTCCCCGCAGCGCACTTCAGTCCGGCGGCTATTTTAACACTGCTGTAACAAGTTTCTGCTAGCCTTCCTGCGAATGGCCAACCAAGCTTTAGGAGCGCCCCTCTTGCCTGGACCACAACCTGTTGAAAAATCAGATGTTGTGGCCATGCCCAAGGCGCCGGCCCAGCCTCTAATCACGGCTGGAAGCAGCCATATCGCGGATCGCATCTTCTATTTTGCCATGCTGGCCTGCGGCCTCTGCGTGCTGGCGCTGGTGGGATTAATTGTTTATCAACTTATCAGTAAATCCAGTCTCTCGTGGCACGCCTTCGGCTGGAGTTTCTTCTTTCGTAGCGATTGGGATCCGGTTAACGAACAATACGGCGCCTTCCCATTCGTGTACGGTACGCTGGTATCTTCGCTGCTGGCTCTGCTTATTGCCGTGCCCTTAGCCGTGGGCGTTGCGGTGTTTATCACGGAAATGTGCCCCGGCTGGTTGAAGGGGCCGTTGGCATTTACCACCGAGTTGCTGGCGGCGATTCCCAGCGTCATCTACGGCCTCTGGGCAATCTTCGTTCTCGTGCCGCTGTTGCGTGAATACCTGGAACCATGGCTCATGCGCTATCTCGGCTGGACTGGGTTTTTCGAGGGACCTCCCTACGGCATTGGAATGCTAGCCGCCGGGATTATTCTGGCTATCATGGTAGTACCTATTATTTCTTCGATCACGCGTGAGGTGATGACGGCGGTCCCACAGCAACAAAGAGAAGCGGTACTCGCGTTGGGCGCCACGCGCTGGGAGATGATTCGCACCGGCGTCCTGCGCAATGCGCGCGCCGGCATACTCGGCGGCGTCATTCTCGGACTTGGCCGCGCTCTGGGCGAGACCATGGCCGTCACCATGGTGATTGGCAACCGTCCGGAGATTGCGAAATCGCTGCTCGCGCCCGGATACACCATGGCTAGCGTAATCGCCAACGAATTCAGTGAGGCCACCACCGACCGCTACCTCAGCGCCTTGGTAGAAGTCGGCTTGGCGTTATTTATCGTCACCATCCTTGTCAACATTCTGGCGCAGGTTTTGGTCTGGACCGTAACCCGCGGCACGCCTGCGAGGGCCAATGGCTGAGACCCTGATTCCACCCGAGTTCGCCGCCGCGCCCATCAGCCTTTGGCGGCGAGGTCTGAATCTCCTTGCCACGCTGGCGGCTGCCGCGGCAATCCTTCTGGTGCTTCTCCCCCTGGGAGCCATCTTCGCTTATCTGGTGTACAAGGGAATCGGCTCCATCAATTGGGCATTTCTCACCCAGACGCCCAAGCCGGTCGGCGAGGCCGGCGGCGGCATGGCCAACGCAATCGCGGGATCGGTATTGATCCTGACTATTGCCAGCGCCATCGGTGTGCCCATCGGCATCGGCGCCGGCATCTATCTCGCCGAATATGGACGCAATCGCTTCGGCGATCTGATTCGTTTTACTGCTGACGTGCTGAACGGCGTACCGTCGATTGTGGTCGGTATTGTTGCCTACGGTCTGGTTGTCCTTACTCAGGGCCACTTTTCCGCTCTTGCCGGCGGCGTGGCTCTGGCCATCATGATGATTCCCACGGTCAGCCGGGCTACCGAGGAGATGCTTTTGCTGGTGCCAAACACAGTCCGCGAGGCCGCATACGGATTGGGCGTTTCCCGCTGGCGCACGACATTGTCTATTACCCTGCGCACCGCTACGTCAGGCGTGATCACCGGTGTTATGCTGGCATTCGCGCGCGTTGCCGGCGAGACTGCGCCCCTGCTGTTCACCGCTTTCGGCAACCAGTACTGGAATTGGAAGGTCAATCAGCCGACCGCCGCGCTGTCTTTGCAGGTTTTTACTTACGCTATCTCGCCTTTCGACGAGTGGCATCGCCAGGCCTGGGCGGGAGCTCTGATTTTGATTCTTTTAATCGTTCTCGCGGTCAGCGCCGTGCGCATTGCCGCCAATTACGGTACTCTCAAGGGAGCGAACTAGAATGGGCGTCGGAATCAAGGTCGAAAAGCTGAATGCCTGGTTTGGCAAGACGCAGGCCTTGTATGACATCAGCATGGTAGCGCCTGCCAATCACGCCACAGCCGTGATTGGACCCTCGGGTTGCGGCAAGTCCACATTCGTCCGTTGCCTCAATCGCATGCATGAGACCGTTCCGGATGCCAAGGCTACCGGCAAGGTCCAAATCGGAGACCTTGACGTTTACAACGGGACATCCGCAGTGCAGATCCGCCGGCGTATAGGCATGGTGTTCCAGAAACCGAATCCCTTTCCAACCATGTCCATCTATGACAACGTGGCTGCCGGCCTGAAACTCAACGGCTTTCATGATCGCAAGCGTTTAGATGAAATCGTCGAGCGCTCGCTAAAGGTCGCAGCTCTTTGGGATGAGGTCAAAGACTCGCTTCGAAGGAAATCGGGCGCCAGCCTTTCCGGCGGCCAGCAACAACGTTTGTGCATTGCCCGCGCCTTGGCGGTGCAGCCCGAAGTGCTGCTTATGGATGAGCCTTGCTCAGCGCTGGATCCCATTTCCACCGGCAAGATCGAGGAACTGATCTTTGAGCTCAAGGAGAACTTCACGATCGTCATCGTGACCCACAACATGCAGCAGGCGTCGCGCGTGGCAGAGTTCACCGGGTTCTTCCTTCTGGGCAAGCTGATTGAATTCGATAAGACCGAGAAGATTTTTACGACTCCGTCCGACAAGCGGACTGAGGACTACGTCACAGGCAGGTTTGGATGATGCGCACCCGCTTTCAACAGGGACTTGATGACCTTCGCACCCGTCTGCTCCGCATGGGTGGACTCGCCGAACAGGCCGTGGACCGCGCCTGCCAGGCTTATATTGACCGCGACCTGACGCGTTGCCAGTTGGTGCTGGAAGGCGAATCGCAGATCAATGTGGCTGAGCGCGAAATTGACGAGCAGGCGTTCGACCTACTCGCACTGCAGCAACCGGCAGCCGTGGATCTTCGTTTCATCCTCGCTGTGACCAAGATCAACTCCGACCTCGAGCGCGTCGGCGATCAAGCCGTCAACATCGCCGAGCGTGTCATGGACATGGTGGAACTTCCCAAGGCCGACCTGCCTATTGATATTCCCCGTATGGCCGCCGCCGTCGCTGCGATGGTGCGGCGCGCGCTGGAATCTTTCATCGAAGGTAAAGCTGAACTTGCTCAAGCGGTGCTAGAGATGGATAGCGTCGTGGACCGCATGAAGGACGAGGCTTTTATCACGCTGGTGAGAACCATGAATGACCGTCCCGACGTGACCCGCCAGGCTTTGGATGCGCTGCTCATCGCCCGCAATCTCGAGCGCGTCGCCGACCATGCAACCAACATCGCCGAAGACGTGATCTTCTGGGTGCGGGGGGCCGATGTCCGCCACAATATTGGGCAGGAAGCTCCACTGCATCAGGAAGCCGCAGACACTCATTGACGCAGCAGGAACGCTGATTTTGGGTGGAGCGGCACTTCGGCACCCACCACGACATGCCGAGGAGGAGCCTTGAACCGTTTCTCTTGCTTTGCTGTTCTTCTTTTGTCCGTCGCTGCGCTTTCTCTGCTCCTTGCGCAGAACTCGGATGCTCCCCGGAGAATCTCACTTCCCACCAGCAAGCTCATTAGCGCATCCTCGCCCGGCGTGTTCGCCCACCTGAACGGCTTCGCCGCAAACATAGCGCTGAGTCCAGACCAGCACTACGCCGCTATTCTTAACGATGGCTACGGCACCCAGAAAGATCAAGCCCACCAGTCCATTGCAATCCTTGGCCTAAGCACAAACCAACTCACCGACTTTCCCGAATCCCGCCTCGGCGAAGATGCCCACCAGAGTTACTTCATCGGTCTGGCTTTCAGTTCCGATGGCAATCATCTTTATGCCTCCATGGGTTCAATCACCGATCCCACCGGCGAACGGCCCGGTGACACCGGTAACGGAATCGCGGTTTATAGCTTTCGCGAGGGCAAGGTCGCCTGGGAACGCTTTGTCAAGATTCCGCCGCAAAAGATCGTTGCTGGAAAAAAGGTTGCCTTCGGCCTGCGCAAAACGCCAGAGGGAACCGTTATTCCGTACCCCGCTGGCCTGGCCGTGATCTCCGGGCAAGGCGCAGACAAGTTGCTGGTTGCCAACAACTATTCCGACAATGTCGTGCTGCTCGATGTCAGCAGTGGCGCCATCTTGCAGCAGTTCGATCTCAGCACCCATCAGATGATCCCCTCCGAGTTCCCCTACACTTGCATCGCGGCCCGCGACGGTCGCCGCGCCTGGTGCAGTTTGTGGAACGCGTCGCGCATCGCCGAGCTAAACGTGGAAAAAGAAACCGTGGTTCGCGTCATTCCGCTAGCCGATCCCGCCGATCCTCTCCAAACTGGGTCCCATCCTACTGCCTTGCTGCTGAGCCCCGATGAGAAGCTGCTTTATGTAGCGCTATCAAACGCCGATGAGGTTGGCGTGATCTCGACAGCCACCGGCAAGCTCATTGGAATGTTAAGCTGCACCTTTTTCGAGAAGGAACCTCGGCGTGGTCTTTATCCTGTGGCGCTCGCGCAGTCTGCCGACGGCAAGCGCTTGTTTGTCGCCTACTCTGCCATCAACGCGGTCGGCGTGTTCGACGTATCAAGCTTTTCAGAGAAAATCACGCCCCAGAACCAGGCTGCCCTCGGATTGATTCCCACCGAGTGGTATCCCAGCGCTTTGGCGGTGGTCGGCGATGATCTCTTGATCGCGACCTCCAAAGGGCAGGGAACTGGTCCGAACAACGGCCTCAGCGAGCTAACCCAGGAAAGAAGGCACCGCGAGCATCCCTACATCCCCACTCTGCTTTATGGCTCGATTGCGCGGCTCGGTCTTCACGACATCGAGCAGCATTTGGCTGACTTTACCCGTGAGGTCGAGCATAACAATCGCTTTCAAGATGATCCCGGCCAAGTCAAGTTTGCGAAGAGCTCCAATGCCATCCACCATGTGATCTACATCATCAAAGAGAACCGCACTTATGACCAGATCCTCGGCGATTTAAAAGTTGGCGACCGGAAGATCGCAAACGGCGATCCATCCCTCACCATGTACGGCGCTGACATTACCCCTAACGAACACAAGCTCGCGCTCCAGTTTGGAGTGCTCGATAATTTCTACGACAGCGGCGAAGTTTCGGGCGACGGGCACGACTGGTCAACCGCGGCTATTACAACCGACTACAACGAGCAAACCTGGCAAATCGGTTACCGCAGCAAAGAGCGCACTTACGATTATCAGGGAACTGTGGCAGACGAGATTCCGCTGGAGAATAACGAGCCTGACGTGGACGACCCATCCACCGGATACATCTGGGACAACGTGGCCAGCCACGGCCTGACCTATCGTGACTACGGAGAGTTTCTGGGGGCCGTGTGGTGCAAGCCGACCGGCAGCAAAGGCTCTGCTTTCGAAGGCATTCCTGACCCAAACTCAGCCTGCCCGAAGGACGTGGTGCATAAAGACCAAGCGTTGCCGCCTAATGTCGGCCAGCCGCATGGCTCGTCCAGCCCCTGGCCGTGGGCTGTGCCGCTGTTAAAGCAGATGAAGCCTACGAAGGCAGTGTTGCGCGACCACTTTGATCCGCTTTTTCCGGAGTTTGAGACGGACTATCCCGACCAACTCCGCGCCGACGAATTTCTCAATGAGTTCGACGCCTTCGTGAGCGCCCGCAGCAGCGGGAAGGGAACTCAACTGCCCGCGTTCGTTCTGCTCTACCTGCCCGACGATCACACCGGAGGCACTCGCCCCGGCCACCCCCGCCCCGCAGCGTCGGTCGCGGACAACGATCTCGCGGTGGCGCGCGTGGTGGACGCCGTCTCCCATAGTCCCTATTGGCAAGACACGGCAATTTTTATTATTGAGGACGACGCCCAGGATGGCGCCGATCACGTGGACGCCCACCGTTCCATCGCGTTTGTGATCAGCAAATATTCACCGGGATCGTCCGAGCATCCTTTTGTGGATTCGCGCTTCTATACGACGGTGAACATGGTCCACACCATTGAATTGCTGCTCGGCCTGCCTCCCATGAATCAGAACGACGCCTACGCGCCGGTCATGGCGTCGTTGTTTACAGGGGAAGGGAATCAACCGGCTTTTGCCGCCGATTGGCACAATCGCGACAACGGCCTGATCTACCAAACCAACCCGGCACACGGACCGGGTGCGTCGGCGTCAAGCAAAATGGACTTCACCCATCCCGACGCTAATAATGCCGCCGCCCTCAACGCGATTCTGTGGCGCGACCGCAAAGGCGATGCGCCGATGCCGTCGGCGAAGCACAAGGTGTTGCAGGACGCTCCCGCGCGGGGAGACGACTAAGGCGCCCGGCAGATGACGGGCCCAACCTACCTTCTCGCGACCGTCCCCTCCGCATCCGCAAACGCAAACGCATCCGAAACATTCGGGTATTCCTGACCGTTCACCTCGACATACGGATAGATGAAATAGTTCAGCGGCTTGCCGTCCTGCTTCGGATTCAACTCCAGGTCGCGGCCCATGGTGAACTGCACCCGGTTGTCATCGTGCGCGCCGAAGAAATATTCTTTTTTCTCCTGATGCTTCCACGCCTCGGAGATATCAATAGGAATCCATCCACGCTGCGGATCGAAGAATTCCGCCCAGCAGTGGTAGCCGGGAATCTCCAGCGAGTGTTTATCAGGAGGCAAAGGAAAGCCAATTTCAAAGCGCGCCGGAATACCCTGCGAGCGCGCCATGGCAATAAACAAAGAATGAAAATCGGTGCAGTTGCCGCGCTTGGAATCGCAGGCCCAGAGCACGTCGCCGTGTCCCCAGCCGGTACCGGTCTTGTCGTAGCGCATGGTGGTGAAAACGTAATCGTAGATAGCGCGGGCTTTATCGAGCGGCGCTGTCTTGCCCTCGGTGACCTTGACCGCCAGCTCAGCGGGAAGTCCCGTGATCGGCACCAGCGAGTCCGGCGCAAGATATTCTTTCTGCTCTTTTTCGCTGAGCGAGGCGTTTTCCAGATGCGGCGAATACAGCCCCAGCGTCAAGTGCTCATGCCGGACCACAGCGTACACCACCTCAAAATGCAACTCTGGCTGTTTGGCCTTAGAAACTTCAGCATAATACATTTCGTTTCCATACTTCGATTCCCGCGCTTTCTTTAACGGTAAATCGCCGGTCGCAGAAACCACCTTAATTTCCTGAAACTGATCGGAGTGCGCCTGCGGGAACCATATCTTCACTCGTTGCCCGGCAGGAATATTCTTCACCGTGAAGCCATAGTGAAAGGTGAAATGGCGGATGTTCTGGGCGGAAGCGAAAGTGACGCTAGCGAACAGCAACGGCAATAACGTGATCTTCCGGAGCATAAGAGTGTCCTTTGCCTGCATCGGGATCCGAATCAGAGCCTCCCGAATTTTAACCGAAAAATGACAGCCGCGCGGGGGCAGCCACGCCCACCGCTGAGTTAAAATGCCAACGTGGCCGTTGCCATCCAGTGTCGCGATCTGCGCAAGACCTACGGCGCAAAAACCGGCAAAGTGGAAGCCGTTCGCGGGCTGAATCTGGAGATCGAAACCGGAGAATGTTTCGGCCTGCTCGGTCCCAACGGGGCAGGGAAGACCACCACTATCGAAATCCTCGAAGGCCTGCTCGAACCCACCTCGGGCCAGGTCACCATCCTTGGCCGCTCCTGGAAGGACAATCCGCGCGAACTGCGTGAATGGCTGGGCATTTCCCTCCAGGAAACCCGTCTTTCCGAAAAATTAAGCGTACGGGAGACCATCGAACTTTTTGCCAGTTTCTACAGCCAGCCGCGCCCCTCGGCCGAGGTTCTGGATGACATGCAGCTTGGCGAAAAAGCTGATGCCTGGGTGGGTAAGCTCTCCGGCGGCCAGCGGCAGCGGCTCGCAGTAGCAACGGCGCTGGTAGGCAATCCCAAGGTCCTGTTCCTCGACGAGCCGACAACCGGCCTCGATCCGCAGAGCCGTCGCCAGTTGTGGGACATCGTGCGCACATTCCAGCGCAACGGCGGCACCGTGCTTCTGACCACGCATTACATGGACGAAGCCGAACGTCTTTGCGACCGCCTCGCTATCGTGGATCACGGACAGATTATTGCCGAGGGTACTCCTGCCGATCTCATCAACCGGCTCGGCGGACATCACGTGGTCGAATTTTCCGCCAGCGGCAACTCGCAAAACGGGGCGGGCCTCGACATTTGGCGCGCACTGCCTGGAGTGGAGTCGGTTCGTAATGAGGATGGCCTGGTGAGCCTGAGCGTCCGGGAGCCGCACTTGACAATTCCCGCGCTGCTTGATGCCGTCGAGCAGCAAGGCTCGCAACTCTTGCACTTGACCACGCGCCAGGCAAGTTTGGAAGATGTTTTCGTGCGCTTGACCGGCCGCCATCTGCGGGAGGATTGAGGTGTAATAGTGATCTAGCTATGACGGGACAAGTTATTCCTGACAGTGAAGAGCAAGCGCTCATTGTCAAAATCAATTTGAACAACGACGATCCCGGCGCCGTCCGGCGAGTTCTTGACATTGAAGACGAAGTTATAACGGTTTTCGAAGCGTCGCAGGCCGGCGAGTTTGACGGAAACGAGATCGGCGGGGGAAGCTTTACGTTGTTCATGTACGGTCGCAGCGCCGATCTCTTGTTTGAGACGATGCTGCCGGTGCTGATGAAAATAGCCGAGCCAGGATCGTATGCAATCAAGAGGTATGGCAAATCTGGCGCAAGGGAAGAGCGCGTGATGTTAGCTCGGTGATCTTCGGCATGACTGTGGATCTTGGGAGGAGATAATGGAAGCTAGACCGAGCCAACCGTGATGACCATCGCCCAACAAACGCCGCCAGTCCAAACCCCGACGCCGCCCAGTTCCGCTCCTCGCAACGGACGCTGGTCGGGCTACACCCACCTGCTCATGGCTCGCCTCAAAGAATTGCAGCGCGAGCCGGAAGTGGTTTTCTGGGTTTTCGGATTTCCCATTCTGCTCGCTCTCGGCCTCGGAATCGCTTTCCGCAACAAGCCTGCCGATGTTACGTCTGTTGCCATCGTCTCTGGCCCCGGCGCGCAGGATGCGTTGAAGCTCATCCAGAATTCGCCGCAGAAATCTTCCATCCGTGCTGAAGTCCTCGACGCACCCTCCGCGCAGCAGAGTTTTCGCCTTGGCAAGTACGATCTCGTCATCGAACCCGACGGCCGCGGCGGCTACCAGTATCGCTACGATCCGGCCCGCCCGGAGAGCGTTCTTTCTCGCGCCGAAGTGGATGACGCTTTTCAATCCGGAGCCGGGCGCAAGAATCCTCTGCCGACGTCCAGCATTATCTCCAGCGAACCCGGCTCGCGCTACATTGATTTCCTCATCCCCGGGCTGCTTGGCATGAACGTCATGAATGCCGCCATGTGGGGCATCGGCTTCGCCCTGGTGGACATGCGCCAGCGCAAGTTGCTGAAACGCTTCGTCGGTACGCCCATGCGCCGGGGCGACTTCCTGCTTGCCCTGGCCAGCAGCCGGCTGGTGCTGATGCTGGTCGAGGTCGGCCTCCTCCTGGGCTTCGGCGTCCTCGTGTTCCAGATGCGCGTGCTCGGGTCGCTCGTCACCATTCTGCTCATTGGAGCAATCGGCGCATTGTCTTTTGCGGGCCTCGGTCTGCTCACGGCCAGCCGCGCTCAGAAAATCGAAAGCGTAAGCGGTCTGATCAACCTGGTAATGATGCCCATGTGGATTTTCTCTGGCGTGTTCTTTTCCTATGAACGCTTTCCCGCGGTGGTCCAACCTTTCATCAAGGCGCTCCCTTTAACTGCGCTCAACGACGCACTCCGCGACACGATACTTCAAGGCTCGACGCTGGCCTCGCAGTCGGGACGCCTGCTGATCATGGCGATATGGGGAGGGATCTCGTTCGCCCTGGCCTTGCGTTGGTTCCGCTGGACCTGATGTCGTGGACCGCAGATTTGTCAGCCCTTCCCTGGACGCTCACTGACCGGCTTCCCACCCGGTCCCGGCAACGGAGTCTTCGCCCGTCCCGCAGCTTCACCTTCGAGCAGCGCCGCGAGATTCGGATAGGCATAAATCGTCGGCGCCTTATCTTGCGGCAAGCCTCCGGTATCGGCCGTCGGACCGTAATTGCTGTGCAGGTCGCGCCCCAGCATGCGGAGCATGGCCATCTGCTGCCCGCGATGATGCGCCGTGTGATTCAGCCGTCGTGTCATGATCCATGCTCGCGAGCGCCGCACATTAAAGAAGCTTGTCTCTTCCTCCCACCACGTTTCGTCTTTTTCCCTCAGCGCAGCCAGGCGCTTGCCGCTCAGCTCTGAATAGTACTTTATGAACTCCAACCGTGATTCTTCCTTCGGCAGCGGAGCCGCTCCTACGTCAATGCCCAGCATCGCGCGGAACCATCCGTCCTCGCTCATGCACTGATGCACCATCTGTTCATGAACGCTACGCCCGCGCGGATCGCCGTCACGAGGCCGCACCGGCAGATCCTCATCCCGAAACTCGCTCCATGCGCTCACAACTTTGATGCGCTCCGTCTCGTAGGTTTCAATGAGAAAGTCGTATTTCATGGCAGGCGTGGCTTCTTTAGGTTGAATTGTAAATCCCTATCATGGATAATCTACTCGAACAGGGTACCCGGGCGGGAGTAGTTCAGCGGTAGAACGCCAGCTTCCCAAGCTGGATGTCGCCGGTTCGATCCCGGTCTCCCGCTCCATCTTTTCATCTCCAAATGTTTATGCCTTGCCAGGCGAACGACCAGCGACTGCCATGACAATCGGCGTACTAGCCATCCAGGGCGACTTTGACGCCCACCGAAAACGGCTCGGAGAGCTGGGCGCCGAGGTCGTGCTCGTCAAGAAGCCAGAGCAACTCGATGAAATCGACGGCTTGATAATCCCGGGCGGCGAATCCAGCACATTCCTGAAAGTCCTCGGCGAAGCGGGCTTTGAAAAGCTCAAGCAATTCGTCCGCGCGAAGCCCACCTTCGGAACCTGCGCTGGAGCAATTCTCCTCGCCAGCGAAGTTGAGAATCCGAGGCAAGCCGGGTTGGGCGCGCTTGACATCCGCATCCGCCGCAACGCATACGGACGCCAGCTCGACAGTTCCATCCGCGAAGGACAATTCGTAGAAGAGAAGGTAGGGGACGCACCGCTCGAAATGGTCTTCATCCGCGCCCCTAAGATCGAACGCATCGGCCCCCGCGTTGAAGTCATCGCCACCGAAGGCAAGGATAAGGATCCTGTCGCCGTCCGGCAGGGAAGAGTCATGGCGACAACCTTTCACCCCGAGCTTTCTGCGGACACGCGCGTCCATAGGGCCTTCCTCGATTTAGTGGGCAACGGGAAACACGCCTAACGGGTGGCCTACGCTGCGCTATACTTGGTCAATATGGCGGGTGAGCCCCACAAGACCTTTTACCTTGAAACCTTTGGCTGCCAGATGAACGTCCATGACTCGGAAAAAGTCATTGGAACGCTGGTTTCCGAGGGCTACCGCCAGGTGCCGACTGTCGAAGAAGCCGGACTGATTTTGTACAACACCTGCTCCATCCGCGACAAAGCCGAGCAGAAGGTCTTTCACCGACTGGCCGATTACAAGAAACTGGAAGCGCAAGGCAAAAAATTCGGCGTGCTGGGATGCGTAGCGCAGCAGGAAGGCGAAAAGATTTTCGAGCGAGCTCCGCATGTTTCTATGGTGTGCGGTTCGGCGTCGTACAGGAATCTGCCGGACATGCTGATCCAGATCGAGGCAGGCAAGCGGCGGGTGACCGGACTCGATGACCGCGAGACCGATGAGTGCTTTGAGACGGAATTCACCGCTCGCACCAATCCGCATCGTGGCTACATCACGATCATTGAAGGATGCGACAAGTTTTGCGCCTACTGCGTGGTTCCTTTCACGCGCGGAAAAGAGCGCAGCCGGACTTCGGATTCGGTTTTAGCCGAAGCCCGGCAGATGGCTGAACTGGGCTACACGGAAATCCAGTTGCTCGGGCAGAACGTGAATTCCTATAAAGACCCGGCAGGGAAAAAGACGTTCGCCGAGTTGCTGGCTGCGGTAGGCGAAGTGGCGGGAATCAGGAGAGTGCGCTTTACTACTTCGCATCCTAAAGATTTCGGACGGGACATCGTTGACGCCATTGACGCCGTGCCTACACTTTGCGATCACGTGCATTTGCCGGTGCAGAGCGGGTCGTCGCGGATGCTTCATACCATGCAGAGGCTTTACACCCGTGAGCAGTACCTGGAGCGCATCGCGTGGATGAAGGCGGCGAAGCGGGAACTCAGCATTACGAGCGACATTATCGTGGGCTTCCCGGGCGAAACTGAGACCGATTTCGCGGACACTCTTTCGTTGCTCGATGACGTCGAATACGACGGTATTTTCGGATTCAAGTATTCTCCGCGCCCCAACACTCCCGCGCTGGGGCTGGTTGACGCCATTCCGGAGGAAGAGAAAGCGCGGCGTTTGGCAGTGCTGAATGAGAGGCAGCGCGAGATTCAAGTCCGCAGAAATAACAGATATCTGGGAAGAGAATGTGAAGTAATGGTTGAAGGGAAGAACGAGGCGCGCAGCCAGTGGATTGGGCGGACGTCGCAAAACAAAGTTTGTAATTTCACAGCGCCGACGAGCTTAACACCCAATTTGGGCAGTTATGTGACGGTGGTCACAACCAGGATTTTTCCAAACAGTCTTTTGGGAGAAATGGTGGTATAAGGAGTTGTTGATTCGCCGTTTTTGATGGGTGATTGCAGAGTTCCGGGATTCAGCGCTCAGAGTCGCCGGCAGGAGTTGAGGAGCGGCAGTTTTCGGGGGATTGCAATGGAAGTGGAGATGAAAATCCGTGGGCTTATGATGGACCCCGTGACCAACATGCCGATAGTGATTCTGAAAGATTCGGCAAATGACACGGTGCTGCCGATTTGGGTGGGCATCTACGAAGCAAACGCGATCGCGCTGGAGATTGAGAAAGTAACCACGCCGCGTCCCATGACCCATG